>Ga0209101_1000123_pt1 | contig 63583 bp, 50 predicted proteins | sample ConPoolayeCmetaG_FD_185481 | JGI IMG/M metagenome (GOLD analysis project Ga0209101, IMG submission 185481) | Hot spring microbial mat communities from California, USA to study Microbial Dark Matter (Phase II) - Cone Pool mat layer C metaG... ... | reverse complement strand
ACGGGTTACCGTTTCGCAACGCCGGGCGCTGCGTGCGCAGCGTTGGCAGCGGCTAGTCAAACCAGATTATACTGATAGAATAGTGGTTGGGTAGCCAGAAGCGTGGATTGGCCTTGGGGGGAGGGTTCCGTAGCGCATGATTTCGGCAAAGGGTCGGACGGTGGCACGCTACCGGTGTGGCTTCACGTTGGTCGAGTTGCTGGTGGTTGTGGCGATCATCGCCATATTGGCCGGGCTGACATTGCAGGGCGTGCAGTCGGTGCGCGAATCGGCTCGGACTACCCAATGCGCCAATAACCTCAAGCAGCTGGGGCTGGCTGTGCAGGGATATCTGCAATCCAGCGGAGGGCGATTCTTTCCGCCCGGAAGTCCCGGTCCGCGCAAGCACGGACTGTTCAGTTACTTGCTGCGCCACTTGGACGCCGACGTGGTCTTCCGCAACTTGAACCTCAATGGCAATCCGGCGCGGGAAGAGGAACGCTACACGGTGATCCCCACCTATATTTGCCCAAGCTATGGGGGCCCCGCCGTGGTGCGCGACGGCTGGGAGGACGACATGAACGGCGCGTTGACGACGTACCAGGGCGTGGCCGGCACGATTCGCGGCGGCGAACCAGTTACCGAATCCAAAGAGTTCGGCAATATACCGCGCAACGGCATTTTCGGCTTCGGTTTTACGCGACGGGCAACGGAAGTCAGGGACGGGCAGAGCAACACGCTGATGATCGGCGAGTTCGTGCACAGCGACCGCACGCCCAACAGCCCGTATGCCGGCTTCCCCGGCAACGTCCGCCCGTGGATCCTGGGCGCAAACGACACCACGGCCTCTTATGCGGTCAAAGTGGTGCAACATCCGCTCAACGCCGATGTCAGTCGCACCGGCGACGACGTGCCGTTCAATCACTTGCCCTTTGGCAGCGGCCACCGCAAGGGGGCCAACATGCTGTTCGCTTCGGGCGAAGTACGGTTCATCACCAACGAAGTAGATTTCGAGGTGTTCCGCAACGCCGCCACCTGCGACGGCGAGGAACTGAACGACAAACTGGAGTGAGCGGCCGTTGCCTGCAATGGGCCATCCACGGTCTGGCGGTGGCGGCCGGCCAACTGCCGCCTGCCAAGCTTTTGTCGCCGAAGCAATGCGCTGCTCCATAAGATTGCACCAGTTTGCGTCTTCTTGTGCGAACGGCTGTCGCTGGCGCCGTTGGGATGGCAAGCCGCCACGGAAATAAGGTGCCGCCGGAAAAATTGGCAAACTGGGAAGTATGCGCTGTCGGATTCAACTTGACAGCAATAGATTGCCGTTGGTAGCCTATCAATTGTCAAAGTTCTGCTGATTTCTTCTTTCCAAGCCATTCACTAGCTTATCGCGTGTATCGATGGCCAGTCGTCAAGTCCTTCTGCGGTGGATAGTTGGGTGTTGTTGGCTTTGGTCGGGGGTGGTAGGCGTCTGCTGCCTTGGGGTGGTGTGGCACGCGGTCGCAGCGTCGGCGGAATTGCCCATCGACGAATCCCTAAGCAAACTGGCGCCGCGGATCATGGCGATCCTGCGTGTGGAGAAGTTTGAAAGCGACGACGACCGGCAAACATTGCAAAGGTACTTCGAAAACTATTTCTTTCCACAGTGGACCAGGCCGCCCCGACAGGGGGCGGGCCGTGCCGACGACCATCCCGAGCGCCGCGCGGCGCTGTTCAAGTTTTTGCGCAGCGCACGGCCGCGAAGCGAACCGTACGATTATCTGGTCGACATCTCTTTGCGGAAGTGCCGGGAAATGGCGTGGGGCGATTTCGACGTGGGCGTGCGCGTAAACGCCATGCTGACCATCGGGGAGCTGAACCTCCAGGAATCGCGCACAGTCGAGCCGCCAATACCGCTGCCGGCGGCTGTCCCTGTCATGGCGCAGGCGGTCACCGATCCCAAGCAGATCGACGCGGTGCGCGTGGCGGCCTTGGCAGGACTGCTGCGGCACGCAAAGCTGGAAGGCATCAAAGACCCGGCCCACCGCAAGGAAGTGCTTTCGGCCATGCTCGGCCTGGTGCAGGCCGCTTCTGTGCCCCCGGGGCGCTCCCCGGAAGGCCACGCCTGGATGCGCGCGCAGGCCGCCGCAGTGCTGGGCAGTCTGGGTGAAGTGGGACCCAACGGGACGATTGCCGCCGCGCTGGCCGACATGGCCGGCGATCGCAAACTGGCCTTTTCGGCCAGATGTGCCGCAGCCGCTGCGCTGGGAAGCCTGCGGTATCAGGGAGTGGGCAATCTGGATGGTATGAAATTCGTCCAAGCCCTGGCGGGCCTGGCGGCCGACGCTTGCGAAGCCGAAGAGAGTCAGCCCGTGGAGGGAATGCAGCGCCGCCGGCGATTGCGCGAGCGACTGGCAGCAGTGGAAAAAGGCCTCGAAGGTATTAACAACAGCAAACTGTTGACCACCGAGGAGCAGAAAGGACTGTATAACACCACCAACCAGGCCGTGCAGAGCTTGATCGAGGCCATCGACGACAAGAAGCTACCTGACGACAAAGTGTTGGAATCCGCTGCTGAAGCCCGGTCCAAATTGGCCGAGGCCCTGAAGAAAACCGGCGCCAAGCCAGTCGGATAGTCTGTTCGGCCATCAGCCGCGCGGAGACTTTCCGGGGTTGTACGTCTTGCGGCAAGGCGGCCAGTTGGCGGCAAAGCGCAGGCCGGTGTGGTCCGTCACAGCGTCGCGGCCAACTGCGGCCAGTCACACAGGGGCCAGGCACACAGTCAGGATGCCAATGCTAAAAATGGCAAACGGAATTGCCCCAATCGTGCTCATCGCTTCCCGCCAGCTGCGCCGGATCGGCTTCCGCTTGACTTTCCTGGCAGCAGTGATTGCTGTCGGCCTTGCCGGTGGCTGTCGATTGCTGGAAGAAGGGCACGGGAAATTGGCGGGGCGGACGGGGGCGCCACCGGGCGGTTGCTTGCGCAGCGCATCGCCGGATGTCATCCTGGCAACGCTGGAAACCCTGGAGGCCGACGGCACTCTGCCCTTGCCGCCGGAGGTCGCCGAACTGAAAGATCACAGCAACAGCAAGGTTCGGGCGGCGGCGCTGCGCACGCTAGGGCGGCGTGGTCATCCGCAGGCATTGCAGTATGCCCGCCAGGCGCTAAGCGATCATGATCCGCAGGTAGTGCTGGCCGCCATCGCAGCAATGGGCCAGTTGCCCACGGCCGAAAGCCGCGAGATTCTGGAGCACCTGCTGGCCGAGTCGCCCAATCCCCTTTTGCGCGGCGCGGCTGTGGCTGCTTTGGGGAAACTGAAGGCGGAGGAGCCGATACTGGCGGCGGCCAGCGATCAGTCGTGGCGCGTACGACTCGAGGCGGCCAGACAGTTGGGCACGTGGTCGGATGATGCCGCGGCAGCCGTTGCCGAACGACTGCTGCAAGACCCCAGCCCAGAGGTGCAACGCGCCGTGATCGCGGCGGTGGCACAGTGGCCAATCGAGTCGTCCGGTCCGATTCTGCTGGCGGCGATGTCTTCTAGCAGTCCTGCGCTGGTGAAGGCGGCCGCCGAACTGCTGGCGGCCCGATGGCCCCCGGCAGCCCAATTTCCCACCGATGCTCAGCCGCAGCACCGGGCAGAGGTTTTGGAGGTGCTGCGGGCGCGGTTTCGGCAGGAGTTTCCGGCACACGCCCGGGGCGATTGCTTGGCGCAGCGATCGCAGCGTGACGCTCATTCGCCGCTGGGCGAGCAACGGCTAGCGGAGATCGAAGCGGCGCTGGATCGGTTGGACATCGAGGCTCTGCGCCGCTGCGGCCCGGAATTGCTCGACGCCGTGGAGTATTTGCAACTGTATCGGGGCCGTTTGCTGCCAGAGGCGCTGTACAGCGCGGTGCTGCCCGAGCTGGCCCCCGAGTTCGCACTGCTGGCTGAGCTACGCACGGCGGAAGTTTCCCGGCGACGGCAAGCGGCGCAGCGGCTGGCGGCAATGGCCAGACAAAAGCCGCTACGTCCCTTGGTTGTAGAGCGTCTAGTGGAAGTGGTGCAGGCCGAGCAGGACGTGCTGGTCTGGTGCGCAGCACTGGATGCCATTGAAAACGACGCCAGCCCAGCGGCGGTGCGTCTGGCGTATGCAGGTCTTAGCCATCCGCTGCCGGAAGTGCGTCGTCGGGCCTGCCAGTATCTAGCCGCCCATCCCGACCCGCGACACGCCCCGGTGTTGACGCCGGCGTTGAACGATCGCAGCCACTCGGTGGCCGTAGCGGCGATTCGCGCCTTGGGAAAGTTGGGCCGTCTGGAGGATACCAGTGCCTTGCGGCGGTTGAGCAGCTCGGCCAATGAGGAAATCCGGCTGGAAGCAGCGATTGCGCTTGTGCGGCTGGGCGATCCGGCCGGTCCTGCCGCTTTGGAAAGGCTCAGTTACAGCGAAGACCCTTTGGTGCAGGCGCGGGTAGCGCAGGTCATGGGGGAGCATCCTGATCCATCGTACATTGAACCGCTAGTACGCCTTTTGGACGGACGCCCGAACGTTCGCCGCGCAGCGCTGGAGAGTTTACCCAAGGTTGCCGGTCAGGATGTCGGCCAACAGAATGGACCGCCTGCCCATACCAGCGAGCAAGCCCAACGCTGGAAACAGTGGTACCAGCGCCAGCAAGAGCTTAATCGTTAGCCGAGTGTTCATTATTCGCAAATAATGGGCTGTCGGCGGGGGTTCGTGCGGCGCCGACCGGCTGTCGGCAGTGGCACATGCCGGGGCCATTGTCTATCATGTTTTGTGTCTCTTCCGCATGGCGCCAACACACAGCGGCGCCTGCTTTTGGTTACGCCTTGCGCGGACCGGTGCGGGAAGGGTTGTTGCAAAACCGATTCTGTTCTGCCCAAGCCTATTGAGCTTCGCAAATCGTATAGACACGAAATTTCCTAGTTCGTGGCCACGTTGGTGTCACTTGGTTTTGCGAAGATCAATAGCATTGGGGGTCGGAGGTCAGCTCCACGGTGTCGGCACGTCGCCCCTGGGCGCGCTTTGGTAATTGTCGCGGAGGTGAGTCGGTGGTATTTGGTCCGGTATTTGGCAGAGAACTGGCGATCGCGCCGCGTCGGCCGCGGATATACATTATCCGCAGCGTTTACGTGGCTGCGCTGCTGATGCTGGTGTTCACCGTGCGCTGGGTCGTTTGGGGGATGCAAGAGCTGCGCGACCTGGGCGATCTGGCACGGTTGGGCGCCATGCTCTTCCAGCTTTTGGCCACCTTGCAGTTGGCGACGGCGATTTTCGCCTCGGCAGCCCTGGCAGCGACCGCGGTGGCTCACGAGAAAGACCGCCGCACCTTCGAGTTGCTGCTGTTGACATGGCTGACGAACTTCGAATTGGTCGTAGGCAAACTGGCGGCCAGTCTGCTTTACATTCTGGTGATGCTGGCCGCAGCGGCCCCGCTTTTCATGCTTTTGACGCTATTGGGGGGCGTATCGATTGGCCAGGTCGTCAATGCATACGCGATCACACTGACCGCCGCGCTGCTGTGCGGCAGCATCGGTTCGACAATCGCCCTGTGGCGCGAAAAGACCTTCCAGGCCCTGGCCGTCACGGCCCTGCTGATCGTTATCTGGCTGGCCTGCGGAGAACTGATCGGGGCGGGATTGCTCGGAGCGCAGCTTCTGGGCCTGCCGTGCAATGTGCTGGCGGCGGCGATCAGTCCCCGTTGGGCGATGCTCCTGGCCACGCAGCCGTATCCGACTGTACAGTCTTACGGTCAATTGCCGGTGGGGCCGATGGGTATGTATTTGGCCTTTGTATTGGGCGCCACGGTGGTGCTGAATGCGATAGCGGTTTTTCGGGTGCGCAAGTGGAATCCTGGACAGGAAAGCACCCCGGCGCCTGCCCGGCCGACCGAGGCATACGCTGCGGCGGGTTCGGGGCCGCAAGCGCTGGCGGCGGCCGCCGAAGCAGGCGAGCCTGCGCCGACCGCAGCGGCGGTCGGCACAAGCCAGTCGCGCGCCCGACAAGTGTGGGACAACCCCGTGCTATGGCGCGAAATATGCACCTGGGCATACGGCCGGCGGATGCTGCTTATCCGACTGGCCTACTTGCTGCTGTTCGCCTTGGCGGTGGGAGCAGTCCACTGGATGGCCGCCGATCCGCAAAGCCCATTGCCTACCGGCCCGGCCGGGCCGCTGGTAGCCTTGTTCCTGCTCAGTCTGGTGCTGGTCAATGTCCAGGCAGTCACTTCGCTTACCAGCGAGCGCGACGCAGCGGCGCTGGACCTGCTGCTGGTGACCGACCTTACGCCCAAGGAGATCATCTTCGGCAAGTTGGGCGGCGTGTTCTATAACACCAAAGAGATGGTGGCCTTGCCGATGCTGCTGTGCGTGTATCTTGCTGCCGTGGGCAGGCTGGGCGGCGACGCCCCCTGGGAAAACCTGGTTTACTTGCTGCTGACGCTGGCTGTTCTGTACGTTTTCGTGGCGGTGCTGGGCATCCATGCCGGCATGATCTACTCGAACACGCACACCGCTATTGGCGTCAGCTTGGGAACGCTGTTCTTCCTCCTGCTGGGCGTGGCAGTGTGCATGTGGATCATGGTCGTCTTTCGCGGGGCGTTCCAGATGCAACTGTGGCCTTTTGCGGCGCTGTTCCTCGGCGGCGGCGTGGGCTTGTACCTGGCACTGGGAGCGCGGAACCCTTCGGCCGCTATCGGCGTGGCGGCCTTCGTCTGCCCGTTCGCCACGTTCTACGCCATCACCAGCTACCTGCTGGGGGCCACCTTGGGGGTGTGTCTGGTAACGGTGGCAGTGTACGGATTCGCCACTGCCGCGATGCTGGTACCGGCGATCTACGAGTTCGACGTGGCCACCGGCAGAACGACCGCCGAAGAGGGCTGACAAACGAAAGCCCAGCAGCAAGACTCTGTCTGGTGCTGTGTGTCGTGTCGGCGCTGGAGAAGGGGCTGACCGGGAAACGCAAGCTCGCCCAGAAAGCCACGGCTGATTACAAGTCGTAAAGCGTTTCGTCCACCTCTGGCGGTTTGATGCGCTTGGCCAGACCGCGCAGTCCGCCGCTGGGCTTGCCGCCGAATAGCTCTTCCTCGTTGTCGAACACGTCGCCCAGCTCTTCTTCGATCTTGTCGGGGTCTTCGCCGGCTTCCAGACGGCGGATGGCCTCTTCGGCATTCGGCCCCAGTCGCAGTCCTGCGGCATCGTACAGCTTGCGCATCATGCGGGCCATCGCGCGGGGGTCTTCTTCGTCCAGCGTGTCGGCCTCGGCCTCCAATTCCGCCATCGCCCGTTCCAAGCGCTGTTCGTCCACATCGGGCAAATCAGGGCCGGACTCGTCCTTCTCGGCCGACTGGCTTCCGCCCCGCACGATCGCCACCCGGGAAACCAGCCTTTCTAGCCTCTTGCGGCCGCAGCGGGGACAGTCGGGCCTTTTAGTGGTGTTTATCGTACGCGAAAGAAAGTTATATATTCGGTGACAATCGGCGCAGTAGAACTCGTAGATAGGCATTGTCGATTCTCCGTACAGTCGATTCTCCCTGTCGGGCAATCGCTACTGTGCCAACCTTGATCGGCCCGGAAGGTTCTGAAATCCAGCCGCCCAGCGCCCCCAGCGCCGGCGACGGCAGGCGGCGCAGCCGGTAGGCTTGCCTGGTGCCAAAACAGCCGGCTGCACGTCATCAGCGCAGTATTGCCATGCGCGGCCGAAGAAGGAACGTCGTTTCTGTGAAAGACGCTCCACTGTTGCCCCTGCGAACTATAGCACGCCGCGGCCGGTCGCGCAAGCTGGCATTTGGCCCGCGGAGTCTTGCTTCTGGCTAGTCCGTGCGGACGACAGGCCGCGATTGTACAGCCGGCGCTACGGTTCCGATTGGCCTTCTAGCAATTCGTTGTCGTACGCCTCTTCCAGTTGCCGCACGGTGTTGGCCAATTCCCGGTTCTTCTCTATCACTTCGCTGACCTGGAGCTCCCAGCTCGTGCTGGCTACACGCAGGGAATCGAGGTCCAGCGAGAGTTTCAGTATTTTGGCCAGCCGGCGGGTGACGGCCTCGATGCTAACCGGATTGGTGCCCTGTAGATAGCCGGGGATTTCTGCGGCCAGCGAGGCCATTTCCAGCCCTTCGGCCGGCGCGCGGGTCATCAGATAACTGGTGAACGAGCCTGGCCCCTCGTAGCCGCTGCGGCGTACGGCGTATTGTTCCATTTCGGCCAGCAGTTTCTTATCCGAGCAAGTTACGTACAGTCTTGGCTGTCGGGTATGTGGCACTGCCCCGCCGAAAGAGCCTACGAAGATTATTCGCTGCACGTCGGTCAGTTTGGCCAGTTGGAACAGGCAGTCGCCGAATGTCCGCCACAGAAGGTTCGGTTCTTTTCCGATAAACAATATCAGGTTTGCCGGCTCGTGGCAGTAGAACTCGTTGCTGGGCATTTCGATGGTCTTGATCAGGCCGTCGCGGATTTCGATGTGCGGACGGAACAGGGCGGCCACTTCCATCGTGCCGGGAAAATTGAAGATGTAGAATGGTTCGGGGTCGATCTCGGCGAAAGGCTGGGCATTCAGCAAATCCACCAGCCGGCGCACCGTGCCGGTCGATACATCGCCGCCGTCCATCCACCCGGAAAACGCCAGCACCATGGTGGCCTTATGCACCGACGGCTTGCGGCGAACCTGAAGCAACTGCTGCCAACGGTAGTCCATGCCCACATTTTACCGACAGCAGCCAACCGGCGGCAACTCTGGCTCGGCCCCAGGTGGTAGCTTTACATCTTTGAGCAGTGGCACACAACTACTGTACTTCCGGCTCGGAAAACGGCAAAGGCCGCTCAGCGAAGCTGATCCGACCGCATTTTCCACCTGCAACCAAGATAGACACACTCGCCAAGCAAGCACTTTGCCTGCGATTGACGCCGCGGGCAGGTGCTTCTACAATCTTGGCCTTTCGATCGGCGGCCAATCGCCGCCGCCTAGCCGGCGCCGCAACCTAGCACCGGCTAACGGATTGAGCACGGTTTGCCCGCCTGGGAGATCTGCCATGCGCTGGCTATCGGGGTGGAAGCAGGCGTTGGTGCCTGCAATGTTGATTGCCGCCGGAGCGGCGATTGCGGCGATCGGTCCGCAACGGGGCTGGTCCAGCGACGGACCGAAGCTTATCGGGCCGCTGTTGGAACAGCCCGAGCCGAGCGATAAGCGCGCCGAGTCTGACAAGTCCGACGCCGCCGAGCAGGCACCGGCCGAGAAAGACCCTGCTGCCGAAAAGCCTGCTACTGAACCGTCAGATGCCTCGCAGTCCCGCTCATCGCGGTCGCCTAGCCCGAAATCCACCACATCGCAGTCCGACAAGCCCGAGCCTGCGGAATCCAGGCCCGGCGCCGACACTCCCTTATCAAAGCCCGGCGGCGATACGGCTGCGTCCGAGTCGAAGTCGTCCGAGCCGAAACAACCGCAACAAGCCGAACCGCCGGGCCAGCAGGAGTCGAAGTCCCCAGCCAAGCCAGCAATCCCACAAGTGGGCGAGCCGCTGGCGGCTGGCATCGTGGCGCTGTTGGAGGACGAGATCGTCGCCGGGTTGCAGAAAAGGAACATCACCGATCGCTTCAAGCGGTTCGTGGCTTACGCAGGCAATCGCTTGGACGTTTCGGCCGCGAAGTACACCGGCTCGGAACTGGCGGGCAACTGCCGACTGCGCTGGTACGACCATCTGTTGCGCAACCCGCTGAAGGCCACCGCCGAAGCCGAACAATTCACCCGCACCTTGCACCTGGCGGTGCTCGACCAGGAGCATTCACTGCGCAAAGTGCTGGCCATCGCCAGGGAGAAGCTGGACTTGCCGCCGTCTGCCGCGCAGGAAGTGCCGCCGGCACAGTCGCCGCAGGAGGCGCTGGATCGGGTAAAGCAGGCACTGATCGCCGCGCGGGCCGCTCATGCGGCGGCACTGGCGCCGCTTACCAAGAGCGAATTGCGGGAACTGGCGACCAACGCATATCCGGTGCTGGTCAGTCAGAATGCGGTCGGCCACACGCTGGCCAACCGCGGCACCGGCAGGCGTTTGTGCGATCTGATCGAAAAGATCGACCTAGGGGCCATGCTCCAGGCGGCAGAGAGCCTTGCGCCGCTGGCATCGCCGGATGTGCTGAAAGAGCTGGCCCAACTGCCGGCCGAGGGTGAGCTGAAGGTCGATGGCGTCACCGGGACAGTCGCGGCCCGATATGATACGCCGGCCGGAACGATCCTTGTCGGCGGCCGAGGCGCTAACACTTATCAACTCGACAAGCTGACCGACGTGGTGTGCGTAATCGACCTGGGCGGCAACGACGTTTATCTCGACGGCAGCACGTCGCTGTCCCGGCCGGTGATGCTCCTGATCGACCTTGGGGGTGACGACCATTACCGCGGCTCGGCGCCGGGCATCCAGGGTGGCGCGATCCTGGGCGTGTCGATGCTGCTGGAATACGCCGGCGACGACTTGTACCAGGCGGCCGATTGCGCACAAGGCTCGGCCCTGGCCGGCGTGGGAATTCTGGTGGACTACGCCGGGCACGACCGTTACGCCGGCATCCGCCGCGTGCAAGGACAGGCCTTGGGCGGAGTGGGAATACTTATCGACCGCGCCGGCAACGACGCTTACCGGGCGGCGATGTGGGCGCAGGGCTTTGGCGGGCCGCTGGGATTCGGTCTGCTGGACGACTGCGATGGGGCCGACCACTACTTCTGCGGCGGCCGGTGGCGCGACTCTTACCCGGAAACGCCCGGCATGGAAGGCTGGGGCCAGGGCGTCGGCTCCGGGCTGCGCCAGGTGGCCAACGGCGGCATCGGGGTGATACTCGACGGCGGCGGCGACGACGTTTACGAGTTCGACTATCTGGCTCACGGCGGCGGCTACTGGTGCGGAGTGGGCATGGCCCGCGACTTCGGCGGCAACGACCGCCGCCTGATCACCCGCACCGCCTTCGACGGCTCGCAACGGCCCGAACCGAAGTATGGCCGCTTCAATTGCGGCTGGGGATGCCATTACTCGCTGGGATTTCTGTTCGACGACGCCGGCTACGACGTTTACGAGGGTACAATCATGGGCCTGGGCATGGCGTGGGACTGCTCGGTCGGCGTGCTGTGCGACTTCGGCGGCAACGACCGCTACGAGGCCACCGGCGGGCTGACCCAGGGCGTCGGCGCGCAGATGGGCCTGGGCATCCTGTTCGACTACAACGGCGACGACGTTTACCTGGGCACCAGTCAGGGCTATGCCTCTCCCAGCGTAACCTATCATCCCATGCCCACCTGCGGCGGAAACTTCAGCTTTCTGGCCGATTACGGCGGCAACGACAAATACGGTTGTGGCGCGAAGAACAACACTTACATGATGCGCGGCAGCGAAGGCGGCTTTCTGATCGACCGGCCGCGCCGTGATGAGATCGAACACACCGTTACCAAGACACCTCTGTCGGCCCGGGCGAAACAATGATCGCTCGCCTCTGCCTTGTGGCCGTGCTGGCGGCAGCAGCAGGAATCGGCCACGGCATCCGGGCGCCAGCAGAGGCGGTCGATCGGACATGGCAAAGGAGTGCCTTCGATGTTGCGATTGTGCTTGCTTGTCTTGGCTGCGACTGGCGTTGCTTTCTGTACCGGCGCATGGTCGCTGTTGGCCGACTCTGCCGCCGAGCAGGAAAAAATGCCCGACGTGGAAGGCCCGGTCCGCGCGACCCACTACCAATCGGAACCGACTGCCGAGGGGGATGAGACGCCGGAGGGGCAGCAGCGACCCCAATCCCAGCAGCAAGCGCAACGGCGGGCGGACGCCAGCGGCGAGGCGCGCGGCGCGGAAGGCCCGGCACTGCTCCCCGATGGCACCGAGCATGGTCGAACGTTTAAAGGCCCGGGTGACGATTCTTCGGGCGACGATGGCGGGCCGGATCACCCTTCGGCCGACAAGCAGCTAGTTCCTGCCGACACGCAACCAATGCCTGCCGATGCGCAGCCAGTGCCTGCCGATGTGGAGCAGCCACAGCCGGGAGAAACGCATCGGCAACAGCCGCCGCCGGTCGACGGTCCGGTATTGACGGCGGAAGAGCCGCCGGCTGGTCAGCCCGGTGTCATGCCCACGCCGACTGGCAGTCGGCCTACGCTGCCGCCGATCGAACAGTCGCCTGCCGAGACTGCCGAACCTTCCCAGGGTCGATCGAAGCCGTTGCCTTCCCAGGCCGAGCCGTCCGAGTCGCCCCGGCCGATAAAACAGCCGGCGCCGGTGCAGCCGGCGCCGGTGCAGCCGGCGCCGGTGCAGCTGCCACGTCCGCTCACGCCGGCGCAAGCGGCTTTGCGCGATCGGCTGCGGCGAGTGGTTGCCTTTTATCAGGCGCAGCCGCTGGATCCGCAGGAGCACACAGCCACCGAATTGCTTTACGCGGCGATGGCCTTCGGCTGCAACACCGAAGTGCAGCCGCCCGGCGGAAAAAAACTCAACGGCATCACCTATCTTTGCTGGAACCTGCCTTGCGCCGGGCGCCAGATGCTGACGATGGTCGATGGTCGTATCGCCGCCCGAGTAGGCTACACGTTCCAGGCACAGCCCGGCCAATTGCTGGCCATGTTGGCCCTGGCGCGAGTGCCGCGGAACTATCCGATGCGCGCTGGCGACGAGGTGCGCAGCGTGGCCGATCTGGTGGAGTACGAAAAACTCTCGTGCCGCGCCGGCAGCGAGTTGTCGCTGAAGCTGATTGGCCTGTCGTACTACGTGGAAGAGCCTGTCTGGCAGAACGACATGGGGGAAGATTGGTCGCTGGAGCGGATCGTAGGCGAGCTGTTGGTGCAGCCGACTGCCACGTTGCCCGAGGGCGGCACGGCCCGCCTGCTGGCCCTGACGGCTGCTATCGGCCACCGCCAGCGACGCAATCAGCCCATCGAGGGACGGTTCGCGCAGGCGCAACAACTGCTGGACCGCTTCCAGGCCATCGCCTTCGATGTGCAAAACGCTGACGGCAGTTGGGGGCCGACTTATTTCGCCGGGCGATCGGCCAGCCGCGAGCCGGCTGTGCAACTGAAGTCCACAGGGCAGATGCTGGGATGGTTGGTCCGCTGGACTCCTTCACAGCAGTTGGACGACCCGCGCGTGGTCAGGGGCGTGCAGTACCTGGTGGAGATGCTCGGCGGGCAGCGCTACAGTTGGAACCTGCGGGCGATGAGCACGCGGGACATTGCCGCGGTGATGCACGCGCTGGATGCGCTTTCGGCCTATGACGAGCGACTGTCCGGCGCGTTGGCTAGCGGGGAGCCTGCGGCAGCCGCCCGTGAGCCCAGCGCGCCCAACGCCGTTGGTGGCGCGAACACTCAACAGCCGCAGCGCACTGCCGCCGGTGCGCAACAACCGGCCAGCAGGCCGCGTTGAACGGGTTGTCGCAGTCGAATCTTCCGACCAGCGGCAGTGCAAAGATGATCGAAGACCGCTACGGCTTGATCAGCACGCCGGAGTAAAGTCGTCGGAGACCTTCCGAGGTTTCCAGCACTAGCGCACCGTCGGAAGCAATTCCCTCGCAGCGGCCGAGGATCACGCTATTGCCCAGTTGCACACGGAGCGTCTGGCCGTGCTGGAGGCATGCTTGGTTGGCCAGGGCGGCGATGCGTTCCGGGCTTTGGGCCAACTGTTGCAGCAGGCGGTGGAGGTGATCGAGCAGAGCGATCAGTATTTCGGTATGATCGTGCGGGCGGCCGGTCAGGTCGAACAGGGTGGCGGCCGTGCCGTGCAGTTCCGGCGGTGCTTCGGACAGACGATTGTTGGTGTTCACTCCGATGCCGATCACCAGCTTGCCGGCGAGGGTCTCGACGAGTATCCCGGCCAGTTTCGCCCCATCGACCATCAGATCGTTTGGCCAGTGGATGCCCACCATCCGATGGCCCAGCAGCGGACGTACTGTTTCCATCACTGCCAGCGCCGCCGCCAGGGAGACCAGCGGTGCAACCGGGCCGGCATGTGCATGTGGGGCGGCGGGAAAGTTCTGCGGCCCTGACAGCAGGGTGCCAGGCGTTTGGAGCAGCAGGCGGCGAGGCGTTTCCAGCAGCAGGCTGCAAGCCAGCGCCCCCTGGCCGGTCCACCAGCGGTGGCTACCCCGCCCGCGCCCGGCCGTCTGCCGCTCGGCCAGGACCAGCAGTGGCAATTTCAGGTTCGGGTCGGCGGCGCAGCTTTTTGCGCGGTCGCTTGTCGACCCAACAGCGCGGTGCAGCTCCACGGTGGCCAGGAATGTGCTGCGGAGGATACGTGCCACATCCAGTATCATGGTTCCCCGTTGTGATTATCGGCCGGCAGGCTCGAAAACGGCGATAGTAAAGTTGTCGATCAGCGCACTTCCTAGCCCTGTCAGCACGAAACTTAGGCTCACCGTGCCCGACTGCGGAGCAACCCGGTACATGGTTACCTGCTGCCAGCCGGCGGTCTTGTGAACTCTCACGGCCAGGTCGTCGCCGGCCAGGGAGTCGACGATCATCAGCCCATCGACGCTGGCTGCTATCGGCTCCGGCACGTTTACCCAGCCGTGAATGCGAACGATGTGGCCTGCCTGGACGGACACGGGTGGGGTCGTCACCCATACCGGCGGGCCTTCCAGAGCGCTGGGCGGCGCCGGCGGATTTGCGCCGCCGCGCTGCGTGCCGGGCTGGTCCAGCCAGGCCGACAGCCGCAGCCCCATGCGACCGGTGTGTGCGGCTTCGGGCGCAAGTTGTGCGTCGGATTTCACGCCGGGCAGGGGAAACTGCATGTGCTGCCACCGGCTGGTTACCATCAGTTGAAAGTCCTCGAAATCGCCGCCGGCAAGCATGTTCGGCCCGAGGCGCAGGTTCGCTGTGCGTTGGGCCAGTCGCCAATGCCAAGCCAAAGCGGCAAAGCTGGTTGTCGCAGGGCTGCTTGCAGGTGTGGGAAGGCCTTCTACGGCTTTTTCCCAATAGTATCGTTCAACGGCCCACAAGAACCCGGCGGCTTGTTGCGCCATGGTGTAAGCGGTCGTGTAGTCGCCGGCGGCCAGCCGGGCGTCGCAGTGCCGCAGGCTGTCGCGGGCAGCCTGAAGCCCGCTGAGAAGCTTCTGCTGCACCTCGGCGTAACGGTTCAACTGGTCGCCGGCTGCCAGCAGACTGTTGTATCGGGCCACTGCCAGTGCGCGTTGCAACTGGGCGGCGCGGGGGCCTATCGCCACCGCTCTGCGGCTGACCGAGTCGATAACCAGCGGGTCGAGCCCCAGCAGTACGAAACCGCCCAGTACGAACGGCTCGATGGTCACCCTGATGCCGCCCGTGGCCCGCTTGTGCCGCAACGGCTGAATGCCGCCGGGAGCAAGCCAGTAAGCGTTGCTCGATTCGGGCGCGCCGGGCACCACCAGCGCCAGGTTCGCGGCGGTTGCTTGCGGCGTGGCATATTGGGCGTCCGCCGACGCCCACACCGGAATCGCAAGCCTGGCCCGATCTACGCGGAGCACCGAGGCGGTAACTTCGGGCAGGCTGGATTCTGCCTCGGTCAGATGACTGCCTGCGGCCGCCCACGGCTCGATCAGCGATAGCTCCAGATTCAGAAGTTCCAGGGCCATTGCTCGGCGACGGGTTTGCGGGTCGTCGGCCGACAGGGGCGTTTCGGAAAGCACCAGCAGGCCGCGGCTGCCGGCGGCGATGGCCGTCAGCGCCTGGAGCCGCATCTGTTCCTCGGGGACTGTTGCCGGCAGCGGCAGGCTGGCATCGATTGCTGCCAACTGTGTGGATAATGCCGGCGAAGGCTGTGTTTGCAGGGTGGTCCAAAAAGGTGTGCCAGGCCGGGCCAGGCGCAACTGGCTGTGCAGCCAGTGGCGATAATCGGCCAGCGAGATGCTTGTTCCCAGCGGCCGGCGATCCAGCAGCAGCAGCTCGCACGCCCGACTATATGCCTGCAAATCTCCAAGCGGCTGGCAGATCGTCGGCCGCCCGGCGAGCCGATCGGCCAGCCGCACCTGCTCGGCCCATCTGCGGGTGGCCTCGGTGTGCTGCCGGTTGAGTTTGCGGCCCAAGTCCCAGGCAAGTACGGCATCGTAGGCCGGGCCGATTTCTGTCAAGGCGGCCAGTTGCTCATCGGGCAGATCGACTGCCGGTGGCCGCGGCGGTTGACAAATCACCCAAAGCCCCAGTTGCCTGGCTTCGGCCAGCAGTTCGGCACTGGGCGGGTTATCCAGCCACAGGCCGGTAAAGCCGAGTTGCTTTATCAGCGGCAGCGGTTCGCCGCGGTACTGGATGAGCCGCGGAAACAGCGGCTTGCCATGCACCAGCAGTATCGAGCCTTCGAGCGCCACGGTGCGCTGCTGCGCTGGCGGGGTGGCTTGCGGCAGTGCCACTCCTGCGGTGGGCGCATTGGCCCCGGCACCGGTTTGCGGCGGAAGGTCTGCCGAGGAATCGTGCTGGCCGGGAACGGTTACCACGGCGTATCCGGCGATTTCCAGGTCGTCGATCCAGACGTTCGTTTCGCCCGGGCCTCCATAAACGTTCAGTAGCAGCTCGGCCAGATATGCCTCGCGTCCATCCACTTGCGGGCCGAGTTGTGTGCGCAGTACCCGGATTTGTCGGCCCAGGCTGTGCCCCAGGTCCTCGATCCGCAACTGTTGCCAGCGTCCTACATCGCTGTAGCTCGGCCCGGCCAGAACGATGCTGAGCGGCTGTCCGGTTCGGGGGTCGGGCGTACGGGGCAGGACGATCCGGGCAGCAAGTTGCAATCCTGCCCTATCGGACTTGATCCACACACTAGGGACCAGATCGGCGATCACGCGCGGTCGGCCTACCGGATGGGCAAAATAGGCCGCTGTGCCCCCTTCGCCCAGCAGGCGAATCCACTCGCAGCCGTTGCCTGTTCGGGCGACACCTTGCACGCGCCTGTGTTCCAGCAGCCGATAGCGCGCATCGCCACCGGCCGGCCGCCATGCAATTGCCGGTCCCTCGAAGTCCTCGCGCCACATTTGTTGCGCCAGCGCGTAGTCTGCGCCCAAGCAACTGGCCACAATTGCGGCGGCGATCAGCAATCTGGCGAACATCAGGCGACGCTTTGCTGTTGGCTCTGTTTTGCGTTAGCAATAGGTGGCCACACGAACGCGCGCTATATCATCCGGTCGCTGGCTTCGGCGAAGCTCGATGAGTTATGCTTCGCACGGGTCAAATGATATGTTGTTGCCTTGAGAACAAGGACATGTTTGCCATTAAAAAGCAGCATTCCTCCCCGCGCGGGGTATAGAACCTTACGGCTTTGCTTGTGCGCGTTTTGCTCAAATGCGTGCTGTTAACGCGATTGCGTGTTGTTAATGCGATTGCGTCCTGTTAATCAATATGCACCCAGGCCGGGCCAGCAATCCAGGCATCGGCTGGCATCTTGTATCAGGATTTGCGATAATCATCCAGAGCAACTGTGGCGTTTTGTGTACATCGGGTTAATTTGGGGAACTTGGGCAAAGTGCAGGCGAGCAACGTAACTTGTTGGCCAGTATCCGGTTGCAGTTGTTTGTGGTAGTTGGCAACGGTTTGGCACGGGTGATGCTCACAAGGTCCAGCGACCGCAACATCGAGGGAGACTACCATGAGCAATCCAGCCCGTGTTATCAAGCCGACGACCGAAGACATCCCCCCGGAACTGGCCGAACTGGCTGCCGCGGTAATGCTGCTGCCGGACGAGCATCGGGCGAAGCTCGAACCGCCGCTGGCCAAAGTCATCGAAAGTACCCGGCGCCGACGGCGGATACTCTCGCTGGTACAAGAGGCCCTGGCCCAATTGCGGCTGGATATGAAGTATCTGGCATTCGATCTGGAGGCCACCCGACGCGAACGCGACCAATATCGCCGCCGCCTGGAAGCCGCCGAAGGCAATCTCTGACCCGCAGTTAGCAGCAGAGCGAGCGGCAGGCCGGCAGTGGCATCGCGGGCCGGGGCCGCCGGCAAACCAACTTGAACCCGAACCGTAAAATCGCCATTTGCGCGGTTGCCGGTTGCTGTCGTTGAGCGCTTGCAATAGGATACAATGTAGGGTTGCCTGCTGGTTCTGCACTGTGCGCCCAGCGCCTGGCGTCGCGCAGAAAGTTTGCATATTCAGCAGGCTGAAGATAACACTGGATGCACTGGCCTGGCCTTACGGCTAATGGGAGGTTTGCCCGTTGACCAGGCTGAAAGTAACCGATTTGCTAGCGCCGACTCGCCGCGCCTAACGTGCTTTTGATGGTTCAACCGACGGCCGAACAAGTTGCCCAGCGTGCCTTGGACTTGGGGTTGCTCGACGAGAAGCAACTGCGCGACGTTTGGGCTGCATTGGGAACGCACAATGTCTCGGTGGAGGAGTTCTTGCAGATGTTGCTCCGCCGGGAGCTGATGACCAACTACCAGATCGACCGGCTGCGCAAAGGCGAGCGGCACGGGTTCTTCTTCGGCCGAAATAAAGAATACAAGATTCAGTATCTGATCGGTGCGGGCACGTTCGCCCGGGTGTATCGGGCGATCCATCAGCCCAGCGGCCGGGTGGTGGCCATCAAAGCCCTGCGCAGCCGGTTCAGCGAGAATCCGGCCCATTACAATCTGTTTTTGCGCGAAGGGCATGTCGGCTGCACGTTGCGCCATCCGAACATCGTGCGCATCGACGAGGTGGTCTCGGACGGCCGGCAGCATTTTCTGGTGATGGAGTTCGTCGAAGGGCGCAACCTGCGCGAACACATGAAGGTGCGCAAAAGGCTCACCCCCGAGGAAGCCACGCGGCTGACGATGGACATCGCCCGCGGATTGCACTACGCCTTCCAGCGCGGGGTGACGCACCGCGACCTGAAGCTCAGCAACGTGCTGGTCTCCAGCACCGGCCAGGCGAAGATCGTGGATTTCGGGCTGGCGGCGCTGGACGATGCGGTGGCCGACGACCTGCCCGACGACCTGCCGAACACCCGTACCATCGACTACGCCGCCCTGGAACGTGCCACCGGAGTGCGCAAGGACGATACCCGCAGCGACATCTACTTCCTGGGTTGCATATATTACCACTTGCTTACCGGGGTTGCGCCATTGCCGGAGACCAACGACCGGCTGGCGCGGCTCAGCCGTAACCGGTTCCACGAGGTAATTCCCATCCGCAAGCTGGATCCTTCGGTGCCCGATATGGCCGCCCTGGTGGTCAACAAAGCCATGGCGCTGGACCCTAACGCCCGATACCAGACACCCGGCGCTATGCTGGCCGACCTTCAAGTGGCCATGCAGCGGCTCGTCAGCAGCCGCGCGGCCGACGAAAGCGGCGCGGTGGCAAGCGGTGCGCTGACCGAACCGACGCACGCAGTGATGGTCGTAGAGGCCAACAGCAAGCTACAGGAAATGCTGCGCGAAGGGTTGCGGAAGGCGGGTTTCCGGGTGCTGATGACCGTCGATCCCATGCGCGCCTTGCAGCGCTTCCGCCAAGACATCACCATTGCCGATTGCGCGCTGATCGACGCCCGGGGCATCGGCCAGCAGGCCCTCGAAGCGTTCAACGAAATGGGCGCAGACAAACAAATTGGTCACCTGCCGGCCGTGCTGCTGTTGGATGGTAATCAGCGTCAATGGGCGCAGCGGGCTTCCACTGCTGCGCATCGGGTAGTGCTGATAATGCCGGTTACGATGAAGCAACTGTGCGGCACCCTGACACGTCTTGTCAAACAACCGGCCAGCGACGCGAAGTCCTAGCTGCCCCGCCGGAAGCGCAACCGACGGCTTCTCGGCCCAGCGAAGGCCGCTTGCCAGCATCATCAAATGCCCATCTGGGCGCCGCTACCGCGATACGGCACCGGGACAGGGTGCTTTACCCTCGTCGCTCCCTGACCTGATGGCTGAGGAAGCTCGTTTTACGGCGCCGGCACACCGCTTTTTACCCCCCCTCGTCGCCGGGCGTAGGCGCGCAAAGCGTTTTATTGCTTGCACTTAGTTCGCCTGTGCCTGCAAAATCTCCCGGTGTTCGGTTAGCCTGTTGCCACTGGTTTGCCGATTATTTGGCAAGGGGTCGTCTTTGCGGCAGCGGCGCTGGCCAATAGTGTCTGGCTGCGGGCAATTGTGCCTGCGCTGCATTGTTTGGCTGCTGCCGATTAGGCCTGTGCCGCATTGTTTTGTTGTGGCCAATTGTGCCTGTGCTGCTGGCGATTGTACTCGGTCGCAGCCGATGGTAACAAGCTGCTGGCCAGTGCGCCTGCGCCGCTGAGGGAACAAGGGGCCATCTTTGCGGCCAGGTGGCTGCCTGTGGAGCTGATGGCCGATTGTTCCGACAAGTGTTTCCCGATTTGGGTAAAGGTTTCTGTAAATGGCCAGGCCGATGTTGGCATTGCTGTTGATTGGATTGGCGACGGCCGGGGCTGCACTGTTTTGGCTGTTCGAGATTGAGCGGCAGTACCGAGACGGAACTTTGGCTTACATCAAGCTCACGCCGCGTTGGGGACGCTCGGTGGAGCTATCGGCGGCCGACGACCAGCGCCCGCCGGCGCGCCCGGCACGCCCGACGATCCGCATCGCCACGTTCAATCTGGAGCGATTCGACGAACACAAGCTGGGACAGCAGAGCACGGTGGGCGTGCTGATTAAGGTGATTGGGCAGTTCGAGGTGATTGCCCTACAGGGTTTGGCCGGGGCGAACCAATCTGTGTTGCTGCGGCTGATCGAACAGGTCAACAGCGCAGGGCGCCATTATGGCGTGGTGGTGTGTGCTGCGCCGGATCGCCAGCCGCACGAGACGTATCTGGCCGTGGTTTACGATCAGACGGCGGTAGAAGTGGACCAGAGCACGGTCCACTTGGTGGGCGACCCGGCCAAGCGGCTGCGACGCCGTCCGCTGGTGGCGGCCTTCCGCGTTCGCGGTTTGCCGCCCGAGCGGGCCTTTACTTTCACCCTGATCAACGTGGACGTTGATCCGCAGCGGGCAGCCGGCGAGTTGGACGCGCTGGCGGAGGTCTTTCGCGCTGTGCGTGACGACGGCCGCAACGAAGACGACATCATCATGCTGGGGCATTTTGCCGCCGACCAGCATAGCCTGGGCCGATTGGGCCAAGTGCCCAATCTGCTGGCGGCGCTGACCACCTTGCCCAGCACAGTGCGAGGGGTGGCTCGGGTGGACAACATCTTGATGGACCGCCTGGCCACCGTCGAGTACACCACCCGCAACGGCGTGGTGGACTTGATGCGGCAGTTCGATCTGACGCTGGCCGCCGCACAGAGTATCTCCGAACACCTGCCGGTTTGGGCGGAGTTCAGTTCTTACGAGGGCGGGCTGCCGGTGCGGTAGTCTGCCGGCGCTGGCGGGCTTCCGAAGTTGTCCCTCATAAGTGCTTTGGCTTGAGCGGGGCCCGTCCGGCTCGGGGCCTCGAGCCTGCCCCCCGGCCGTCTGTCCGGCGAAATTCCGCAGCGTGGGTCTTGAAATCGGGCCAGCTAGTGTACTAAAGTACAGCACACTTAGTCGCACAGCCCGAGTCGCAAGGCCGCAGGGCGTCGTCGGCGCGCCGCGTGCATGGCCCCTGTGGAATGTCGCCCTGCGGATCGCGCTGCACCGTGCATGCGCCGCGCGCCCATCCTAGCCCGCAGGAGGCTATCTGCCCCGAGCAAGCTACCATGCTGGCCCCGGAAAAAGTGCAACAAATCCGTCAGATGCTCGCCGAGGGAAAACACTCCCAGCGGCGCATCGCCCGAATGGTAGGCGTCAGCCGCGGCACGGTGCTGGCGATCGCCAACAATCGCCGGCCGGACTACGAGGCCCTTCGCCGCGCCCGGCAGGAAGAAGAGGAAACCGCCCTGCTGCAATTCAGCGGGCCGCCGCGGCGCTGCCCCGATTGCGGCGGCAAAGTGTATATGCCTTGCCTGGCATGTCGTGCCCGCCGCTGGGCGGAAAAACAGCGGCGCAACGGGATGCGGCTGCCGGTCGTCCGCTGCGAGGAACCTTTGGGGCTGGAGTTGCGGGAAGAGCATCGGCTGCGTTACGAGCGGGTCCGTGCCCGCCGCCAGCGACTGGCGATGCGCGGCGATCCGCCGCAAGACCGCACGCCGCCGCAGCACAAGGGCGAACGTGCCGACGACTGAAAGGGTACACCGGCCTTGACGATCAACTACCCGTTCCGCGTAGTCCACCTGGATGATGTGCTCTCGGCGATCCGCGATGCCGACTTGTTGCTGTACCGCCGGCGTGGACTGGTTTCCATCGCCGGCCGCGGCATTCACAGCCACGCCGCCAAGGCCGCCTGGTGGGACGATCAGTTGTTTTGCCTGGAGATGCGAGGGCTGTGCGGCGGTCGGGCGGTAACACTGGCCAGCCAGGTAGCTCGCTATCCGGGCCGAATCGATGTGTATCGTGCCAACCCGGGCAATCGGTGGCGGAACTACGACCGGCGAGGGGCCGTGGCCTTCATGCAGCAGTTGTGCGGATGCCGGTATGGCTATCTGGCCCTGGCCAAGGCCGCCCTGTTGCACCTGCCGCTGGTGCGGCTGGTCGTCAGGTCGGAACTTAACGACCGCGCCGCAGCACGCATGCCGCCGTTCTGTAGCCAGGCGTGCGTGATGGCCGATCGCCTCGGCGGTGGAGTTGACCCGGTGCCGCATCTGGCCGATCGCCTGACCGAGCCGGCCGATTTGGCCCGCAGCCCGTTCTATCAGTACCGCTTCACGCTCATCCCCTGAATCGGGCACGGCAAGATCGCACCAGCGACAACACCTTTGTTGGAGAAAAAGCGTGGTGCGACTGCTGGCTTGCCCAGCAGTGCAGATTGACAACGATCCGTGCGGCCACGACGAAGCGTGGCCCTCCATATCACTTGAAAACATGCGCGCAAATTAAAACATGCGCGCAAAACGCGCATAAGTCGCGCGGTAAGGGAACACGCACGTCGCAGCAAGTTCGCGCCGGCGAGAACACCATTGTTGGAGGAAAACCGTATATGCGCTCAAACAAGCTTGGCTGCCTTTGCGCCGGCGCGACCGTCGGCGCGTTGGTCCTGTTGGCGGCTCTATCGCAGTGGTTCCGTCCGCCCCTGTTGCACGCGGCAATGGAAGACTGCCTGGAAGCGGCCTGCCGGGTCAGTACCGCCGAGGGGAGCACCGGTTCGGGCTGCGTCTTCCAGATCGGCGACGGATACGTGTACGTGCTGACGGCTGCCCACGTGGTGGGCGCTAACAGCACGGTGCACTGCGAGTTCTGGAAGTCGGGGCATCAGTCGTCGCGGATCGCCGGGCAGGTGATCGCCCGCGCCGCACGACCACAATACGATGTAGCGATCGTCGCTTTGCCGGAAGCGCCCTTCGGCGGCGTGCTTCCGCGGGCTGTGCCGCTAGCGCCGCGCGGGCAGGCGGTCGAAGCCGGACAAGTGGTCTGGTCCGCTGGTTGTGCAAACGGGGCGTGGGCCACCGGATGGCAAGGACGTGTGCTCCGCGCCGCAGGCGGAGAGCTGTACTTCGTACCGCCGCCTGCCAACGGACGCAGCGGCTCGGCGCTTTTCGACGGCCAGGGACGCTATGTCATCGGCCTGGTCAAAGCACGCACCGGCGACGGCACGGCCGGACTGGCAACCTCGGTGGAAGCGATCTACCAGGCGTTCTTACCGCCGGATGCACAGCGGAGCAATTTTAACAGTGCGCGGCTAAGTGGCCTGACCAGCGGTGCCGCTGGCGCCGGGCCGGCGACCGAAAGTTTGCCCAGTACGCCCGGCGGAACGGCAGAGCATCGATATAGCGGCGATGATTCGACGGTGGAATCGCTGCACCGTAGCGTCGGCGCGAGGGAGGCGGAAACCCCGGCGCAATGTCCTGGCGGAAACTGTCCTCCGCCGATCCCGTACCTGCTGCCTTACCGCTACCGCGAGCAGTTCCGCAATCAGCCGCAAGCGCCGCAGCCATCGCCGGCCTGGCCTACTGTGCCGGTGCAGCCGGCCGCACCGCTGGAGCTCGGCCCGATCCACCAAAGACTGGACCGATTGCTGGAAAACCAGCAGCGGATTGCCGGCCTGTTGGACGAGATTCACGCCGCCGGCCGGGGCCGACAGCCGCCGACGCCGCAGTCGGGCCAGTCGCAGGCCGACGGTGCCGGCCGCCCGCCTGCCGGTCAGTCGCAGCAGCCGGGCACCGAACCGCAATCGCCAGCTGGTCAGGTGCTGCTCGACGGCGAGCAGGTGGGGCGGTTGAGCCAATTGCTACGTCAACTGATTGGCGACCCGGAAAAGCTGCCCCTGCAAATCCAGAGCCGCCACGACAAAGTCAAATCCCAGTTGCCCGAGGATGCCAGCCATCTGGATGTCCTCCGCGCGTATCTGCGCGACCTGGCCAGCGAAAAACTCTCTCAAGGCACGCTGGGACTGACGGCCGGCCAACTGCTTGGCGCGGCGCTGGGGCTGAGCGGGCCGCTGTCGCTGGCGCTGGGTGGCGGCCTGTGGCTGCTGTCGCGACGGATCGGCGCACGGCTGGGCCAACCAACGGCAGAAAAGAGCTGAGCGATGAACATCGAGGAATGGGCGATAGTCGTCAGTGTGCTTACCGCCGCAGCGGCGATACTGGCCCCGTGGATGCTGGCGGTGCAGGCCCGGCTGGCGGTGGTTAGCACACAGGTGGAACGGATGGAAAAGAAGGTCGATCGGCTGCTGGAGTGCCACGAGCAGCGGATCGGGGAGTGCGTTCGCCGGGCGGCTGCCCTGGAAGAGATTTTCGGCCGCGTGGAACAGCAGCAGGCCCAACTGGCACAATTGCAGGCCCGCTTGCAAGACCTGGCCGACGTGGCCTAAGAACGTGTTGCCAGCGGCGGGCAACTCGGCCGGATGCAGCTGGCAGGGCCGCCCCGGCGGCCGGCGGCGTGGTGTTGTACCGGAGAACTTCGTTAGTGGGAGATCATCGAAATGCTCATCCGCGATCGGATCAAGGAACTGCGGCGCGTGAAAGCTGGTTCCTTGCGCCCGCACCCGAAGAACTGGCGCACGCATCCAACCGCCCAGCGCGACGCGCTGCGGGGCGTGCTGGCGGAAATCGGCTACGCCGACGCGCTGATCGCCCGCGAACTGTCGGACGGAACCCTTCAGTTGATCGACGGGCACCTCCGCGCCGAGCTTACTCCCGAACAAGAGGTCCCCGTGCTGGTGGTTGACCTCAGCGACGAGGAGGCGGCGAAGCTGCTGGCGGTACACGATCCGCTGGCTGGGATGGCCGCCGCCAACGAGGAAATGCTTGCCGAACTGCTGGCGGACGTGGAGACGCAAAGCGAGGCGGTGCAGGCGCTGCTGGACGGCCTGCTGCCGGCCGATCGCGCCTACGAAGACGGCTCGCAAGATGATGCTTCGCCGGCCGATGTGAAGGTGCCCGAGCTGTTCCAGATAGTTATCCAGTGCCGCGATGAGGAACATCAGCGGGAACTGTTCGAGCGCTTCACCGCCGAAGGACTTCAGTGCCGGTTGCTCATGCTTTGAGCGCCAAACGCAAGCGGTTGCTGATGCTCTGAAGGGCAGAGAACAAACAGCCGCCAATTGTTCGAGGAGCAGCCGACAAGCGGCCGCCGATGCTTTGAAGACCAAACGGCAAGCTGCCGCTGATGCTGTGAAGGTCAGCCGCGCAGCAGCCGCAACAGAAGCAGTCGCACGCGTAGCCTCGTTGGCGGTTTACTCTCTGTGCTCGGTGCGTCTGCTGGGGAAATCATCTTCCCTGGCTGTCACTGGGGGATGAATCAAGCGCATGCCACAGATCGAAGTAAAGCTCGACTGTCCGGTGTTCGATTCGTTCCGCGTCCGTCAGGTGGCCGGCATGTTCGATGTCCCACTGGGCAATCGCGCTACAGAACGGTTCGCCGTGGAGGTGCCGGACTTGGACCACCCGTGGCGCATCGGACTGATCGTCGGCCCTTCCGGCAGCGGCAAGAGCACATTGGCCAGGCAGGTTTTCGGCCAGCAACTTTATCAACCGCGCCGTTGGCCGGAAGATCGGGCGGTCATCGACGGCCTGGGCGATCGACCAATAAAGCAGATTACCCAGATGTTCACCGCCGTGGGCTTCAGCTCGCCGCCAAGCTGGATCAAGCCTTATCAGGTGCTCAGCACCGGCGAGCAATTCCGCTGCGATCTGGCCCGGGCGCTGTTGGAGGGCGCCGCCGGCGGCATCGTGGCCTTCGACGAGTTCACCAGCGTGGTGGACCGCACGGTGGCGCGGGTGGTGTCGATGGCCGTGGCCAAGGCGATACGCAGCGGCCGGGTGCAGTGCCGTTTCGTGGCTGTCACCTGCCACTACGATGTGGCCAAGTGGCTCCAGCCCGACTGGACGATCGACATGGCCACACGCACGTTTCAAAGGAGCTGTCTTCAGCGGCCGGCGATCCGGTTGCAAGTTTACCGCTGCGGCGCTGCGGCATGGGAGTTGTTTAAGCGTCATCACTATTTGAGCGCAGGGCTGCCGGCGGCCGTGGAGTGCTACATCGCCGCCTGGGACGAGCGTCCGGTGGCTTTTTGCGCGGTGGCGGCACTGGCCGGACGCAAAGGCCGCCGGCGGATCAGCCGGCTGGTGACGCTGCCGGATTACCAGGGTATCGGCATCGGCATGTCGCTGGCCGAAACGGTGGCTGTGCTTTACCGGCGGCGGGGACTGCGGGTGAACATCACCGCCAGCCACCCGGCGGTCATCGGCCATTGCCGCCGCTCGCCGCTGTGGCGCAGCGTGTCGGTCAGGCCGGTGGGCGCCAGTGGAGGACGCATGGTGGGCTATCGCGGCTCGCTGGGCCGTGCGGTGGTTTCGTTCGAGTACATCGGATAAGGCCCAACTGATGCATGTGGCCGGGCGCCGTAAGCCTCGGCCACTGCACGCCAAGTGTTCAAACGCACAAGCGGGATGTCCCGTGTTCGGTGCAGACACTTACCTGGAGAGAGTTTCCTCGATCTGTTTGTCTTGGGGCGAGATCGCTATTGTACGGGCATTGATGTGAACTGAGATGGCACGCCGGGGAAGACCACCGATATTGGACGCCGTCAAGCAAGGGCAGGTGTTGGCGCTGCTGTCGGTCGGATGCAGCAAGGCGGTGGCGGCGCGCTTCGTCGGCTGCGTGCCGGCGACCATCACCCGCACCGCCCGACGCGATCCCCAGTTCGCCGCCGCACTGAAGCAGGCCCTGTGCAGTCCCGAGATCGGCTACTTGAAGAGTATTCAGCGGGCATCGCGGAAGGAGCAGTACTGGCGGGCGGCGGCGTGGGCGCTGGAGCGGATCATGCCGGAAAAGTATGCCCGCCGCGACCCGGAGGTCATTACCATCGACCAGGTCGCCCGGCTGCTGGCCCAAATGAGCGAAATAGTGGTATCCGAGGTGCCGGCTCGCTATCGCAAAGCGGTGGTCAAGCGGTTGGACCAACTGGCCACGTTACTGCGCGCGACCAAATCGCCGGAAGGCAAACGGCAGTCAGAGTGACACCGCGATACGCACAATGTTATCAGCGGTGATGGCGGCGGGCAGTTCGGGCTGACTGAAAAAGCGGCAAAGCGCAAGACGATTATGGCGCATTTAGGCAGCAGCGTTGATTGTCGGCAGTTGCCGCGTGCGCGGGTAGCGCAGATCGTGGGCATGTTTGCCGCCGAGCTTGCCCGACAGCACGGTCAGGCGCGTCGTGCCGCCCGGCAGTCGCAAGCCGCGATGGACTTGCTCCAATGGGGTCGGCACTACTTGCCGGAGCATTTTTCCCGGCCCCCCTCGGCCATGCACCGCTGGATGGCCGAGCAGTTTGCGGCGATGTCGGCCGCCCGGGGGATCAAGCTCAACGTGCTTGGGCCGCGCGGCGGGGCGAAATCGACCATCGCCACACTGGCCTACGCAATGCGCTGTGCGCTGGAGGGACGCGAACGGTACATCTGGCTGGTCTCCGACACCCGCCATCAAGCCTGTGCGCATCTGGAAAACATAAAAAGCGAGCTGTTGGGCAACGCCCGGCTGGCCGCCGATTACCCACACGCTGCCGGACGCGGCCCGGTGTGGCGCAGCGGCACCATCGTATTGCGTAACGGGGTGATGATCCAGGCGCTGGGCACGGGGCAACGGATTCGCGGTCGGCGGCACGGGGCGCATCGGCCCACGCTGATAATCTGCGACGACCTGCAAAACGACGGCCATATCCTATCGGCCCGCCAGCGCCAGCGGTCGCGCAATTGGTTCCACAGTGCGCTGATGAAAGCAGGCACCGCGCGCACCAACGTCGTCAACCTGGCCACCGCCTTGCACCGCGACGCACTGGCTATGGAACTGCACCGCACGGCGGGGTGGGTGTCGCGGGTGTTTCGGGCGGTGGTCCGCTGGCCGGTGCGTATGGACCTGTGGGAACAGTGGCAGGCGATCTACTGCGACCTGGGCAATCCCCGCCGCCAGCAAGACGCACGCCGCTTCTACGAGGAGAACAAACTGGAAATGGAAGCTGGCACCGTGCTGCTGTGGCCCGAGGAAGAAGACCTATACACATTGATGTGCATGAGGGCCGAGGGCGGAGCGACGGCCTTCGAGCGCGAGAAACAAAATTCGCCCATCAACCCCGACCAGTGCGAGTGGCCCGAGCAGTACTTCGACGGCCCCATCTGGTTCGACGCCTGGCCGCAGTCGCTGGCCGTCAAGACCATGGCGCTAGACCCCAGCAAAGGCGCGCAATCGCGGCAGGGCGATTACTCGGCGGTGGTGATGCTGGGCGTAGACCAGCAAGGGACGCTGTACGTAGAGGCCGAACTGGCTCGCCGACCCACCCCCCAGATCGTCTGCCACGCAGTGGAGTTGTTCCAGCGTTTCCGGCCGCACCTGTTCGGCGTGGAAGCCAATCAGTTCCAGGAGTTGCTGGCCGGGCAGTTCGATGTGGAGTTCCGTCGCCAGGGCGTGCTGGCCGCCAGGGTGTGGCCCATCGAAAACCATGTGAACAAGCAGGTGCGGATCAGGCGGATCGGGCCGTATCTGGCCGCCAGACGCATACTGTTTCGCCGCAACAGCCCCGGCACGTCGATGCTGGTAGAGCAGTTGCGGCAATTTCCCCTGGCCGACCACGATGACGGCCCCGACGCACTGGAAATGGCAATCCGGCTGGCCGTGGCCATGTTCCAGGGACGCCGTGCGGTCGATGGCCTGGGCGATCGATTGCCAGTCGGCTGAGGGCGACAATTGTGCTGGTGCGCGCCAGTGCGCCCGGCGGCTGCCGATGGGCATCTTGTGCAGACGGCCGCCGGTGATCCCCGCTGACCAATGCAAACAGGCGAACACTTGCCGGGCCGACCAGACGGCCCGCTGGCACATTTGTTTGGGGACAGAACGATGCAAGACAATCAGCAAGACAATCAACACAACGATGCCATGGGCGGGGATATTGGTTCGGCGTTTCACAAGCGCATGGCGGTCTTGCAGCGGCGACTGTGCGAAGCGTTCGACCAGTTGTGGGACAGTTTCGTCGATCCGGCCGACGCCCTGTACGACCGCGACGGACTGCACTGGCTGCCGCTGGCCGGCAGTTCCGGCGGGACGTGCTGCGCAGTGGTGCCCGCCGACGAACAGCAGTTGGCCGCCATCCGCAACGCTTGCCGGGCGCTGGCAGTAACCAACGAGTTTGCCATCAACGGGCACGAGAATCGGATAAGCTACATTGTTGGCAGCGGGCACGCTTATCGGGTAGTCCCGCGGCGCGGGCCGCAGGCAGCGCAGCTTCCCGAGACGCTGCGACGCCAAGTGCAGGCCGAAATCGACGATTTTCTGCGGGCCAACAAGTGGCATTTGCGGCAACAGGAGATTGTCCGCCGCGAAGACCGCGACGGGGAGTGCTTTCTGCGGTTTTTCGTCACCGCCGAGGGACGCACAGCCGTGCGCTTCGTCGAGCCGGCGCAGGTGGCCGCGCCGCGGCATCGCACCGCCGAGCCGGCAGCCAGCTTCGGCATCCAGACCGACCCGCACGACGTGGAAACTGTGCTGGGTTACTGGATCGACGGGCAGTTTGTCGAAGCCCACCACATCCAGCATCGCAAAGCGAATGTAGATGCGAACGTCAAGCGCGGAATGCCGTTGTTCTACCCGGTGTTGAAGAACCTGCGGCGGGCCGAAAAGCTGCTGCGCAACATGAGCGTGGTGGCAGAAATACAATCGGCCATCGCCATCATCCGCAAACACCGCGAAGCCTCTGCCGCCACGTTGGAACAGTTCCTCCACGCCCAGGCCGACCTGACAGTGACCGAGCCTGGCCGAGGGAAGATGAGTCACTTTCGCCGTTACGGGCCGGGTACGATCCTGGATGCTACCGCCGGGGTCGACTACGAGTTTCCCGTCGCAGGCATCGACGCCAGCCGCTTCGTGGCCGTGCTCCAGGCGGAATTGCGGGCCGTCGCCAGTCGGCTGGTGATGCCCGAGTTCATGCTCACCAGCGACGCCAGCAACGCCAATTACGCATCGACCATGGTGGCCGAAGGTCCGGCGGTGAAGATGTTCCAGCGCCTACAGTACGACATGATCGCCGACGACCTGGAGGTGATGCGGCGCGTGCTGGCCGACGCCGTAGCTGCCGGCCGGCTGCCGGCCGAGGTGCTGGAGGCGGTGGAAATTCGCGCCATTCCGCCATCGCTGGCGGTGCGCGACCGGTTGCGCGACGCCCAGGCCGATCAGATTCTGCTGCGTTGCGGGGCGATGTCGCCGAGCACAATGGCGTTGCGTCACGGACTTGACCCGGAAGAGGAGATAGTGGCCCACACGTAACGCCGCGTTTCACTGCGCGGGACGGACGGTGCGTCGGCCGGCTGCGCCAGCAGAGACTAGCAGCGCGCACCAGTACGCTAACGGTGGTCCTGCGGCCCGGCTTAGATGTTCTTCTTGCGGTAGTAGCGGATTTCCTTGGGCTTGAGCGTGGGGTAATAGCCCTTCATGTCTTCCAGCGTGGTGAGCATCCAGGGGCGCGAGGCGATGCTGCCGTTCTTGGTGAACAGGATGTCCTCGGCGATGTAAACGGCCGAGTGGATCACCCTGTTGCCCTCGATGAAGAACATCACGATATCGCCCAATTGCAGGTTGCCGAATACACGATAGTACTCGTTGTCCAGCGCCTTGACCACTTCGTTTTCATCGCAGAAGCGGTTGTCCGGCTCGGTATTGAAGAAGTTGAAGGCCGTCCAATGGCAATCCTGGTTGATTGCCGGGGCGCGCTCCGGGGGCACGGGATAGGTGTACAGTCGCTGGCGGGCGAAAGGAGGCAGCAGATGCGAAATGGCCAGCGACACGCCGCCGGGAACGCTGGCGGCCGATTCCAGCAGCGGGCGGACATCCTTGGCCCGGCCGCCACGCCCCCAATAGTTGACCAGGCTTTCTATATCGCTGTCCTGATCCACTCTCAGTCGGGCCAGGAAGGTGGCTTCGCGCGAAAGGGCTTTGACCAGCGCCAGTCGTTCGTCGGGCGAGGAGATCTTGTTTTCGATCACCCGCAGGTCGGCAAAAAACAAATAGCCCTCGTGCTGAAACACCAGCGGCTTTACCAGAGCGATGGTTTCTTCCGACAGACGCGTCCCGCGGAGCCAATCGTCCAGCGAATTGCCGCAAAAGCGGAAGGCTTTAACGTGGTAGAAGTTCTCGGTGAACTGCGCCAAAGTGACGTACAGTTTTGCGCGGTCCTCGGGCGAAATGCCGAACACGAACTCCTCGCTGGGCCGCATAACGTAGCCGCTGATCGACGGCTCCAGCGCGGCCATCGACATCAACTGCCTGCGCAGTTCCTCAGAGATGCCGCTTTCGGCCAGTAGTTCGTTCAGTCGCGAACCAGACGTGTTGGGAAAGTACCAGACGATCTCGAACTTTTCCAGCGGGGTGAACTCGGGAACGAACTCGATGGGCGGGGCGATGGTTATGGGAATGCGCTCGATCTTTCCCCAGGGGGGAGCTACGGGCTTGTTTGTTTTTCGGCTAGCATCATCCTCCGGCACGGCAGCCGCGCCGTTGACATTCCCGTCGCCCAGCACCCCTCGTTGCCAGGCAACTACACCAATGCCCGCCCAGGTGGCCAAAAGCGCACCGGCAACCACAACCAGCCACGTTTTCGCACGGTAAGACATGTGACTAAGCACGACAGACTGCGGCCGCCCGCAGAGTGCCGAAAAAGGTTGACTGCTCATCGGAACGTCCCATCTGCCCGGCGCAGGGCAGGTAATGCCGGGCCTTTGCCTCTGTGGACCCCTGTTCCTGCATCGTCTGGCACATGCCTGCCTGCCGCCGGAATAAATCGCCTGGATAACATCCTGGCAGCGGGCCTATCAAACGAGCCTTTTGCGGCGATGCACCAAGGATGCTATCCATATTCTACGTTAACCCCGCGAAACATTGAAGGTTTCGCAGCCAATAATCGCAGCCGTATCACTGTCCAACGGGTTCAGACCACACCCACTACATAGGGGGCAGTTGCATATTGCAAGCAAAATAACGGGCAAATTGCCGGGCAGCCGCGGCGTCGGGTGGCCCAATAACAAGCCTTGTATTGCAACTGCTGCCACTGTATCGTAGTGCTTCAATGAACCAGCCGCTCCACAGCCCTGTCAACAACCGCATGACGCAAAAGCTGCGCCAGATACTGGAAACGCTGCTGGAACGATCGCTTCAACGTGGCTTCTTCGGGACGGCCGCTGTGGAAATAAGCGTGCAAGACGGAACCATACAACACATCCGTTATCGCTTCGAGCAGTTGGAACGCTGAAACGATTCGCCCAGCGCCGCCCAGCGGCCATCGGCCGCAACCTCAGCGGCACTGTGCAGCACTGGGGCAGTCAGTCGCCCCACGCGCTGCCTCAGCCGGCCAGGTATCCAGCCGAGCTTGTCAGCCGACGAGTATCGCTACGGAGCCTGTTGCAGACCCGACGGTTTGCAGCAGGCTTTTTTGTTTTACAGGAGAAGGGCTTGATGACTGAAACCTTGTTGGAATATTGCGACTGGCGCGGTTTGCCGTTGCGAACCGATCGGGCGGCCGGAGTGATCCGGGGGGTGAAGATTCTGGGGCTGCGCTCGCGCAACGGGCGCTACTATCCGCCCGAAACCCTCCGCCAGGCAGCCAGGCTGTACGAAGAGGCGAAGGTCAACGTCAACCATAGCAAGTCGGCGTTGGGGCAACCGCGCGACTACCAGGACCGCATCGGCGTCATCCGCAACGTGCGGCTGGATCCCGACGAAGGGCTGTTCGCCGATTTCTACTTCAACCCCAAACATGCCCTGGCCGAGCAGTTGCTGTGGGACGCCGAGCACGCCCCGGAGAACGTAGGCTTTTCGCACAATGTCGAAGCGCGTGTCGCCCGCCGCGACGACCAACTGGTCGTGGAGGCCATCACCCGCGTTCACAGCGTGGACCTGGTGGCCGATCCGGCGACCACCCGCGGACTGTTCGAGTCGCAAGCTGGCCTGTCGGGCGCCGGCCCGTCGGAAGACGTGCAAACAGGGGCACTGGCTGGCCTGACGCTGGAGGTGCTCAAGAAGTACCGTTCCGATCTGCTGCAAGCCGCCCTGGCTGAGCAGCTTGCCGAGCACCAGGCCGCTTTGCATCGGCTGCAAACAGAATTGGAAGAAGCCCATGCCGCCGTTCGCCTGGCCGAGCGGGGCAAACGGATCTGCCAATTGCTGGCCCAGTACGGCTTGCCCACTCCCGAACAGAACGATCCCGCCGCCCAGGTGATCATCAGCGAGCAGTTCATGGCCGAGTTGCTGGCCGCCGAGGACGAAGCCCGACTGCGCCAACTGATCGATGAGCGGGCGCGGCTGGTCCGCACGCTCTCGTGCGGCTTGCCCAGGGTGGCTGCAACACGCTGGCCACCGCTGTCGCGCGATCAGCGCACCGTGGACGCCCTGCCGCCGCTGGACGTGGAAGGCTTCGTCCGCGCGATCAGCTGAGCCGCGGCCCCGGCCGTCAACACAGTTCAAGATTCAACCGACCCAACCCTTCTGGCAAAGGAACGAACCAGTGACAGACAAAATGCGTTGGCGTTATGGGGAAACCAATCCCGTCGTAGCGGCCGTGGCTGCCCAGACGATCGTCGAGATAGGCGATCTGCTGTTCTTGGCGGTCGACGAAGCTCGGCCAGCTTCGGCCCAGGAAGATCAAGGCTCCGAGCCGGCCAATCAGGAGCTGTTCGCCCGTTACTTCCTGGGCGTGGCGATGCAGCATAGCGGCGCTGGCCAGAGCACTCCGATTCGGGTGGCCACGACCGGGGTGTTCCAGTTCGACTGTCCCAGCGCCACCTACGAATTGGGCGACTTTGTCGGTGCAAGCGAGAACGCCGAGGGCAACCGGCTCCTCAATCAGCAGGTGGAGAAGGTGACGGCACCTGCTCGGGCCATCGGGCGAGTCGCCCGACGCGAACCGAATCCCACCAACACCGTGCTTGTCGATATTCGCTCGACGGTAATGACCGGCGGCGTGGCCGGCAGCGTTGCTCCGCAGTAGCGAAGGCCGCCGCTGGCCGCCGGACGGTTTGCCATTTTTGACTGAGCGGCGCCGCCGTCTGCCAGTTGCGCTGGCGGCACGACAACTGGCGCCCAACCGATATCATCGAATAACCCAAATCCATTGTGGAGGAAATCCGCTGATGCGAGCAATCAAGTACCGTGAACTGAAACGGATGTACGACCTTGCCGGGCCGGCGCAGACCGTCCGGCACCTGACCGAGGCCCTTCAGCAGGGCCACCTGCGGCCGGAAGACTTCAGCCTGCGCGAGCTGGCCGAGGCCACCTTGGGGCAGCAGGCGGTGCGCATGCTCGACCCGCGCGCCGGCGGCGTCAACCTGCTGGAGGCCGGCGAAGGCGTGGACGTGACCGCCTTCGCCAACATCACCGGGCAGGTGGTGCAGGCGAGGATCATGGAGGCCTACACCCAGGAGGCGTTCGTCCTGTCGAAGCTGGTGGAGACCATCCCCACCCGACTCGACGGCGAACGAATCGCCGGCATCGGCCGCATCGCCGACGAGGCTGCCGAGGTGCACCCCGGAATGCCTTATCCCAGTCTGGGCTTTTCCGAGGATTACATCGACACGCCGCAAACGCGCAAACGAGGCTTCATCGTCCCGGTCACCAAAGAGGCCATCTTTTTCGACCGCACTCACTTGGTGCTTCAGCGCGCCGCCGAGGTGGGCGAGATCCTTGGGCTGAACAAGGAAAAACGCCTGCTGGACCTGCTGATCGGCGCTACGAACAACTACACATGGCGCGGCACGCGCTACAACACCTACTACAAGGCCGGCGACAGCGGTCCCGGCGGCGGCCCTCCACCGTGGATCAACGTCATCGACCAGGAACTAGTGGACTGGACAGACGTGGATGCCGCCGAACAACTGTTCGCCGACATGCTCGACCCCAATACCGGCGAGCCGGTGCTCATCCGTGCCACCACCGTGCTGGTCACGCCCGCCTACCGGCACGCGGCGCACCGCGTCTTCAACGCCGCCGAAATCCAGTATTCCGCCAGCGGATCGGGCGTGCACACCGTGGCAGCCAATCCGCTGGGCAATTATCGCGTGGTGGAAAGCCGGCTGGCCTATCGGCGAATCCTCGCCGCAGGGTATCAGCCCGAGCAAGCCAAACGATGGTGGTTCATCGGCGACTTCCGCCGGGCGTTTGCGTACATGGAGAACTGGCCAATAACCATCAGCGTTTCGCCGCCGGGAAGTGAGGCCGAGTTCAGCCAGGACATCGTAGTCCGCTTCAAGGTCAGCGAACGCGGCGCAGCAGCGGTGATCAATCCGCGGTACATCGTCAAAAGCACCGGCCAGGCGTAACCCCCGCTCCGCATGTTCCGAGCCGGGCGCGTGATATTCAGCCGGCCGCGCCGACTCAGATGCGTGGAACGAAGCCAGCCATACCGAGCCGGGAGCGCGCAAGGGGCGTCAGTCATGCCGAGCCCAGAGCACTGAACGAAGCAGCCCTTACGGTCCTTGCTGAGCCGGGAGCGTCAAGCCGAGCAGCTTTTTACTGAGCTGCACGCGCTGAACTAAGCGCTCCTTACTGAGCCGGGAGCGCAAGCGTCCGGCATTATCTCCAGGTCTACCAACAACCGGGCAACACCCATGCCAAGTCAAATCCGTAGCAAGTTCCACGGAAGCACGCCGCTGGAGATCACCCTGGCCGGTCTGGCCAGCAGCACCAGCGGCTTAGGCCGGCAGTCGGCCGTGGTCGATAACACCGTCGCAGGCCACAGTGCGGTGCATCTGTTCGTCAAGATAACGCTGGGAACCAACCCGGCAGCACACAAGACCGTGCAAGTGTACTTGCTTCAGGGGGATGGCACAGGCCTGCGAACCGACGGCGCCGGAGCAGCCGACGCGCCGCTGACGGTGCGCAACGCCCCGCTGCTGGGCGTGCTCACCAGCGGCTCAGCCCCGAGCAGCGGCCTGGTGCTTCAGAAACAATTTGTGATTTCCGACCCTGGGCCGCAGTGGGCGATAGCCATTGTTCACGATACCGGCGCGCCGCTGGCCAGCGCGCCGGAGGCCAATGTCATCCGCTACGTCGGCCAAAGCGTCGAGGTCGTCTGATGCCCTCCTGGTCCGATTACGCCCATCGCCCGCGCGACTGCCGCGCAGCGGAACTGCGCCACGGCCTGCGGCACCTGTGGGCGCCGCTGCTGGGGCGGAGCGGCCACACGGTGTTCGACGTCGGCCCGCACCGCAACCACGGCGCTTTGCACAACTGCGATCCTGAGACCGCCTGGCAGATAGGGCCGCGCGGCACGGTGCTGGTGCTGGACGGCAGCGACGACCGGATCGACTGCGCCCAGGCCGCCGACTTCCAATGGAACGAACCGTTCTCGGTGGCGGTATGGGTGTACGTCGGTTCGCTGAGTAGCGATTATCGGGCGCTGGTCTGCAAAGCGCCGATCAGTTCGCCCTGGAATGGCTGGAACCTGCTGCTTTTCGGCACTCGGCCCGACTTCTCGCTGACGGCCTATCCTCCGCTGGCCTCGGTCACACTCATCGGAAAGTGGCTGGCAGCCGGTGCGTGGTACAGCATTGTGGCTACCAGCGACGGCAGCGGACAGCCGGCCGGGCTGCGCCTGTACGCCAATGGAGAGGACTGGGCGTTTAGCGCCTCGGGCGGCATCGCTGGCGGCAGCATGCGCAACGCGGCCCCCTGCCAGATCGCCGCCCGCGACGGACCAAACTGGCCGTTGCCTTGTCAGGTTTCGGCCGCGGCCGTTTGGGATCGAGTGCTCTCGCCCCGCGAAGCGCAGCTACTGGCCGAAGGTCCGCAGCCGCTGTTGCAACGGGTCGCTCGCAAGCGGTACTGCCTCCGCCTGCCGACGCCTGCACCGTACGAAGTTGTCGCGGGCGAAGTCTTTTTGCCCGGAGCGGTGGCCGGGCAAAGTTACAGCAGCGGGGCTGCCGTCGGGCAGTTGAACGTTCCAGGAGCTATTGCAGGAGTCGTACATGCCTGAAGCCAAAGACATCTACGGCACGGCGTTCAAGAACGGCTCGGTGACTGCCATCGCCCGCGTGACTGGCGCCAACGCAGCCCCGATCGTCGTCGCCGACATCTCGGCAGTACGCTACAGCCTGTTCCTGCTGGGCGACGACCCTGACAGCCGCCAGCCGGTTGCCGGGCACGTTGATGTGCTGCTTTCGCCTGCCGCGGTGCTCTTCGACTCGCTACAGCTTGATCCGCTGTGGACCGTAGATTCGCTGGGATACAACTTCCGCCACACGTTGGATGTCAACACCCACAACGCCTTTGCCATCGGCGGGCGGACATACCTGCTCGAGTATCGGCTGACGCCCGCAACCGGACAGCCGATCATCGTCCGTTTTCGCATCTATGCGATTTGAACGACCGTTGGGCCGGTCGTTGAACGCCGGTTGGGAAACGCTGCCGCAACAGTCACGGCGACAACACCTAAGCGTGATAACGTCCAGGCGGACAACATTCAAGGCAGTGCCCCCAAAGGGCACAACGCTCAAGGATTATAACGCACAAAGGGTTTTGAACGATGTCGGCCGATTTGGAGCAAATAGCCCTGATACGCTCGCAGACGCTGGCGCTGATCGCCCAGATCACCGCTGCGCCCAAGCCCAGTTATAACATCGACGGCCAGCAAGTTGCCTGGGCCGATTACCTGCGGCAACTACAGCAGACGGTCGATTGGTGCAACCGCAAACTGGCCGAGGGGCGTCCCTGCGAGTTGCGCTCGCAGGCGTTCACTTGAAAGCCGGCGCGGCAACCTTCCCGCTCGGCCATCGATCATAGAGCCATAATAGGTCGGCCCGTGCTAGAGCGAATCGACCCTATACCGTTTTTTCGTCCCGGCAACGCAATTTGTTTCAGCCCGGCAACGCAATATGAGTGCTAACTTCGAACCTTCGGCGGATTTGGCCCAGGTGGCCGATGGCACGCAGCGGGTCAGGCTGGTGCGTCGCGGCGGGGTGGGAGCAGCGGGCGAAGTGGAAATCGCCCACGCCCTCGCTCGCGCTGTCGCCCAGCGCGAGGCCGCTGCCAGCGACGGCCGCTATACCCGCAGCGACGTCGCCTGGCATCTGCCGGTGGCCGAGTTGCCCGACGGGCCGCATCCGGGCGACCTGATCTGCGAAGCCGACGGCCGCCGGTGGACTATCCTGGAAGTGCAACTTGTCGCCGTGCGCACCCGCTGGCGCTGCATCGCCCGGAACCTTGCCATCGCCCACGCACTGGACCAGGCCGTAACCGTGCTGGAGGCGATTTACCAGAAACAGCCTTGCGGGGCGGCGGAACCGATCTGGCGCGCCTGCCGCACCGGCGTACCAGCGCGGGTGCAGCCGTTGCGGGCCGAAGTGAATGTGGCCGGACAGACACGGCGAACCGTTCGGCGGTATCGTGTTTACCTGGGCGACTTGCTGCCGCTGGACCAGCGACATCGCATCCTCGCACCCGACGGCACGCTGTACCGTGTGCTCGGCTGGTCGGCCGCCGAGCGGATCGACCAGTTGCCCGTCGCCGAGGTCGAACCCTGCTGAAAACACCTGCCGCACAGTGGGTCGAGTCCAATCTCACCGGCCAACGGAGTCTTGGGAAACATCCGCCAACCCTCGGAGCGATCGCCGATGACCCTCAGCGAAGCTATCCACGAGCGCTGGGCCGCCGATGAGCACCTGGTCGCGCTGTTGCCGCCGGAGAGGTTTGTTACCGGGCTGGGCACAGACGCTCGCTTGCCCTACGGCGTGCTGAACACTTCGGCCTTTGTGCCCACGGTGCGATACAACGACCGCTCGGGCATCGACACGGTGACACTCCGCGTAGATTGCTTTCATCACCAATACCAGCAGGCCGTTGCGGCGGCCGATCGCATCCGGGCAGTTTTCGACGGCGCCGCGCTGCCGCTGGGCGACGGTAGCAAAGCGCTGCTGCGGTTCGTCGGTTGCCATCTGCGGCAGGAAGAGCAAAGCACCTGGCATCTGCGGGCCAAGCTGGTTTGTTGGCTCTACCGGCCAGCGCCGGTCCAATGATGATTGGTTAGCTCCCACGATGATTGATGATTGGTTAGAACCGGCCGTGCCCGGGCAACCCATTGTCGGCTGCCCGGCGGAATCCGACCGAGCGGCGCACATTGCCGTAGGCCTTCGCCAAACAGTGCAAAACACCCAACAGCAATGACCATCCTTTACGGACATCGCGGCACTGTGCGTATCGGCAATGCCCAACTGGTCCCCGTGCTGAAGTGGACCTTGAGCATCATCAGCCGAAACGTGCCGTTCGTATCGAGTCATTCCGGGCAATGGAGCCGTCGGGCAGCCGGCCCACGCGATTGCACCGGCGCGCTGCTGCTGCACATTTCGGCCGACGGTCGCTGTCCGCTGCGGGCCGGTCAGCCGGTGGTGTTGGAGTTGCACGTGGACGACTCGGGCGGGAATTACTACCGCGTGCCGGCGATCGTCGATCGCATCTCGGTGCAGACCGACATCAGCGGCGGCCAGCCTGTGGGCTTTGCGGTCGATTTTTCCGGCGACGGCCCGATCGCTTCACACGGCATTTTGGCGGCCGAGTAACTGCCCAGCGCGCCCGACACGCCGCTGCTGGCTTTCTCGGACAGTTGAGCGATTCTTCGTACGGCTTGCGTATGGCAAACATCACTTTCGAGGAACTGGGCGATTCGCCCCGCGAGCGTTACACCGCCGATGGCATCTCGGCGCGCCGTCGGTTGCTGGTGGCCTGGGAAGACCGGCAGGCGATGGTCATCAAGCTGCTGGCGCAAGGCTACCCGCTGGGTCTGCCGGCCGGTTATCCTGGCGTGCCGGGCGTGGTGGCGATGGAAGTGCAGGTGGAACCCTGGCCGCCTGTGCCGGATGCCCAGGGGCCGCTGGACAACGTGACCGAGCAGATCAACAGCTTCAACGGCAAGTACGCCCTGCTGACGGTCGATTATCAGTTGCTGGTGTGGGAGGCCAACCGTCCCGATCTGCCCAGTGCGCCCGAGGGCACAGTGTTGACCTACCGCATGGACTTCGGCGGCGAGTACATGGTGCTTGGCGGGCAGAACATGTACTGGCAGTCGGACCCGACGTTGCCAGTGCCGCCCGAGGCGGTTCCCACGCTGCGCGTTCCAGTAGTAGAACATCAGATCACCTGGCATCGCGTGGTTGCGCCGCCGTGGGAAGCCATCCGGCGGTGCGTCGGGTCGGTCAACGCAGGGCCGTTTCTGGGCGCGGCGGCCGAAACGGTGCTGCTGGACGGCGTAACCGCCCAGCGGCAACTGCTCGGTTTGGACTCCCAGCGCCAGCCGCAGCTCGGCTGGCGGATCGCGTACTTGTTCCGCGAGCGGACGGTGACCGTCGGCGGGCAGAGTTACGGCTGGAATCACCGTTACCGCTGCCTGCCGCAGCAATCGCCCGGCTGGGACAAGCTGGTCGATGGCGCCGGCAACTCTCTGTATCGGACGGCTGATTTCAGCCCCTTGTTCCAAATGGAAACGCTGCCATGAGCACCGATCGCCGTCGTCGCGGGCCATCTGCTGCCGGTCGCTTGCGCCGGGCCACCGCCGGCGCTTCGCACAGCGGCACAAAGCCTCTGCGCCGCAGCGCGCGCATCGGTTCTGTGGGCGAAGCGCACTACGGCGCAGCGGGACTGAGCTTTTTTGCGCCGGCCGAAACACGGCTGGCGCTGTTCGAGCTGGTCACGGGACTGGTCTATCCTGACCTGAGCCAGTCCGCCGGCGAGCATTTAACGCAGGAGCCGACGCCCTGGGCCTTTGCCCGGCAATTGTGGTGCCACCATTTTCATCCCCAGGATCAGACGCCTTCCGGCGAGCCGATCAAGTCGTACGGCGGCAGCGGCCTGGGCCGCCAGCAGGTGATTTACCATCCGGGCGCATTGCACGGGCAGCACGGTTACGCAGTCGGCCATCCAACTGTTGGTGCTGGCCAGCGTGTGTTCTGCCTGTGGAACCGACAAAGCGGCCGCTGGGAGATGCTCACCCCGCCGCTGCGGCTGTGGCGCTTCGAGTTGAAGGAAGATTTGGCCCCGGGGCAGTCGGCCGCCGCGTATCTGCTGCCGCTGGTCGAAGGCCAGTATCAGCCCGACGTGCATGTGGAGTTCACCGTCCACGACGCTCTGGGCGGTATGCTGCGCGGCCGGGGGCCAAGCCAGTGGCGACGCGGCACGCGCGGCTACGCCCGGCTGATGCCCGACAGCGGCCGCTGGGAAATATTGGCCCTGGAACATCTGGCCCGCTGGATACGCTTCGCGCTGGCCGAAGCGTTGAGCTTCCAAAGCAGCAGCGCCGCAGCCGAAGTGCTTTCGTATTGGGATGGCTACGATCCCGACCCGCGGCGGCAAGGCATCGTGGTGCTGAACTGCGCCGCCAGCGGGCAGCAGTATTTGTTTGCTGGCCAGATCGGTGCGGTAGGACTGGGCTGTTACGATCCGCAGGAAGACAAATACCGCATCGTGCAGTTGGAATGTCCCTAAGTGGCGGAGATCGCCCCGTGGCGTGGATGCCCTGCTGCTGTTGCCGGTATTGTCCGCACTGTGCCGACGGTTTTGCGCCGCGGCAATGGCAAGTGGAAATCGAGGGCATCGTGCCGGCGTTGCCGTCGGGTTGTCAGCAATGCGAGCAACTCAACGGCGCGTACGTGCTGGAACCGTCCGGCAGCGTGCCGCCGCTGGGGGCCTGCGGCTGGAGTTTGACCTTGCCGGAGGCGATCTGCGGCGTCAGCACGCTGCGGCTGAGCGTGTGGCCGTTTGTCGGTCCGGACGGCTGGAGCATCCAATTGGACCTGCTCGATTCCGGCGGGCAGGTTGTCATGGGCGGCGGCAAGTACTTCGCCCAGCCGCCCGAGTGCCTGGGAATCAGCGGCGAGAGTCTGGGCCCATTACACCACGGGCTGGGCTATCCGAATCTGTGCCAGCTCTCGCAGTCCAATGCAACTGTCACCGCGTTGCGGCCATGCAAGGCGGAATGACACTTTGCGATTTTCGGATGGTCGGGCCGGGCCAGCACGCTTGTCGGCGATGCGGGGCGATCGTCCGCTCGGCCAGAAGCAGAATCTATCGGCGTTGCGCTGCTGCTGGCAGTGGCGAACTGCCCGATCCGATTCCCCAACGATTGGCCGCCTGCCTGGGTTGCGACCAGCACACGCCCGAGCTTGGTTGCCGGATGATGGCCCGCAGTTGTGCGCTGGCACGAGCATGGTATTGGGCGGTGCGCGGGGTGGGCAGCCGCACCTGTCCGCGCGGCCGCTGGGACGGGTCTGCACAAGGTACGGCACAGTGCTGACGTGCCAGACCGTCGCATGCGGTTCTGGCTCGGTGTTGGCGCAAACACGCCGTCGCTTGCGATTCCGGCTCGGTTCATTTTCCAATCTGCATGATAGCCCAGGCGCACCCGATCAGCAGCCCTACCGTCACCCAGCTCAGCGCGAAGCCAACCAGGTCTTCCCGATAGCGGCGGAAGAAACCGCGCCAGCGCTGTGCGGTCAGCCAGCCGGGAAGGTCCAGCAGCAGCAGGTCCTGTCCGCGCTCGGCCGCCAGCGGCTTGGCCTGCCCGCTGGGCAGCGTTTCCTCGTCGGTGGTGCGGAGCATGTTATCGAAGAACTGCTCGATCCGTTGCGGGTCTTCCGGCCGCGTCAGCAGGCTGACGGCGATGAAGACGGTTATTCCGGCCAGCATGGAAACGCCATACGGGCCGGGCAGCCAGGTGTAAACCAGCTTCCACTGGCCGCTGGCCAGGAAGTGCCACAACTGGTCGGCTTGCCAGGCGTGGCGCAGATTGGCTATTGCCGCCGCGACGCCATCGGCCGGTTGGCCTTGCCAGCGGCAGCTCAGCAGATAGTTGCAGGCGTAGTACACCACGAAGGATACCGCTGCGGCCCAGATGGCCCCGTAGCGGTTCGCCCGCTTCCACAAAATGCCGCCCATCACCGCGATGCCCAGGAACGTGGGCAGCGTTTCCAGGAACAGGAAGGCCTGCAACACCTCGTGGACCAGCAGGGCGAAAACCACGCCCAAGCCTAGCAGGCCTACGGCCGACAGTCGGCCCACCAGGAGCAATTCGCGGTCGGGGGCCTGGGGGCGAAAGTACTGCTTGTAGATATTCTGCGTGAACAAGGCGGCGGCGTTGACCATGAAGGTCGAGCAGGTGGACATATTGGCCGCCAGCACGCAAGCCACCATCAGGCCGGTCAATCCGGGGCCGAGCAGGTGCAGGCAGGCGTAGCCGAAGGCGTCTTCTTTGTGTTCCAGCCGCGTCCCTTGCTGGATCACCAGAGCGGCGACGATCAGCCCGGTCAGCGCCCAACCGATGGTGCAGAACCGTTTGACGAACGAGCCGTAGGTCTGCCCGATGCGCCCGGCCCGCTCGTTCCGCCCGGTGGCGTTCATGGTCAGGATGTGCGGCTGGGCGGTGATGCCGATCAGGCCGTTGAGCGTGAGCATGGCGATCATGAACGCGCCGACGCCGCTGACCTGGCTGTACACGGCGAAGAAGCTTTCGTCGAGCACTTGGCGCATGCCGGCGAAGCCGCCCACGGTTTGCAGGCCGGCGGGGATCAGCAAAAACGAAAGCACGATGATCAGCAAGCCCTGGATGAAATCGGTGTAGGCGCAGGCCACCAGTCCGCCGAAGAAGCTATACAGCATGGTGGCGGCCACCATGGCCACCACCACTTCGTTGGCCGAGAGCAACTGGCCGCCGGTGGCGATGGAAATGGCCTTGCCGGCGCCTTTCATCATCGCCCCCTGGTTGAAGACGAAGTAGCACAGGGCGAAGAAGGTGTACAGCATGGCCATGCCGCGGCCGTAGCGGTCGTCGAGCATCTCGCCGATGGTCGTCCGTTCGCAGCGGCGGTACCAGGGGGCCATCAGCCAGTAGAAGGGCGTGATGAGCATGTTCTTCCACTGGAACCAGATGGTGGCAAAGCCTTTGTCGAACACGGCGCCAGTTTGGGCCACCGGATTCTCGGCATGAGTGCCGGTGCTGAAGGCCTGGCCGACCATGATCCACCAGGGCAGCTTCCGTTCGCCCAGGAAGTAGCCGCCGCTGCTGCGGATGCGCCGCGCCATCCACAGGCCGAAGCTGGTAATCAGCACGAAGTACCCGGCCAGCACCAGCCAGTCCAACCAGGTGAACATGCCGTCCATCTGCGCGCGCCTTATGGTTGGGTGACGTTTTATCAACCTGATCGCCAGTCTGGCTGGTGGATCGCCACGACCCTGCGCCTGTCCGTAGCCAACTAGACGGTGCTGCCGCAAAACGATGCTACGAGGCGCCGGCGAGCATTTTTTCGATGCTGGTTTTGGCTGCGGCGAAGGCGTCGGGGAGTTTGTCGGGCGCTTTGCCGCCGGCCTGGGCCAGATCGGCGCGGCCTCCCCCGCTGCCTCCCACGGCGGCTGCCGCCTGACGCACCCAGACCACCGCGCTCAGTCCCCGATCGACCAAATCCCGGCTCAGCCCGGCAATCAAAGTAACCTTGTTCTCCTCCTGGTCGCGGCTGCCCAGCATTACCGCTATCGGCGAAGCCTTGCGCCGCAGCAGGTCGATCATTTCGCGCATTTGGGGCGGTTCAGCGCCGGGCAGTTCGGCCACGACAACCTTCGTGTCGCTGACCTCCATTGCTTCGCGCAGCAGCCCCTCGACGGTCATCAGTCCGCCCCGGCCGCCGGCGGCAAGTTGCTTCTTCAGTTGCTTCAGCTCCTTCAGCAGCGATTCTACGCGATCGGGGACTTCCTCGGGCGGGATTCGCAGCAGGGCGGCGGTTCGGGCAAGAGTTGCCTGCGCGCGGCTGAGCCACTCCAGCGCCGCACGGCCCGTCAATGCCGTAATACGCCGCACGCCCGCCGCCACGCTTTCCTCGGCGATAATCTTCAGCAAGCCCACCTGGGCCACGTTATCCAGGTGCGTCCCGCCGCACAGCTCCTTGCTGTAATCGCCGATGGAGACCATCCGCACTATGTCCGGATATTTTTCGCCGAAGAGCATGATGGCCCCGGCCTTGCGGGCCTCGGCCAGCGGCAGGCACTGGGCGCAGACCGCAGCACCGGCGGCGATCTGCTGGTTGATCTCGTCCTCGATGGCGCGCAGTTGCTGGTCGCTTAGTGCCGCGTCGTGGGCGAAGTCGAACCGCAACCAGTCTTCGTCCACCTTGGAACCCTGCTGGAGCGCATGTTTGCCCACGTGCTTGTGCAGCGCATAGTGCAACAAGTGCGTGGCGGTGTGCGCCCGCCGGATGCCCTGACGGCGGCGCTGATCCACGCGCGCGATCACCTGCGACCCCAGCGAAAGCCGCCCCTGTCGCAAATGTCCCCGATGCAAGATCAACTGGCCGTCGACTTGAGTGTCGATGACCTCGAAGCGCATCTGTGGCGCGAGCAGCTCGCCGCTGTCGCCCACCTGGCCTCCCATCTCGCCGTAGAACGGAGTGCGATCCAGCACCACCGTTACCGGCTGCTCGGTTTCGGTCTGCTCCAGCCGGTCGCACAGGTGGTCGCCGACGATGATTCCCACCACGCGGGCGTCGGGAACTTCGGTGGTTTCGTATCCCAGGAACTGGCTGCGGTGGCCGGCTTTCTTGAGCGCCTCGATCGGTCCGGTCTTGAAGACTTCCACCTTTTGCCCTTCGCCGGAGATCAGGCCGTGCTTTTCCATCTCCTTGCGGAAGCCGGTCCAGTCGAAGGCGAAGTTGTGCTCGGCGGCCAGGGTCTCGAACAGCTCGGGCGGGAAGCCGTGGGTTTGATACATGTCGGCCGCCTCGGCGCCGGAAACCACCCCTCGCCCCTGCTGGCGCATCTGCTGGAAAATCCGCTCGATCCGCTCCAGCCCGGCGTCGATGGTGCCCAGGAAACTCTCTTCCTCGGCCCGAATCACCCGGGAAACTTTGGTCACCGTTTCGCCCAGTTCGGGATAAGGGTTTTTCATCAGTTCGGCCACGGTGGGCACCAGTTTGTACAGGAACGGCTCGCGCACGCCCATCTGGTGGCCGTCCAGCACCGCCCGACGCAGCAACCGGCGGATTACGTACCCTTGCTTCTTATTGCCGGGGCGCACATCTTCGTGGATGGCGAAGGTGCAGGCGCGGATGTGGTCGGCGATCCGCCGCAGCCGGCGGCCGTTGTCGTCGGCCGGATCGTAGTGCAGGCGGCACACCTCGGCGGCGGCCTCCACCAGCGGCCGGAGGATGTCGATGTGGAAGTTCGTTTCCACGCCCTGGAGCACCGAGGCCATCCGCTCCAGGCCCATGCCGGTGTCGATGTTCTTGCTCGGCAGTGGCCGCAGGTTGTTCGGCGGATCGCCCACCCGATTGAACTGCGTAAACACCAGGTTCCACACCTCCACGTTGCCCCAGGGGGTGGCTACGTAGATTTCGCTGCACGGGCCGCACACGCCGTCGGGTCCCTGGCTGGGGGCGTTGGCCGGCCAGAAGTTCTCGTCCTCGCCCATCCGCTGCACGCGCTCCGGCGGCAGGCCGATCTGCTCGATCCAGATTTCGGCCGCTTCGTCGTCATCCAGGTACACGGTGGCGGAGATGCGCTGCGGGTCCACACCCAGCCAGCGTTTGTCGGTCAGAAACTCCCAGGCCCAGTGGATCGCCTCGCGCTTGAAGTAGTCGCCGAAACTGAAATTGCCCAGCATCTCGAAAAACGTGTGGTGGTACGCGGTGCGGCCCACGTTGTCGATGTCGCCGGTGCGCAGGCACTTCTGGCAGGTGGTCGCCCGGGTGAACTCCAGCTTGCAGCGGCCCAGAAAGTGGTCCTTGAACTGGTTCATTCCCGCCGGGGTGAACAGCACCGTCGGGTCCCAGCGGGGAACCAGCACGTCGCTGGGGCGGCGGACGCAGCCCTTGCCCTCGAAGAAACTAAGATACATTTCCCGCAATTCGTCGGTTTTCATAGCTCAGTGGCGTCAATAGGCGCGACAGGATGTTACTAACAAACCAGTAATGATAGCGGCGCCGCGGTTGATGGAAAAGCGTTATCAGCGCCGAGCCGGCAGCGCAAGCGACCGGCATTCCCGACGGCGAGCCGGAAGCGCGAGCTTCCAGCAGCGTTACTAATGGCGAGCCGGAAGCGTCAGCTTCCGGCATTGGCCAAGGCGAGCCGAGAGCGTAAGCGACCGGCAATCCCACAAGCGAGCCGGGACCGTAACCGCCGTACGCCATCAGAATGCATCGGCCGGGATGGGCAATCCGTCGGCCGACAGCATCAAGCGATCCCACAACGATACGACGGCGGGGTTGTTTACGCTCACCTCGATGGTATCGTTGATCCAGCGCACGCTGCCGTCGCACATGCAGACGAACGCACCGCCTTTGTGCTGGCTGCGGACGCCCTGCTGGATATTGGGATAATTCTCCTTCGAGCAGGGCATGCCCATGCTCAACAGCGCCGCCTCGCTGCCCACGTACCGCTGCACCTCGGTGCAGGAGATGATGTCGTCGCCGCCGCCGGTGGTGATGTTATTCGGTCCAGCGCAATCGCCGCAATAGCCATGAGCCCACAGCGAGCTGGAGGAGCCGGACAAGGCCCAGACGCCGCGGGGGTCGAACGGGGCTACTCCTGCCCGCACCTCAGCCAGCAACACGGTGTTGCTGAACCCGTCGCGCACGTCCTTATCCTTGCAAGAGATGTTCGCTCCCATCACGCCGCGCAGCCGCCTGTCCTTCCAGTTATCGGGGTTGGCGGCGTTCATGGGCAGTTTGCACTGGTTGGCCGTGGCCGAGTTGTCTTTGGCCATATAGCCCAGCGAGGCATTGGCCGCGTAGTTGCCCCGCGCCCAGTTGTCGCCCAGGTGCGCGGTCATCGAGTTCTGCGAACCCATGAACGGCGAGCGGTTTGCGCCGTCGGAGGGACATTGCATTACCGCCAGGGCCTGCGAGCGGACGAACATGTTGTCGGCATGGGTCATGGGCTGGGCGAAGTTGATCCTGTCGCGGAGCACCAGCAGTTCCAGCTCCGCCAGGATGTGAACCACCCAGTTCGGACCGAGTTGAGCATTCTTGCGGTCGTCGATGTTGGCGGTGGGAGGCCATGTGGCTGCCGGGGGAAAGGCCCCATGGGCTTGCAGGTAGTTCTGGACCGCCAGCCCAAGTTGTTTGAGGTTGTTCTGGCAAGTGGTGCGTCGACTGGCTTCGCGCACTTGTTGCACCGCCGGCATCAGCAGCCCGATCAGGATGCCGATGATGGCGATTACCACCAGCAGTTCGACCAGTGTAAACCCGCGTCGCTGTGAGTGTACCGTACCCATGGTTCGCCGCCGCAACAATATCTTGTAACCGCCTTGCGCTGCCCGAAAATCATTATGCCGTGGCCAGGCCCGATCGGCAAGTCGTTTTCGACGACGCACGGACGCCATTTTCCGCGCTGCACGATGCAAATGATGCGATCCGGTGGCATCCACGGTGTTTTCGCGGGCAGCCGTCCGATGGCCGGCGCCAAATGGTAACACCACAGCTTCATTTGCGGGCGCTTCATTTGCGGCCCCGACGGAGCGCGGCCCTTTGTGTGTTTTCAGTATTGCGATCAATGCTGAGTTTCGGAAGAAGAAGCCGGGCTGCGCCGCATTCAGGCTGGGTTGATTCGGCGCCCACAGCGTGGCCCTTAGTGTGTTTTGCGTATCGCTACCGAGGCTCAACTCAGCAAGCAAGAACCGGGCTGGGCCGTGCTGACGTGAAACCGGCGGGTAAACTAGGCCCACGAAGACCGCTTTACGGCAATGGTGAACTAAAGTATACTACCACTGTTGTGCGGGGTATTGCCAGAAAGCACCGCCAGCGGCTCTAATGTTACTGGGCCGCGGGGGCTGATGCCGCTGCCGGCGGCAGTGCGCCGGCACGGCTGGTATTGGTGGTTAAATATCGGATAATCGCTTTATTGGCGCGGCCAATCACTTCAGTTAGGCAAGGCAAAGCCATGGCCAAGAAATCACCAGCACGCGACGGTTCGGACTCCGGGGCCAGCGCGAAGGATGCCACTTCGGCGCTGTTGGAATCGCATCCGGCGCTGAAAAGCGCTGTGGCACAAATCGAAAAACAATTCGGCGAAGGGGCCATCATGCCCCTGGGCGCCGAACACACAGGGCAGATAGCCGGCATCCCCACTGGCAGCCTGTCGCTGGACATCGCCTTGGGCGGCCAAGGCATTCCCTGCGGTCGGATAGTGGAGATTTTCGGCCCGGAGTCCAGCGGAAAGACCACTCTGGCGCTGCACGTGATCGCCCAGGCCCAGCGCCGCAACGGTATCGCCGCGTTCATAGATGCTGAACACGCCTTGGATCCCACCTGGGCGCGTAAGGTAGGCGTGCAACTGGAAACCCTGCTGGTCAGCCAGCCGGGTTGCGGCGAGGAGGCCATGCACATCGCCGAAATGCTCATCCGCTCCAACGCGGTGGATGTGATCGTCATCGACTCGGTGGCGGCCCTGGTGCCGCGCAAGGAACTGGAAGGCGAGATCGGCGATTCGCACGTGGGACTGCAAGCCCGGTTGATGAGCCAGTCGCTGCGTAAACTCACCGGTGTGATAAGCAAGGCAAAGACCAGCGTAATCTTCATCAATCAGGTGCGCGAGAAGATCGGTGTAATGTTCGGCAATCCGGAGGTTACTCCCGGCGGCCGGGCGCTGAAGTTCTACAGCTCCTGCCGCATCGAGGTGCGGCGCATCGGCCAGATCAAAGAGGGCGAGGAGGTCGTCGGGCAGCGTGTGCGGGCGAAGGTGGTCAAGAACAAGGTGGCGCCGCCGTTTCGGGTGGCAGAGTTCGACATGATGCACGCCGACGGCATCAGCTACGAAGGCGATGTGCTCGATCTGGCCGTAGCACACAAGCTGGTTACCCGCACCGGCACCTGGTTCCGCTACGGCGATTTGCAGATCGGCCAGGGCCGCGAGCGCGCACGGCAATACCTCAAAGAAAACCCCGCACTGACCGAAGAACTTAGGGAGAAAATCCTGGCCGCAGCCGCACAGGGCGCCTTGACGCTGCCGCACGGGTCTGCCGCCGGCGAGGGGGAGTAGTAGTCCCTTACGACGTGCCTTGTTCGCGTTTTGCCCGCATGTTTCTGGGTGACCTGGAGGGCTACGCTCCGTCGTGGCCGGACTAACTGCGTCTGCCCTGCACTGCTGGACAAGCCAGCAGTGGCACGAGGCAGTCGTGACTGGACGGGGAGCGACGAAAGCGTTACGGACGCGACCGCAGCGCGTCCGTCCAACACTGCCGATCGACGCGACGCAGTGTGTATGCTCCAGCGTTGCCGGATCGCTGCGCGGTGGGCGTTGTGGTGATTATGTCCAGGAAGGAGTTGGCAATGGCCGTTTCGGCCCACATTGCCCGCTGGTTTCCGCTTATGGCAGCCGTGCTGGTGGGTCTGCTGGCGGGCGTGCACAGCGGTGCTTGCTGCGCGGCAGAGGCCGCCGCGGGCGCGGAACCGTCGGCGCTGGCCGCCGTGGCGGTGATCGAGCAGGCGATGGTCAGCGCCATCGCGCGGGCCGAGAAGTCGCTGGCTGCCATCGCCCGGGTGCGCAGGGACGACGGCCGGCGCGCGGTCGAGACGCGGCCCGATCCGTTCGCACGGCGCATCTCGCCGCTGGCCCAGCCGCAGCCGACCGACCCTGATTTCGTCCCCAACGAGTACGCCAGCGGGGTGGTGGTGGACGCCGCAGGGCTGATACTTACGGCTGCTCACGTGCTGGGGCCGGACAGCGATTACTACGTCACCACAAACGACCGCAAAGTTTACAAGGCGATCATCAAAGCCGCCGATCCACGCAGCGACCTGGCGGTGCTGGCCATCGAGGCGCGCGGACTGACGCCCATCACCTTTGGCGACGGCGAGGCCCTGCGTAAAGGGCAGATCGTCATCGCATTGGGCAATCCGTATGCGATAGCGCGCGACGGGCAGCCCAGCGCCGCCTGGGGAATCGTCTCCAATGTACATCGCAAAGCGCCGCCCTGGCCCGACCCGGCCGATCCCACCGGCAAGCCCACCTTGCATCACTTCGGCACGCTGATACAGACCGACGCCCGGCTGAACGTGGGCACAAGCGGCGGTGCGCTGGTGAACCTGCGCGGAGAGATGGTCGGCCTGATCGTGGCCCCGCCGGCCGCGGCTGGTTACGAAAGCGCCGCCGGATACGCCATTCCGGTCGACGGCACTTTCCGCCGCGCGCTGGAACAGCTCAAACAGGGACGCGAAGTGGAGTACGGCTTCCTGGGCGTTCAGCCGCTGAACCTCAGCGCACAACAGCGGCTGGAAGGGGTGTTCGGCGCACGGGTCGAGCGGATCGTTCAGGGGACGCCGGCGGCCCGGGCGGGTCTGCGGCCCGACGACATCATCATCGCCGTCAATGGCAAGCCGATCTACGAGGCCGACGGTCTGGTGCTGGAGGTGGGTCGGCTGCCGGTGCAATCCACAGCCAGGCTGGATGTGTTGCGCGGGGGCAAGCAGCGCCAATTGACGGTGACGCTGGGAAAATATCCGGTGCGGGGAGTGCGGATAGTCACCGCCCCTGCGCCGGCGTGGCGCGGAATGCGCGTCGATTACCCCACCGTCCTGTTGGATGGCCAGCTCCGCCCGCACAGCGGCAGCAGCGGGCTAGAGGAAGGCGCGGCAGTGATCGAGGTCATTCCGGGCAGCGCAGCATGGAACGCCGGCCTGCGCGCCGGCATGGTGATTACCCATGTGGGCCGGACGGCCATCGACGGCCCGACACAATTTCATCAGGCCGTTGCCGCACTGCGCGGGCCGGTGCAACTGCGATTGGCCGGTACGCCGCCAACGACCGTAACGATTGGCGAAGACGAGTCGCAGCCGTAACGTTTGGAACGGTAGCGTTTGGAGGGTTTCGGGCAGACGGGGCAAACTTCCAGCCGACGACTGCCGATCAGACATCAAGACGCCGATAGGGCGACCGCCGTGTTGGATAGGCTTTTAGCTGTCTTGGCGTCCTGGTGGTTTAGTTGAGGTCCCGAATGGCTGCAATGGGACCATCTCGGCCAAGGCCGACCCCGCCCAAGCCGCTTGCAGGCCAGCGCCTGACGCAGACGTGGATCGACTCGTTTGCTGCGTATGCGGCCGGCGAATGTCATCTGGCCGAAAACAGCGTGGCCGCCTACCGCCGCGACCTGCGCAGGCTGGCCGAGTGGCTGGGCGATCGACCGATAACGGCGCTGACGATTCGCGACCTGGCCGACTACGCCGCCTGGCTGCACCAGCAGAAGCTGGCCCCGGCCAGTATCGCCCGCCACCTGGTCTCGCTGCGCCTGTTCTTCCGCTACTTGCAACTGGAAGGGGTGCTGAAGGACAATCTGGCCGAACTACTGGGCAGTCAGAAACTATGGGAGCGCGTGCCCAGGGTGCTCAGCCCGCAACAAGTCGCCGCACTGTTGGAGGCGCCCATACCGGCCGATCCGTTCTGGCGGCGTGATCGGGCGATGCTCGAGTTGCTCTATGCCACCGGCTGCCGTGCCAGCGAGCTGGCCACGTTGCGGATGCAAGACCTCCACTTGCAGGAGGGCTATTGCATCTGTCGCGGCAAGGGGAACAAGGAGCGGGTAGTGCCGCTGGGGGCGCAAGCCATAACCGCCCTGCTAGACTACCTGCGCCACGAGCGGCCGCTGCTGGCAGGCAAAACGCCCACGGTGGAGTGGGTGTTGCTTTCCGGCCGGGGACGCCGGCTGCGGCGGGAGCGCATTTGGGAACTGGTCAAACGCTATGCCCGGCGCGTCGGCGCACCGCCGGAAGTCAGCCCCCACACGCTGCGGCACAGCTTCGCTACCCACATGCTTGCCGGCGGGGCAGACCTGCGTCAGGTGCAAGAGATGCTCGGCCACGCCAGCATCGCCACCACACAGCTCTACACGCACGTGGACCCTTCGCGGCTGAAAGCCGTGCATCGGAAGTTCCATCCCCGGGCGTAAGCGCGGTTGCGATTCCGCAAGCGCCCTGTCCCTTTCGCCCTGGAATCGAGCATCCGCCGGAGCCTCCATCTCGAGGCGCAGATGGCATGGGGTGGAGCTATTGTGTATGGGCAACGGCTACTCTTTTTGGCGGCGGGTGAACTTGATCTTTTCGATCACCTTGACGATGCGATCATTCTTGTCCACGTAGCCCGACACGGCCGTCATCGCCTCGACCACGTAGCTGTAGCGCAGATGGTAATCGCAATCGAAGTCGATTTCGGTCTTGGCGGCTTCGGGTTTTGGTCCCCGCTCGTCGCACACCAGGGCCAGCACTTCGTTGCGCAACTGCTCCAAACTGCGCAGGGGTTTTTCGGCCATCTGAATGCCGCGCAAGTTGCCGTTGCGGTCGGCGGTCAGGCGGACTTTGATCGGCGGCAATTGGGTGGGGTCGGGCTGTCCTTCGGCCGGGGCTGCCTTGGGCATGCGGATGTGGAAGTCGCCCTCGGGCGCAAGCAGCTTCAGCGACAGCATGAAGAAAATGAGCAACTGGAACACGACGTCGATCATCGGCGTCATGTTCAGTTCGATCCGCTGTGTTTCTTCGCTTCGGCCGGCGCGTTTCATCTGTTAAGCCCCCTCTGGCTTGAGCACCTTCTTCTCTTGTTTGGCGCGCAGCACGAAATGCTGGAAGTCGAGCTTCTGGCAGATGGCGATGGCATCTTGCACCTGGCCGATCTGCGCGCGGCCGTCGGCGCGGATGATGATCGTCGCCCGCGAGGCGCTCTTGCCCGGTATGCTCTCCAGCAGTTGCTTCTCCCGCAACAGCTCGCGCTCCAAGTTGGCCATGGGCATCTGCCGGCCGCCGAAGATCACGTTTCCTTTGGCGGTTACCTGGAGCGTGATGGGTGTTTCCACGGGCTGGTCGGGCGGCTTGGCGATTTCGCTGGATGGCAGGCGGATCAATTCCGTCTGATCCTCCTGGCTGAAGTTCATCGTGAGCATGAAAAAGATGACCAGCTGGAACGTGACGTCGATCATCGGCGTCATGTCAGGATTGGTCCGCACCGCGGTTGTTCGCCGACCCCAACGCATCGCTGATTGCCTCCGAAAGTTGCTTTGGCCGAAAGGCGGTAAGGCTTGCGGCCATACGGCTTGCTCAGGCCTTTTTGACGGTGGTGGGGCCTACGGTTGAAAAGCGTTTCATCAACTCGTCGCTGATTACGCCGGCCTCCAGCACCAGGCGCTGCAAACGGTTGCGCAGAATCTGGTAAGCGGCCAGCGCCGGGATGGCCAGCAACAGCCCGATCATCGTAGTCACCAGGGCCTTGCTGATACCGCCGGCCAGCTCGCCCGGCCGTGGCGTGACTTGCTTGGCTACGATGACGTTGAAGGCCTGGATCATCCCGTGCACCGTGCCCAGCAACCCGAACATCGGGGCCACCTGGGCAATCATCGCCACGTAGCTGAGGCGCTGTTCGAGTTTGAGGTTTTCTTCCTCGCCCACGGTCTGCATGGTGGCAGTGGCTTCGTTGTATCCGGCGGAAAGTTTCGCCAGGCCGGCCGAAAGGACCTTCCCCAAAAACGAGCCGTCGTTCTTGGCCAGATCGTACGCTTCCTGGTAGCGCTTTTCGTTCAGGTGGGTTTCAAAGTCCTGTACCAGGGCCGCCGGCACCAGATTGTCGCGCCATACGGAGATGATGTTCATCACCAGCAGGGCCACCAGACTGAAGCTGAGGCTGAGGAACACCAGCGTGTATAGCAGGCCCAACGCTTCGTAAAGCCAGCCGAGGAAACTCTGGGTCCTGACCTCTGGGGTTGTGCCAGCGGTTTCTCCGGCGGCTTCACCTTCTTCGCCTTCTGCGGCCGCGGCCGGGGCGGTCATCAGGGTGTCAACGGCCGAGAAAAACCCCAGCATCGCCATCAACAAGGTTGCAGAAAGCACGCACGCGCCAAACCACCCTAAGCCGAGCTGCTGCCGCATAAAGAGGCCTCCGAAAAACAGGTTTTCTGCGTTACAAGGCTAAACGGCCAACGATTGACAATCGGTGTCGGGAACTCGAACCGGCCCAACACGGTACTTTCCACTGCCAGGTAAACCTTTAGTCTAATCAATCGAGCACGATTTTTTCAATCATAGCTCGCCCAGGCCGCCATAGGTGGCTTACGGCCGCCCGCACCAATGCGCTGGCGCTACCCTGCCTTTTGCGCCCAAACGCTGTTTTTGTAGCGCGACAGCAGGCGCTGTCGGGCTTCGGCCGCCCGGTCCGCCCGGCGGTCCTGTTCCCAAAGCTGTATGAGGTTGAACAATGCCTCGGCATGTACCTCGGGCAGGCTGAAGTACAGGATATCGATATGGAGAAAGTCCATCAGGGCTTCTTTGGGCTTGCCGGCCTGGCGGTATGCGATGCCGCGGGTCAGGTAGGCCTGGGCCAACAGAGTAGTATCTTCGGGGTCTGCCTTGTCGATTATTCCCGTGACGAGTTTGATCGCTTCGTCGGGCTTTTTCTCCAAAGCCAGGATCTTGGCGTTGCCCAGGGTGGCGATTGCCCTCTGGGTGCGTGCTTGCGGGCTGTCGCCGGTGATCGACAGGGCCTCGTCGAACGCCTTTTTCGCTTCGGCGAGCTTGTTTTGTGCCAGCAGGGCTTTGCCCATCCCCACGGCTGCCCGCATCTTGTAATCTGGCCACGGCGCTTTGGCCACTTCGGCGTAGAAGCTTTCGGCCCGGTCGTGCCGGCCAGCCGCTACCAATAGATCGCCGATCAGCTCGTTCGCCCGGTACCAGTGATAGCTCTCAGGGTTCTCTTTGATGAAGCGGGCCAGTTCGCTGCCCACCTGGGCGATCTCGCCTGTGCCGGCCAGCGCCAATTGCGCCCGGCAATACAAGCGGAGGAACTCGACCTCTTGCCGCAGTGGTTTGCGGGCGTTGTCCGGCAGATTGAGCTTTTCCAGGAGGGAAAGGGCGTCTTCCAGGCGGCCGTTGGCGATTTCGGTGCGGGCTTTGGCGATGCCGGTCGGTTCGCCGTCGAAGGAAATGGAGGCGATCTCGTTAACCGGCACCTCACGCTCCACGCCGCCGACGGCTTCGATGGTCACTGCCGTGGGCGTGATCTTGGTGATCCTGCCGCTTACGGAAGTAGGCTTGAGGTTCGGGGTGCGGATGGTATCGACGCCCAACGCCTGACTGCACAACCACACACTTGCCAGAAGCGCCCAGAGCGTTCCGCGGTAAGTCATTTTGCGCTCCTATTTAAAGCACTGTTGTCCAAGGTGAATCTACGATCTTTGTTGGTTTGCTTCCCGCCGGTCTATTGTTGGTTTGCTTCCCGCCCGGCGGTTGAAAAAAATCCGATTCTTCTACTCCCGGCCAGTCGGCTACAAAGGCTGACGTGGGCCCGTTCGGCGTTCCCGCTGCCACTTGCCGTTTGGCGCAACCGAACCACAGCTAGCCGGCAGCGGTAACTTTGTCGGCTGCCGGTTTTTCTTTTGCCGGCGGAGACAGACCCGTTACTTTTTCCCCTAACGCTTTTTGTATCTTCTTGTAAAGGTCGTTGTACTTGTTGTACCAGTCGCGGCCGCCCATCTGCGGAAACAGCCTGGCAATGGCCTGAATATCGTTTTTACTCTGGTTGAGTTTCTTTTCCCGCGCCGCCGCTTCGGTCTCCTTCAACGCCCACAGGTACAGGCACAGGTTGAGGTTGTAGCGGGCTTCGTGGAAGGCTTCCGCGTGTTGCGGGCTGCGGATGAGTTTGCGCGACAGCGTGCTCCAGCCCCAGATTTCCTTGTATTGCTGGCTGCCGCTGATGGCGATGCCATAATATGGCGGCCGCTGCTCGCCCCAGGCCTGATAGGTATATGCCGCCTCGAATTGGGCCTCGACCATGTTCGGCCTTTCCTTCAGCACGCTGTAAAGCAGCGACAGTGCTTCCTTGAACTGCCCCAACTTGCGCAGAGTGCGCGCCAGGCGGACCTTGATGGCGTCGGTCGAGTTAGCCGGGGCCTTGAACTCGGGCTTGTCGATGTTCACGAGAATGCGGCGGTAGGTATCGGCTGCTTTTTCGTAGTAGTTGCGGGCCTCGGGGGTCAAACTTGCGCCGCCGGTATCGAACCCCTGGCCCAGCGAATTGAACGTCTCGGCCACCCACAGCAGCGAGCTGAAGGTATTGCCCTTGTCGCGCTGCGATATCTTGGTCAAGAACAGCTCGAACCCTTTGGAGACCTGTTCGATCTGCTCGTTGCGTTTTTCGCTCCGCAGCCGTTCCAGTTGCTCCTGAAGCTCGCGGCCGAGCTGGATGTAAATGGTCGTCAGCCGTTTGCCGGCCTCGCTGTCGCCCAGTTCGGCGATGGCCGCTTCCAGCTCCTCGACGATCTTCTCGGCCTGGTCCAGGTCGCGCACCCCGACGTAAGACTGAAGCGCGGCTTTATAGGTTTCCACGGTGAAGTTCGGGTTTTGGGTGCTCAGCGGGTCTTTGTTGTGCACCAGCGTAAGCGGGCCGAGTTTGGGGTCTTGCAGCAGTCTGACGGCCTGCTCGGCCCGGCCTTCGGCTACTTCGATCTGCGCCAGCGACAACGCCGCCGAAGCCACTGTGTAGGTTACCGGCGCTCCGGCCTCGACCGCCTTGCGCATGCGGGCCAGGCCTTCATCGAGCACTTTGCGGGCCTCGGCGACCATTTTTTTCCGCTCCGACTCCGGCGGCCGCCGCTCTTCCGGCTCGCGCATCGCTTCCAGGTAGTTGCGCCACAGGGCCTGTCCGGCCAGCAGTTCGGCTTCGCCGCGGCGCCCAGAATCGACCGGAATCTTGGCCAGGTAGGCCAGCGTCTGCTCCACGTCGCGGTTGATTACCGCCACGCGCAACAGAGTCATCCATCCCTCGTCGGCATCCGGCTCGCCGCTCCAGCGGTTGGCGATGTAGTCGGCGATGGCTACCATGCGGTCGCTGGCGAACTGGCGCTCCTGGGTCCAATGCTGTTCTTCAGCTTTTAACTGGGAGAGCCTGTCCGCTGGGGTGTCGGGATTCTCCAAAGCAGCCTTCAGGTCCGGATCGTTGGCCGCCGCCATCGCCGCGTTGAAAAGCCGCCCGTAACCGCTCAGCGCCAGCCTGGCAGCAGAACGCGCCTTGGAGTGCTGGGGATAGCGCTTGGCGATGAACTCGGCCATCACGCACGCCTCGTGATAACGCTCTTCGGCCCAGTACAAATAGGCCAGAAAATAGCGCAGATCGTTCAGATCGTCGATCTTCAGGTCGTCGGGCCGCCACTGCAAAGCCAACTGGTAGTAGCGGAGGGCATCCTTGCGGGCCTTGACGAGCTGCTGTTCCAGTTCCTTCCTTTTGGCGGCATCTTGCTCATCGCGCAGATCGGAGTCCAGCCGGGCCATTTCATCCAGGGCTTCGCGGGCGCGCTGGTTGGCCTCGGCGAAGTTGGTCGGTTCGCCCAACTCGGCCTGCTCGCCGACAAACTCCTTAGAGGCCAGCAGCGTCTTGGCTTCGTTTTGGTGTTCGCCTGGCACTCGGGCGACGTTTTCCAGCAGCTTGCGGGCGCTGGTGAGCAGTTTGGCACGCTCCCGGTCCGTGCCCCCGTCCGCCTTTGCCTTGCCCAGGTACGCTTTGGCCGCCAGAAATTTGATAGCCATCCCCTCGCGGCTATTCTCGTCGATAGGCCGGGCCGTGGATGACCACTTCTGGTAGGCCTCTAGCGCCAAATCGTAGTTGTTCAGCTTCGGCAGCAGGGCGGTTTCCATCTGCACAAATACGGCCTCGTTTTTCAGGTCGCGCAGTTCGCCGTCGTCGGGCAGAAGCAGGATTTCTTCCAACGCTTCCAGGGCTTTCTTGTCTTCGCCCAGTTCTTTGTAGCAGCGTGCTTCTTGGACGCGGGCGATCAGGCCGGCCAGCCGTCCGCTGTATTTGTCGTACAGCTCCTTGTACTGTTTGGCCGCCTGCGTGATGTGCTGCTTCCGCTCGGCGCTGCCCGGCGGGTAGGTGTCGGCCAGCAGCAGGGGGATTCGGGCCAGATCCAGCCGGGTCTCCAGCAGTTCACCACGCGCTTGTTCGACTGCTTCCTTCTGCGCTTCGGTCATGTCGTCCAGCTTGGGCGGAAACTTTTTCAGCGTCTGGATGGCGGCCTGCTCCAGGGCGGCGAACTGCTTGGCGGCTTGTTGGTAAAGCTCGCGGGCTTCGGCTACCAGGGTGGCTTTTTCGGCCTCGCGGCGGGTGGGCTGGGCGGCCATCTCCACCTTTACCCGACCCCGACCCACCAATACCCGCGCCAGATACCGACGCGCCGCCGGGGCCAATGGATGGTCGCCGTGACCGCTGAGGAACTTGTCGAACCGCTCCTTGGCTTCACCGAGTTGTTTTTCCCGGCTGGGCAGGCTGCGGTTGACGCCGGCCGCTTCCCACAGCGTCACGCCCGCCTCGTAGTCGATGACCTCCTTGAATTCTTTGTCGATCGACGGGTTATTCCTGGCCAATTCCAGATAGTCCAGGGCCACGTCGTAGTACTGCTGGTCGCGCAGTGCTGCCAGGAACTTGCGCGGCTGCTCGCCGCCACACACAGCCGAGACGGCCATCGACAAGACCGCCGCAGCCAGCAGCGTGAAGCTATTGCGTTTGAGCATAGGATTGTGCATCTGGTTGTTCCTTTGCGGGATTCCGCTGGCGTCAGCAAAAACCGGCTGCGCGGATGTCCGCAGCCAAGCGGAGCCTGCCGTCGGGGTTCCGCGCCCGTCGGCCGGACTTCCCCCGCCCCGTCAACACCGGAAGCCGTTGATGGACAAGTACGCCACTGCTCGATCGCCACCGGCAGCCGAAAGCTAGCTGCTTTTGGCTCGTACTGCCGGCTGCTACTGGTCGATTCGCTGATTGGCGCTTACTTGAAATTACCCCTTATTTTCTCCGCTGGCAAGGACTGATGCTTATCGGCTCGCCCCGCCGCGAAATGGCTTTCTTCCCTCCAGTTGTCTTAGGACAGCCATAAACTCCACGAAATCCGGCCTATTCCTCAATTCGCTTTCGACCTGTTCGGCCAGGGCCAGCACATCGGCGAAGCTGTTGGAAGTTCGGGCGATGGGCACGCGGCGGAGGATTTCGGCGGCTTGGGCGGCCACGGCTGCTGCCTTCAGCGACGCGGCTGCCTGCTGCAATTTAGGTGCAAACTCCCGGCGGTTGATCACCCGCCGAATCCGCTGCCTTTCCCCCCCTTCGCAGGGCTGCCAGGACAGCTCGACTACGGCAACGCGCTGTCCACCGGCCGGACTGAGCCGCAATTCGTACAGCGCCGTGGCCGACTGTCCGGCAAAGAAGTCGCATTCGGTCGGACTGTCCAGCAGCACGACGGCTTCGTGTCCCAGCAGTCGGTATTGCACCACATTGCCTGGGTCGAAGGTTACTTCCAGCCGCACGTCGGCGGCGATCCGTTGCGACTGGCCGGTGAGAATCTCCAGCAGCGCCCAGTTGACCTGCCCGGCGCTGGTGGCCCTATATACACGGCCCCCGCCCGATCGGGCCAAGGCAGCCAGTTGCTGATCGGCACGCGGCGATTGCCCCAGGTCGATCACATCCAGGCGGAATTGGGGACGGTACTGGCCGACGGCGTGCATCAGCGCCAGGGCCGCGTCGGGGTCTAGTGCGGCAGCGCCGTCGGTCAGCAGGACCACCCGGGTAGGTACTGAGGAAACCTCGGCCGCTTTTTCTGCTTCGCGGAAGGCCGCCGCCAGGCCGGCTGCGATATTCGTCGAGTCCTCGGGTTGCAGTCCTGCCAGCACTGCACCGATGGCCTCTCGGTCGGCCGCTGCCGCCCCGGCCAGCAGCAATTCGGCCTGCTCGCTGAACTTCACCAGCCACAGTCTGTCTTGGGGGCCGATCTGTTCGACCAGCCTGCCCAGGGCCTTGCGAACCATGTCCAGGCGCCCGCCCCAACGCATGCTGCCGGAAACATCTACTGCCAGCACCAATTGCATCGCCTGGCGGCTGTCGCGCTGGAAGTGCTTCGCTTGAACGCCGATTTGAAGCAGCGTCAGGCCTTCGCCTCCGAACGGCGAGGGCCCGGCGGCGACATGCAGCGCCAGCGGCTCCCGCCGCGGCGCAGGAAAAGCGTAGTCGATGGCCGCCAGAAAGTGTTCGGTGTGGATGTCGCGCGGCTGGGGCAGTTCGCCGTCTTCCAAATACCGCCGCAGCAGATCGTAACTGGCGGTATCCACATCGAGCGGGACGACGCTGGTTTGCAAGCGCGGATGTGCAGCGGGCATCACGAACGGAAACACGCCGTAGCGGTTGTACCAGTCCAGCGGAAACTGGGGCACCAGCGGCGGACATACTCCGCGCGGCGCCGGCCCGGAAACCTTCTTCAGTTCCGGCAGCCGGTCAAGCTCGCTGTTGGGACTGCCTAAGACCCCAGTCCAGCGTAGCCACGGACGCTGTAGCAGCCGCGCTGCGCCGTCGGCACTTCGCAGCCATCGGGCGGTGGGGTCGCTTTCCAGCACGTTGGGCTGCCAGGGGGGGCCTGGGTAGTCCAGGCTTACCGGAGGCAGAAGATCATTCGACCACCCGATGGCCAGTGGCACCGATCCGCCGTGATCCAAAGCATTGCCAAACACTAGCAGCGACTCTTCGGCAGCGGGCAGCATAAGTGGGGGTACGCGGATTTTGGCGACGCTGTCGGCGGCCGCATCCAGCCAGCGTCCGATGGCCGTCATCCCCAGGACCGATAGCCCCACCAGCAGCCAGATCACCGCCGCAGCCGCCCAAACCGATGGGCCAGCCGCCCTGGCAATCACCCCGGCCCAGCGGACACCCCGAGCCAGCCGAGCGCCCAACCGGTAACCGCCTTTGAATCTCAAGGAAAGAATGCTTTCGACCCACGATTGCCTGGAGGCAGTAACCGGGCGAGAACCGCTTTGCCAGCCGGACTGCCGCTGTTGATGACCTCCAGCGGCCGAAGCGACAAGCTGCTGGGGGGACAGATCGGCAAGCTGCTCGGGGGCCAAGTCCCCCACAGCCAGCCGCAATCGCTCGATCAGACCGTGTGGCACAGGCACTTCCTGTAGCAGGGCGTCCAGCGCGTCGTCCTCGGCCAGCACGGCGCAGCGCAGCCGACCTAGCAGCCCCTCGGGCAAGCTGACCGACCGCAGCAACTCGTCCAGAGCCTCGTCCTCGGCCAGTATTGCCGCGCGCAGCCGAGCGGTCAGGCCCTCTGGCAGTGGCACGTCGCGCAATCGATTGCTCAAGGACATATCTGGCTTTTGCTCGGACGACGCCATAGCAGGCTAGTAAATTCCACGCGGTCAAAACGCACCTTGGCACACGTCCATGCCCAACACTGGGCAGGCAACGCGCCAGCTAGCCTTATCCTTTGCCCGGCGCGCGAGAAGGTTTTTTCCCTGTGACGACTTTCGGTTACAGCCCGTGCGGACCGATACAGCCCATGCGAACCACTACAGCCCGCTGGAACCGAAAATCGGCCAAAAGCAGCACGAACAAGGACGGCCTTACACCTTCTTATTGGCATAAATGGCCAGCAAGTATTCCCGTAAACGCTTTCTGGCACGGCTGACTCGCGATAAAACCGTTCCTAGCGGCACGTTAAGCGCATCGGCCGCCTCCTGGTGGGTAAGCTCGCCGACGACGACCAGCAGCAGTGTTTCGCGGAGTTCTTCGGGCAATTGCCGTAGGGCTTGCTGGACTTCGTCGGTCAGCTCGTTTCTCAGTGGGTCGGTGGGATCGGACAGGGCGTCGATTTGACTGTCCGAGGCCAGTGCCACAGGCGGTTTGCCACGGCGCCAGTAGTCGGCCACCCTGCGGCGCAGGATCGAGACCAGCCACGCCCGCTCGCTGCCCCCGCTTTGGAATGTATCGCGGCTCTTCCAAGCCGAGCGGAAGGTGTCTTGCAAAATGTCCTCGGCCTCTTGCCGGTCGCCGACCAGCCGATAAGCCAAACGGAACAAGCTGGGACCGTGCTCGGTCACCAAGCGGTCAAACTCGGCCAGCGACAAGCTCACCGGCAACCCCTCGCGCGACCGTCGGCGCCGAAGACCGCCACCCGGCGCAGCAGCGACAGACTCTCACTGTATACTCTTCGCCGCCGACAGCCTAAATTATTCCCAAACCCCATCTGGCCGGGCGCACCCAAGAAGCCCCATCTACATTTATTGACCTATGTGTTTGCAAGTGCTTTGCTTCGCTCCGGTTGCGGCCACTTTCATTGTAGCCAGACGACTTGCAGCTGGACAAATTGCCCAAGGAAGTGCTGCGCCGGTTGCGGTGTACGGAAGGTGTGGGTAAGGCGACTTTTCGATGAAGAGTTCAACAGATATTGCCCACAGTTGAGGCCTGTTTTCACCGGTTTTTGCCAGCTTCAGCAAGTTGGCGGCGAATTTT
>Ga0209101_1000122_pt1 | contig 63636 bp, 51 predicted proteins | sample ConPoolayeCmetaG_FD_185481 | JGI IMG/M metagenome (GOLD analysis project Ga0209101, IMG submission 185481) | Hot spring microbial mat communities from California, USA to study Microbial Dark Matter (Phase II) - Cone Pool mat layer C metaG... ... | reverse complement strand
GGGTGGCGGGAGTGGGGGTCTTAGCTCTGGCGATGTTTCTGTTCTTAGTGCATTGGCTGGGGGGCTGAGCCGAGCGACTCCTGCGCGTCCCGGCGATCCTGTGGCGCGATCGTATCCAGGGGGCTATCCATGTCATCAAGCGTTCCGCTGCGCTGTCGCCGCGCAGGCGGCATGGCGGCTGGCAGCGTGTTAGAATGTCGTCCTCTGTGCACGCTGTGAGGAGCAACCTTGCCGATCATCGACATGCCTGTTGACCTGTTGCTGGCCCGCATTCGCGGTAGCGACGGGCCCGCGCTGACCCTGCGCGACCTAACGGACCTCTTGCCGCGCCTGGGCTGCGCGGTAGCCGAAGTCGCCGACATGGAGCAATACGTCTGCAACGTGTGCGGCAAGATTTATGATCGCACCGACGCCCAGGGACCGCCTCTGTTCTGCGCGCACTGCGGCAGCGACTTTCGCGCCCGCCCGTCCGATCTGAGCGTCGGCGGACGCAATCAGGTGCTGCGTCTGGAAATGCTGGCGGTGCGGCCCGACCTCTTCGACCCCGGGGGAATGGCACGCTACATTCGCGGCTATCTGGGGGTGCAGACCGGCCTGACGGAGTACGTCTTGTCGGCGGCCCGGCTGCGCGTGCTGGTAGACCCGCAACTGGCCTCTCCTGACAGCTACCGGCCGTTCATTGCCTGCGCGGTGATGCGCAACGTGCAGCTCGACCACACCACGATCAAGATCGTGATGAATCTCCAGGAAGACCTGCACTGGGCGATCGGCCGCGACCGCAAGCTGGCCTCCATCGGCGTGTATGATCTGGATACCTTGCAGGGCGACGTCTTCCACTATGACGCCGTCGATCCGGATGGTTTGCGCTTCGTGCCATTGGGCTTCGATCCGTCCGACCCGGGTGCCAACCTCACGCCGCGCCAGATACTCGAGCGGCACAAGACCGGCCAGGCCTATGCCCACTTGCTGCGCCCGCTGAAGAGATACCCGCTGCTGCGGGACGCAGCCGGCACCGTCCTCTCGATGCCGCCGATCATCAACAGCGAGCAGACGCGCGTCAGACTTCAGACGCGGAACTTCTTCATCGACGTGACTGGATTGTCGCAGCGGGCCGTTGAGCGGGCGCTGAACATCGTTGTCACGAGCTTGAAAGAAACCATGCCGGCTGCCGAAGCGGAATGCGTCCTGATCGAGCACCCGTGGGAGTTTGGGGGCCGAGCGGCTGGACACGGAGGGGGGCCGAGCAACAAGGGCGCGGGTGGCACGGCGCCGGCGCATTTGCCGGACGTGCGCATCACCCCCGACCTTGCGCCGACCGAGATGGTGCTGAACGTGCGGCAAGTTGCCGACACCATCGGCATCGACCTGAACGCTGCCCAGCTCGGCGAACTGCTGGAGTCGATGGGGCACGGCGTGGAGGAGCACGGGCGGCCGGAACAGATCAAGGTGTTGGTGCCGGCCTATCGCAACGATGTCATGCATCCGGTAGACCTGATCGAGGATGCTGCCATCGCGTACGGCTATGAGAATCTGGAGCCGGCGCTAGTGCCGACTTTCACGGTCGGCGCGCCCCGCGAGATCGAGGAACGCTCGGCTGTCGCGCGGCGCGTGCTGACCGGCCTGGGTTTCCATCAGGTCATGACGCTGGTGCTGACCAGCGAACCGGCAGCTTTCGGTCGCTGGCGGCTGCCGCCCGATCCGCGCGCTGTGCGCATCGAGAACCCGATCAGTACCGAGCAGACCATTTGCCGGGTCTCGCTGCTGCCCGGCCTGCTGGAAACGATGGCGATCAACAAGCAGTATGACCTGCCACAGTATCTGTTTGAGCTGGGCGACGTCAGCCTGGCGGACGAGTCCGCCGAGACCGGAGCCCGCGAAGAGCGCCGGCTGGCGGCCGCCATGATTGGCACGCACGTTGGCTATGCCGACATTCGGGCCGTGGCTGATGCGTTCGTGCACGAAATGGGGGCGCGCTGCGTGGTGCGGCCGCTCGAGCACGCCAGCCTGATTCCGGGTCGCGCCGCCGGCCTGTTCAGAGATGACGATCGCCAGGTCGGTTTCATGGGTGAGCTGCATCCAGAGGTTATCGAGAATTACGGGTTGCGCCATCCGGTGGCCGTGCTGGAGCTGAGCTTGGAGCATCTGCTGCCAGTTGGAGCGAGTGGGCCGCGTTCGTGACCGCCACCCCGGCGGTTTGACAGCCCCGCAAGTCGCCGGTAGGTTGCCGGCGGTTCGGCGGAAACGGTGACAGGCCGACGAGCATGACACGGTTGGAACTGGCGAGCCGAAGGTTGCTTTGGGCCACGATCTGCGGCGCGCTATGTGCCTGTGCCGCGGCTGCCCGGGCACCTGGCCAGACCGTCAGTGGGAGTACTGGCGGGTCAACGGACGAAACAGAGTGGCTGCGCGTCGTGTCCGATGTCGTTAACCTCCACTCTCGTCCGGATGCCAATAGCCTGGTGGTGGCCCGCGTCGGCGAAGGCGCGGTCCTAAAGCGGAGCGGCGGACCGGAGCACGGCTGGTACCGCGTGGTTCCGCCCGAGGGGGTGTTTTCGTACGTTGCTGCTCAATACGTCGCGCGGAGCGGCGAGAATGAGGGCGTCGTTGCGGTGCGCAGCGGCACGCTGCGCGTGCGCGTCGGCAGTCTGGTGCAGGCGGTGGATCCGTGGAAGAGCGAAACGCAGGCTCGTTTGCCGCCTGGGGCCACTGTCACGGTGGTGGGGCAGCAGGGCGAATGGCTGAAGATCGTGCCGCCGCCGGAGGTCGGACTGTATGTGGCGGCCGAACACGTAGTGCCGATCAGTGCCTCCTTGGCCGCCGAATTGCAGGCGGTGGCGAGCCGACCGATGGCGGCTGCGGTGACTACTGCACCCGCGCCGAGCACCCGGCCGGCTGTCGGACCTGATCTCAGCGGACCGTGGGGGCAGCGGCTGGTCTTGGTCGAGGCCGCCATCGCCGCCGAATCGGGCAAGCCGCTCGGGGAGCAGTCTTGGGCCACATTGATCGGTCGGTTGCAACCAATCGCAGCGCAGCGGGAGGAACCCGCGGTGGCCCGTTTGGCGACGGCTTGGATTGACCAGCTTCAGCGCCGGGCTGCCGAGCTGGAGGTCTTGCGCGACGCCGACGAGATCCGTCGGCGGATGGCTCGCGACGCCGCCCAGCACGAGCGTGAGCTGGAACGTATCGCCCAGGTGCGCCAAGCGCTCACGCGACCGGCCTATGACGCGCGCGGGGAGCTGCTGGAAAGCTGGGTGCTGGCACGCGACGAGCGGCGCTGGTACAAACTGCTCGACCCGCTGACCGGCCAGGTGCAGGCGTATCTCGAGATCGATGCCGAGGTTCGCGTCGACCCCGAGAAGTTCCTTGGCCAGTACGTGGGTGTGCGCGGCCAGCGCCGCCCACAGCCGGAACTGGGGGCTGATGTCGTGCGGCCGGTCGAGATCGTGGTCTTGCGGCCGGAGACAGCGGCTTCGCAACCGGCCTCGCAGCCGGCTCGCCAGCAGCGGTGAGCCCTGGTAAACTTGGCATCCGCCGTTGGTGGGGCGACGGGGGCAACTGCTTTGCATCGTTGGAGACCATGAGTTTGTGTCGGATAACGTGAGTTCCAAGACGGAAGGGAATCCTATGACTAGCTGGCAGAGGCGTTGGCGTTACTACTCGCTACTGTTGACCACGGGCGGCCTGTTCGCCTTCAACGGCTGCGGCCTAAGCGATCAACAATGGTCCACCATCTGGCAGTCCGTCCTCACCACGGCTCTGAATACGATCGTCAGTCGAGCGCTGGCCGGCGCAGCGGGTAGCTGAGTACGGCGTGGCCGCAGCGGAGTGGTCAAGACCACCGTCTGTTGGCAGCGTGTTGCAGGCTGGAACTCGCCGGGCGCGGCCGGCCGAATAGTGCCTGCGAGCCGGCAGGTCAGATTTGCCGAGGTTCCCCAATGCGGACGACATGGGCCCCAGCCGGACTGCTGGGACTGACACTTTTGCTAGGCGGCTGTAACGGCGGGAGGGCAACTTTCGTCACCCAATACCCGCGCTGGGAATTCCAGCGCTACGAGCGCATCGGGGTACTCCCCGGACGGGCAGCAGTCCCGCAGGCTGCTTCGCAGGCTGAGGTGCTCTCTGACCGGCTCACTACGCTCCTGACGCAGAACGGCACGTTCACTGTGCTCAGCCGGGCTGAGCTGAAGGACGTGATGACCGAGCAGGACCTGTCGCGACTGGTCGATGCCGTGGATGAGGGTACGGCTCTGCCGGAGGGGCGGCTCAAGGTTGCTCAGGCGCTGGTGGTCACCAAGATCACGGATTACAAGCTGATTGCGGAGAAGGAGCGGCAGACGATCCCGCGTTACGCGCTGGACAGTCGCGGTCGCATTCTGCTGGATCGCGCTGGTCGTCCCATCATCGCTGGTGAAGATGTGATTTGGGTGTACAGGCACGGCGCCGAGGTGGAGGGCAGCGTCCGCGTTATCGACGCCGCCACCGGTAAGATTCTGGTCAGTCATTCGGCCCGCGTAACGCCCAAGGCACGCGTCGGCCACGGCCAGCCGCCCAAGCAGCGTCCGGAAGACCTCGCGGCCGAGGCGGTCCGCGAGTTGAGCGTTGCCTTTTACAAGGCCATTGCTCCGACGCGCACCCGCGTCAAGCTCAAGAGCGACATGCTCGTCATCGCCAGCGACTATTTCGACGGTCGGTATGAAGAGACCAAGAAGCTGCCGCGCACGCGCGAGGATTTCCTGCTGGTCGTCCGCAACCTGCCCGAGGAATGCGAGCGCAACAACTTCCGTGTGGCGCTTGCCGAACTGGAGGGCCGACAGAACCTGTTCGAGGAGGAGTTCGTCTGGTCGGGCAGCATCGGGCCGGAGGGCGTCTCGTTTCGCGTGCCGCTGGCCAAACTGACCGCGACCGGCGGCGAGAAGTTCGTGGCGAAACTATACAGCGGTCGCGACCCCGAGCCGATCCTGAAACGCGAATTCAGCCTTGAAAAGGTCAAGGGCGACTGACGCGGGCAGCGTGGTCCTGGCGCCGGTTTGCCGGGCCCGCGCACTCCGCCGCTGTCGGCGGGGACGCCGCGATGCGACTCGATTGTCATTGCGGACGCTCTGGTCGTCTGCGGCGCGCGTCACTTGCCGCTGGCGGCGTGCGTGGTAGGCTAGCCAATCGGCGTGCCCTGCTGCGCAGATTGTTTCTGGAGGAGATGAAAATGCCACTGTTCCTGCTGGGCCTGTTTCTGTCGGAAGTGCTGGATTTCCTGGGCGCCCTGCTGATCATTTTCCTGAATGAAGCCGGCCTGCTCCCTCCGGCCGCCTAGTAATCAGCGGCGACTGGAAGCGCTGAAACGGCTCTGTTCGCGTCGGTGGACAGGCGGCGCGGCACAGCCGCGGATGCGCGTCCGGCACATGTGGCGGGAAAGCTCTGCGGCGTTGGCGGCAAGCGTTGACTGGGAATCCGATGAAGATCAACCTGCCCAACCAGATCACACTGGGTCGGCTGTTACTGGCGATCCTGTTTTTCGTGCTGCTGTCATGGTTCGACGCCGGCAAGCTCAACAGCCAGCGCTGGCTGCTTCAGCTGTGTTTCTGGATCTTCCTGATCGCGGCCCTGACCGACATCATCGATGGGCTGCTGGCACGGATGCTCGAGTCGGTGACATCGTTCGGGCGCATTCTCGACCCGGTGGTTGACAAAGTGATGGTGTGCGGGGCGTTCGTGCTGTTTGCGAGCCACCGCTTTTGGGACGAAACCAGGCATGTCAATGTCAGCGGTGTGCAGCCGTGGATGGTGATCGTAATAGTGGGGCGTGAACTGTTGGTGTCGGTGGTGCGTTCGCACGCCGAAGGGGAGGGCCAAGCATTTGCCGCGGTTCTGATCGGCAAACTCAAGATGTTCATCCAGTCTGCGACCGTATGTGTGATTCTGGGACAGCTCGCCTGGAAGCTGGATGCCTTGGAACCGGTGCGCAGCGCTGCCATCTGGCTGACCGTGATCGTGACGGGTTTGTCGGCCATCGCCTATGTGCACCGGGCGCGCAGCTACCTGCTCACTACTAAGGCGCTGGGTGGCACGTCGGCCAGCGCTTCGGGCCAGGTGCCGCCGCCGGGAGGCCCCGCGTGAAAGCAGGTAGTCAGCGCTGTCGCTTGATGTGCCTGACCGGGTTGGGTACCGGTTGGTTGCCGCTGGTTCCGGGAACGTGGGGGTCGGCGGCGGCCGTGGTGCTGCTACTGCCGATCTGGTACGGACTGGCGGCCGTTGGCGCGCCGCGTTGGTCTGTTGATGTACTGCTGTTGGCGGGCATCGGTCTGGCCAGTCACTTGGCGGTGCGCTGGGGATGGTGGGCGATAGCTCACTGGGGGCGCGCTGATCCGCGGCAGTTCACGCTCGACGAGCTGGCCGGCCAATGGGTAGCCCTGTTGGGTGCGCCGATCGCGCTGTCCGCTGATGCGTCCGCCCTGGCCTGCGTCTTGGGCGGACAGTTCCTGCTGTTTCGGGTGTTCGACGTACTTAAGCCCCCGCCGGCCCGGGCCTTGGAGCACTTGCCGACCGGCTGGGGCATTCTGGCGGACGACCTGGCGGCTGGCCTGTATGCCAACCTGGCGGGTCAGGTCCTCTGGCGGTTGACGCCTTTGGCGGCCTGGCTGAATCTGCCCGCCGCCAACGGCTGACGCACGCGGCCGGGCGCCGAGCGCTGCGCCCTGCGCACTCGCGCGGCAGTCACCCTGGAGAGGTGTGCATGGATGCTATATGCGCTGTCATCCTCGGCATCATCGAGGGGCTGACTGAGTTCCTGCCGGTCTCGAGCACCGGCCACCTGATCTTGGCGGAGTGGGCGCTGGGGATCGATGGGGGCGTGTCGCCGTGGCGCGTGCTGCTCTGGGTCAGTCAATTTGCCGCTATTCTGGCTGTGATCGTATACTTCTGGCGGGATCTGTGGCGGCGCGTCCTGCGCGCGCCGATACGCAACTGGCGCAGCCACGTCCTCACCAAGCTCGTCGTCGCCATGTTGCCAACTGTCGCGCTGGCCGTCCCCCTCAAAAAATACTTCGACCCGCTGGAAACGCAACCGCTGGCCGTCGCCCTGGCGCTGATCGTGGGCGCCGTAGTGATGCAACTGGTAGATCGACGTTGTCGGCGCCAAGTTCCGCAAACGCTGGAAGACGTCGACCTGCGGCAGGCGTTTCTGATTGGGCTGATTCAGTGCGTCAGCATGTGGCCGGGTGTGTCCCGTTCCGGGGCATCGATCATGGGCGGAATGGCGCTGGGGCTGACGCCCAGTGTCGCCACCGAGTTCTCTTTCTACCTGGCCATTCCCACCATGCTGGGAGCCGCCGCGATGACGTTGTGGCGCTACCGTCATGACCTGACCGGCGACGTGACCACAATCGTCATCTTGGGTAGCGCCACGGCTTTCGTCGCAGCACTGGCGACCGTCGCGGGCTTCATGAGCTTCGTTCGCCGGTATCGCTTCCTGCCATTCGTGATCTATCGCCTGCTGCTGGGGGCGGCAGTACTGGCAGGGTACTTTGTGTTTCGGCACTGACCTGCGCCGGGTAGTTCATATTGCCCGGCAACACCGACCGGCCGGCAGGGCCTGATGCCGGCCGGTCGCCGATCGTGTCAGCCCGTTGAACAGCGAAGCGTGTCGCCGGCTCACGGCTGGGTCAGCAGGCGCACAAACGGGTTGATGTCGCCGAAGTCGACCAGGCCGTCCTGATTGATGTCAGCCAACATGCGATCGCAATTGGGATACTGCTGGGCGTACCCGCTGGGGCTGGTGAGCGCCAGCACGAACGGGTTGATGTCGCCGAAGCCGACCAGACCGTCGCAGTTCAAGTCCCCGAGCTGGTACGGGTTCGTGGTGGACACGCCCCAGATCTCGACATCGTCGATGTTCCAGCCGCAGTACGTCCAGGCGCCGTCGGTAGTGCCCATGGTCCAGCGCAGGTAGACGGTCGGCTGTCCGTCGGCCAGACCGGAGATGTCGAACTGCTGCTGCACCCAGGCGTTATCAGTGATCTCGCTGGGATTCTGCCAGATGGTGGTCCAGTTCGTTCCATTCGTGCTCAGTCGCACGTAGGCGTGGTCGTATTGCGGCCCTTCCACGCCCAGCCAGCGCCAGAATTTCAGGCTGACCTGCGCCAACTCCGAACAGTCGATGGCGGTTGTGGTCAGGTGATACTCCGGCATGTTGTTGGTGTAGTCGCCGTTCAGGTTGTACCCGTAGACATTCAGCCCCGTGTAGCCGCTGGTCGGATCCGGATAGCCGTAGGCACCGCCCTGACCGGTCGGCCGTCCCCAGGCCCACAGTCCGCCGGAGATGCTCCAGCCGGGGTTGGTGTCCATGTTCCACGAGTACTGCACGGTCGGCACGCCGACCTCCAACAACACATCGCGCGTCGTGTCGCCGATGTGACTGGTCAGGTTCACGAATTGCACGACGTCGGTGTAGTTGCCATTGGGCAGATTGTTCGCCGCCGCGCCGATTCGCACGCTGACCACCGTGGTTCCCAGCGGCGGCAGAGTGCCAGTGGCATTGGTCAGCGTGATCCAGTTGGCCGTCTTGGTGACCTGATAGTCGATCGGCGTCGGGGACAGATTCTCCAGCGTGTAGTCCAGGTGGTCGGGTGTGAACGGCCCGCCGCGCGGACCGGTCGCGTGCAGCCCGTCATATGGCGTGACGCGCAGGCCGGTCGGCGGGTTCAACTGGACATTTAGCACCGTCGCCGTATTGGCCACGATGGTCACCGGGACGGTCTTCGGCTCGTAGCCGGTCACGCTGAATCTGACGTTGTAGTTCCCGGGCGGCGCGAAGATGTGGTAGCGACCGAAGCGTCCGCTGCTGTAGTTCGTTTCCCCGTTGGGGAAGTTCACGCCGACCAGCTCGATTTGTGCCGCCAGCGGTGCGCCGGTCACGGCGTCGGTGACATGGCCGGCTAGCGGGATCGGCCGCTCGAGCATCCAGAGGATGCCGGGCCAGACCATCTGGGCCTCGGATTGGGCGCTGGAGTAGGCCGGCTGAAAACTGGTGTGCGTCTCAATTAGGAACGCGTAGCTGTTGCGTGTCGCCAGTTGCCACTGCTGCTCTTCACCCTCGGCGCTCGGTGTGCGGATGCGGCCGCCATAGCCGCACATCTGCGACAGAGTGGTCGCCTCGGAGTCCAGGTAGGAGTCGAACGGGTGCGGCAGACAGGCGTAGCCGGGCAGCACCTCGCGGCCGTAAGAGTGGAAGTCCACCACCTTGGTGAAGTGCCGTTCGTCCGACCACAGCATCATGGTTTGCGTCTCGGACTCTGACGCTGGCGAAGGGCCCTTGTAGGTGTCCGACGACGGATTCGTGCTGCCCGAGCAGGCCGTCGACCAGCCGAACGGGTAGTTGCGGTTCAGATCGACCCCCGTTCCACCGGTGAACACCCGCCGGTTCTTGCGCCAGTTGTTGTTCGTGTAATACATGTATTGGTAACCGTCCGGGTTCCAGACCGGCGCGATCCAGATCTCGTACTCGTTCACCAGGGCGGTGATGCGAGGATCGGTACCGTACTTGGTCGTGAACTGCTCCAACGCATACAAGGCGATCACTGGCGTGACGATTTCGCGGGCGTGATGGCAGGCCACCAGCAGGAATGCCGGCTCGTCCTCGTCCTGTGAGACGTTGTCGGAGACCTTGACCGCATACATGTGACGCCCCTCGTAGGTCAGGGGCGCGTTGTAGCGGACGGTCAGATCCACGAACTGACAGATTTGCGGGTAGTTCGCGGCCGCTTGTTGCATCGCGTTGATGATCCCTGCCAGGTCGAGATACCCCGGCGGGATGTCTTCACCGAACACCTCCGCCAGCGGCCGCCCGACGTCGATGACGGTGATATCGAAGCCACGCTCCTCCAGCATGGCCAGCATGTGCGGTGAGGCGACCACTTCCAGGCGGTCGGCGCCGACCGAACCTTCCACGACGTCGAAGCCTTCGCGCTCCAGGGTGGCGGCGACGGCAGGAGCGTCAGGGACCCGGATCTCCACGCGGGTAAGCGTTTGCGCGCTAGCCGCCCAGGGCAGCGCGCACAGTACCAGCAGCATCGCCAAGCGGTGTGCCATGACTTGTCTCTCCCAGTTCATGGTTTTGCGGACGTACAAGACAGGGTCGGTCCAGCGCAACGCCTCATCCCCTCAGCGCACCTGGCCGCCAGCTCCTTTGTACCCGGCGGCCCGGTCGGCAGTCAAGCGATTTGGCGTCTTATCGGCCCGCATGGCACCAGGTTGGCACCATGGACAGCGCCGACTAGAATCCGGGTGCCGCCTGGGTGAACGGCGTCGGCGCTGTCCTTACTAGATCGCAACTGAGACCATACGAGGAGTGGCCGTGCCGCGTGAGTTGATAAGCCTCCCTCAACGTGTCGAGTCGCTCTCGGTCTTGGGACCGGATGGAACCTTGGACCGAGCATTGGAGCCGCAAGTCGAAGAGAGCGACCTGCTACGACTCTACAAGACCATGCTTACTTCCCGGCGCTTGGACGAGCGCTGCCTGATGCTCCAGCGCCAAGGGCGGTTAGGCACCTATGGCCCCAGTCGGGGTCAGGAGGCCGCTTCCCTGGGCGTGGCCTACGTCCTGCGGAAAGACGACTGGCTGGTGCCGAGTTTTCGCGAAACCGCCGCCTTGCTGTGGCGCGGTTGGCCGATCAGCACCTGGTTGCTTTACTGGGGCGGCTACGAAGCCGGCAACGTCGTTCCGCCGGGTATCAATGATCTGCCGGCCTGTGTGCCGATCGCCTCGCAATGTCAGTACGGCATGGGGATCGCCTGGGGCTGCAAATTGCGCGGTCAGCAGCGTGTGTGCGCGACTTTCTGCGGCGATGGCGGTACCTCTGAGGGCGATTTTCACGAAGCACTCAACTTTGCCGGTGTCTACCACCTGCCGTTCATCATGGTCGTGCAGAACAATCAGTGGGCGATTTCCATCCCGCGCAGTTGCCAGACCGCCGCGACGACCATTGCCCAGAAGGCCGTGGCTTACGGGTTCGACGGCCTCCAGGTGGACGGTAATGACTTGTTGGCGATGATCGTCGCCACGCGCGAAGCGGTGGAAAAGGCCCGCACCGGCGGTGGCCCGACTTTGATCGAGGCGGTCACCTACCGGCTCGGGGTGCATACCACAGCCGACGACCCCAAGAAGTATCGCAAGGAAGAAGAGGTCAAGCTCTGGGAACAGCGCGATCCGCTGCCACGCTTCGAGAACTACCTGCGGCAGCGCAAGCTGCTGACCGACAAGGGCAAAGAAGTGATCGAGGAGCAGATTGCCGCCGAACTGGACGAGCACGTTCGCAAGTACGAGCAGTACCAGCTCGATCCTCTAGAGTTCTTCGATCACATGTACGCGGAGCCGACTCCCGACCTGCGCCGGCAGCGCGAAGAGCTGCGCTGCTACTTGGAGAGCAAGAAATCCGCCGCTGCCACGTCCCCGGCACGGGTCTAGGCGGCCGGCCCGTCGGGGCGACGCCCGGTGGGTGTGAAAGGACGGTGTTCATGGCCCAGTTGACGATGGTCAAGGCTCTCAACCTGGCGATGGCCGAGGCCATGCGCGAAGACCCGAACGTGTTGGTGTTGGGTCAGGACGTCGGTCGGGACGAAGGTGTCTTTCGTGTCACTGAGGGGCTGCTGCGCGAGTTTGGTCCCGACCGCTGCATCGACACCCCCCTGGCTGAGGCGGCCATCGTTGGTGCCGGCATCGGTCTGGCTTTCACCGGCTTTCGTCCGATCTGCGAGATCCAGTTCGACGGGTTCTCATTCCAGGCTTTCCATCAGATCGAGAACCATGTTCGCCGTTTCCGTCACCGCACGCGCGGACGTTACACCTGTCCGCTAGTGATTCGCATGCCTTACGGCGGCGGGATCCGGGCGGTCGAACACCACAGCGAGGCTCCAGAAGCCACCTACGCGCATCTGGTCGGGCTGAAGGTTGTGATTCCCTCCGGACCACGCAACGCCCGCGCACTGCTGCGAGCGGCTATCTTCGATCCCGATCCGGTCATTTTCTTCGAGCCCAAGGCCGTATATCGGGCGGTACGCGAAGAAGTGCCCGACTTGCCCGAGACCATGCCGCTTGGCAAGGGTGTCGTGGCCCGTCCTGGCAAGAACATCACGCTGATCACCTACGGCGCCATGCTGCGCCCGACGTTGGAAGCCGCCGAAGAATTGGCCGACGGGTATGACCTGGAAGCCGAAGTATTGGACCTGTTGAGTGTCGCGCCGCTGGATAGCGAGCTGATCAACGCCTCGGTGCGAAAGACTGGTCGAGCGGTGGTAATCCACGAAGCCCCGCGGCACTGCGGCGTGGGCGCCGAGATCGTGGCCCGCATCGTCGAAGACAGCCTCCTCTACCTAGAGGCACCAGTGAAGCGCGTCACGGGATACGACACCATCATCCCCTATTTTTCCAACGAACTGACCTATCTGCCCGACGCCGGCCGGATCGTGCGCGCTGCTCTGGAAACCGTCCGGTTCTGAGGTAGCATGGTCATCGACGACCGGCAGTCGGCAGAAGCTGAGTTTCGAAGGGACGAACAGCATGTACGAGTTCAAACTTCCCGACCTGGGTGAGGGGGTCCACGAAGGCCAGGTTGTAAATGTGCTGGTCAAAGAGGGCGACACGATCGCCGAGTACCAGCCGATGTTGGAGGTGGAGACCGACAAGGCGGCGGTCGAGATCCCTGCGCCGCGCGCCGGGGTGGTCGCCAAGGTCCACGTGGCGCCCGGTCAGGTCGTGAAGGTCGGACAGGTATTGGTGAGCATCGACGACAGTGGGGCCGCCGGCGATGGACGGCGTGCCGCCGCCCCACAGGCTGCTGCCGCGGCTGGGCCGGCCGCCCCCGCTGCTGCGGTAAAGGCCGTTGCCGCGGCAGTCGCACCAGTGGCAGCGCCGCCCACGGAAGCGCCGCCGGCGATGGCAGCCGCTGAGCGGCCGGCCGCTATTGGAGCGGCCCCCGTTGCCGGTCCGGTACCGGCTGCTCCAGCGGTTCGCAAGCTGGCGCGTGAGCTGAACGTTGATCTGGCGCAGGTGACGGGAACGGGACCGGGCGGCCGTATCCTGCGCGAGGATGTAGAACGTTTTGCCTCCGGGCAGCCCACGCCGGCAGCCCCAGCGGCGGCGCCAGCGTTTGCGCCGGTGGCCGGCAGCGGCGTCGAGGTGGAGCTGCCGGACTTCAGCCAGTACGGACCGGTTCGCCGTGAACGTGTCACACAGATTCGCAAGACCATCGCGCGGCAGATGACGCGCGCTTGGATGAATGTTCCGCGCGTCACGCATTGTGACACTGCCGACATTACGGAGCTGGAACGCAACCGCGTCCGATTCAACGAAACTCTCAAGGAAGGACAGGCCAAGTTGACGCTGACGGCCATCGCCGTGAAGGCCGTGGCCGCCGCGCTGCGCGATTTCCCGATGCTCAATAGCAGCTTTGACCCGGCCTCCGACGAGATCATCTACAAGGACTATGTGCACATCGGCATCGCGGTTGATTCGCCACGCGGTCTGGTGGTGCCGGTGCTGCGCGATGCCAACAAGAAGTCGCTGCCGCAGATTGCCACCGAGCTGGAGCAGATCGCGGCCAAGGTGCGCGCCGTCAAGTTCGACATCCAGGACCTGCGCGGTGCCAGCTTCACGATCACCAACTACGGGGCTGTGGGTGGCAACTTCGGCACACCGATGGTGAACTACCCGGAGGTCGCCATCCTCGGGCTGGGGCGTGCCAAGCTGCAACCGGTCGTTTACGAGGGACAGATCGTTCCGCGGCTGATCCTGCCTTTGTCCCTGTCGTTTGACCATCGCGTGGTTGACGGAGCCGACGCGGCCCGCTTCACCACCGAGGTCATCCGCTCGTTGGAGAACCCGCTGCGCCTGATCAGCTTGGCATGAGCGCGGTCGGCCTGCTCGGTGAGGCCGGCGCGCATAGGCAACCGTAAACCGGAAAGTGAACATGGTCGTTGGCGAACTGGTGGAACAGACGGATGTGTTGGTAATCGGCGCGGGGCCGGGCGGGTACGTGGCGGCCTTTCGTGCCGCTGACCTGGGGTTGCAAGTCACCCTGGTGGAGCGCAACCCGCTCTTGGGTGGCGTGTGCCTGCGTGAGGGCTGCATCCCCTCCAAAGCCCTCCTGCATGTAGCACACTTGATCGAAGCGGCCCGTGATGCACAAGCGTTCGGGGTTGCCTTCGGAGTGCCGGCCATCGACGTCGCCAAACTGCGCCAGTGGAAGCAGTCCGTTGTCCAGCGCCTGTGTGGCGGCATCGACACGCTGGCCAAGAAACGGCAGGTACGGGTCATCCGTGGTAGCGCGCATTTCGAGGACTCGCAGACGGTACGTGTCGAAGGCGAGGAAGCCACACGCCTCAAATTCAAACACGCCATCATTGCCACCGGTTCGCGCCCCAAGACGCTGCCCGAGACAATCATGCCACCCGATTGTTTCATCGACTCCAGCGCCGCCTTGGAACTCGCCGACCTGCCGAAGCACCTGTGCATCGTTGGCGCCGGCTACATCGGGTTGGAGTTGGGGCAGGTGTACGCCGCCCTCGGCAGCCAGGTCACCGTGCTGGAAGCCCTGCCGGACATTCTCACCGGTCCCGACCGGGACCTTGCGCGGCCTTTGATCGCCCGGTTGAAGAAACAATTCGCGGCGATCCTTACAGGCGTGACGATCGAGTCGGCGCGACGTCAGGGCGAGCAGGTGCAGGTTACGATTCAGCAGAACGGCGACCGTAAGACACTGAGTTTTGACCAAGTGCTGGTGTCGGTGGGGCGGCAGCCGAACACCGACGGATTGGGCCTGGAAAGAACTAAGGTGCAGGTGAATGCCGCTGGGTTCATCGAAGTGGACGAAGCCCGGCGGACGTCCGATAAGCGCATCTTCGCCATCGGCGACGTCGTCGGTAACCCGCTGCTGGCTCACAAGGCCAGCCACGAGGGCCTTGTTGCCGCCGAAGCCATTGCCGGCAGACCTGTGGCCTTCGATGCCCGCGCCATACCGGCGGTCGTTTATACCAGTCCGGAGATCGCCTGGGTTGGGTTGACAGAAGCGGAGGCGGAGCGGACCGGGCGGACCGTCAAAGTCGGCAAGTTCCCATGGGGCGCGTCGGGCCGTGCTATCGCCATGGGGCGGCCGGAGGGACTGACGAAGGTAATCGCCGATGTCCAGACCAATCGCGTTCTCGGCGTTGGGGCGGTCGGTGAACATGCCGGCGACCTGATCGCGGAAGCAGCCCTGGCCATCGAGATGGGCGCCCTCGCTGAGGATCTGGCCCTCACCATTCACCCGCATCCGTCGATCTCCGAGACTCTCATGGAGGCCGCGGAAAATGTGCTCGGCACGGCGATCCACGTACTGCGGAAGTAGCAGCGGTAGGGGCTTGTCGTTGTGTGACGGGTTGCCCGGCGGCGCGCTGCTGGCCGGGCTTGTGGGGGTGCTTTTGGCCGGCTGCGCCACTGAGAGCTCGAAACCACCGACCGCCACGGCGAGCACCGGGCTTTCGCCGATCCTGCAACGCATGCGCAAGACTTACGAGGACTTGAGCTCAGGCCGGTTCGTCAGTCTGGCTGATTTTGAAACGCCGACGCAAGTCACGTTGTTTCGCTGCGTCGGACCGGATGACGTGGAGGGCGACCGACCGCAGCCGACGCTTTCCATTCTGCGCAGTCGCTCGGAGACCGGCGCCGGAGGATTGAAGGCGCTCTTGCGCAGTCCCGACGACCGTCTGGTGCTCGACGGCAGACGCTCAAGCGAGCTGGCCTTGGTGCGCAACTGGCAGCCGTACAGCCTCTTACTGATGAGCGTTTACGGGCCTGCGGATGGTGTGTTGTTGGAATTGACGATCAGCAGCGGGCAGGCGGCCCCGCTGCATTGGACACGTAACCTGCGGGTCCAACGGGGCTGGTCGCTACATCGCATCGACCTGGCGGACGTCGGCGATTGGATTGACCTCGCCGACGTCCGGTCGGTTTCGTGGCGGGCGCCCCAGGCGACCGGACCCGTGGAAGTCTACCTCGACGACATAATACTCGCCGACAACACCCGCGTGGTGCTGGGCGAACTCCCGGCTTGGCTCACCGCGGGGCGCCGCACCATGGTGCCGGTGCCCATTTCGGAGCCGCCGAGTGCCGAGGCCGAGAAAGTCAAGCAGCCGGGATCTTTGTACGTCTTTACGCGTGGCCGACGAATATACGTCGGCGCACACCAACGCTTCGAGCTGGCCTATTCCGGCGGTCAGATCGTCGCTTGGCATGGCACGGCCGGCGAAAACCTCGTCGACGTCGGCGGGTTGGGTCCCTGGCCCGTGCCCTTGCCCGAAGACTGGCAAAGTCGCCTGCCGCCGTTCGCGTACGATGATCCGGGCTTGTTCGCTGGATGGGGGGAGATAGTCGCCAGCAATCAACGCGTCGTCGAAGCGACGCCGTTTCGCGTGGTGATCGTGGGCGAGTGGCAGTTCGGGACCAGGCCGGAGACGCGCGCCTCTTCAGACGACTTCGTCGGCCACAGGTGGAGCTACACGATATACCCCTGGGGAGCGATCTACGTCTTGCTGCATGCCCAAGCGGCACCAGTGGGCTGGTCGCGGCCACGCGTCGGGCTGGCATTGGGCCTGGACGGCCGCTGCGGATTTCGACAAGTGGTGTCCCTGCCGGGTGGAGCGAAGCCGCAGCCGGAGCCGTTCGTCTTGCAGGCGCGCGGCGGTGACGGGCAGGCTGACCTGCTGTGGACGTGGTCGTTGGACAACGACCTGGCGGGCCAATTGGCGGTAGCCAGCGCCGATGGCCGGCGCGCGGCAGTGATCGTGGGCGACCTGCCGGCGGCGCCAAAGCTGACGGTCGCGCAAATGCTGCGCATCTGGCCGACCGACATCGACGGCGCGCCAGAGGCGTTGAGCTTGGTGGCCGACTATCGTCACCCGGCGCAGTTGCATGTTTCGGCCGGGCGTGTGGTCGCGGACGTGCCGGGCGATCTGGATGGCGACGGCTACAACGAGGCCGAGGGTTGTTACGAGTTGGCGCCTGCCGGCGGTGCCCTGCGTTTCGAGTTCGCCCCGGGCGCCCTGGTGCGCTTCGACCCGGTTTTCCGTGTGCATGAGACCGCTGGACGGCGCTGCTGGGTCTATGCGCGTGGGCGGCCCGTCGAGAGTATCGGACGCGACCGGGTGGGCAACTTGCTTTTCTATATCTCGCACGCGCTGGCCACGCCGCTGGCGATCGAAGTACATGTTGCGGCCGAAGCTGCGGCGGCTCCTTGAGGGGCGGGCGCGCTGCTTACTTGACGCTCGGGGGCGGTGCTTCTAACATCGGATTTGCTGGACTGATGATTGGAGCGCGATATGGCGCTAGCGCGCTGTCAACGATGCAAGAAGGCCCAGGCTACGTTTCACCTGACCAACATCGAGCGCAACGGTGAGAAGGTGGAGCGGCATCTATGCGACCGCTGCGCCGAGGAGGAGGGGTTACTCCAGACGGCCAAGGTGACGCTGGACGTGAATGAGCTGCTGGAGAATTTCGTCAGCAGCAGCAAGGCCAGCGCCGAGCTGACCAATCTGGTTTGCGAACAGTGCGGAATCAGCTACGTGGAGTTCCGCAATCAGGGGCTGCTCGGCTGCGCCCACGATTATGATGCTTTCAAGCCGCACCTGGAGCGGCTTCTGCAACGCACACACGACAACGACACCACGCATCATGGCAAGGTGCCCAAGTCGGCGGGCAATGTGCACCGGCCGCTACAGGACCTGCGTCGGCTCAAACGGATGCTCGAGGAGGCGGTGGCAGCGGAAGACTATGAGCGTGCCGCCGAGCTGCGCGACCGCATCCGCGCGCTGGAGCAGGCATGAGTTCCCCTCTGGACCAAGTTGTTCGTCGGCCGGGCGAATGGTTGCGGGGCGAAGGCCCCATGCATGAGATCGTCATCTCGACTCGCATTCGGTTGGCGCGCAACTTGCGCGGGTTCGTATTCCTGTCGCGGGCCGATAACGAACTCAAGGCTGAGATCGCCGAAACCGTCTCGGACGCGGTTCGGCATGCTGCCGGCCTGAAGGACTGGATCAATGTCGATGTCGAGGCCCTGGATGAGCTGGACCGCACGTTGCTTGTCGAGCGGCACCTGATCAGCCGCCAGCATGCCGAGGGCAGCGGCCCGCGGCGAGTGGTGTTTGAGGCCAGCGAAGCCGCGGCCATCATGATCAATGAGGAAGACCACCTGCGCATCCAGGTCATGCGCAGCGGCTTGCAGGTGGAGGACGCTTGGCAGCAGATTGATGGCATCGACGACGCCCTCAGCGAACAACTGGAATACGAGTTCCACCCCCAGTACGGCTACCTGACGGCCTGTCCGACCAACGTGGGCACAGGCTTGCGTGTCTCAGTAATGTTGCACCTGCCGGCTTTGCGTCTGACCAACGAGCTGGAAAAGGTCGGTCAGGCGGCCCGCGACATGAAGCTGGCGGTCCGCGGCCTGTACGGCGAAGGGACCGAGGCCCTCGGCGACTTCTTCCAGATTTCCAACCAGATCACGCTCGGCCCCAGCGAGAGCGATATCATCGACGATTTCAGCCGCAAGGTCATCCCAAAGATCGTGGACTACGAGCGTGCCGCACGCGACGCGCTGCTGAAGAGTCGTCCTGCTGCCTTGGACGACAAGGTGTGGCGCGCCGTCGGTCTGCTGAAGAGTGCCCGGGTCATCAGTTCCAGCGAAGCCATGCAGTACTTATCCCACGTGCGCATGGGTTTACATGTCGGGCGTCTGACCAGCATCGACCTTCAGACACTCAACGAGCTGTTTCTCCAGGTTCAGCCGGCCCATCTTCAGAAGCTGCATGGCGAACGTCTGACCGGCGAACAGCGCAGCATCGAGCGCGCCGCGTTCATTCGGGCCCGACTCAGCAGCAACTGACCGGGGTGAGACCCACTGCGACGGCGACAGGTCCGCACAGAACGCCTGTCGCCGCCACGTGGCGGGAGCCTGCCAGGACTGAAGAAAAGGCATCAATCGGCGAGCCAGTCCGGCCACGGCGCCGTCGCCATCGCAGCGGCTGGTGTCTCTGCGGAAGACGGCGGATTCAGCGGCCCGTTCCAGACCCGCAGGTCGCCCACTTCGACCGTGATACGCGCTTCTCCGACGATCCCGTTGATCGGTATCAACTCCCGGCGTTTGCCGCCTGGCGCCAGCGGACCGGCCCATTCGAACTGGGGACAGGCCGTTGGTGTGGCCAGGAGGCAGTAGCGCTCAATGTGCTCCGCGCTTTGGTCTTCCACGAGAACACGCATACCCAGCCAGGTGACCACCTCGTTGCCGCCGTTGGTGATCTCGACCTCCGCTACGGCCCAGTCACTGGCCTCAGCGCGCTGCACGCGGCGCAGTTGCGTGCTGATGGTAAGCCGATCCCGATAATCCAGCGCCCGCCGATCGTTCAGCGGCTCGGCTACCGCGGGCGGGAGACGGCGCCACTCGGGCAGGGCACGAATCATGTCTGGCAAGGCCTTGAACGTGCCGAAAGTGAACGCGTCGGCGTACTTGTCGGCGATCCGGATGCCGTACAAACCCAACGCTGTGCCGCACAACAGCAGCACGACCAACACTGTGCAGATTCCCTTTACCAGAGCACTCAGAAAACCACCTTTGTTGACGACAACTGCTGGCGACGAGCTCATGGCCGCACTTCCTCGGCTGCTGGCGCGGCGGCGCGGCCTTCGGGCGACGCCGGGGGCCAGTCAGCAGGGTATTCGTAAGCCATGCCCGAATATTCGCCGGCGCGGCAGACCGGTGGCAGTCGTGTGTCGCCTGTGGGGGCCGAACTCGCCGTACCGGGTGGCGGACCATTCGACAGCAGTTGGCCGGGCGGTTGAAATAACGTTTGCCAGCGCGGGTTGCCGCAGAGAAGGGTTTGGGGCGACCAAGGCTTGAGACAATGAGCGCAGCATTCTTCTCGCAACGTCGCCGGGCTGCTCGACACCGCACAGGGGAAATGTTGGGACTGGCAGTCTGGGTGGCGGTCCCCTTCCTGTTGGGCTGCACGCCGCCGCTGCCCGAGCCGAGCGAGATATTGCGCGGTTTGTCCCGCACGATTCTTCAGCCGAATGTTAGTTGTGCCGAGCTGCGCGAGGCATTCGGACTGGACGAGCTGCCTCTCGTTGACACGCCCGATGAGATCGGAATCGGTTACGAGGAGCTGCACATCGATACTGCCAGCGGCGAGAAACTACGCGTCTGGTACATGTCCGTGGACGACTCGCCGGGCACGGTGGTCGTGTCGCCGGGCAACACCGGCCCGATGTCCTGCTACCTCTTCACCGGCTACCTGCTCGTTCAGTGCGGGTGGTCGGTGGTCATGTACGACTACGAAGGCTTCGGTGGCAGCACCGGAGTGCCGGCATTGACGAGGTTGCGCGACGATCTGGACAGCGTGGTGAACTGGACGCTGCAACGCACCGGGCAGGAACAGGTGGTGTTGTTCGGGATGTCGCTCGGCAGCATCCCGAGCGTCGCGGTGGCGACACAGCGCCCCCGTGAGGTCAGCGGTGTCATCCTCGATTCGCCGGTCGCCTTGGCTACGGAGATCGAGCGCTTCAACTTCCTGATCCGCGGAAGGGCGGCGGAGGTGATCGGCAGCATCGCCCAATTGGCACCCTGGCTTCTGACCGAGCTTACCGTCGGGCATTTGCGGCAGCCGGTGCTGATTTTCCTGCACGAGTACGACCTGGTGTCTCCGCCGGCGACGGTGCGAATCTTGTTCGAGCAAGCCGTTGGACCGAAAGAGCTGGTCGTGTTCGAGGGATTGGACCACGCCGCCGGCCAGTTCGAGCGCACCGAGCAATACCAGGCTCGGCTGGCCGCCTTCCTAGACTCGCTGGTCAGGCAGGAGCGCGACTGAGGCGCCGAGCTGCCGGCGGCGTCTCTGCGACTGACTCGCCGCCTCTTATTTCTTGCCCCACTCGGCGAAGTAGCTCTTGGCTCCCTGCGGATCGGGCTTCATGCCCTTGGCGCCCGGCTTCCAGTTAGCCGGGCAAACCTCGCCGTGCTTCTCGAAGTGTGTCAGGGCATCCACGACACGCAGGGCTTCTTCGACGCTGCGTCCCAGCGGCAGGTCGTTGACCAGCATGTGGCGTACGATCCCGTTCTTGTCGATCAAGAAGAGTCCGCGCAGTGCCACGCCGGCGTCCTCCAACAGCACGCCGTAGTCGCGACTGAGGCGGTGGTTGGTATCAGCGATCATCGGAAACACCACCGGCCCGAGGCCGCCTTCCGAACGGGGCGTCTTCTGCCAGGCCAAGTGTACGAACTGGCTGTCGATCGAAGCCCCCAGCACCTCCGTGTTCCGCTCCTTGAACTGCGGATACGCATCGTTGAAGGCCACGATCTCGGTTGGGCAGACGAACGTGAAATCCAGCGGCCAGAAAAACAGGATCACGTTCTTGCCGCGGTACTGCGAAAGCTTGATTTGCTGAAACTGACCATTGACGACGGCATTGGCGGTGAAATCCGGAGCCGGTTGACCAACTTGTACGCTCATCACATGCCTCCTGAAAAACTGGTACCCTGGCGGGCCGCTTGAGCTGCGGGTAACACGGACTGATCAGACCGTGCTTGCCCGAGACACCCGCAATCGCTGGCGGCCTCGCCCGATTCTAGGCGCGCCACGCCTGACGGCCAGTGGCGTTCTCAGTGGGCCCGATCGGGCGCGGGCGAACCAGCCGCCGCGCCGTCGTGTTGACAGGGTGGCACGCCGAACTTGCGCAGAATGTCCTCCAGAAGGCACCAGCGCGTCAGTGCCGACTGGAACAAGTTCAGGCCCACGAACGCGGTGAGAAGCAACCACCAGCGGCTGTGCAATTGTGACAAGGCCAAGCTGGTCAGGATCAAGCTGCCGGCCACTAGTCGAATGATGCGCTCCATGCACATGGATTGGCCCTCTACGCTTTGTCATAACGACGCGGGAGTCGTCCGGCCCGCGTGATTTAGCTGCAAAACTATCGTAGCGCGCCAACTGTCGGCGGCCCAGACGCGTGCGGCAGGGGGCGCAGGGGCGCCGTGCCAAGCAGTGCTGGGGGTGGTAGGCTATTAACCAGGGACCGGCCGGCGGATCCGCATTGCCACGGATGCTTGCCGGTCTGGTGAGGCAGGAGCAACCGATGGCGCCGGTATTGCGTGTCCGTCGTCGCCCGGGGACCGAGGATCTTCCCATGCCGACCTACATGAGTGCGCATGCGGCCGGCTTAGACCTGTATGCGGCCAACGACGAGCCGATCACCATTGCGCCCGGCGAGATCAAGCTGGTGCCCACCGGACTGTTTGTCGAGATTCCTCCAGGGTACGAGGGGCAGGTGCGGGCACGCAGCGGGCTGGCGCTGCGTCACGGTCTTATGCTACCGAACTCCCCGGGCACCATTGACGCCGATTATCGCGGTGAAGTGCAAGTCATCCTGGGCAACTGCGGACGTGAGCCGTATACGATTCGGCGCGGGACGCGTTTCGCGCAGCTTGTGATTTCGCCGGTGGCTCACGTAGAAGTGGTCGAAGTGCCGGAGCTAAGTACCAGTGCACGTGGCGAAGGGGGATTTGGGCATACGGGTTGCTGACGGCTATGGCGCAAACGCGTCGTGGCCGGCGATGACCGCCCGGGAGCGGTTCCAGCAATGTGCACGAAGCCGAGTTTATGGGACGGAGCCGGCTGGCGCGGCGCTCCAAAAAAGCATTGATTTTGCCGCCGCAACTGTTAGACTGAAGTGACCAGGAGGAGAAGGATCCATCCGGTATTGAGTCGCGAGTTCAGGACTTAGACTTGGGTGCGTGATCAAGTCCGCGATCTCATGGTCTGAAGAGGTGGCCTTGGGCCCAAAAGGAGGAGTGAGAATGGTCAGTCGTATTGTTAGTCTGCTGGCGATCGGCGGCCTGCTTGTGGCAGCGGCTAGCGCCAATGTCTACACCACCAGCTTTGAGAATCCGCCGTTCGTCGTTGGTTCGATCATCGGACAGGACGGCTGGGTAGCTGGGTCCGGAAGCGGCAACAGCCAGAGCATCGTCAACACCTTTGCCCGCACCGGCACGCAGAGCCTGTTCTGGGACAATAGCTCCACGTTGAACAGCTTCTATAGCGTGCGGCATCCGTTCGACGGGCAGAGCGGAGCCATCAGCCCCGCCACCCCGCTCGAGATTTCCGCTTGGTTGTTCGTCACGCAGGGCACCGGTGCGGACCGTTTGTACGGCGTGTATGCCACCAACAGCGGAACCGGCACGCTTGGCAGCACTGCCCTGGGTATAACGATCAGCGGCAGCGGCGACCTGCGTGCGGGCACGACCTGGAGCGCGACTTACTCGGCGCCTCCGCTGTATTCCAACCCGGCGCTCGTTGGTAGCTGGGTCAAGGTGTTGCTGAGCTATGACGGCGTTGGCGGCGGAGCTGCGGTGTACGACAGCGGCTTGAACCTGCTGTACTCGACCTCCTTCGCCACGGTCAACCTGACCAACGCGAATGGCGCGACTCCGGCCTCGTGGAATGTCAACCTGGGAACCGACTACAACACGACCACGGCTCGTCTCGGCCAGGGCTATCATGACGACTTCAGTGTCGTAGTGGTCCCCGAGCCGGCCAGCCTGCTCGTGCTGAGCCTGGGTCTGCTGGCGCTGCGTCGGCGGTAAAACGCGACATCATCGAGCTTCGTAAAGCCCCCTTCGATGCGCGAGCGTTCGAAGGGGGCTTCCATTTTGCCCACGCGAGCACGCTGCTGCGAGACGGCGGTTGCTTTCACTGCCTCTCTTGAGGGCCACGGTGTCGTACTCTCGACGGAGCAGTGCTTGACGAATGGCGCTAGTCGCGAAAGAATGCTGAGTGTTAATAGGCAGTTTCGAGCGCGCTGGGGAACGGATTGTGTTGCGGGCCATCTGGGGCTGGCGATTTCGGGTGTTTGGTTCAAGGAGAGAGCTATGAAGTTGCGAATGTGGCCGATTGGCGGTGGGCTTGCGCTCTTGTTGCTGCTGAACACAAGCTGCACATCTGAACTGGTACAATCGCTCTACGATCAGATCGATCAGTTGACGCAGCGCACCGATGCACTCAGTGAAGAGCTCCAGCACGCTCTTGATCGTCCGGGAGTGCCCGGCGAGAAGGGTGACCGGGGCGATCCGGGGCCTGCCGGTCCGCAGGGCGAGACTGGTCCGCAGGGTCCGCAAGGCCCTCAAGGTGAGACCGGTCCGCAGGGCCCTCAAGGTCCGCAGGGTGGGATCGGTCCGCAGGGGCCCCAAGGCCCGCAGGGTGAGGTCGGTCCGCAGGGTCCGCAAGGCCCGCAGGGTGAGACTGGTCCGCAGGGTCCGCAAGGCCCGCAGGGTGAGACTGGTCCGCAGGGTCCGCAAGGCCCGCAGGGCGAGACCGGTCCTCAGGGCCCACAGGGTCCACAGGGTGAGACCGGTCCTCAGGGGCCGCAGGGTGAGAAGGGTGACAAGCCGCAGCACGAGTGGATCGGCACTCAGCTGCGCTTCGAGAACCCGGACGGGAGCTGGGGGCCGGCCGTCGATCTCAAGGGTGAGAAGGGCGACAAAGGTGACAAGGGTGATCCGGGAGTGCTGGTGCGTGCCCAGATCAGTGCTGCCGGCACCAACCTGAATGCCCCCAACGGCGTGACTTCCGTCAGAGAAGACACCGGTAAGTACTTGTTGACGATCGAGATACCGGCCTGGTTCAACACCAGCGGCATGACGCCGGATGATGGCAACATGTTCCCGGTGAACGTCACCGTACACGCCGTCTTCCTGGCCCCGAACGCACCGCCGGAGGCACTGTTGCCGGCCGTGCAGCTTATCAGTTTCGACCCCAATGCCAAGGTCATTGTGTACCGCGTGCACATTCAGAAGGCGTCGCCGACGGAGTACAAGAACGCGGCGTTCAGCTTCTTGTTGATGGAGCCGTAGCGCGTTGCGACAAACACACAAGAGATCCGGGGCAGGCGGCCTGGCGATGTCGGGGCGTCGCCTGTGGCATCCTGCTCCCTGATCGGGCGGGACGCGGTAGCGAGCCTTCCGGCGACTGAAGGTCGGCAGACAGATCGTCGGAAGGCTCGTAGTATGTTGGCATGTTGCAGAGGGTGCGCATTGTGTTGGTGTCCCCGAGCGGACCGGCCAACGTGGGGGCGGTCTGCCGCGCCATGGCAAACATGGGACTCTCTGATCTGGTGTTGGTGGCACCACGTTGCGACCCAAGCGAGTCGACCGCGCGGGCGTATGCGGCGGGTGGAGCGCGGCTGCTGACAACGGCGCGGGTTGTGGACGATATCCCTGCCGCCTTGGCGGGCTGCACGCGTTCCTATGCGACTTCGTCGAAGCTGGGTCTCTACCGGCGGCAGGCTGCCGTTACGCCGCGGCCCGCGGCCTCCGAAGCCATCTCGCTAGCCAGCTCTGGCCCGGTGGCGTTCGTGTTCGGACGTGAGGACTACGGACTGAGGACGTGCGAGCTACTGCATTTTGACCGCCTGGTTACTATCCCGGCCGACCAGTCCTACCCGGTCATGAATCTGGCGGCGGCGGTAGCGGTGATTTGCTACGAGCTGCGCTGTGCCTGGCTGGAGCAGACCGGCCGGCCGCCGCTGCCCATGGCGATCGATTCTGGTCCGGCGCCAGACGAAAGAAAACGCGTGATGTTCGAGCGTCTGTTCGACGCCTTGGCGGCGGTGGGTTTTTTCTTCGGCCAGAATCCGGATCATCTGAAGTACGCACTGCGGCACCTGCTGGGCCGCGTTGACTTGAGCGTCAACGAGGTGGATATTCTGATCGGGCTGGCCCGTCAAATCCGTTGGTACGTGGATCATCATCCAAGGCGGGTTGATCCTGGGCGGCGTGCTGGGCCTGGACTATCTGGGCGGGCCGATGACCCATCCGCCGACGCAAGCGAAGTTGTCGACTAGGATGGTCGATAACTGAACAGTGTGCGACGACCTCGCGGTCGTTGAAAAACACCACGGCCGGGCCGCTGTTAGCCGCCAATGTCAGCCATCACACCCGGTTTCGATCAGTTCGTTCCGCTGGCCAGGCAGTTCAGTCACGTGCCGCTGGCAGCCACGCTGATTTTCGATGACCTGAACCCTCTCAATGCCTTCGCTCGCTTGCAGGCCGACTCGCGGCGGGCCTTCCTTCTGGAAAGCGTGGTAGGCGGAGAAAACGTGGCGCGCTACTCTTTCCTCGGCTCGGACCCGCCGCGGACGCTGGAGATCTGCGCGGGGCGTGCCGTCCTGCGCGATAACCGCAGCGGGCAGGCCGTCGAAGAGTCCGCCAACGATCCCCTCCTGTACCTGGCGCGGCTTCTGCGCGGCTATCGGGCCGCGCCGCCGCTGGGCTTGCCGCGCTTCGTCGGTGGCGCGGTCGGTTACGCGGCATATGACTTGGCACGCTACTACCAGGCGCTGCCGGATGGTCCCCCCGACGACCGCGGGCTGCCGGAGTTGCTGTTCGATTTCTACGAGAGCGTGGTGGTCTTCGACCACGTGACCAAGCTGGTGCATGTCGTAGCCCATGCCGAAGTGCCGGCCGAAACGGGCAGCGCCGCGCTGCGACGTTGCTACGCCGCGGCAGCCGAACAGGTAGAGGGCTTGATCGAACGGCTGGGCTGGCCGTACGCGCTCGACCCGGCAAGGGTGGTGTTGCCCGTCGAACCGGGTGGTGCTCCGGCGAGCAACCTGTCCGTCGAGGAATATGGCGCCGTGGCGGCGCGCTGTCGCGAACATGTGCGCGCCGGGGAAGTGGCGTGGCTGGCGCCGGCGCTGCGCTGGGAGATCACGACGCGGGCTGAACCGCTTTCGATCTACCGTGCCTTGCGCGTCGTTTGCCCAGCGCCGTTCATGTTCTACGTGAAAAGTCCACAAGTGACGCTGATCGGCGCCAGTCCGCAGATGCTCTGTCGGGTGGCGGAGCGCGTGGCGTCGATGCGGCTACTGACCGGCCGGCGAGTGACCGGCGCCACTCCCGAAGAAGACGCCCGGCTACAGACCGAGCTGCTGGCTGACCAGCGCGAGCGGACCCTGCATGCCGCGCTACTGAACGCGGCCCGCGACGATCTGACGCAGGCCGTCGAACCTGACAGCCTGCGTGCCAGTGAAGCTCCGACCATCGATTGTCACAGCCGGGTGATGCATCTTGCCAGCGCTGTCAGCGGGCGCTTGCGCTCCGAGGTTTCAGGATTGGACGTGCTGCGGGTCACCTTGCCTAGCCCCGCCTGCGTCGGCATGCCCCGACAGCGCGCCATGCAAATCGTTGACCGGTACGAACCGGTACGGCGTGGTCCGTATGGCGGGGCGATCGGCTACGTGGACTTCGCCGGGAACTTGGACACGTGTGTGGGCATGCAGACTCTGGTCTTGCGGCCGGCCGGAAACGGGCGGCAACACGTTCACCTACAGGCCGGCGCCGGCGTTGTTGCCGATACGCAGCCGGAGCGGCAGTATCAAGTAGCGCTGGAGCAAGTCTCCGGCCTGCTGGGCGCGCTGCGAATCGCGGAGGATAGTTTCCCGACCTGATGATCGTGTACATCGCGCGCGGGCGAGTCGTATGCACGGTTGCGGAGCGGGCGCAGCACGGTGCCGGGGGCGCTCTTGCGCGCCAGATTGAGCGGCTGGCGACGTTTCTGTATTATCACTCTGGGTGGGGTGCTTCTGCGGTGGCGGAAGACCACGCGAGAGGAGGATCAGACTATGGCACGCACGGGGCTTATCTTGCTACTGGCGGCCTGGGTCGCGACGGCCGACGCGCAACAGACTTGTTACGGGCCGGGGGACGTCAATGCGGACAGCCAGGTCGACAGTCTGGACTGGCTGGCGTTCGAGACCTGCCTGGCTGGGCCGGGCGTGACCGTGCCGCCGCCGGGTTGCGATCCGCGGGAGTTCGCCCGAGCCGACCTGAATCATGATGGCGACGTGGACCTGGCGGACCTGGCGGCCCTCATGCCGCTGATGGGCTTGGCGTATTTCGACTACGGCCCACATCGCGAGGATTTGGAAGCCGAGATGCTGGCCATGGCGTTGCGGCACACGCTCAGGGCGCAGGAAAGCGACTATCAGCGCATCAGACGCGATCTGGCCTTGATCCGGGTGGCCTATCCCAAGCTGCGTGACGTCATTGACGACACCGACTGGGTGCCGAAACAGCTTCTGCTGAAACTGTACCCGGGCCAGCCGAACAACAACTACAAGGAGCTGAACCGCTTCTACCAGGTCGTCCGGGAACAGGTGCAGTCTTGGGGCATCCTGCTGACCTTCTGCGACAATCTTAATGCTGAGGAGCTGGACGACATCTACGCTGCCCTGCCGGAGGTGCAATGGGCGCAGCCTAATCACTTGTACGGCATCGATGATTTCATCACCGTCGCCGATCTGGGCGGCCGCTGGGAGTACTGGATCGACGATGGATTCATGGATTGTTTCGACGGCTGCGATTGCCATCGCGAATGGCTGCTACAGGTGGACACGGCCGGCGTGGTCTACTTGATTTACTATCGCGAGTGGGGAATGCCGTGGTGCGAGTTCGAACGGGCTTGGCAGGATGAGCCTTGCCAGCCGATGAGATGACCAGGGATGCAGCCAGTCGACGCGATCTAGCAAGCTGCGAGCAAACATGCCAATTACCGGCCTGGCCAACTCCTGATCACACCGGCGCCGGCCCGTGCGGCGTGCTGGACGAGGCAGCCGCGCCTGACGGTCAGGGAGCTGGCACGGTTCGTCTGCGTGCGTCTGACCGCCCGCCTACACGCTGCCGTAAGAACGCTCCCTCGCGACTACCAGTGGGCAGACGGGCAATCGCGAGGGAAGTGGGGTTGGACTTCAGCGTCTGGCTATAGTGGCGTCGCGGGTCGCCCTCAGGCCCCGGCCTCGTCTCTGGTGGCCGGTTTGTCTTCGGGCGCCGGCGTAGGAGTCGGTTCTTCGACAGCCGGTTTGGGCGGCTCTTTGTAGTTGGTAACCGACTTCGTGCTGAGCACTTTGCCGTCGAAGGTGGTCACGGTGCAGGAGGAAGAGTAGAAGTCCAGCGTCCGCACAACGCGTCCGACCTTGTTCAGCACGCTCAGGAGCGTCAGCACCGCCGGCTGCTTGGTCACCTCCGGCGGCATCATCATCTGGGCCACTCCGACCATGGCGAAGGCCTGCCCAAGCTCCTCGCCCAGTCGCGAAAGGTCCTGGAACTCGAACCCGGTAACGTTGGCGTCGATCGGTAGCCCTTCCTTGAGGTAGCGCTCGTTCTTCGCGAAGTTTTCATGCTCGCCGGCCCCGACCTTCAGGGCCGTCAACACTACCTCCGGGCTGTTGCCCAGGAACAGACAGCCGTCTTTGACGCCCAACACCGGGCGTCCCAGCCCCGGGACCATGGCGAACAGCGGCGGCAGAATGATGCGCTTGAATCCCTCGATGCCTTCCAGCTGGGCGTCTTCGACGCCGCCGTTCTGCTCAGCCAACATGGCGTTCAACTTCTCGTAGAGCCGCTCCAGCGTCGCCTTGGCCTTTTGCTCATCGCGCAGCGTCAGGATATACACCCACTCCGGGGCATACGGGGAACGACCGGGGGCGGTGAAGCTGGCGTATGATCCGACCAGCCAAGACAGCACGTCCTCCTCGACGTTGAAGCCGATTTGGGTCTGTACTTCTTCCCACTTAGCCAGAACGTCTTTGCCCTGCGGCATATGCTGCCCGACGAAGTCGAGCACAGCTTTGTACAGCGCCAGAAAATTCATACCGCTGCCGACGGCGACGGCGGTGGCTTCCTTGGGGACGTACTTCAAGGGCGACCGCAGCGGCTCGTTTCCGTAGAAAGCGCGGTACAGCAGGCACTTCTCGGCGTCGCTTCGCAAGAGGACGATGTCCGCGCTGGTCTTTTTCAGACCGTCGGTGCTGGCCACGCTGGCGACGTATTCCCACATGTCGAAGGCCTCGACCGCCGGCACGAGGAAGGCCACCCCGGCCGCCGCGCCGGCGTCCTCGGTCTGCGTCGTGGCCTCGGAAGCCGCGGCCATTTCGCGCACCAGCCCGGCGAACTTGCGGCTCTCGCCCATGATCTTGGCCAGATCGGCAAAAAAGAGTTCATCGGTGGGGGCCGGCAGTTTCGCGAAAGCCCGCCGGAAGCGCTCGCTGGACCTCAAGGCGGCCTGCTGGGGATCGCTCTCACCGCGCAGTAGCGCCAGCGTCTGCTCGACCATGGACGAACCAAACCCCAGTATCAGCACGTCCTTGTGCCGTGCTAAAGTGAGACTGGCCGGCATGACGCCCAGGGACAAACGGTGCACGACGTCTGTCCCGCTGCCTTCGCTGGTCAGGGTGAGCTGCCCGGCGCCGGCCAGCTCAACCAGGGCCTTGAGCAGCGCGGCGAGACCTTCGAAATCCTTTTCCACACGTTCACGCGGTGGCATGCACAGGACCACGAAGTCCGGCACGGTCGGGAAACTGAGCTTCATGGCGAAGGCGAACTCGCGCTGCATGAGCGTGGACCACTGTACTGCCGCCGCCAAGTCTGCGATCTTCTGCCACTGCTCGTCGAAACCCTCGACTTCGCTGCCACCCTGTTGCATCAGACCCTTCAGCAAGCGCTTGAAATCCTTGTCGAAGCCTTGACGCTCGACGGCAGCCCAGACCCGCTCGAACTGCTTGTTGATGAACTCTTTGCCGGCGTGGTCGCGTGTGTGGACGACCAACATCGCGTCGGCGGGAATCGCCCGCGTCAATTGGAAGTCGTCGATACCGGCGCCCCAGACCGGCACCGCCGCGGCTAGCGTGCCGACCACCCACGGGATGCTCGCATAACAGGCTCGTTTTCGGATCATTGGCAGCCTCTCTTTCCTGTTCGGCCAATCCCTCGTCTGTCGCGCCGGCGCGGCCCAGCAGCCCTGGGACTAGTCGCCGCCGCGCTTTCTCAACACTCGGTATCCTATCGCGTCAATCCCCTGGCGCAACCTGCCGGGCACAGCAAACAACGTCTTCGGACGGTTTCCGACAGCCATCCCGCTGTCGCTGGGCTGCGGTATGCGGCCGCGCTAGCCTTCATTTGGAACACTCGTCATGGCTGTACCTCGTCGGCTTGTCACAGGCTGGCAGAGCGCGGGCACGCGCCGAGAGCTATCAACGTTTCCGCTTGCTGGCGCGCCGGTGCTGGTGGCGCGGCTTCCAGTCGCCGCCGTCGCGGCGGGCCGTCGGCAGTGCCGGCCGGGCCGCCGTCGCCGTCACCTTCAACTCCGCAGACTCCTTCAAGTCGCGAATATGGTCACGTAGTGCCGCCGCTCGCTCGAAGTCCAGCTCTGCGGCGGCCTGGAGCATTTCCTGTTCGAGCTGACGGATCAGCTCCTCCCGGTCGTACTGGCCTTCTTCGGCGTGCACCGCCTGGCGAACGCGGCGGGCCGCCGCCACTTCGCTCATCAGACTGGTGCGGATGGCCTTGCGCACCGTGTCGGGCGTGATACCGTGCTCCTGGTTGTAGCGTAGCTGAAGCTCACGGCGGCGGTTGGTTTCGTCGATGGCCCGACGCATGGCCGGCGTAACCTTGTCAGCATACAGGATCACATGGGCATCTACGTTGCGGGCGCAGCGACCGATCATCTGGATCAGGGAGGTTTCGCTGCGCAGGAAGCCCTCCTTGTCGGCGTCCAGAATGGCCACCAGTGAAACCTCCGGCAGGTCCAGCCCTTCGCGCAGCAGATTTACGCCCACCAGTACATCGAAGTTGCCCAGCCGCAGGTCCCGCAGGATCTCCACCCGTTCCAGCGTGTCGATCTCGCTGTGCAGATAGCGTCCACGCAAGCCGGCCTGTTGGATGTAGCCGGACAGATCCTCGGCCAGCCGCTTGGTCAGCGTCGTAATCAGCACCCGCTGACCGGCGGCGACCCGTTGCCGGCACTGCTTCAAGAGGTCCGGCACCTGCCCGCGCGCCGGCTTGACCTCGATGGTCGGATCCACCAGCCCGGTCGGTCGGATCACCTGCTCGACCACCTCGCCCTGGCATAGCTTCAACTCGTACGGCCCCGGCGTGGCGCTGACGAACAACACCTTGTGCCACATGCTCTCGAATTCTTCGAAGCGCATGGGGCGATTATCCAGGCAGCTTGGCAGCCGGAAACCGTGCTCCACCAGCGTCACCTTGCGGTTGTGATCGCCGGTAAACATGGCGCCGATTTGCGGGATGGTCACGTGCGATTCGTCGATGATCAGCAGAAAGTCCTTGGGAAAGTAATCGACCAGCGTGTACGGCTTGGCGCCCGGAGGCGTGTTGTTGAGGTGGCGGCTGTAGTTCTCGATCCCGCTACAGTAGCCCACCTGAAGCAGCATCTCCATGTCATACTTGGTGCGCGCCAGCAGCCGCTGGGCCTCCAAGAGCTTGCCCTCGTGACGAAGCTGCATGACACGCTCGTCCAGCTCCTGCTGGATCGACTGAACGGCCCGGGCGATGCTCTCCTCCGGCAGCACGTAGTGGACCGCCGGATAGACGAAGACCTGTTGACGCTCCTGGAGCACCGCTCCGCTGAGCGGATGGATCAGGCTGATGCGCTCGACGGTGTCGCCGAACAGCTCGATGCGGATGGCATATTCCTCATATGCCGGCGCCAACTCGATCACGTCGCCACGTACGCGAAAACTACCGCGCTTCGCCTCCACGTCATTGCGGGTGTATTGCAGACGCACCAGCTTGCGCAGCAGTTCGTCGCGCTCCCAGGTTTCCGCCACGCGCACGCTGATCACGCTGGCCTTGTACTCGTCCGGACTGCCCAGCCCGAAAATGCAGGAAACGCTGGCTACCACCACGACGTCGCGGCGCGAGATCACCGAGCTGGTCGCTGCCAGACGCAGGCGGTCCAGATCGTCGTTGCGCGAGGCGTCCTTCTCGATGTAGATATCGCGCTGCGGGATGTAGGCCTCGGGCTGGTAGTAGTCGTAGTAGCTGACGAAGTACTCGACCGCGTTGTGCGGAAAGAGTTCGCGGAACTCCTCGTAGAGCTGAGCCGCCAGCGTCTTATTGTGCGAGATCACCAGCGTCGGCAGCCCAAGCTGAGCGATGACATGGGCCATAGTGAAAGTCTTGCCCGAGCCGGTCACGCCCATCAGCGTTTGGAAGCGCCGCCCGGCGCGGAAGCCCGCCACGAGCTTCTCGATGGCCTGCGGCTGATCGCCGGCGGGTCGAAACGAACTGACGATCTGAAATGCGCCCATGTCCCGACGGGATTATACGGCCAATGACCGGCGGCGGGCAGAACCGCCCCGGATTTGCTGCTTCGGGCTCTTGTCAGCTCGCGGAGCAGCGCATAGCATCCGGATGGGGAGCCCGGGGAACTATGGAGGTGCGCCTGGCTATGAGCGAAACTGCCGGCTGCACAATGCGTGCGGGGCCCGCGAGCCAAACGGTCCACTGGGTCATCGCCGCCTTGCTGGCGATGATCGCGCTGGGGCTGTGGCTTGGGCCGAGCGGCTGGCAGGTTCCCGTGGCCTGGGCACAGGGCCAGCCACTGGCCGGGGCGCGCGGCGTGTTCGCCTTCACCGGCCCGCTGGAGCGCGACCAGTACGGACTATTTATGCTGGATGTTGACCAGGGGACCATCTGGTGCTACGCACTGGAGAATGTGGGCGGAACCAGCAAACTGCGCTTGATCGCCGCCCGAACCTGGATTTACGATCGCTACTTGCAGGATTTCAATTGCGCTCCGCCCGACTTCCGGACAGTCCAGAGGTTGGTCAGTCAACAGCGGGCCCAGGGCTTGTCAGGGGCCGCTTCCGATGGCCCGCCTCCCGCCGAGACTGTTCGGCCAGAGCACTAGCGGCGGGGCCGCCCCAGGAGCGCCGCCATATGCCGACCAAGCCGTTTTACTCGCTCGACGAGGTGTGCCAGAAGCTGCGCAAGACACCCGACCAAGTAAAAGCTCTGGTTCGGGAGGGCACATTACGCGAGTTCCGCGACGCCGGCAAGATTTTCTTCAAGTCCGACGACATCGAGAAGCTTGTCGGCGCCGCCGCTTCCGCTGACAGTGGCGAGATCCTTTTGGAGCCGGCGGCTGAACCGCCCGCGCGCGGTGTCGGCGAGCCGAGCTTGGCCGACTCTTCCAGCGGCACGAGTATTATCGGTCTTGAACCCTTGCCAGAGGAAGAGGAGAAGGAAGACACGGTGATCACAGCCGGCGGAGTCGGAGTTCTGGACGAGGACGAGGTCGAAAGCGACACCGACCCGATGGCTAAGACGCAAATCACCGCCCAGGCCAGCGACCAGATCTCGCTGGAAGGGGCCGGTAGCGGTTCCGGCTTGCTGGACCTGGCGCGCGAGGCTGACGACACAGCTCTCGGCGCCGACCTGCTTGATGAAATATACCCCGGCGAAGACCAAGCCGCCGAGGAGGAAAAATCCGCCGCTCCGGTCGCCGCGGAGCGCGCCGCGGCCGTTGAGGAAGAGCCGGCGTTAGAAGAAGCAGAAGCTGGCGAAGTGGTCATGCCAGTTGTCGTACCAATGGGAGACACTAGCGAGGGCCTTTTCTCCGGCTTGCTGGTGGCGTCCCTGCTGGTCATGGCCGTGGCTACCACGGTCGTCGCCGGGGTCGTGCAGGGTTATGTGCCGGATTTTGGTCGCTTCCTAGCCGACGGCGGCAAATTCTTCATTTTTCTGGCTGCTGCAATCGTCGTAAGTGGCCTGGCAGCGGTCGGCGGCTGGTTCCTGACTCGCGCCTTCGCCGGGCGCCGACGGTGAGCATCATCCCGCTTCTTCTTGCCAGAAGGGGCGCAGAGGCAGTGTAATGTCTTCGAACCGCTCGCGTCCCTGCCGGCCTGTCAACGGCGCGAGTTGTTCGTAGATCAGTGATTCCGATGCGGGCTGGGTGCCACGCGGGAGTTGGGTATGCGTCTGCTAATCGTCATTGGCTGCGCCGCAGCATCGGCAATGCTCGTCGGGTGCGCGCCCGGCGCGCAACAACAGCAAGCTCATTTCGAGCTGCGCAAGCTTGAGCAGGAGCGTGATGCCCTGAAGCTCAGTCTGCATACCGAGCAGGCTCGGGCCGACGCTCTCCAACAGCGGATGGAAGCCGAGCAGCTCAAATGGAGCGCAACGCGTGCTGAGGTGGCCCGTTTGCGCGAGCAGCTTGACAAACTCACGCAGCACAACCAGGACCTACAGGTCGCCCTCGACCGTATCAGGGACCGCAACTTGGAGCGACCGGTCGTGCCGGTCTCGCCTCTGCCCGCTGCTGTGGACCAAGCCCTCCAGGCCTTGGCCGACCGTTTCAGCGGGCGCATTTGGTACGACCAGGCGCGCGGCGCGGTCAGCTTTGCGAACGATCGCCTGTTCGACTCCGGCAGCGACGTAGTGCGAACGGATGCCCACGCGGCCCTGCACGAGCTTGCGGCGATCATGGCACTGCCCGAGTTGACAGACCATGATGTGATCGTTGTCGGTCACACCGATGCCACGCCGATTACTAAGCCTGAGACACTGGCGCGCCACCCGTCGAATTGGCATCTTTCGGTGCATCGCGCGCTGGCAGTCAAAGATGTGCTAGCGACAGCCGGTGTGCCGGCGTCACGTCTGGGCGTGATGGGTTACGGTGATCAGCGCCCCGTGGGGGATGATCCGGCCCGCAACCGCCGGGTCGAAGTGTTCATCGTGCCACGCGGAGACCTGCAATCGTTTCAACCAGTCCGACCGGGGCGCTGACTTTGACCACGGCAACATGGCGTTGCTGTTGGCTGGCGAGCATCTTTGTGGCTCGGCAGGCCCAGGCATAAGCAGACCCCAAAAAGCGGCGGAGAAGGTGGGAACCGCAAGGTTCACCTTCTCCGCTTGAATCTGAAGTTGCCCCAGACCGGGCCGCGACCGCCGGCTAGCGGCCGAGGCGTCGAGCAGCACTAGCCGGGCTTCTGCTCGGCGGGCTTGGCTTCGGGCTTCTTCTCCTCAGGCTTCTTCTCCATAGGCGCGGGGGCTGGCGCCTTCGGAGCAGCCGGCATCAACACGGCGTCAATCACGTGGATCACGCCGTTGCAAGCAGCTAAGTCGGCCTTGGTGACGGTAGCCTTGTCGTTGAGAACGACCTTGCCATCCTTCATCGCGACCTTGATCGCATCGCCATGGAGCGGTTTGATCTCATTCATTTTCTCGATGGCTGCGGCCATTTCCTTGCCGCTGACAACGTGGCCCTTAAGAATGTCAGCCAGTTTCTGCTTGTTCTCTGGCTTCTTGAGGTCGTCCAGCTCCGGGCCCAGTTTGGCGAAGGCTGCATCCGAGGGGACGAACACGGTGAAGGGCCCGGGGCCCTTGAGCGTCTCGACCAGGCCGGCAGCCTTCAGCAAATCGCAGAAAGTGTCCAGCTTGGCGTCCATCGCGGTTTGGACGATGTCCTTGCTGGCCTCTGCTGGCGGTTGCTGAGGCTTCTGCTCAGGTTTGTCAGCAGGCGGCGGCTGCTGCGCGACCGCCCAGCCGCTGAAGGCCAGCGCCACAAGCGATGCCGTGACACACAACCAACGCGACTTCCGATCAAACATGTTTTTCTCTCCTCGCACCCATAGGTGCCTGCTTCGTCGCCGGCGACAACACGCCCGGGCTGTCTACGCCGACCGCACCGTTCGCCGCGCGCGAAGAACGTCGTATTGTATACCAGCCTGGCGCTCACCGCTACAAGGCCTCTGCGCGGCGCGTAGCTCCAGATGCAGGCGTCGCCGTAACCGCTCCCCGCCTGCCGGCGCTAGTTCGAAGTCTATGCTAACCCAGCCTCGGTGGAATATTGGTCGATTAGCTGGCGAAGCAGTCGGCGGTTCCGCGAGGAGGCGATTAGGCGGTGCAGCCACGGACAGCACTGGGATCAGCGGCCCGGGAGTAACCATTGACCCGCTTTGGCGGTAGTCGTCATGGAGCCATCGCTTGAGGGAGGATCACCGTAACCCAATTCCAGAAAATGTCTTATAATACGGCCCGCTCTCGTCCGCGCACAGGACAGGCCAAGCACTCATCACGACGAATCACTTCAACCGCATTCTTGACTTCATCCGGGTTACTGGTTACGATCATATCAAAGGAGTGTGGAGGAAGGAGTCGAGCCCCTCATTGTTTGGAAACGAGTGCTCGCTTCCTGGACCGCGAAGTGTGAGGTGCGCCCATGAGGCCCGTGCTAATGTGCTGTGCCAGCGTGCTGGTCGTTACTTTGACAAGTGTCGCTTTTGCTGATGATCTCCTGCCCGCCCCTTGGCGGACGACGCCGCCGGGCCAGCCGCCCACGACGCTGCAAGCGTGGCAGTTTTCGGCGCCGACCAATCCGTCCCCGCCGGACGTCGTTTTTAACTCGTTCGGCAACCCACTGGCGACTGTCCACTACACGACGCCGTTCACGCCGTGGCTGCCAGAAGACCACGGGCACTTCGGCGTCTGGTATGTAGAGGACTGGATCAGCTTCGAGCTGCCGAATCAGCCCGATCCGAACCTCCAGAAGCTGCTCTGGGTGCAGGTGACGTTTTCCTCTGTCGGCGGCCAGGATCCCCTCTTTTTCACGAATCCACCGCTGGCTTCCGTCGAGATAGTTCGTCGGGTGCCATTGGACCAGTACTACTGGCACGGCACCTATTTGATCAAGATTCAGCCGAATCCGCCGATGGAGACGCTTTATATCGCGCCGCGTGAGTGCGCGATCAATATCGATCAGGTAGTGATCGACACGATATGCATTCCGGAGCCGGGCACGCTAGCGTTGCTGGCTGTCTGCGGGCTGTTCCGGCGGCGCTAGTCGCAGGCGTTACAAGTTGCATCATAGGCGCGCGGGCAGCGGACGATTCTTGAGTCCGCTGCCCGTTTTTATTTGGTGGGCCGCCTGACCGCTGGTGGCGGCTGGGCGGGTGTTCGGTTCACGGTGTGCTGGTGCCGATGCACAAAGAGGGTGCCGGAACAGGCTAGAATACTCTGCTGCTTGTTGTCCTGATTAGCGCAGCGAAGGCTTTTGGGCTGGTGATTCCCTATGCGCCACGTGATGGTCTTCTCAGGGTTGTTGATTCTCGGCCTGGTCGGCTCGCAGGTGCTCCCGCTGGTGGCGGGGGAGGCGTACGCTGCCGTCCGTCCGCTGGTGGGTTTTCTGACGATGGTCGGCCTGGCCTTCATCATGATTCACGTAGGGTATGAGTTCGAGATCGACCGCAGCAACTTGCGGCAATACGGATGGGACTATGTGGTGGCAGCGACGGCGGCGGGGTTTCCCTGGGTTTTCTGCTGCCTATATTTCATATTTGCTATGCTCCCCAGCGGGGCCTGGGACTCGTGGCCGATCTGGAAAGAGACTCTGCTGGCCGCGCGTTTCGCCGCTCCAACTTCGGCCGGCGTCCTGTTCAGCATGCTGGCGGCGGCGGGATTGAGCGCGACGTGGGTGTTCCGCAAGGCGCGCGTATTGGCGATCTTCGACGACCTCGATACCGTCCTGTTGATGATCCCGCTGAAAATGGCCATGGTCGGCGCGCGCTGGCAACTGGCGGTGATCGTGGTCCTGATGGTGTTGCAACTGTGGCTGGCTTGGCGTTTCTTGCACACCGTCAGAATGCCGGTGAGTTGGCCGTGGGTGCTGGGTTATGCGGTGGTGATCGCCGGCGGCTCGGAGACGCTCTATCGCTTCAGCAAGCTGCTGGACGATACGCTGCCGATTCACATCGAGGTGCTATTGCCGGCGTTCGTGCTCGGCTGTGTGATGGCCCGGCCGGCGGGTAGCGATCCGCACCGCGATGACGCGCGCGAGGGTCACCAGGAAGGTCCGGAATCGTCCACCGAGCAACGTGTGGCCAGCGTGGTGTCGGGCGTCTTCATGGTGCTAGTCGGGCTGTCGATGCCGGCGGTGGTTGGGGCAGTAGCGGACACCGCCCGGGCCGGTGGGGCCTTGGCGGAGGCCACTCCGCCGGTCTCCTGGACTCTGATTGCGGTGCACGTGCTGGGTATTACCGCACTGTCCAACCTGGGCAAAATGTTTTGCGTACTGTGCTACCGGCGCGAGGCGACCTTGCGCGAGCGGCTGGCGGTGGCTATGGGCATGTGGCCGCGCGGGGAGGTCGGGGCCGGGGTGCTGGTTCTCTCGCTCTCCTATGACATCGGCGGTCCGGTGGTGGTGGTGGCCATGCTGTCCCTGGCGCTGAACCTGCTGCTGACGGGCGGCTTCATATGGGCGATCAAGCGGTTACTGGCCGGAGGGCCGGCGGGTATCAGCGCGTCGGCTGCCCCAACAGCCGTTCGATGAACCCGGTGTCCACGTTTCCTTTTATGAAATCAGCCTGTTCCAGCAGTGTGGCATGCAGCGGGATGGTGGTCTTGATCGGCCGGATGACGAATTCCTGCAATGCCCGGCGCATGGCGCTGATGGCCTCCAAGCGAGTTGGTCGGTGCACGAGCAGCTTGGCGATCAGCGAGTCGTAGTGGGGACTGACGGTGTAGCCGGCATAGGCGTGCGTATCGAGCCGGACACCCGGCCCACCCGGGGCGATGAACTGCTCGATCGGCCCAGGCGAGGGGCGGAAACCGTGGTCGGGCGACTCAGCGTTGATACGGCATTCAATGGCCCAGCCGTCCTGCCTGATATCGTCCTGGCGCAGTTTGAGCGGCTCACCGGCGGCGATGCGGATCTGCCATTGCACGAGGTCCTGCCCCGTCACGAGTTCAGTCACCGGGTGCTCGACCTGGATGCGGGCGTTGACTTCCACGAAGTAGAAGTTCTCGTCCTCGTCCACCAGGAACTCGCAAGTGCCGGCGGAATAGTAGCGCGCCGCTGCCGCCAGGCGCACCGCGGCGGTGCATAGTTTGGCGCGGGTGCGCGCGCTGATGTGCGGGGAGGGGGACTCCTCAAGCAGCTTCTGGTGGCGGCGCTGAAGCGTGCAGTCGCGTTCCCACAGATGGAGGATGTTCCCTTTCTGGTCGCCGAGTAACTGCACCTCGACGTGGCGCGGGCGTTCGATGAGTTTCTCGATGTACAGGCTGCCATCTTTGAAGGCGGCCTCAGCCTCGGCGCGTGCTTGACGAAAGCTGGAGCGCAGGGTGGCTTCGTTGTGAGCCGGGCGCATGCCGCGCCCGCCGCCACCGGCCACCGCCTTGATCATGACCGGATAGCCAATCTTGTTGGCGACGGCGACGGCCTCGTTCTCATCCTCGACCGGGCCATCACTGCCCGGGACAACCGGTACCTTGGCCTGCTTGGCGAGCTTGCGAGCCTGCACTTTGTCACCCAGCAGGTGCATCGCCTCGGCACTGGGTCCGATAAACTCGATCTTGCAGTCCCGGCACATCTGCGCGAAGCGCGCGTTTTCCGCCAGAAAACCATAGCCGGGATGAATGGCCTGCACGTCGGCGATCACCGCCGCCGACAGAATCGCCGGCGCGTTCAGATAGGACGCCGCCGGCGATTCCGGCCCGATGCAGATGGCATCGTTGGCGAGCTGGAGGTAGGCGGCGTCGCGGTCGGCACGCGAATATACCGCCACCGCTTCAATGCCCAGGTCACGACAGGCCCGGATCACCCGCAGGGCGATCTCGCCACGGTTGGCCACCAGAATGCGTGTGAACATCCGCACCCCGCGTCCCATCAGGCCGGCGCGACGGCGAACAGGGGCTGATCGAACTCCACCGCCGCCCCGTTTTTCACCAACACTTTGGTTATCCGGCCGCTCATCTCAGCCTTGAGCTCGTTGAAGACCTTCATTGCTTCGATCAGGCAGACGACTGTGTTCGGCTCAATCGTGCTTCCCACGTTCACGAACGGCGGCGATTCCGGGTCGGCCGAAGCGTAGAACGTGCCCACCATCGGAGAGCGAATGAACTGCTCGCCGCTAGCTGGAGCGCTGGTGGGTGACGGCGGCGGCGCTGCGGCTGGCAGGCTCGGGGTGGTCAGCAGCGATCCGGCCGGACGCGCGGCGCCGCCGCGGCGCAGCACGATGTGGCTATCGCCTTCGTGCAGCTCAATGCGACTGAGGTCGTTTTCGACCATCAGCTCTACGAGGCTCTTGATGTGTTTGATGTCCATCGGCAGCCGCCCTGGGGGGCCGCTGTTGGGTTCTTTCGGTTTCGCTTGGCTCATGACAGTTCCAGTGGCAAGGTGGTCAAGACTTCGTAGCCGGTTTCGGTGACGAGAACGTCGTCTTCCAGCCGGATGCCGCCGATCCCGGGCATGTAGATGCCCGGTTCGATAGTGATGACCATTCCCGGTAGCAGTGTATCAGTCGACGGCTTGGCCACGCGCGGCGCCTCGTGCACGAGCAGGCCGAGTCCGTGCCCCAAGCCATGATTGAACAGCTTGCCGTAACCGGCCTTGGTGATGATGTCGCGGGCTACCCGATCGACTGCCTTGGCCTTGATCCCGGGGCGCACCGCAGCGATGGCCTGGTCGTGAGCTTGGCGCACCACAGCGAGCGCTTTCTTCAGCTCGCTCGGGATGTCGCCGAACCACAGCACGCGGGTCAGATCGCTGCAATACCAGTTATGGCGCGCCCCCCAGTCGATCAGCAGGATCTCGTTCTCGCGCAGCGCACGATCGCCCGGTTCGTAGTGTGGCAGCGACGAGTTAGCGCCGGCCGCTACGATGGTGGGGAAACATTCTCCTTGAGCGCCCAAGTTCTGCATCTCATAGACGAGTCGGGCAGCGATCTGACGTTCGGTCTGTCCCGGGCGCAGCCACTGGCGCAGGTTCTGGAAGGCCTGTTCAGCCACCTGGATCGAGGCGCGCACGCGCTGTACCTCGCCGGCGTCCTTGCTGGCGCGCAGCGGCTTGATGACTCCCTCCAACGGGACCAGTCTCACCGGGGCGGCCAGTTTCTTCAGAGCGTCGAATTCGGCGACGCTCATGTGGTTGGGGTTGAATCCCAATCGGCTGACGCGGTGGCGTTTCACCTCGCGCATGGTCTCGTCCGGAGTGCGTTTCTTTCTCAGAACCTTGCGGGCGAATGGAGCTTCGCGGTCGGCGGCTTCGTCGAAGCGCCCGTCCGTGAGCAACACCACCTGCTTGGGCGTTACCAGAACCGGGCCGTCCTCGCCCGTGAACCCAGTCAGCCAGTATTGGTCCATGCGATCCTGGATCAGGTAGCCGTCAACCTTTCGACGAGCCAATTCGGTCCGCAGGTTGCTGATTCGACTGGCGTACGGTTCGGGCGGGACAGCGGCAGTCTTGCTCATTAGCATGGCTCCGAAAACGCGGACGATTCTGCGAGCGGCGGCGCGCCAACCGGGTCGCTCGAGTTGACCGCACAATTTACCCTCTGGCGGCCCGGGTCGCCAGCCGGCAGGTGGCCAGCGAGGGCGGTCGGTGCAACGGAGAAGCTCCCTGGCTGACGGAGCGCAGTGCTGGACACCGGTCAGCAGCCTCGCTGTAGGCTGTCAGCCCGGGGCTATGGTAGCCGCTGCCAGGCTTCTCGCGTTCGCGCGGAAACGGTCATTAGGGCTGCGTGAGAAGTCGCACGAACGGGTTGATGTCGCCGAAGTTCACGCCGCCGTCACCATTGATGTCGGCCAGATCGATGTTGCAGTTGGGGTACAGCGCCTGATAGCCGGGCGGGTTGGACAGCGCCAAAACGAACGGATTGATGTCGGTGAAGTTGAGTGCCCCGTCGCAATTCAGATCGCCGAGGAAGAAGCCACTGTAAGCAATCAGGCGCTGGCTGTTGGAGACCAGCAACAGGCTGTTACGGCCCACGATGCAGGCGTTTACTGATACTCCGGCGCCGGTGGTGCTCCGCCACCATGGTCTGTTATTCAGGCCGTAAGCGAACACGGTTCCGCTCGGATCAAAGCAGTAGAAGAAGACGTCCCCGGCTCGGTCCACGGACTTGCCCATCGGGTAAAGATTCGGCTCCAAGATGGTTACGGGCAGTCCCGTTTCGGCCTCGACAATGTGCAGTCCCCGATCGGCCGCCCCGATCAGCACATGATTGTCGCGCAGGGCGGGCGAGGTATAGATGCGGCCCGAAAGCGTATCGTAGGTCCAGGCCAAATTGCCGGTGTGCGTGAACTTCCACGCCACCCCGGCCAGGTCGCCCAGGTACACGTTGTTGTCGGCGTCCAACGCTGGCGGGCAATTGACACCCGCCCAGCCGAGATCGCGCGACCAGTCCAGCGTGCCATTTGGCAAGAGGCGATACAACCAACCGTGAGCGTCGCGCAGGGAGTTGGCTGCCGATGCATGGTAGATCGCGCCGTCGGAGCCGATAGCCGGCCCGTCAAAGAACGTATCCAGATTCGGCGAGCGCCAATGCCATAGCGGCTGGCCGGTGGTCGGCTCCAGGGCGAATATCGAAGCCCGGTGCGTCGGGTTGCCGATCTGGAAGCTGGTGTCGAGGGCAGCGTACAGCACCCCGTTGGCGAGTACCGGTTCCTGGTGCGAAGCCATCTCGAATTCGATGTTCGGCTCGAAGCGCCAGCGCACGTTGCCGTCCGGATCGAAAGCCAGACAGGTCAAGCGGCGGAAATCGCGATCGTGGGCCCAAGCGACATAGATGTTGCCAGCCTCGTCAATTACCGGTGTGCTGGACGTCCACAGAGCGGCGCCGGCGGCGTTGGTCAGCGGCACAGACCATTTGAGCGTGCCGTCCAGGTGCAGAGCAACAAGCTGACCATCCACGCCACCACTTGGAAAACGTACTGTGTTCACGTAGATAGTGCCGTTGGGAGCGACCGCTGGACGCCAGACATAAGCGCCGCTGGCGGCGTAAGTCCAGGTATTCTTGACCCACACGGGGCCGAGTGCCCTTGTCCGATAGGTGTTGGCGGGCACGTTACCACGCATTGGCCAGCCGATGGGCACAACGTCGGTAGCGACGTTTGTTGCCGACTGGTCGTGCAGGTTCTGCATGTGGGGTGCCGCGAGCCCCTGTTGCCAGGTCAGCGAAGGCACGTCGGCCGACCACTGTGCCAGCAGGTTCTGAGGGCCGGACGGCCATGGTGTCGGATAGGGATTGGTCAGTGCCGATGCCGCACCGGCTGTACACGATTGGACCGGTCGAGCGCCCCAAGACGAGGAACCGAGCGCCAGGCAGGTCAACGCGACAAGCAGCCCATTGGCGAGCAGTCTTACTTTTGCGCACATTTTGCAGCCTCCCTTTTGTGCTACCGGCGACGCCCGAGGCCCCACGAGGACGTTCGCGGCGCCGCCCGGTGTCGAGCCCAAACGCTCTGCATGGCGCGCCTGCGATCCAGTTACAACTATATATCCGACAGTGGCAGCGAGGCAACGTAATTCTGCCCTGCCAACACGTGCGCAGTGAAGAGATGTTGGTGGGTAATCTAATCATAGTCAGGTGTCGGCTGAGCAGATGAAGCGCGCGGCAACGCCAGTGTGAAGGGCTGGTCCACCCAATCGCTCTGACGCACCTGTGCCGAGCCGCTAATCGAACAAGCGCGCTTGCCGTGGATCGTCAGCGGTGGAATGGAAGTCTCCGTCGCTCACGGTGGTCAGCAGACGCGCTCCGGGGCTGACCTGGCTGATGGAGGTGATGACGGCGTGCGTTCGGGCGTCGCGAGTGATGCTGTAGCCGCGCCGGAGCACACGCTGCGGGTCGCAGGCGGCGATGGCATCCACGCGGGCGACTAACAGTTGCCGTTGGTGCGCCAGACCGGCGCGCAGCGCGGTGTCCAACCGCAGGCTCACCTGACGTATGTGCTCCTGCAACGCTCGCAGGAGCGGCGCGGGGCCGTGCTGCTCCAGGCGGGCCGACCCTTGTGTCAATCGCCGTTCTGCCGTCAGCAAACAGAGGCTCGAGCTGCGCCATAGCCGGTGAAGACGGTCGTCCAAGGTTCTAGCCGCTTGAACGAAGCGCCGGCCAGTGGCGAAGCGCAGTAAGATGCCCTCGGTAGCGTTCAGGCGTTGCCGCGCCGCGCGGCAGCAGTGCGCCAAGGCCAGGCGCAGGCGCTGCTGAAGCTCGTCGATGAATTGGGCCTGCTGCCGCAGGCGGAGAAACGGGCGTGCCAAACCGTCGTAGGCCAAGGTGGAGTTCAGCCGAGCACGGGCCAACTCCAACTGCTGGCCTACGGTGCGTGTGGCGCGCAGTCGTTGTCGGTCGAGCGTTGCCAGCAGGTCCGTGAGGGTCGGCGTAATAAGCTCGGCAGCGGCCGTCGGAGTTGGTGCCCGCAGGTCGGCGACCAAGTCGCTGATGCTGACGTCCACCTCGTGGCCAACCGCACTGACCACCGGGATCCGGCTGCCGGCGATGGCCCGCGCCACGACCTCCTCGTTGAACGCCCACAGGTCTTCCAGCGATCCTCCGCCGCGACCGACGATCATGACGTCGATGCCGCCCAGTGCGGCCGCGTGCTCGTTCAGCGTTCGTATGGCGGCGGCGATTTCCTGCGCGGCACCTTCGCCCTGCACGCGCACCGGGTAGACCAGGATGTCGAGTGCGGGAAAGCGTCGCCGCAGGGTGTGGAGAATGTCGCGGATCGCCGCCCCCGTCGGGCTGGTCACAACGGCGACGCGCTCGGGGATGCGCGGCAGCGGTTTTTTTCGTCGTGGGTCGAACAATCCCTCGCGCTCCAAACGCTCTTTGAGCTGGCGGAACGCGATTTCCAGGGCTCCAACGCCGCGTGGCTCCAATCTACGGACGATGAGCTGATATTGTCCGCGCTGCGTGTAGACCTCGATGCTGCCGGTGGCGATGACTTGCATGCCGACCTCGGGCGCGAACCTGAGCCGTGCGGCGCTGCTGCGCCACATGACGCAGCGCAGTTCGCTGGTCGGGTCCTTCAGTGTGAAGTACAGGTGGCCGCTGAGCGGTCGCGACAGGTTGCCGATCTCGCCCAAGACGTGCAGCGTGGGCGGCAAGTGGCGCGAAATGGCGCCACGGACCAGCTCGTTCACCTGCCGCACACTTAGCATCAATGGGCCGGAGGGGAACTCCGGCGCCGGGGAGCCTGCGTGACCGGGTTCCAAGGGTTGGCTCTGTGGCACTGCCGCACTCCGTCCGCTTGCCGCAACGAAGAAGGGTCACCCCGCATCGGGGGGTGACCCTTCAGGATAGCACAGGCTGTCAGTAACAGCGATTAGCGCCGTCGTAGCAGCAGTGTTGCCAGTCCGAAGAGACCCAGGCTAGCGGGTTCGGGGATGTAATACATCTCGACGCGCGCGACCTGATACGGCGGCTCTTGCCAGATCTCGCGCATCGGACCGGAGTTCAGCGTATACTGCATGCCGCTGCGCGTCAGCGTGACCGGGTGACCGAAAATCTGGCTCTGGAATGGTCCGGCAGGGGTACCGTAAGAGTTACGCGTTCCGCACTGACCGTAGATTCCGATCACCTGTCCGGCCTGCACCGGGATGTTGACCTGGAGGATGTTGGCACTCGGCTGATCCACGAAACGCGCCAACGAAACGAAGTCGTTGGTAGTCGCCGGGTAGGTGGGCGGAGGCTGATTGTTGTTGAAACGCACCACCTCGACGCTCTGTAGCCCGTAGTTTTGCTCATCGGGCACACGCAGTCCGACGATCGTGAAATTGACCGGCGCCGTGAACCAATAGCCCCTGACGTTGCCTGAGTAGGTGTTGCCGTATGGCGGAAGCGGCATCATGATCTGCGCCACCGCCGCCGACACGCACAGCGCTACGACCAAGACTGCAAATCCCTTCGGAATCCTCATACGGTGCCTCCTCCAAATGTGTGATTCGCCTGCCGCTTGGCAGGCAGTGTTGTGCGACGTGGCGCAAAATCGCTGGGAAGACGCCTCCCCGCGCCACTTCTCCTCTTACGTCAGTCTATCACAGGCTACTGCTGAGCACCAGTTAAAAAAGCGCAATTTACCGGGAGCCGGCGTGGCGCCCGTTCGAGGGATGAGAAAGCGGTTCTGGCGGCTGGTGCGGCGTTGACAGATCGATTGCCGGCCTCTATACTCCCCAGTTCTAGCGGGCTTTGCAGCGATGCTCTTGCGCTGCAAGTACTTACGAGCGGCGTGTTCTCTGCCACTTCAGATGGGACCGACGTCGTGGCCAAGAAAACGAGTAAGAAGTCGGCCAAACCTGGTGCGAAAAGCAAGAAAACCACGCGGCGCGGCGTAAGCGGCAGCCCTAAGGAGGCGCCAAAGGCGGCGAAAAAACCAGCTTCCGCCAAATCCGTTTCGGCTAGAAAGGCGGCGCGAAAGCCAGACGTCGCTCAGATGCGACGGATCCAAGCTACCTGTCAGGGTTCTCGACATCATCAGCCGCAGGCCGTCGAAGCCCGGAAGCGAACACGCACGGAGCGTCCCCTCACAGCGGAGGAGATTGAGCAGTTCCGCCAGTTGCTGCTCCAGAAGCGGAGCGAGCTCTTGGGCGATGTCTCCACACTGCACAACGAAGCCCTCAAGAAGGACCGGCGGGATGCCGCCGGCGACCTTTCGAGCATGCCCATACACATGGCCGACCTCGGCACGGATAACTTCGAGCTGGAGTTTACGCTCGGCTTGATTGAGGGCGAACGCGCCATCCTCCGCGAGATAGACGCGGCCTTGGACCGCATCCGCGCCGGTACCTATGGGATCTGCGAAGCTACGGGCAAGCCGATCGGGCGAGCGCGCCTGCGGGCCAAGCCGTGGGCCAGGTACTGCTACGAGTACACCTTGGCACAAGAACAGGGCCTGACACGCAGGTCGTAGTGGCTTGTCCGGACATCTACCCCAAACTAGCGAGTCGGCGTCCGCGGCTGCCGCAGCGGGGCAGGCGGCGTGTGTCGACGTCAGAGCGGCACCGCGCACAGCGCTCCGCGACGTTCGCGCTCATCTGCGCCTATGGATAGTAGCGGCGGTGGGGCTGGTCATTGACCTGTGGTCAAAAGAGCGGGTCTTTGCCACCTTGCGTCAAGGTGGTAGTCGCGTGCTGGTGCCGCACGTGCTCGAGCTGCACACAACCCTGAACGCCGGGGCCCTGTTCGGGTGGGGGGCCGGGCACACCGAGCTTTTCCTGGTCGCCTCCATAGTCGCGCTGGCCTTGGTCTTGTGGATGTTTGCGCAGAGTCAGGCGGGCCGTTGGTTGGTTCACGTCGCACTGGGAGCTATACTTGCGGGCGCCTTGGGCAACATGTATGACCGAGCGTTCGTTCGGTTGATTGAGTACCCATTAAAGACCACACAGGGCACGTTCGTACGCTACTTCGTGCCGCAGCTTAGTGTTGACGGGCAGTGGCTGCTGCTGCACGAGTACCCGCCGGTGCGCGATCAGCCCGTACACAGACTGCCGGCTGCTGCATCCAAGACGTTGCCGCCGGCGCGCGGCTACGTGCGCGATTTCATTAAGATACCGACGCGCTGGTTCGGCCGGCGCGAGGCTTGGCCGTGGGTCTTCAACGTCGCCGACATGTTACTGGTCGGCGGCGTGGGCGTGCTGGCTCTGCGCATGTTGCGCGAGCGCCGGGCGGCGGACGGGGACGAGGCGGCGGTACCTGGCTAACCTGTTGTTCGGCAGTAAGCTCCGGGGGGGGCGTTGACGGTCGGCGGTGCTGTCTTTCAGCTTGACGCCGCGGTTCGGAACGCGTAAGGTGCGATCGGTGCGTCCGGGGCGTGGCGCAGTCTGGCTAGCGCGTCTGCATGGGGTGCAGAAGGTCGCAGGTTCGAGTCCTGTCGCCCCGAGTACTCCTCGAAGCCAGCCGTTCGGCCAGAGGGTCGAACGGCCTTCCGTTTGTGCTCGCGAGAGTTGCATTGCTCGCCAGTGAGTTGTGCAATCGGATCCAAGACTTTGTGGCGAGCGACGTTAGTTGAATCGCGCTGCGGGGTGGCCGAACTGTTGGGTTCGAATCGCGCCCGGGCTGTGGCGGCGCGGCCAACCATGAGGAATGTGGGCCTACTGGCTGCCTGCGCCAGCGGCGAAGTTGAGGGCTTCGTAGGCGTGATGGCGCTCGCTGGGTTCGCTCGGCCTCGCGGATTCCGGTGTGACGAAGTAGTTCACGGTAGATGTACGCGATTTCGGTGGCCTGGTGCCGGAAGTTCGGCCAAGGAGAACGCCGGAGCCGGTGTGCGCTGGGCGGCTTGACGAAGCGGCCAGGCAAGACTAATTTTCCATTTGGACGATGGGGCCGCGCGGCGGCCGGGTTGAACGGTTCGGTCAGGTAGCTCAGTTGGTAGAGCAACGGACTGAAAATCCGTGTGTCGCCGGTTCAAATCCGGCCCTGACCATTGAGCGGCGCAGAGCGAAGCAGAATAAGATATGAAGTGGCCGTCCGGTAGGCCCGCGGTGTTGTTTGTCGGTGGGCGGCCGTGCGGGATTCGGAAGTCGGTGTTCCGCGTTGAATCTGGGGCCGTAGCTCAGTTGGGAGAGCGCTTGCATGGCATGCAAGAGGTCGTGAGTTCGAATCTCATCGGCTCCATTTTCGTAGTGTCCTGCGAACACGGCACTTACGATTGCACTTCTTCTGGGGCAAGGCTCTGAAAACGTTGGTCTAGCGCCGGGTGCCCACCACGCTGTAACCGGTCAAACACCGAACATGCCACGCAGAAGCGTGTCAACGGACAGCTTTCGGCCCCGCCGCCGCGCAGTGCAGGGAATGGAGGCACCATTGGGACATGGTGTGTTTGGGGCGGGTGGGCTTGAACTGTGCGGGTGGCGTGCATGTTCCCATGCACGGGGGGCACACGCGGCACTTAGGTGACGGGGCAGGTCACCAGGCGAGAGCTGGTTACTGATCCACTTCGCGCAGGCACGTAAGACCGAAAGTTCGACGAAGTTCTCGGCGGACGGCGGCTTGTCGGGTATCACGGTCTTGATTGCGTGACTGCGCGTGCCACGGGTCGCGGGCGGAGTTGCATCAGCGTGTGGTAGAGCCGACGGAGGAGACCCTGATCGCCAGGCTTGCTGCCGGTGGCAGCTACAACTTGAGCTATTGAAATACTGCTGGCCGTGGTCGACCAGCGCGTTGGGCGATCGCAGCGCGTCCTTTGTTGTCCGATCTATGTAGCAGCAGCAGGTGTTGCATCTCCCACATGGTTATGGGGCGTGTTGGAATATCTTGGATGGTTGGGTGACTTCCAAGCGCAGGCCTGCCGCCGCGCCAGTGCCGGGAACGGGCCATAAGCAGACGTAGTCGCGGGCGGAAGCAGCGGTCCGGTAAGCGGTTGGCTTGGCTTTTTTGACGCACTGTCGCGCGGGTGCCGGGTCGTGTTGTGGTGACCACAGGGGAGCGCACGGCGAAGTCGCATGTGGAGTTTGACAATAGGGGGGGTGCGTGCTAGGTTATCCGATAGACTGGGGTGGGAGCGGGCGAAGTAGGCAGATCTTGCGGTAACGCGCCGAGTGACGCGAAGGAAGTCTGTAGCGATTACGCCGCGGGGAGGCACATGTGGAGACGTTCAAGCGCGCAAGCGAACCCATGAGACCTGCGTGGGACGCTGTCAGTCCGCCGTTTATTCTCCCTGGCGTTGGCAGCATGAGACCGTTCGCTTTGGCCGTCGTGTGCCATTGCTTTCTGCTCAGCTTGACGACGCTGGGCCAACTGGCGGATCCGGCGGCGGGCAGGCCGGCAACAGGGTTGCGCGCGGACACGCCCGATAGGGCCGAGGGTGCGTGGCCCGGACAGGAGTCCACGCTTTCGCCGTGGCAACCGGAGTTGCCGCAGAGTCGTAGCGGCACTCATTCCTGGAGGGCGCTGTCACCGACGAGCGGCACGTTCCGACGATCTACGCAAGGGTACCTCGGTGACTCGGCCGGCTTGACTGTGTTTCCGGTCAACGGACCGCGGTTGACGACGGTTCTGTCGTGTTCATCCCCCAACGATGCTGAGATACCTGACGACGAGGATGGTGGTTTCCCGGTTACGCCCTGGTGCTGTAACGCCGCCGGCCTGTACGCGGCCTCCACGTTTCCCAACGCGCGGCGCGTGTTGTACTCCGCGGATGGGCGCACGAACTGGAGTACGATACACATGTTCGATGGCGACATTGTGGCGATGCACGCGACCAGCACCGGCCGACTGTTGGCGTGGGTCCGAGTGGCTTCGGAGCAACCTTCGACGGTATGGCACTCCGAGGACAACGGACAGACTTGGACGAAGTGCGTAGAAATCGATGCCAGCGGCGTGCCGATCGGCGAGATGAACAACTACACATTCGGCCCCTGGACGTGGAGCTTTCACGAAGCCGCCCACGGCACGATAATCGCGGGGACTTACCCGTACCCCACAGGCTTCAATCAGCTCTGGCGCTCCGTCGATGACGGCGTGTCTTGGCAAAAAGTATATGAGCTTGAACCGTACGTGATTAATCACTTCCACGCGATCTGCTACCACGGGGCGACCGGCATATGGGTTGCCGACACCGGCGACGGGTCGTGGCGCTGGTTGACGAAGATCAGCTTGGATGACGGCTTGACCTGGACAGACTGGCGAGGCGGCAGCATCTCACCAACCGGGCAGGTAACGAGATTCCGCGACATCGGGGATCCGACGCGGTTGGTCGTTGGGTCAGATGCCCATTTGCGTGCCGGTTGGTTCGATTTGACCACCTGGCGCGTAGGGACCTACGCGAAGCGCCAGTTTGAGACGAAGAACTCTTATTTCTTTGACCTGTTCCAGTTTGGCGGATTGTGGTACGGCGTCCACCCCGATAGCGACCAGCCGGGAAAGCACAGTGCCATGATTTCTGTGAGCCCCGACTTGGTCAACTGGGTTCCTTACTGGCGCTGTAGCGACCCGACTGTTCACAAGTTGAATGGATTTGTCGGATTTGTCGGTGGGCGACTGCACTTTATGTTCAGTCGCGATGGGGGAAGTCGCGGACACCTGTGCATGTCCCCGGCGACGGTGACGCGTATGACGGGACTGGCCCTGTCGCCACGCAAGTTGAACCTTCTGCCGCCGGCGACCAGCATGTGCGACACGCTGAGCGGCTGGGTGGCGTTCAACGCCGGGCCACCGTCGGTGATTGAAATCGATTCGTCCGTACGCTTTCATCCTGCGGCCAGCGGAAGCATTCGTGTACGCAAGTATGGCATGCAGGCGCTGGAGCTTACTGGCGTGAAGCTGGCCACGCCGCTGCCCACTGTTGTGGGGCGCATCTACAAGGTGCACGCCTGGGTTAAGGGGGTGGCTCGCGGCGTGCGGGTGTACTTTCCTTCGTCTTGGCCATATGACGTGCCGACGCGCGCGGACTATGGTCTGCTTGACAACGGGTGGACGGAGGTATGGTCAGGTCCTCTCAAGGCTACAAGCACAAACCAGCACATTGCAGCCATCGCCGGGATCTGCGATGAGGCAGACCGGTCGGTGGACCTGTGGATCGGGGCCGCCGAGGTGGTGGAGCTGCCGTTGACGGGCGAATGGAGTCCCGGCGGTGTGGTTAACAGCGGGGATGTGCTGGACTACGCGGTGGATTTGCCAAGTTCCTTCACACATGTATTCTCGGTGATCCAATTGCCAAGCACGTCGGAGCTCACGAATTGGCTTGCTGACAAGCTGTACCTACGGTCTTATCTGGTCGGCCGCGATTACGTGGAACTCTACTTCGACGCTGCCGATCGGACATTCAAACTCAGTGCTAGTGCGGCTGGACCGGGCGGGTCCGGCGAGATTTCCACCGTGCCGCGTGTTCTTCAGCGCGGGGCACATATCAAAGTGGCTGTTCGATACCGCGACGGCGTAGTTCACCTATCAGTGGCAGATGGTGTGCCACCCGAGCACGTCGCTGCGGGGTTGCAGTATGGCGGAACCCCATTGCCGGGTCCGCAACGGGTGATCCGAACCGGCGACCATACGGGCGACCGCGTGCTTCCATGCGTACTGTTCGACGATTGCATCTACGACGGCTGGCTGGAGAACGCGGAGATCGATGCGATCATGCGACGATCGGGCACGACTGCGGCGCAGGGCTTCAGCAATGTCCCGCTGCCGTGAGAAATGTCGGAGTGGTAGGTCGCCACGGGGAAACCAGTATGTTGGCGAGAGGGGCCTAATTGCGCATCCTGCCTCGTGCGGCATCGTCCTCGGGGGGTTCTTGACAGTGTGACCAAGGGCGCGCGGTTCTGTCTGTAGGCGCGGTAGCCGCCGGTGGCGGGGGAGAGTGCGACGTCTGCGCGCCGTGCGAGTCGAGAGCGGAGGGGGCTGGGCTACGGCTTTGCCGCGCGAGCGGCGCCGGCTGAGCGCGCGCTTGCGGAAAAAGGGGGCGGGGCGCGGATTCCAACGTCAGGTCTTGGAGGGAACGGTCTGCTTCGCTAGGATGGTGTCAGGATGGGAAACTGGCGGCGGTGCTGGCGGCACCGCTCTTGTTCCCCCGATCAATGCCGGAGGTGTACTGTGATCAGGTTGTGCAGGGTAGCGCTGCTCTGGTGTGCGCTGGGGACGGCGGTGGTGTTGCCGCGGCGCAGGACGTGGTCAGGTGGACCGATAACCAGGCGGGTATGGACGACGAGCAGGTGCCGCCGCCGCTGCCGCGTTGGCGTGAGGGTGGTACACCCTACGATCCGGGGCAGAAGTTGGTCCCGTACCTGGTTCGCCCAGGGCGCGATGTGCCGACCACTGGTCTGATCGAGTCGCCGGCGGAATACGAGCCGGTGCGGGGCGTGCTTTTCTACTATGTGTCGAGCCAGTGGAACACGGTGGTGCGTGACTTGGTGGTGGCGCTGACCGCCAGCCCGACGCACGATGAGATCGCCTGGGTGGTGGTGCCCAACGCTTCGCAGCAGCAGCACGCGACCGACGTGTTCACTGCCGGGGGCGCCGACATGAGCAAGGTACGATTCATCATCCAGCCTGGCAATGCGCTGTGGATACGCGACTACGGGCCGCATTTCATCTGGCAGGATGGGACGCTGGCGATAGTCGATAGTCATTATTACCCAAGCCGGCCGCTGGACAATTTTTGTCCAACACTGTTGGGGGATGACTATTTCGGCATGTATACATATGACATGGGTCTGTACTATTCGGGCGGAAACTTCCAGCCCGGGCCGAACCGCAGCGCGTTCATCACGTCGCTGATCAATCTGGACAATCCAGCCAGCCAAGGCTTCACGCCGGCCTATATCGCGGAGCTGTACGCGCGCTACCAGGGGATCGACACGTTGCATGTGATGCCGCAGTTGCCATTCAGCGTGGACGGCACGGGACATATAGACATGTGGATGTATATCGTGGATGAGCACAATGTGATCATCTCACGATTCAAGCCCGGTTCTGATCCGACGGCGATCCAGATCACGGAAAATGCCGTGCCTTATATGCAGAATCTGGGTTTCACCGTCTATCGCACGGCGGCCTGGGTTACGGGAACCTATCCGAATCAAACGCACTGGACTTATACGAACGCCTTTCGCGTCAATGACCGTATCTTCATGCCGACGTACTCCGGCTATCCGACGGAAAGCGCGGATGCTCTGGCACAGTTCCAGGCGGCGGCCGGGCCGGGGGTCCAGATCGTGCCGATCGAATGCTCTTCCATCATCTGGGCGGCTGGTGCGGTCCACTGCATCGTCATGCAGGTGCCGCGTTATACCGGCGACCGTCCGGCGGTGCATGTGATTTCACCAGCGGGTGGCGAGCTGCTGGTGGCCAACACACGCTGCACGATCGAGTGGGAGGCCACCGATACGAACAACGTCGAAATACCGCGCATCGACTTGTACTACACCGTGGATGATGGTCAAAGCTACGAGTTCATCGCTACTACCGCCGATACGGGTGCGTACGAGTGGCTGGTGCCGGATATCAGCGCCCGCCAAGTCAAGATCCGCGTTGTGGCTACGTCCGTCGATCAGGACCAAGGCGAGGCGTTGAGCGCGGGATTCTTCCGCATCGCCCGAGCACACCAGAGCGTTTACGACTTTACCACTGGCGGTGGTGTGGACAAAGTGGCCTTCGGCTACGAGACGCCGAGCTGGTCGAGTGTCGGCGGGATTCGCTACCCGGTCAGCACGCCGATCACTAATGCCGATCCGGCGGCCTACAGCAAGTTGGCCTATTCGGACGCTACTGGACCGAGCAGCGATCCGAATCGCTACATCGCGCCGTGGCCGGCGAACGGGACGGACGAGTCCACGCATGTGTTCGAATTCACCATCGCGGAGCACCCGAGCCTCATCGACGACATTGGCATCGTGTGGGAGGGCTTCGCCAACCGCTGCACGCAGGTGGAGCTGTATGTGTGGGACCATGTGGCACAGCAGTGGGGCGATGGGGCCGGGCTGCTTGATCAGAACCGCTACCTGGACAACTGGGCGGGCAACCGCGACGGCTACTTGAACGGCCATCTGCGCCAGGCTTTCAGCCGCTATGTCGACGCCGCCGGCAAGCTGACCCTGCTGGTCTACGCGGAAAGGCAGTATGATCCTACATACCATGACTATATCGCGGTGACGGTCACTATCATCGGCGAGGCACTGACTGGCGACATGAACTGCGACGAGGAAGTCAACTTCGGTGACATAAACCCGTTTATCCGCGCCCTCACCAACCCGGCGGGCTGGCAGGTCATGTATCCGGGCTGTCCGCTTCTTAATGGTGATATAAACGGCGATCAGCAGGTCGATTTTGCCGACATCAACCCCTTCGTGCGTTTGTTGACTAGTCCGGAGGGTTGATCGACAGGGGAAATCTGCCCACCTTAGGCCGGGTCGCGGACCTGGCATAACGGCAGGCCGGCGGGCAGTTGTTAGGAGCGGGGTACCGCAAGCGCTCGACAAATGAGCGATTGAGGGCGCGCGGCTGACGGCTTGCCGCGACCAGCGGTACACAGCGTGAAGCCATACCGCAATTACACGACGGGGTTGGGTGGCTCCTCGCCGCGCAGTACGGCGATCACGTTCTGAGCGACCATCTGCGACATCTTCTGTCGTGTCGCGGTTGCAGCGCTGCCCAGGTGCGGCAGCAGCACAACGTTGGGCAAGTCGATCAGCCCCGGCGTGAGGCGTGGCTCGTGTTCGTACACGTCCAGCCCGGCTCCCGCGATGCGCCGTTCGCGCAACGCTTCCACCAGGGCGGCTTCGTCGACAACCGGTCCGCGGGCCGTGTTGATCAGGATGGCGGTCGGCTTCATCAGACGCAGCTCGGCGGCGCCGATCATGTGGCGCGACTGCGGCGTGAGCGGTACGTGCAGGGAGACAACGTCTGCGGCGGCGAGGAGCTGGTGCAGCTCCACGCGCTGCGCGGCCAGTTTGTTCTCGAGTTCACGATTCACCTGCGAGTCTGCATACAGTACGCGCATGCCGAAGCCCTGGCTGCGCAGGGCCACCGCCGTCCCGATGCGTCCGGCTCCCACCACGCCGAGCGTTGCGCCGGTCAGTTGCAGACCGAGAAGCTGCATCGGCGCCCAGCCGCTCCAGCGTCTGCTACGTACCAGGCGGTCGCCCTCCACCACGCGCCGAGCGGTGGACAGGATCAGTGCCCAGGCCAAGTCGGCAGTTGCGTCGGTCAGCACGCCGGGGGTGTTGGTCACGCGCACGCCGCGCTGCCGGCAGGCTTCCAGGTCGATGTTGTCAAAACCGACGGCGAAATTGGCGACGACCTTGAGGCTCGGTCCGGCGGCATCGAGAACGGCGGCGTCAATTCGCTCGCTCAACATGGTGATCAGCCCGGCAGCACCAGGTACGCGGCGTAACAGCTCCGCTCGGGGCGGCGGGTCGTCTTGATCTACGAGGTCTATCGTCAACCCAGCTTGCTGGAGGAGTTCGACGGCGGGTGGGGGGACGCGGCGGGTAATTAACACACGGGCGGCACTCATGCCAAGCTCCTGGTCTGTGGGTCAAGCGTGTCGGAAGTGTATCGCAACTGGGCGGAGTCTGCCCAGCGGGGCGCGCCGCCTATCGGGCTAGCGGGGTGTCGGCGACCGTGGGGATGGGCCATTCGCCGGCGAACTGCGGCGGGCAATTGCGGGTAGGCGTCGGTTGGGCGACAATGCCGCCTCTTGAGGAAGCGCGGAGAACAGCCTGATGCATTGGCGCAAGTATTTCATACCGACGAGCAAGGAGATTCCCAAGGACGCTACGGCCGCCTCGCACATTCTGATGATTCGAGCGGGCCTGGTGCGGCAGTTGGCTGCCGGGGTGTACACCTACCTGCCGCTGGGCTTCCGAGCCCTCCTGAAGGCCGAACGCATCGTGCGTCAGGAGATGGATCGGGCCGGCGCCATCGAACTGCGCATGCCGGCCCTGACGCCGTTGTCTCTGTGGGAGGAAACCGGGCGCGACCGGACGATGGGTGAGGTGCTGTTGAGACTGGCGGGGCCGGCCGGTGATTGGCGCAGCGGACTGGTTCTCGGGCCTACGCACGAGGAAATCATCACTGAGATCGCGCGCGCGTACCTCAAGAGCTACAAGCAGCTCCCGATCAACCTGTACCAGATTCAGACCAAGTTTCGCGGCGAGGCCCGGCCGAAGAGCGGTGTACTGCGCACGCGCGAATTCCTGATGAAAGACGCGTACTCCTTCCACGAGGACAAAGCCAGCCTGGATCGGGAGTACGAGAATATGTACACGACATACTGCCGGATCTTCAGCCGGGCCGGGCTGCCATACACGGTCGTGGAGGCCGAGACCGGCGCCATGGGCGGTGACGTATCGCACGAGTTCATGGTGTTGACGGAAGCCGGCGAGGACTGCGTGGCGATCAGTGAGAACGCAGACTACGCCGCGAACCTGGAGCGCGCCACGGCGGCGCCGCCCGCCCCCGCCGCCGAGGTCGCGTTGGCTCCGCTGCGCGAGGTGCACACGCCCAACGCGGGGCGGGTGGAGGAAGTCTGCCCGGTTCTGGGCACCGAGCCGCGCCAGATGATCAAGACGCTGATCTACGTGTCGGCCGATGCTGTCCCCGGGAGTGGGGAGCGGCAGCGTGCCAGCCGGGTAGTGGCCCTGGTGCGTGGGGACCACGAGGTCAACGAGTTCAAGCTGACGAAGGCGGTGGGGATGCCCCTGGTGTTGGCTGATGCGGTCACCATCGAGGAAGTGACCGGGGCGCGGGTCGGCTTCGCGGGTCCGCAGGGGCTGATCGACCGGGTGGACAAGCTGGTCATCGACCGGGAGGTCACAGTGCTGCGCAATGCCGCCAGCGGTGCCAATCGCAGCGACTATCACGTGACCGGCTTGAACCCGGGACGCGATTTCCCGCTGTCGGGACCGAAGGTAACGGTGGCCGACATCCGCAACGTGGTAGATGGCGACCCGTCGCCCACTGGCAGCGGCAGCCCGCTGCGACTGCGGACGGCCATCGAAATCGGTCACGTGTTCAAACTCGGCACGAAGTACAGCGACGCCATGGGGGCCGTTTATCTGGATCAGCAAGGTCAGATGCGGCCGTTCATCATGGGGTGCTACGGCATTGGGGTTAATCGCATCCTGGCGGCAGCGATCGAGGCGCACCATGATGACCAGGGGATCATCTGGCCCATGTCGATCGCTCCTTTCGAGGTGCTGGTAATCGCTCTCGATCCGCGCGACGAGCAGGTCATGCAGGTGGCTGGTCGGATCCATGACCAGCTTGAGGCGGCTGGCATCGACGTGTTGCTGGACGATCGCGATGAGCGGGCCGGATTCAAGTTCAAGGACGCCGACCTGATCGGGATACCCCTGCGGATCGTGGTCGGCAAGAAGAGTCTGGCAGCCGGTGGCGTGGAACTGAGCGAGCGTCGGCAGCCGGAGGCAAGGCAGGTCTTGTCGCCGGACGAGGCGGTGCATCACGCGACGCAGCGCGTGCGCCATGAACTGACGCGACTGGCCGGCGGATGAGCGGCGGAGAGTACCAGATGAGCACGGCCCCGCGCGAGCGACCGAAGCGCAAGCACAGCCGCCTGGGGGCGACTGTCCGGGCGTTGGTGCGCACCCGGGTTACCACCGGGCTGATCGTCGTACTGCCTATCTACGTGACGTATCTGGTGCTGAAATTCGTCTTCGGCGCCATGCGCGATGCGTCGCAGTGGGTAGTGCTGGCCCTGCTCGAAAGTGCCTGGTTCCAGAAGCACGTCTGGCGCGTAGCGCTACCGGCGGAGGGCAAGCACAACATCGAGCAGATTCTGGCCAAGTACCCGGTATTGGATTGGGGATTGGCCATCTTCTCGGTTTTGCTGAGTATCTTCCTGCTGTATGCCATCGGCGTCTTTGCCGCCAACGTCTTCGGTCGGCGGTTGCTGGAGCTTTTCGATCGCATCGTTGGTCGAGTGCCGCTAATCAAGACGGTCTACCGGGCGATCAAGCAGATCCTGTCGAGTTTTGCCGGCGATCAGACGCAGAACTTCCAACGCGTCGCCCTGGTGGCCTTCCCGGATCAGCGCATGCGAGCGGTCGGGTTCATTACGAATGTCTTCCCAGACTCCATCACCGGCGACGAGTTGTGCACTGTTTTCATCGCCACCACGCCCAACCCGACCACGGGCTACCTGCAAGTCGTGAAACGGGCTGAGATCACCGAGTTGGATTGGAGTGTGGAGGACGCCATTCGGACGGTGATGTCCGCCGGCATACTCAAGCCCGATTTCTTGACCATGGTCCTGAACAAGGACATGCCGAAGACCCGACCGCCGATCGTTGGACCGGAACCAGTGGTTGGGCCCGAAAGACCGACGACCGCAGACTGAACAACCGGCGACAGACCGGTGCGTTTGCCGAACACCTCAGGTGTTTCCGACGCGCACGACGGTTGTTGGAACACCCAGCTCGCGAGTCACGCGGTCGGCGAAGACCTTCGCCGCCTGTCGGTCGGCAAAAAGACGGAATAGTGCCGAGCCGGAGCCGCTCATCCGCACTGCTCCCCCGGCGATTGCCATGGCCTGCTGAGCTAGGGCGCGGAGCTGCGGCACGACTGCCAGTGCGGCGGGCTCGAGATCATTGAACAACCGTTCCATCAGGTCGGCCGGTCGGCGCAGAGCTGTCAGCACGTCCGTCAAGGCCGGGCGTGGTGGCCGCTCGGTCAGTCGGTCCCAGGCAGCGTAGACAGCGGGGGTGGAACAGTGGATTTCGGGAAACAACAGCGCCGCCCAAGCCTGCCATTTCTGCGGCACGTCCTCGATCTTGTCGCCGCGTCCGCGCACGATGGTCAGCGGCCCGTGCAGGAAGAGCGGAACATCCGAGCCGAGTTCAACGGCGATCTCCGCCAGTCGAGTGTTGTCCAACCTCAGTCCCCACAGCTCGTTCAACAGCCGCAAAGTGGTGGCGGCATCGGAGCTGCCGCCGCCCAGGCCACTGCCGGCGGGAATACGCTTGCTCAATTTGATGAACACACCGCGGTTGATTCCTCGGGCCCGAGCCAGGGACCGGGCGGCTTGCAAGACTAGGTTAGACCCGTCGCATGGCAAACTGGGATCGTCGCACTCCAGTGCATAGCTGCCGTCTTCCTGAGCGGCAGCGGTGATCTGATCGCACAAGTCGATCCGGGCGACCAGCGACTCGATGTCATGAAAGCCGTCGGGGCGCCGTCCGAGAACGCGCAGCGTGAGATTGATCTTGGCCGGTGCCACAGCGCTCAGCGTACTCATCGTTGCGCAGATTGGCCCGGCCGACAGCGGTCGTCAAGAGCGGGCGGATTCGGCGCTCAGGGCTTCGAGACGCAGTTTCAAGTCGAGGTCGTGCAGTTCCTGTCGGAACTCATCCAGGTCGCCGCCCACCAGAATACGCTGCAAGTCGTAAACGTCCTTGTTGAGGCGATGGTCGGTGACGCGGTTCTGCGGGAAGTTGTAGGTGCGGATGCGCTCGCTGCGGTCGCCACTGCCGACCATCGAACGTCGTTCGCGGGCGATTTTCTGCTGCTGTTGCTGGAGAAAGTGGTCATAGACCCGCGAAGTCAAAATGCGCCGCGCCTTGGCCCGGTTCTTGTGTTGACTCTTCTCGTCGCGCATCGACACTGTGATGCCCGTGGGAACGTGTTCCAGCTTGATGGCGCTGGACACCTTGTTGACGTTCTGGCCGCCCGGGCCACCCGCCCGAGAGACGTGCTCGATGACGTCCTTGTCCCAGTCAATTTCGATCTGAATGTCGTCCGGTTCGGGCAGTACGGCGACAGTGGCCGCGGAGGTATGGATGCGCCCCTGGGCCTCGGTCTTGGGCACACGCTGCACGCGGTGCCCGCCGGCCTCGAAGCGGAAGTGCAGGTACACTTCCTCACCGGTGATATTCAGTACGGCCTCGCGCACGCCGCCCAAGTCGGACTCCTGGAGCGAAAGCGTTTCCACCTTGAAGCCCTTGCGGGCGGCGTAAGCCAAGTACATGTTGAGCAGATCGCGCGCGAACAGAGCCGCCTCTTCGCCGCCGGTGCCAGCGCGGATCTCCAGCAGGATCGAACGGATGGCGGCCTCATCGCCCGTGACAAGTCGTTCTTTCATGTCCTCGAGCAGACGCTGGCGGCGTTGCTCCAGCGCCGGTAACTCGGCCTGAGCCAGTTCGCGCAACTCAGGGTCGCTATTGTCCGCCAAGACTTCCTCGGACTCGGCCAACTGCCGCGAGACCGACTGGTACTCCTGATAGAGGCGTGCGATCTTGGCCAGCTCGCCGTGCTCGCGCGCCAGACGCGACAACAAGGCTCCGTTGGTGGCGACCTCCGGGCGATTCATTTCGGCCGCCAGCTCATCCGCGCGGGCCGCGATCTGGCGGACTCGACTCAGCCAGGAGGGGTCGGGGTAGGGCATGCGTGGGCTTCCCGAGAGTGCACAGCGGACATCGCTGCCCGAGGGCGCGGCAGTTGGCACCGACAATCCACGCGGCAGGACAGCTAGGCCGTCGTCGGCAAGGTCATCACGCGACTGGTAGGGCTGCCCCTATCGGCCGCCGGACTTGTCTTCCTTCGACTTCTGGAAGTACTCGCCACCGTACTTGCGCTGGAACCGCTCCACGCGTCCCGCCGAGTCCACGAATTTCTGCTTGCCGGTGTAGAAGGGATGGCAGACGTTGCAGATATCCACCTTGATCACCGGCTGGGTGGAGCGGGTCTTGAAGCTGTTTCCGCAGGCGCAGATCACTTCCGTTTCCACGTATGGCGGATGAATGTCGGGCTTCATGCGATTATCCCAAGGCTGGCCCGCCGCGGGCCTTCCGCAAAATCCACGAACCCTGTATTATGGCTGAAGGGCGCTAGCTTGACAATGGCCGGGCGACAGTGCGCCGGATAGCGGATGACCACGCACGCCACTAACCACGCGGTCGTACGTCTGGACAACGTGGTCAAGATTTATCGACCTGCCGCCGGTGTCGAAGTTCCGGCCTTGCGGGGGGTGAGTTGCACCTTCGCCCGTGGCGAGTATGCCGCCATCGTTGGACCATCGGGGAGCGGCAAGTCGACATTGCTGAACATCTTGGGGTGCCTGGACCGACCGACCTCGGGGACCTATTGGCTCGATGGCGCGGATGTCTCGCGGCTGGATGACAACGCGTTATCCGATATTCGGGGACGGCAGGTCGGGTTCATCTTTCAAAACTTCAACCTGATTCCGACGCAAACCATCCTGGAGAACCTCGAGACGCCGCTGTATTACCAGGGGGTGCCACCGCGGCAACGGCGCGCGCTGGCGCTGGAGTTGCTGAACAAAGTGGGGTTGAGCGACCGCGTGCGACATTTTCCGCATGAGTTATCGGGCGGACAGCAACAGCGCGTCGCGATCGCCCGGGCCTTGGCGAACGACCCCGCTATTCTGCTGGCCGACGAGCCGACCGGCAATCTCGATACGCAGACCGGGCAGATGATTCTGGAAATGCTCGACGAGCTGAACGCCGCCGGGCGTACGGTCATCCTTGTTACGCACGACCTGAATGTGGCCCGTCGCTGCCGGCGCATCGTGGAGATCCGCGACGGGCGCATTCTGGGCCAGTAACGGGGGGATACGCGACAGCGGAGCGAGCCTGTCCGTGGCCGCGGCTGCCGGCTCATGAACGATTAGCCAGCCGCAGACCCCCGTTGAGCCAGTTCGGCAACGCCTGCGACACAGCCGCGCGCCCGCGTGTGTTCAGGTGCGAGTGATCGAAAAACAGGTCGTCGTCCAGGGCGGCGCTTAAGTCGAGCACAGGCAGCGGCTCTTCGCCGCTAGCCGCTGCCAGGGCCGCGTCGAAGTGCGCTAGTACGCGCGGATCGAGTTCGTGTCGCAAGCGCGAGTGCTCCGGCATACGCAGAATGGTCACGGCTGCGCCGCGCTCGCGCAGGCGGCGTACCAGACGCTTCAAAGCGGTCAGCTCGGCGTCAGCGGCAGCGTAGTGCTCAGGGCGGCAGCGCGGCCGCAACCGTTCCCACTGGGCGGTCAACGCCGCCGGCGTGTTGCGATCGGCGCTGCGCATGTCGTAGGCCGCCCAAGGATTCGCCGCTGGCGGATGCGTGACCTCGCACGCTAGGCCGCAGGCCGACAGTACTGCCAAGCGCGCCTGGTAGAGCGCCACGCGGCAGGTGTCGTAGGCGCGCTGCCAGCGCTGCCCAAGCCAGGAGTGTTGAAGGAGCGTCGCTTGTGCTCGTCGTAATGCAGCCGGTTCCACGGCAGCGACCAGGTTCTCGACGTCCTCAGCCAGAGGTTCGGGCTCAGCCCCGTCCCACAGCATCATGGGGTGCAGGCCGACGAATACCTGGGCACATTTCAGCGAGCTGCACAGCAGCGGTTGGGCGTAGATTTCCAAACGCGTCAGCGTGCCGCCTCCGCCGCCCAGCACGAGCCATCGTCTGCGCAACGGGTCATGCTCGTGGAGCAGTTGCCCGTCAAAGCCGCGCAATACTGACGACACGCCCAACACCACCACTAGTCGGTCTGGTGGCAGCGTCCCGGCCCGTTGAAGTTGTTCGGCCGCCGCGACCTGCGACCCGATTCGGGCCACGTAAACCCA
>Ga0209101_1000121_pt1 | contig 63713 bp, 40 predicted proteins | sample ConPoolayeCmetaG_FD_185481 | JGI IMG/M metagenome (GOLD analysis project Ga0209101, IMG submission 185481) | Hot spring microbial mat communities from California, USA to study Microbial Dark Matter (Phase II) - Cone Pool mat layer C metaG... ... | reverse complement strand
GGAGAAGTTCTCCGACATCGGCGTCAGGCGCAGGCGGAAGGGTTCCTTGTCGTGGATGCGCGCCGCCGGGTCGATGATCACCGGCAGCATCTCGCCCAGCGGGGTATCGACCAGTTGTCCGGCCCCAAAACGCGGCCCCGAGAGTATCACCAACCCGCCGTTGAACTCGCGGACGAACTCTTTGACCATTTCGCAGAATCGCTGGCTGAGCGCCGTGGCTGGCATGTCGCCCAGGAATATCACGTCGTATTTGAAAAACTCGCTGCGGGGCGGCGTCATGTTGGGCAGGAACATCTCGTTGCTCTGGCGGACGCGCGGGTCCGAGGAGCGCAAAAAAGTGCGAAACCCCTGCAAGCCCACCAGCTTGTCGCGGTGAAACACCTCTTTGATGAACCGCCATTCCCAGGTCGGCTCGTACTCGACGAACAGCAGCCGCATGTAGTCGTCCAGGATGGTGATTTCCCGCTGGCGGCGGTTGTCTTCCTCGATGATCTCGCCGGCCAGCAGCTCCACATCGGCGGTAAGGTTGAACCGCCCTGCCCGATCGGGCTTGTACTGGAACTCGACGGTCTGGAACGGTCCGGTCAATTCCAGCGACTTTTCGTCGATAGTCACCGTCTGCGGCGTTTCGCCTTCCTGGCCGCCCAGCCGCGTAGCCAGCAGGGCAACCTGCACCTTCTGGCTGTCGAAGCCCTGCTGGCGGACGGTAACGCGCACGGTGCCTTCCTCGTCCTTCTTTATCATGGGCGGCGCTTCGATGCTTTCGACAGCCACGTTCATGGCCGTCCGCGCGCCGAAGCCCACCGTGTAGATGGGCACCCCCAGGCTTCTGGCCGCCGGTTCGGCCGGCGGGCCGCTGTTCTGGCAAAAGTCGCTGAAGATCACCAGCCCGGCCAGGTTGGTGGTCGATTCGCGTCGGGCCAGGTCTTGCAACGCGGCGCCGATTGCCGTTTCGGTTCCTTCGGTCGTCAGTTGCTCGGCCAGACGCTTCAAGTCCAGGCTCAGGCGGTCTTCGCCCAGCATTTCCACTGAGCGCACTCCGTCTCGCCGGTCCAAAATGAACGCCCGCAACCGAAACCGTTTCCACAACTGCTCGATAAGGTTGTCCTGGGGCTTAGTCACCAGGGCTTTCAGATAGTCGTTACGGGTCGGAGGCGCTTGCTGGCCGGTCGAGTCCGCACGCTGCTGACCCTCCAGACCCAGCGCTTGTTCGATTTGCTGGCGCTCGGCCGCCGGCAATTGGTCGGCAAGGCTCATGCTGCCGGTGCCGTCGAACAACAGCCACAAGTTGGGACGTTTCTGGCCGGTAACACGGGCAGTCAGAACCGGCTCGGCCAGCAGGATCAGCAACAGGCAGAGCACTATCGCACGTAGTGTTCCCAGGAAAGCGCGGGCGGCGGAGTTTTTCTGGCGCTGATAGCGGGTGTAGAACAGCGCGGCCAGGGCCGCCAGTCCCACACAGCCGAAAAACAGCCAACCAGGGGACTCCTGGGCCCAGGCCGCTCCTAGCGAAAGCTCGTAGCTTTCGATGTGCCGGGCTTCTTCCAGCCCGAACAAGCGCCCCAGACCCAGAAACCTTACCAGCACCTCGCCGAAACCCATGCAATCACCTTTGCAATCAAGCCGGCAGTATTCTTGCCCGTGTGCGACTGTTTGGCGATTTCCGACGCAACGGTTTGGCGCTTATCGTGCGACCGTTTGCTGCTTTCCGATGCAACCGCTTGCTGGTTCTGGTGCGACAGTTTGCCGCTTGTCGCTTCACTGTTTGTCACGTGTAGTTTGACTTCCTGTCGCCGTCAGGGGGCCGATGTCTCCTCTGCCGTAGCAGGCCAGCTCATCAGCGCAAGCTGAGCCAGCAACGCGCAAAGCGCCCCGAGCAATATCCATTCAAGCGGAACCCTGGGCACCAGCAACACAGCCAGCAATGCCAGCCAAACTGTCAGCAGCAGCCAGCGGCCTGGCAGACGGCTCCAGGCCAGCAATAACTGTTCTATCAGCAGACCGATCAAAACGGCGATCATCAATCGCCAGCCCAGATCGCCCGGCTGTAAAGCGGACGTCTGTACCAGGGCGACCGAGGCCGGGTTGCCCTCAGTGCCTACGCCCTGCCCCAGGCGCTTCAGCATTTCCAGTTGTTCGGTAGTGGGGATATCAGACTCTTCGGCCGGACCGTTGACCGCCACCGGCACTTCCCACAGCTTGGCTTCCAACCCCTGGAGCTGCGCGCCGCGTTGCCGCACCGCTGCTACTCGGTAAATACCCCGGCGCGTTTGTGGTCTTATCACCACCCCGAATCGGCCTTCGCCGATCATCTCCACCGCCAGCGTCTCCTCGCGGCCTTCGGGATCGCTCTGGATGAACTGGGCTACGCGCTCGGCCGCTGTTACCGGCAAGAGCAGTTGCCGATGAGTACTGACGTTCCTTACCGGCAAGCTGTCGTGCAGCATCTGGCGCAGCAAGCGCGCGTACACGAAGCTGGCTTTGGTAAGCGGCATGATGTTCCAGTCGGGAAACACGCTGCTGGTAACCAGCACCACCTTGCCGCGCCCGATCCGCCGCTCGATCATGAACGGCAGCCCATTGGTGTATCGGGCCAGCACGTCGGGACGGCTCTGTTCGGCTAGCTCGTCGGCCGGGAGCTGCTGCTCGAACACGTGGACCGAATCGGCCCAGACCAGCCAACTGGGCGCCAGCCGCGAGCGCTCCTGTTCCAGATTGGTCAGGCTCTGCCGCTGGGCGGGCGACAAGCGGCCTTTCAGATCCAGGGCCGTCAGTTCCTCGATCTGCCGGTTGATGTGCTCCAACGCGCGCCGTCGCGTGGCGATGTCCTCGGCCACAGCTCGCAGTATCTGCTGGCGGACCTGGTCGCTTACATCGGCCTTGACCGTGCGGAAAAACAGTGCGTCGGAGTATATCTCCTGCAATACCCGCTGGCTCTCCAGCTCGCTGATGAAATACTGCCGGTCTTTGAGGCTATCGAAATCCAGGCGGAACGGTTCCGCCCCCGCTCCGCTGCCGTCGTCCACCCCTGGGATGCGCCCCTCGATGACCGGTTCCAGCGGCACGGGCAGAATCCCCAGGCCGTCCAGCCAGGCGCTCTCAGTCCACAAGTGCGGGTCGAAGTCGCCCCCGGCGGCGATCAGCAAATTGCCCCCCTGCTCCACGTATTCCCGCAGCAGCGACACCGTGGCACGTTCCGGCCCCGGCACCCCGGCGATGACCACGAAGCGGGCTTCCTCCAACACTGCGCGGTCTAGTTCTTCCAACCGGCGACGCTCGATGCGCAATGGCTGTTTCTCCCGCAAGGTCTGTGCAGTTACCGGGGCGATCAATCGCCGGAGAAAATAGGTGTAACCGTAACGCTCGGCTCGCGGGTCTTCGTCGTTGCCCCACTGGTCCACAAACACCACAGGCAACGAAGCCACTACGGGGACGACCAGGTAGCGGCGGTCGTCGGCCGGCAGGTTATCGGGCGGCTCGATGGAAACCTCTACCGTAACGTAATTGGGCTTTCCCGGCTCGGCCTGCAAATCGAACTGGTACGGCTGGAACTCCACCTGCCGGTCCTGGCCTGGCTGAAGCTCTACGATCTGCTCGGCCACCGGCTGGCCATCTACTGCCAAGGTGATCTTCACGTCGCGGCGGGGCTGGCTGCCGCGATAGCTGACCGTGACCAGGAAGTGGGCGGGCGAGTCCATGTCGGCCACGCCGTCGCGCAGTTGCACATCGGCCACCCAGGCGTTCGAGACGTCCTCGTTACGCACTTGTTCGATCTTCAATCCGCCGGGAATCTGCTCCAGATACTCCTTCAGTCCCTGGAAGTTCCAGCGGACGACTTGATGATCGGTAAATAGCACCACCTGCTTGGCGGCCGGATGGGCCACGCGGCGGCAGGCTTCCAGGGCCATCTCCAGGGCTTCGTGCGGTCGGCTGGCCCGATCGACCACCTCGATCCGCCCTAGCGCTTCCCGGGCATCGTCTTTGGAGTAGTAGGCATCGTAGCTGAAGCCCGCGGCCGAGCCGCAAGTGGGCAGCACCGAAATGCGGCTGCCGCGGGGCAGGGAGTCGATGAACTCCGCAGCGCGGGCTTTCGCTTCGGCCAGTACAGTGCCGGTCAGCTTCTGATAGCCCATGCTCAGACTGTTATCTATCAGCAGAACGGCGTGCACCGGCTGGTCGGGGTCGCCGACCGTAGCAGAACCGGTGAAGATTGGCCGGGCAAGGGCCAGACCGAACAGCAAAATGCACAAAGTGCGCAAGGCCAGCAACAACAAGTCTTGCAACTGGAGGATGCGCCGGCTGCGATGCACCGCCTCGCGGAGGAAATCCATCGCCGCCCATTGGACGATCTTGAACCGGCGCCGGTTAAGCAGGTGGATGATCACCGGTCCGGTGGCAGCGATCAGACCGGCAACGGCAAACCATGGTGAGATGAACATCGCCAGCGCTTGCTTGAAGTAATGGTTAACAAGTCATAGTTAACCGCCGGAGTATCACTAGCCCGACAATGCGACCACGTTCTGGACTACATGCCCGAGTACATCCTCGACTACATGCTCGAGTGTCCCTTCTGGCAGTCGATCGGCCTCCAGGATTCGCTGGAGAAAAACGCCGAAGCACCAACTACGCCACGAGTTATCAGCGGCGGCATCTCATACTATTAGCCGGAGTTTCTCGTTATTAGCCGCAGTTTCTCGCTCAGTCCGCACTCCTCGGCTGCATCTGCTTGCGCATCGCTTCGATCTTGCCTTCCTGCAAAATGGGCAAATACCGATTAGGAATCGCCAGGATGAAACAGGATACCGAGGTCATGAACAGCTCGCCCGGCCGACCGCCGACGCGGCTGTCGGAATGCCACATACCGTGTCGTTCCGGCTGCCCGGGACTGCGTACCTGAGATGCCACCACTGCGTCGCGTAGCAAGGGATACGATTCCCGCCAGTGCGGATCGCCGACCTGATACAGCGCCTGGCCCACGTAATACAAGGTGTATGCATCGAAAGGTGGGTTGCGGCCCCTGTGATTGGCTCGATCGCGGATGGCCGCCGTGATGACCTTCATGTTCTTTTCGATCCGCCAGTCGTCGTACTGGGCGAACTCTTGCAGGCAAACCACTCCGGCGGCGGCCATGGCCACGGTAGCTTGTCCGCCACCCTTGGTGTACGTGAACTGCCCGTCGTATTTCTTCTGTTCTTCTTCAGGAGCATGGTACGAGCAGCCGCGCGGCGAGTAATGCTGCCGGACGCAGCGAATGGCCAGGTCGATCACCTCCGGCGGCACCTCCAGCCCGCTATCCACAGCGCTGCGCAACGCCTTGGCCTGCATCACCACCAGGCTCAAATCGTGCCCCTGACTTTGCGATCGGGCCTGATAGTCCCACCCGCCGTCGCCACATTGCGTCTGCGCAATGAGCTTCAGTGCCCGGTCCAGCACCGGACCGATCCTCGGGTCGTTGCTCATCCCGTATGCCTGGCCAAGCACGAACGTCGATAGTCCGTGGTTATACATGTCGCGCTGGGCATCGGCGATATTGAGCAATCCCGAGGGCTTGACGTTCCGCAGCACATAGTCCAGCGCTCGTTGCACATTGTCGCCGTATTGCCCACGCCCCGGCATGTGGCCGGCCGCCATAAATGCCAGTGCGCCGAGGCTCACCAGCCCAAGATCGTTGGAAGTCCAGTTGCCTTGCGGCCCTTGATTGCGGGCAAGCCACTCCAGTCCCAGCCGCAGAGCCTCTTCGCTGGCCGGGGTGATTTCCCACTCGCCTTCGGCGAGGACGACCGGGGCGCTGGCCAAGAGGATGCAACCGAACATCACCGCGGCTGCCGCCGCCCCTGCCGGCAAACCAAAAAAGCAGCGCGGCACCACGACGCTGTTCATGCTAGTTCACCTCGGCGCGCAGAGAAGCGAACAATCGGAATGACCCGAAAGCTCACGTTTATCATTTTTCTCTGTTCCGTCTATTTGGCCGGAAGGCAAACCGCAGTCGACAATGGCCTGCGGCTTCAACTTGGGCAGGGCAGCGTCGAATGTGGCGGGCAAGGCTTGACAACCCAGCGCGACCGCAGCAGCGTCGGCACGCACGGTGCACCCGACCGTTGCCATGGTAAACCCGATCGAGCACACCGGCTGAAACAGTCAGGGATGCTTCTTCCTTCTGCCGGCGCCGGGCCGCGCAACCACCGCCGCACCCTCACTGCAACAACGATTATGGGCTTGCGCGCAATCGGTTGTCAAGCGCTAGCTTGGATAGACCACAGGGCTACCCAGAGTATCCAAAATGGCGCAAGTGGACGTCCACCGTGCCGCCGCCAACCCGATTAACCGATGTCTTGGCGAATCGGGCGCGCCATGTTTCATGCCGCGGTGTACGTGATAACGCGGTTCATTCCACGATCACGATGAAATCGAACAACTGGCCATAGCGGCGGCCGTCGCGGGTGATGTCCATCGCCACGTGCCGCACACCAGGGCCAACCTGCCCGACGGCACGCACTCGCACCTTCACTGGCATGATCGACTCGGCCGGCACGGTCACTTCCAGTGTACTGGGTTCGGCGGCCAGACCCTCCGGCGTGTGCAGCACAATGCGGTACGGTTGCGGCCGCGGGAGGAAATTGCGCACGTACAGCGTCAGCTCGGCGCTGCCGCCGCTGGCCAATCGCAGGCGATACGGATCGGGCCGTACCCAGTACGGGTCGAACATGTAGCGGTAGTCTTCCTCGACGCTCACTTCCCGAAACGCCTCGCGCATCGCCAGCGACCACTGATAGAATCGCTCGACCAGTTCCTTGGGACGATCCATCACGTAGGAATGGCCGCCCATTATCAGGTCCGGCTTTAGCCGGCGCAGGTAATCGGCGCCGTAGATGTAACCTTCTTCCAGGATGGCGCTGTTGCGGGCCACCAGGGCCTCGTGACCGGTTTGCTGCGAATCGTCCGGGTCGGCGAACAGGTTGTCGCCGGTAAATGCCACCCGCCGTCCTTCGATAACAAGATGAATGCAGCAGGCGAACTCGGTCTGTCCCGGCATCCAGTCGAAGCACAGTTGAAAACCTTCCCAATCGACCTTCTCCCCCGGGCGGAACAGACGGTCGAACTTGATCGCCCCGATGTTCGGCCCGTAAGACCACGGCTGGGCGGCGTAGTCGAAGCGTTCGGGTTGTTCCACGGGCGGGGCCACGCGGTCGAGCGTCCACAGCTTTGCACCCCATTTTTCGCGCACATAAGGCGCACCGACCACGTGGTCGCCGTGCATGTGGGTTATCAGCACAGCGTCGATGCCTTTCAGCCCCAGACGCTGGCGCATCTGCTCGGCCACGGCGTCCAGATGCTCGCGCCCCAGGCCGCAATCGACCATCAAAGCCCGGCCGCTGGGGGCAAGTATGAAAGTGCAATTAGGACTCGTATTGGGACCTTTGAACTTGAAAAGATGCTTGCCGATTTGCCACAGGTGCGGCACCGCACTGGGGCGTGAGACCTTGTCCTGGTCGGCTTCGGCGAAGGTGCCGATGTTATAGCCGCGTACCAGCAACCGCGCCAGCGTGCGCAACTTCTGCTGATACTGGCGGAAGTCGGCCTGCGGCTGTCGGATCACCTGCCCGTGCGATGGCAACAGCAGTATCGGCTCGAAACTCTCCAGCAGGCTGGCCGACTCGATCAGCGTGTACAGCCCCTTGGCAAAGCCGTAGTCCCATTCGCTGTCGAACCAGTTGTGCATCCGCGCGCCGGGTAGCATTACATCGCCGCTGAAGGCCAGCCAGCCCTTATCGGTCTTCAGCAGATACGACATGCTGCCGGGACTGTTGCCGGCCGTCTGCAAACACCAGAACTCATGTCCCTGCCAGGTGAAGGTGTCCATCGCCTTGAAAGTGCGGTCCAATCGCAGCGGCTCCACCGGCGGACGGACATAGCTTGCCCCATAAACGCTGAACCGATCGCCCAGCGACGGCCGCGGCTTGCGGAACTGGCCGGGCTGTTCGATCAGCGCCCGTTCCGCTTCCGGGGCGGCTATTTGAGGCTTTTGCGCCAGTGTGCGCAGCTTCGGATGCCCCTGAAGCTGTTCGCGGTGATGGTGCGTCAGCAACACCCACTCCAGTTGCTCCACGCCCAGACGCGGAAGCTCCTCCAGCACGCTGCCGTCGCCCAGGTCGACGAGCATTCCGGCACTGCCCTGCTTGAGCACGTACACGTTGCATGTGTCTTGCCAAAGGAAGATTTCCAGCGCGCCGTCTTTGGCAACCAGTTCCGGAGCAGGCAATGGCTTCGCGGCTGGCTGGGCGGCCGAAGCGGCGGTCCGCCCGCGGCCATGCGCCCAGCAGGCCAGCACACTAATTGTCGGCACCAGTACCCAGAGAACGACTGACGCTCGAAAGACCTTCATCGCTAGATCCTCCAGAAATGCCGCAAAAACCTGCGATTGCCCTGCGCTGTTGGCCGCAGCGCCCGCCGCCAGCGATAGCAGTCTGACAGCGATCGGCCCGAAAGGCAAGCACAACCAACCGCCGATTGCAGCCAATGTCGGTCGGTGCTGGATGTGGAAAACGGGCTGTCGGATGTGAAAGCCAACTGGGCTACGCTCAGTTTTTTACGGCGTGCAATGTGCCCGCGGTGTGGGCACGTCGCACAACCTGGAGGGCCACGCTCCGTCGTGGCCGCGGTGGGGCCCTGCTGCAGCTGGAGAGCCACGCTCCGTCGTGGCCGCATTTGGCGCTGGTGATCCGACGGCCAGCGGGGAAAAACACATCGGACGCGACCGCAGCGCGTCCCTACAGTTGGTTGCGCACGCAGCTTGCCTTAGGCACAATAACCAGTCCCTTAGCCGCCTTGTTGCTGTACGAAGCGCTGGTAGTCCTCGGGCGTATCGATTCCCAGCGTTGGCTCGGGCACGATGCCGACGAGGATTTCGTAACCCGCTTCCAGGACGCGCAGTTGCTCTAGCTTCTCCAGTTCTTCCAGCGGCGAGGGAGGCATCTGGGCCAAGCGCAGCAGGAAGTCGCGCCGATACGCATAAAGCCCCAAGTGCTGATAGAACACAGGCGGATCGGCCTCAAGCAGTCGGTCGTCCCAGTGCCGTGCGTGGGGAATTGGGCTGCGGCTGAAGTACAAGGCCCGACCCCAACGCACACCCTCTGGGGCTGAGCACGCTGCGGTCGCACTCGGCCCTTCACCGCCGCCGGAATTGCCTGCCGGCACATCGATGGACAATGGAGATTCGGCCAACGCCAGGGCGATTTTCACGCAGGCCGGATTGTCCAGCAGCGCCCGGTCGCGCAGCGGTGCAGCCACAGTCGCCATTACGCACTGCCGATTGCGATGGAGCAACTCGATTACCAGGTCGATGTACTGGCCGGGCATTTCCGGCTCGTCGCCCTGAAGGTTCACCAGCACATCGAACTGCGGCATGTTGCGGGCTACTTCGGCCACTCGTTCTGTTCCGCAGGTGGCCGCCGGGTCGGTCATCACCACCTGGCCGCCAAAGGCTCGCACGGCTGCTGCGATCTGGTCGTGATCTGTGGCTACGCACACGCCGGCTGGCTTGCACGCCCGGCATGCACACTCGTAAGTATGTTGGATTATCGGTTTGCCGCCGGCAGGCAAGAGCATCTTCCGCGGCAGCCGGGTAGAGCCGAGTCGAGCCGGAATGACTACCAGACTGCGCAGCCCAGTACCGCCTGCGAACCCTTCCATGAGTTACCCCTTGACTACTGTTTGCTGCTGTTTGGGGATGTGCCCTTAAGAGCTTTGTCGTGAAACATTTCGTCGTCAACAATGGCGGCCTTGCTCGCCGCGGTGGCAATGAACTGCCGGTACTGTTTGTCCAGCTCGGCGTAACTGGTGCCGGTAAGCTGGGCCAGTGTGTTGGGGTCGTCGCGCCCGCTATACACGGCAGTCAAGTAAGCCGCCAGGGCATCGCGGTAACGGCCTTCTTCGCCGTGGATGAGGAAGTACGTCAAACCGGCAAACTGGCTGTAAAGCATCCCGATCTTCTCGTGCTGCTGGATTTTCTCCATCCCCCAGGCGGTGATTTCCTCCAGGGGCACATAAAAGCGGTCGTTCAGCAGCCGGTACTGTGCGGCGTGGAAGCGCAGGTCGTCCACCCCGCCCAGTACGTAGTAGTTGCCCTCGCGGCGCAGCGATTCCATGTACAAGGCGATGCCTTCGATGATCCAGAAGTTCGCTCGGCGTCCCACGTCGCGAGCCACCGGACGCGACTCGTGAAACAACTGGTGCGTGGCTTCGTGATAGAGCGTACGGTCATCTCCGTCGGGCGCTGCGAAGAAGTATACCGACCGTGTGGCGTCCAGATACAGTCCTATGGTCATGTCGATTTTGGGAATCGCCGTGCGCAGCGCCTGGTTGTACTGCTGGCGATCGGCGAAATAGACCACTCGCATCCGCGGTCGTTCGGCAGATCGGCCGCGCCCTTCGAACAGCGCCACCACGTCAGCCTCGCTGGCATAATAGCCGATGAACAGCAACTGCCACACGCTACAGAGCTGTTCGAGCTTTACGCCCAAGGCGACTCCCTGGTCGATGCCACAGTTGGTGCGAATCAGATAATGTTCAGTCTCGATTTCCCAACCAGATTCGATCGGGCGTGGCTTCTGGGCTTCTTCCGGCGACAGCCACCGACCGCCCACCAGACGCCAGCCCTGCTCGTAGCGGGCCACAGCGCCCTTGGGAATCCAACCGAAGCGATCATCCCACACATGACCGGCGCGCAGCTTGCGGGCCTGGTACGGCGTGTACCAGCCGTTGCGAATCTTCTGGTACCCGAGCACGCGGCGCGCAGGTTCCAGGTCTGGATTTATCCGCAGCGACTCCAGCAACAGCTCGTAGCCCAGCCAGGTGCGCCGCGCACGGACTGCCTTGCGGGCCAGTTCCCAGATGGCAAGGGACTGCTCTTGCCGAAGCTTCACCAGCCGCTTGTGCCACTGGTGCACATCCGGCGGAGCGTCGTCCGGCGGCCCAGCCTCCGGTTCTGTGAGCAACACCGGAACAAACAGCTTGTAAGGGTCTTGCGGCGGCAGCAGGGAACGGGTCTTGCGGGCCTCGCTGGTCAGCCCCTTCGAGTCGCACCAGGCGGCCAGGTTTTCCACCTCGGCTGCGCAGGCGGCCTTCTGCTCGGATACTTGACGTGCCAGCTCGTCGGCGGCGGCAGCCGCTTCGGCACTGCCAGACGCCCCAACACTGGCAAGCAGCAAGACAATCGCGCCGCAGAAAAGCCACAACCCAATGGCGGTCGGCATCACCGCCGCGGCGACGGAAGCAAAAACGGTAGGGTTGCCAGCCAAGTGCGAGAGCGGGGACTCGAACCCCGACCCCTTGCGGGACTGGATCCTAAGTCCAGCGCGTCTGCCAATTCCGCCACTCTCGCAAGCGATACTGTTCAAATCGATGACCTGTTACAGTCGCAACCCGTCGCTCAAATCGCAACTGCCGACGCTCGGTTAACCGCCAGCCCAACCACCCAGGCGCCTAGATTAACCGCAAAGGCACCAAGACACCAAGAGAGTTATTGACATTCGTAAAAACCTCGCAACACGTCCCACTGCGAAAGGGTATATCAGCCGGTCGCTACCTTCACGGAAGATCAATAAAACCACCTATTGGCATTTACACTATGTCGTGACACGGAACACCAGAAAAACCCTCGTATCGAGCGGTGACTACGTTTCGCAAAGATCAATAAGTTCGGTGGCTCGGCGATCCTGGGGACGCAGCCCGGCATCTAAAAGCCCGGCATCTAAAAGCACGACACCCAGTGCCGCATCGCCAAGGCGTTTTTGTCCAAACCTGGCCGGTTATCTCAGGCCAACTACTGCTATTGTACCGCATTGTACCGCGCGGTGCGCGCCGAGAATCCGGCACGGCACGACGGCCAAGGGAGATTTCCGCGCCGGCTGCTGCACATAGGGAAGGTGAAAGCAGTTGACAGGAACAACCGTGCTGCTGGGTTGGCACGGGTGCCCTATCTGCCTGCGGCGGCCACGTCCGGGCCGCGCAGCCAGCGGCTTTGCACATCGGTAATGGTCTGGATGTGCTCGCGCCACGGCTGCTGGGCACAGGGCAACGAGTGGGCGGGACAGCGGTCGCAGTTGCCCTTGCCACCCCGCTGCGAGCGAACGATGTGCATCCGCCGCGACTGGGCTGTGGTTTCCAATCCTTGCGGGTCCACCGAGACGGTCACAGCCACCGGCTCGTTCTCTACCGCTGCCACGACGTACCACGTGCTGCCCGGCCAGTTCATGGCCTGGCGGTTGAGGGCCAAGACCGTGTTCTCGGCCTGCTGGTAGCTGGCGGCTGGCTCGGCAGCCGTCTGCTTGGCCTGGAACAGGCAATTGGGCACATCCTGCGGCGATTCCGGTTCCCAGCCTTCCGGCCACCAAATCGGCAGCACCTTATAAGTTATGGGAGTAACCAACCGAGCGGCCGGCCACGCTCGGCCTGTGGTTTCCGGATCGACCACCACTGCCCAGCGTCGGCCGGGCCGCCGCCGCGGCTTCTGGTTGAAGTAGATCGCCCGGCGCACCGCTTCGAACAACTGTTCGCTTTGGCCGATCAGCTTAACTGGCCCTTGGATTGCCGGCGGGACGTCGTCGGCCGAGCGAGGCTGCCAGCCTTCCGGCCGGCGGATGACGATCACTCGATAAGTTGACATGGCCAGGCCCTTGCTGCTGGTTGGCTGACAACCGGTAACCTACTCGTTCATACCACGGAAGCCCGCCGGTTGCCAGACCCGCCGATTTCGCTTTTATGCGGTGCCTGCCCACCGACCAGCGAAACTAGCGGCGTGCATTTGTCGTTGCCACCCGGCTCATTATAAACTCTTTTCCATTTTTCCCATTTTATCCAACCGGCAAAGTCGTCATAACACTCAAGAACTGCACAAACCCTACCGATACATTAACGGCGTCCGGAAGAGCCATCGTTTGGCTTTGTTGCGCGCCGCTTGGAGCGACAACCGACCAGTCCTGACTTGGCCGGTCGTTAGTCGCACAGGCAACAAACCGCACAGCGTGCGCGGTGGCGGTTCCCCTTTGAAGCAAAGATAACCGCCGCCACCCGCACACCGCCCGGTATAGGATTCCCCTCATGTATGACGAAACGATTTGCTTTCCTAGACCTGCCGGATGGCAGCTTAGCGACACGGCCGTGCCGCAATGCGAGTCGGTAGTCGGGCAACAGGCTTCGGCTGGCACTGCCCGAATACTGGCTTGCATGCCCGATGTGCACACACCGGCTGCTATACCTATTTCCACGTCGCAGGCTGGCGGTGCCGACGGACGGTGGCTAAGCGCGGGTATGTCGGCCAAGTTGCTGCTGGGGGCCAGCGTTTTGCTGGTGGCTGTGGCGCTCGTGCCGGCGTTGTTCCGCTCCAAGCAACCGGACGATCAGCAAACTGCCTGGCGGACAACTCCGACAGCGCCGGATGCCGAGATGCCTCCGCTGTGGAGCGGCATCGCCGAGGGCGGACCGAAGGTTGATCTGTCCGGCGCAAGCGACGTTGCCAATTCGCGGCAACGGACTGGGAGCAACTCCAAACCGACTGGCAACCTTGCTGCAACTAATACCGAGACGGGGCCGACAGAGAAGACGCCCGATGTTTCAATTTGGCCGGACCCGAGTCGCTCCCTCGTGCCGCCGCGCAGCCAGCACGGCGATGCCGACCCCGCAGGCCAGCCTCAAAACGTGCCGCCTGTAGCCAGCCTGCCGGAACAGTATCGGCAAGGCACAGCGTGGCCGGCTACCTCAGGCCAGGGCCCATTGGTGGGCGGAGCGGCCGGGGCTGGCCAGTTTACAGGCCAGTCGAACCGGCCGGCAGCCTTGAACGCCGATCGTGGCGGCATCGAGCGGACGGCGGCAAGCGTCCCGCAAGCGCCGGCCAATCGGCCTGCGGCGACTGGCGACGTGCCGTGGTACGAGCCGTGGAGTCCGCCCGAGGCACAGCAGCCGTCCGCACCTCAGTACCAGGCGCGCTACGAACGTCCGCAGTTCGAATCGCCGCCGTATCGGCAACCCGAGTATCGTCAATCCCAACCCCAGCCTGCTGAGCATCAACCGGCGCAGTATCAGGCGCAGTATGAGCAGTCACAATACCGACAGCCCGGGTACCAGCAACCGGACTATCGGGGATCATCGTATCAACATTCCGCTCAACGGCCGGAGGATTATCCCCAGTATCGCCGCTGGGAAAGCCAACCGACTTCTTATCAGGCGCCGCCCGGTCAAAGCCTGCCATCGGGGCAAGACTGGCAACTACCGCGACAATCCGCCCCAACGCAGGGCCTCCCGCAGCAGCAGTCTCCCCAACAATATTGGCAGCAGCAACCAGAGCAGCAGTACCAATGGGACTACACGCCCGATTACCGGCGTCAACTGCCTGCAAACCGGGCCAGTTCCGCTGCGCAACTGCCCGACGGACAGCAGCCGCCGTATTCGCCTCAGTCGTATTCGCCTCAGTCGTCTGCGCCCCAGTCGTATGTGCCCGCGCAGTATGCACCGCACTCGTACCCACAGCATCAGCAACAAAATGGCTCGGGGGGATACCGGGCGCAGCAGCCTCGATCGTCGGTTGCCCTGGTGGACCGGACCATGCCCACGCCGCCCGATCAATACGAGTCTGCCACACCGCGTTACGCATCTGCCACTTTGCCGGCCGGTGTTGGGCAGCAGGGGCAGTATGACGGCCGAGTAAGGACCGCTGCGGGTGATTCACGTCTGGGCACAAATGCCTCGTCAATTCCTGCGAGAGCCAACTATGAGCGCGCTGGATCAGGCACTTATTAGAGTTTACACGCAGCAACCGTCGCCGACGGCTGCGGCGCCCCACGAAGGCGTGCGCGCGGTGCCATTGGCCGAAGCGTTGGCCGATCCGCCCCGGCCAGAAGACCAGCGCGCGGCGCTGACGCCCGACACGGTCATGAACGTGCTGTCGCAGCCTGCTCCGAGATTGCCCGAAGTGCCACCGGCAACCAGCGAAATCGCCTTGCCGCCCGGCAGCAACGAACTGACCGAACCGCAGCCGCCGGTGCCGCATTTCGTCAAGCCCAAGCCGGCAAAGCGAAAATCGTCCAAGGCGGCCCCAACGCTGGAGGACCTGCAAATGCCGGACTTGATATATCGCGTGGACGCTGCGGCAGTGGCCGCACAAGGAGCGTGCGGCGGCCCTGGTAGTTCGCCGGTGCCACACATGCACATCGCCAGCAGTGGTTTGGCTGCGATGGGCAGCGCCCCGGCCGGCACGGTCACCGCCGACACTGCCACAAGTGCTCCGCCGTCTACGCCGGCATCTACGCCGGGATCTACGCCGGCATCGATCCCGGCATCTACTGCGGCATCGACTGCTGGCTCGGCCCCGGCTTTGGCATCCGAGCCGCGCGGTCAAGAACCGCTGGCAGAAAAATCCGCTGTTACCGGCCAACAGCGATCTGGCACAGGTGCTTCCGCGAGTGCGGTAAGCTCGGCCGCTGCCGGCGGCGCTGCTTCGGCGCCGCAAGCTTCGGTTGCCGTGCAAGTCCCACCGGGGGCACAACAGGTCGCCGTAGAACAATCGGCGGCTGCCACGGTAGCAGGTGTTGCCGGCGCCTCAGTTGCTTCAGTACCCGAACCGCAGGTTCCGTCGCCACATTACCCGCTTCCTCGCCTGCCTGATCCTCGGCTGGCTGATGGTCAGGCGGCTGTTGCCAGCCCACACAGTGCTGCCGCGGAGCCTTCCTGGGCGGCAGAGGCAGCCTCGGTCCCGAGCGGCGGGCCAAGCGTCGGATTCGCCTTGCCCGAAATCTGTAACCGACTGCTGGTAACGGCAAGCGATCAGGTGGACCGGCTTTGCGATGCGCTAGCGTCGGCCCGGCTGCAAGGTCGGCAGGTTATCGCCTTGGCGGCCTACCGGCGCAACGAAGGAACTACCACGGTGGTGCTTTGTGCAGCCCAACGGCTGGCAGAGCGCGGGCTGCGCATCGCGGTGGTCGAGGCCGACCCGACGCGCGGCCAGCTCGCCAAAACACTGGGGCTGGAGGCCCGGTACGGCTGGAATGCCGCTCTGGCAGGCCAGGTCCCGCTGGAATCGGTGCTTGTCCAATCGCCCAGCGGCCGGCTTAGCTTGCTGCCCTGGAGCGGCTCGGAAGCGGTAACGCTGGAGGGCTTGCCCGATGCGGCCATGGTGGGCGAGCATCTGAGCCGTCTGGCCGCCGCACATCACATCGTGCTGTTGGATTGTGCGGCCCTGGAAGAGCAAGCAACCACCAACGGATTGGTGGTCCGCTGCGTCGGCAAACGCCTGGACGGCCTGGTGATGGTTCACAACCCTAACTTCACCAGCCGGGAACGGATTGCCGAGGTGCAGCGCCGGCTGGCCGCTGCGGGAGTGTTTACGCTGGGAATCGTCCAGAATCTGGCCCGAAAACGGTAACCGCCATGTACGAGCAGTACTGGCAACTCAGCGAAAAGCCATTCGACGGCGGAAGCTGCGACCGCTTCTATTACCCGGGCCAGTCGCACCAGGCCGCTTTGCTCAAGTTGCGCTACGCGGTCGAGAACCACCGCGGCGGAGCGTTGCTGAGTGGGCCTGCCGGTTCGGGCAAAACGCTGGCCGCGCGGATGCTACGCAGCGTGCTGGGCGAGAACTTCTCGCCCTGGGTGCATCTGGTCTTCCCACAGATGAGCACCAGCGAGCTGCTGGCCTATCTGGCCGATGAGCTGTGCGGTACGGTTGCCGACGACGGCCACTCGTGCGACGGTCCCGAGCGGAGCGTCCGCCGCATGGAACGCTTCCTGGCCGAAAACTGCCGCCGCGGCCAGCACGCCGTGGTCATTATCGACGAAGCACATCTGATCCACTCGCCGCACACACTGGAAGCGATACGGCTGTTGCTGAACTTCGAGTTCGACGGCAGAGCGGCCATGACGCTCCTGCTTTGCGCGCAGCCGGCCATCCTGCCGATACTGCAACGCACTCCGCAATTGGAAGAACGGCTGGCTGTGAAGTGTCTTCTTCGGGCGTTCAGCCCCCAAGAGACGGCCGAGTACATCGAACACCGCCTGAGGGTCTCGGGGGCCAAACGGATGCTATTCGAGCCGGAGGCTGTAAACACCATCCACGTGCTGGCCAATGGCATCGCCCGGCGCATCAATCGGCTTTGCGACCTGGCGCTACTGATCGGCTTTGCCGAGCAGCAGCAGACCATCTCGGCCGAACTGGTCGAGGCCGTGCATCAGGAGCTGGTCAGCGTGGTGCCCGAGTAACCAGCCGCCACAGCGTACGGCCTTTGGTGCTTGTTTGGCAGCCCGCTCTACACCACTTCCTTCGATCTATTTTCAATGTGCGTGATGTCTATCTCGGTGTCTTTGTGTCTTGGTGGTATCCCAACGGTCTGGCGTGCGGTTTGAAGTAAAACTGCCGATGGCACCGCCGGACAGCCCAGCAGCACCCTGCGATCCACTGCGCTATAGCACTTTGCCGTTTAGGGGTTTGCGCCACGGCCACATACGGGATCGACGCGCTGGGTTGCCAACGACTTGACCTGCTAGGGTTTCAGTACGCCTTTGTCACGCCGGGCATGGCGATGGGGTAACGGCCCTGAGCGTCGGGCATCACCGGCGGGTTGGAATCCATGGTGTAGTTGTCCAAGCCCGGTGCAAGCTCCAGGTTCGAGTTCAGGGCCTCCTCCCAAGTAACCGTTTGCCCCGACTCCACAGCCATCCGTCCCAATATGCCTACCAGCGCGGCGTAAGCGCAGCGCTCGGTCTCGTTGTGCGGCTTGTCCTCACGGATGGCGGCAAACAGTACATCGTGTTCCACTTGATACTGGTTCGGCGCCGGCCCTTTGTGCTCCCACAGTAGGCTGTCGGCAGACGCCTTGTATCCGTTGTACAGCCGGGGTTGCCCAATTCCTTCCCCCAACACCGCAGAACCCTTCGAACCGTGGATGACGCAGCCGAAGAATCCCCAGCAGCGGTTCATGTGTCGTCCTTGGGCAAACAGTCGGGTGCCGTCGGCGAAGGTGTATTCGGCCGCGTAATGATCGAAAAGCTGGTCCGGCTCGGTGCGCACTTGCCGGCCGCCTTGTCCCTGGCACGAAACGGGCCAGGCGTTCTTCACCCAACAGCACACGTCCAGATTATGAATCAGCCAATCCAGCAGAAAGCTGCCGTTAAGCCAAGTGAAGTTGCTGTAGTTGCGGATTTGATGGGCAAGCTCGCTGGTGCCGGCCGGCTTGGGGGCAAAGCCCACTGGACCGTGCATCCGATATGCCCAGCAGGTTATCACCTCGCCGATAGCCCCTTGATGGATTTGGGCGATGGCCTGTTGCAGCGGGATGGAGTGCCGCGACATCAGCCCGCCGACGATCTTCAAGTTCTTATTTTCCGCTTCCTTACCTGCGCGCAGGACGCGGCGGACCCCAGGGCCATCGACGGCAAACGATTTCTCCATGAACACGTGGCAACCCTTCTGGACTGCATATTCCAGATGAATGGGTCGGAAGGCCGGCGGCGTGGCCAGCAGCGCCACTCCGCCGGGAGCGATGGCGTCGATGGCCTTCTTGTAGCCGTCCAGGCCCACGAAGCGGCGCTCGGGCGGAACATCCAGCTTGTCGGCGTGGCGGCCGCTGAGGCTCTTCAGGCTCGATTCCAGCCGGCCCTGAAAGAAATCGGCCATCGCTACCAGCCTGGTCGGCCCTTTGGTGCTCAAGGCGTTGTCGGCCGCCCCCGTGCCGCGGCCGCCGCAGCCGATCAGCGCTACCTTGATGGTGTTATCTTCGGCGGCGTAACTTCGCGCTGCGATCGCCGCCGCCAGACTACCAGTTGCAAAAAACCTCCCGCTGCGGCCCAAAAACTCGCGCCGCGAAGCCAATCCCTTGGTACGCTGCCTGCCTCTTGATGCGTTCATCGGTCGACCCTTGTTCGTGTTTGGTTTGCTTGCGCAACAACCGCGCTGCCGGAGAAACATGTTTTTTCCATGTAGGCGCAATCTGGTTCACCCCGTTACGGCGTAAATTGTGCGCGCCGGTGCACGCATGTTTTCTTGTAATTGGAAAGGCCACGCTTCGTCGTGGTCGTCAGCAGGAGGGCATAGTCGCATGCGGAGTAGCACACACCTCCACTATTGCTTGCATTGCTTCGGTTGGTCGCCGCGGCAGGCGGGCCTACGATGCCGGCATCATTGCCGGCGTCGATGCCCGTGCCAAAAACCACTCATCTGCCCGGTCAGTCTGTCCAACAGCCTTGCATGCTGTGCGCTACCGCCAACCCCCGGCAGTATGCAAGCAGCTTAGTCGGAAGTCAAGCAACTGCCCGGTAATGGGTTTCGCGGAACGCTCCCGGAACAGACCGAGCAACCCGAACAGAGCTGGCAAATCGTCCCAACAGGCCGAACAGCTTGAAAACCGCCCGGCGGTCGGCGATGATAACCGGTGTCCGACCACCCGGGCGTGTGTGTTTTGCCTGCCAGATAGGTTTTGCCGCTGTTGTGGATCGTAATTGGCCTTCGGGACTGTCGGTCACAAAACATGTCAGGGTATATCAAACCGTTTCAGCCAGCAGAGGGTTCAGTCATGCGAAGCTTTGCGGTAATCGCTGTGTTCGGTTTGTGTGGTTTGTGGTTGATGGGGGATGTCGGCACGGCGGCGGAAAAAATCCCGGTAATCTTCGACACCGACATCGGCGACGACATCGACGATACCTGGGCCTTGGTCATGCTGCTGAAAAGCCCACAACTGGACGTGAAATTGATAACCACCTCCTGCGGGAAAGCCGAGTATCGGGCCAAACTCATTGCCAAGATGCTCACCGTCGCCAAGCGGACCGACATTCCTATCGGTTTGGGCGCAGGCGGCATGAGCGGCCACGGCGGCCAGCAGGAATGGGTGGCCGATTACAAGCTGGCCGATTACCCGGGCAAGGTTCACCAGGACGGTGTCGCCGCTGTCATCGAAACCATCGAGAAGTCGTCGCAACCGATCACGGTAATTTCGGTGGGTCCGCTGCATACCATGGGCGAAGTGCTCCAGCGCCGGCCGGATATCGCCGGCAAGGCCCAGTTCGTGGGAATGCACGGAAGCGTGCGCATTGGCTACGGCGGCAAGAAGACCCCCGACGCCGAATACAACGTCCGCGCCAATGTCCTGGCGTGCCGCCGGGTGCTTTCGGCCCCGTGGAAAAAGACCACCATCACCCCGCTGGATACCTGTGGCCTGGTCAATCTTTCTGGCGAGAGATTCCTCAAGTTGCGCGAAAGCAAAGACCCGTTGGTGCAGGCTTTGATGGAAAACTATCGCATCTGGGCCAAGAAGACCAAATTGGAGGAATTGACGGCCAGTTCCACGCTTTACGACACGGTGGCCATTTATCTGGCGTATCCCGGCGACCGGCCCCTGGTCGAGTTCGAACAGTTGAAGATCGCCGTTACCGACGATGGCTACACGCGCATCGACGACAGCGGTACGCCAATGTCGGTTGCTACCCGCTGGAAAGATTTGGATGGTTTCCGCGACTTGCTGGTAAGAGTTCTGATCGGGCAGTGATCCACCGGGCCGACTGCGAGATTTCGCGGACCGAAATTTGTAGGAACAGAATATATAGGAATCGCCCGTCGGCTTTATAGAAATTGGGCCGTTGGCCAGGCGTTAATTGCCGTATTGCCTTTCGGGCGGATTTCCGGATTCAGCCCCCGGATTCCCGGATTACCGAATTCAGCCTGCGAAAGGATTGCCTCCAATAGGCACTTCCGGTATCTTGATATTAGAGCAGCGCTGGGTGGCCATCTGGGCGCGGCAATTTGTGGGGATACGGCCGAGTCGTGCTGCGGCACTACGGCGACGCAATGGCACAAGCGCAGTCGGGCGTTAGGCAGTTCGGTCTAGTCAGTGTTGCCAGACGCGGGTAGTGCAAGACCTCGCTTACCCTAACTTATAGCCGTAGTGCGGCCGGTTGTGTGTGTTCTCGCGCCGCGCAGTCTGGCAATGGTCATCAGCGGGCGCAACATGTTGCTAGCCACTATCCGACACCCATCGCTCGGGAGCGTTTCGGGGGAGCAGCCAAGGCTGACGGTGCAATATGAGTTTTAGGACGCTGTTGTTTCTGATAGCGCTGGTGCTTGTTGGCGCATTCGCAGCGGTTTACGGGTGGAAGGTGCTTTTTTCTGGGCCGCGGAAGCTGCCCCCGGAAAAACTCGCTCAACTAGCAGTTTCTGCGCCGACCCCAGAACAGAAGGTCAAGGCCGCCAGCGAGCTGGTGCGTTCTTCCGACGGTGCGGTCGAACACATGCGCGAGGTATTGCGGCAATATCACAGACCGGCGACGCCCGGCCACCATTCTCCCACGGCCGACCCGGCTGCCGGCAGCCAGTCGCCCGCGGCCTCCCCCGGCCAGCAAAGCGGGGCCGAGGCGGCCGAAGTAAAAGCCATGATGATCACCGGTCTGGCGCAAGAGTGGGATTTCGACAGCATGCCTATGTTTTTGGAGGCGCTGGACGACGAATCGTATCTGGTTCGGGCCCGTGCGCATCTGGCGGTGCAGCGGCTGTTACAGGTGGACGTAGGCTACCGGCCTGAAGACCCGCCGGAAATCCGCCGCCAGTACATCCAGAAGTTCCGCGATGAATGGCAGAAAATGGGGGTGCTGATACAAAAGTTCAAGGAAAGGCAGAAGTCCGGCGAGCAGTAGTTCGGCGGTGAATTTCATGAAGATTTGGGTGTTGGAAGTCTATGGTAAACACGGCGGTCAAAGGGAACCTTTAACCCAGACAGGTACGTAAGGGGGGTGTGCCATGCGCCGTCAATCACGTTGTGCGTTTACGCTGGTCGAGTTGTTGATTGTGGTGACGATCATCGCTCTGCTGATCAGTTTGCTGCTGCCGGCAGTGCAGGGCGTCCGCGAGGCCGCTCGCCGCGCCCAATGCGCCAACAACCTGTATCAGATCGGACGTGCATACCAGCGCTTCTGTAGCACGATGGAAGGAAGCAGCAAGCGGGTGATAAAGCCGCGGCAGTGGACGGCCGCCTTGCTGCCGTATTTGGAGAACCAGTCGTCGTTCTACATCTGCCCAAACGACGACAACGAAGACCTTACCGTAGGCGCCGGCCGGGGGGCCACCGGCGGCGGCAGCGGCTCTGGCGGCATCGAGAATTACTGCGTCTATGTGTACAACACCAATTTCAAAATCTTCCTGCGCGAAGACGGCGCGCGCGTACGCTGGCACCGTGACCTGCGTAAACCGGTGGATTGGATCACGGTTTCCGGCGGCAGGGTCAAACCGGCCAACAGCGACAGCTTCGCCATCGTGGCCGAAGACCTGATGAACCCGGCACACTGGGACGGCCTGATGGCCGACATCTTCATCCTGGTCGATCCGGACGTGGACGGGGATATGCAAGGCTCATATCCCTGGAGCGATGGGCACGGATACAGTTACAAACTGCTGGACCCCGACGGCCGGGTAGTGGTGGACAAGAACGGCCGCCCATGCGACCCGTTCCACGAAAACAACGGTCATAAGTGGAGCTTTGAAAAGGCCGAAGTGGTCAGCTATGGCATAAACTCCAAAGTGCACCGCTTCGTCCAGGACGGCCAGAAGATTCTGCTGGTGGAATACTGCCGGCTGGTGGCCGACGTAGTGGGCAATTCGGCCTGGGACTTGGTCAGTGTGACGCCGAAGATGCGCAACTCGCCGCATTGGACCGGCTGGGGTGGCGGCAGGGCACGTCACGGCGGTGCGATGAACGTGCTGTTCGCCGACGGCCGGGTAGAAAGCATGAACCCCGTGGCCATCAACCCCGCCGTGCCCAGAATCCACGACGAATACTGGCGGCCACTGGCCGAACCGCCTTTGGTGCAATAGACCGGTCGTCCTTGTATGTTATCAGCATTCCGATCAATGCTGAGTTTGGCAAGAAGATAGCGGGCTGCCCCACAGGTCGGCCCAGCCGCTTCTTCCAGATGCAGTAACTACATGTAGTAACCACAGCGGACCGGTTGGTTGTAGTATATCTCCGGCAGACCGATTGGGCATTGGCTAGCAGCGCCCACCGGCGGGCAATTCAGCAGTAGCATCCGCCGGGGCCAACTGCAACTCTTGTTGCACAGCTTCGATCAGTTGCTCGTCGATTTGCCTGGTTTTCTGGCCTGCACCGGCCAGCAGAGCCAGATCGGCCAGTTTGGCCAGCCGGCGAGGGATGCCCTGGGCAAGCTCGTGCAGCCGCGAAATGGCGCGATCGTCGAACACGGGCGAGGCGCAGCCGGCCGCCTGCAATGAGCGGCGGATGAACTGTGCAGAGTCGTTTTCCTCCCATGCGGGCAGGTCGATCCTCAAGTCGACCAATTCAAGCAGTCGCTGCCCCGCGGCCCCTATACGCTCCTCCCGGCCGGCCAAGATCATCGTCAGGCTAAGCTGGGGGGATAAGTCGAGTTGGGCAAGTCGGGTAATCTGAGAGGCAGTCGGCCCCGACACCTCGTCGGCGTCGTCGAGTAAAACCACCACCTGTAGCTGCTGATAAGCGTACTCCAGCAAGCGATCGGTCACTTTGCGCCACAGCAGCGCCATGCTTGCCGACGGATCGAGATTCAGTCCCAACTGTGCCCCCAGCATGCACAGTAGCTCGCCGGGCTGCACGGCCGCCAGACTTGCTCTGGCAAGCTGTTTTCCCTCTTTCGCCAGTTGTCCGGCAAACAAGCCAAGCAGCAGCGATTTGCCGCTTCCAGCCGGGCCGGTAAGCAGGCCCAGTCGACGGCGCAGCTCGACAAGATAGCGAAGCCTTGCCAGCGCTTCGCGGAAGGCATCGTTGTAGTAAAGGTTTGCTGTGTGCGCCCCGTTGGAAAACGGCGCAAACTTTAAGCCCCAGTAACTTTGGTACATCGGTTGCCCCCTGGGCGCGGTCTGTCATGCATCTTTGTTGTCTTCGGTATAATCGATTCAACATGTTAAGCGTAAGCCGAGCCGCGTGCAGATGTCCTCCGGGAGGGGCCAATCGGTCTGTCGCTGCCGGCGCTGCGCCGATTTGCAAGCATCGCAACGCCACGGCTGGCAAAGGATAAGTCTCTGCGGCTGGGCGGTCTGGGTAAGTGGAGCGGTATTGAAAGGCCGGACAGTGTCCGAGCGGTTCTTCGTAGAAAGGCCCGTTGACGGCAAGCACGCAGTGCTGACCGGCCCGGAAGCCCACCATCTGGCCCACGTGATGCGCGGCCGGCCAGGCGATCGCGTCACCCTTTTCGACGGCACAGGGGTAGAGTTTTCCGCCGAGGTTGCCGTCGTGCGTCGCGACCAGGTAGAACTGCGAGTTCTGGAGCGACGTTACGTCGATCGCGAATTAGGCTTTCCCTTGACGCTGGCCGTGGCGCTGCCCAAGGGACAGCGCCAGCACTGGCTGGTGGAAAAGGCCGTAGAACTTGGGGCGACGCAGTTTGTGCCGCTGCTGTGTGACCGCAGCGTCGCCAAGCCCACCGAGCACTCCCTGGACCGGCTGCGGCGAGTGGTGATCGAGGCCAGCAAGCAATGCGGCCGGAACCGATTGATGGAAATCGCCCCGCCGCAGCAATGCCGCCAATTCTGCCAGTCGGCCGAGAGTGCGGCGCTTCGGGTGATGTCCCATCCGCAACCCCACCCAGAGCAACCGCGTGCCGCCAGGCCGGCTGTGCCGCAACTAGCCGCCGATCTGAGTGAGCCGTCTCCCCATATCGGACCGGCCGAAAGTCGCAACACACAGCAGACCGAACCGGTAACACCCTCAAGCGTCGGTGCAGGCTGCCTACCGGCTCGGCACCCTGAGACGTACCGCGTGCACGGGTTTATTCTTGCCGTCGGCCCCGAGGGGGGATTCACCGAGGACGAGGTCGCCGTTGCCCGACACAGCGGTTGGCAAATCGTCGGACTGGGCAGCCGCACCTTGCGCGTCGAGACGGCGTGTGTGATGCTAGTCTGCTGGGCACTGACTGCGGCCGGAGCAGCGTTGCGTTTTCATTGAAGTACTGCCCGAAAACCGGCGAGTCTTTTGACGTTCGCAACACTCGGCAAAACCGACTACCAAATAAACCTCATCATCCGGTCGCTGCTTTCGCAAAGATCGATTGCGCTTCTTTTCATCGGGAATCAATTAGGGCGAAACTACCAGGGCCGTAGTCCCTGAAGGCGCCACTGGTGCGCAACGGTGCGCGGCTGCCAATCGGAGCACAGCCGCGTGGCGCGCCTGCCACGGGCCGGTCAAACGCCCTGCCGGCGGCAACTTGCTAATAGACCGATAGCGGAGCATAATAAAAGCCTCGAACGGTTTGTCCCGCCTGAAGTTGCATTCCAAAGCCTTAACAAGGTGTCCGCCATGTCTGGCAAGTGGCAATTCGACCGGCCGAGTATGTTGCCCGTCGGACTGCTGGGGGTGGTGCTGGTAGTTTTCGGTGGACTGTTGCCGGCGGCAGAGCAGCCGCAGGCCGTGCCCCAGCCGCCGCTGCAAGCGGCCCCAATTACTCAAGCCGAGCCGGCGCCGAAACCAGAGACCGCTCCACAATCTCAGCCTGCTCCCCAATCTCAACCTGCCACGCAGGCTCAACCTGGGCCTCGGACCGAACCTGCGCCGGAGGCTCAACCGGCGCCTCAGCAGCAACCGGCGCCTCAGCAGCAACCGGCGTCTCAAGCTCAGTCAGGGCCACAAACCCCACCAACCCAGCAACCGCCGGCTGAGCAACCCCCGGCTCAACGACCGCCGGCGGCGCAATCCCCTGCGCCAGCGGAGCAGACGGCGCCGAAGCCCGAAGCAGCACCCAAACCCCAGGCCGCGCCACAGCCCCAGCAGCCTGCACCGCAGCAGCCGCTGGAACAGCGTGCCCCTCGCTCGCTGGAGGACGTCAAAGCGCTGGAAGAAAGAGTGCAAAAGGTCATCGCCAAGGTGCTGCCGGCTACAGTGGGCGTGCGGATCGGCAATTCGGCCGGCAGCGGGGTGATCGTTAGCGAAGACGGTCTGGTGATGACCGCCGGGCATGTAGTGGGCAAACCTGGCCAGGAAGTGACCTTCTTTTTCCACGATGGCAAGACCGCCAAAGGAAAAACCCTGGGGATGTTTGTCACCGCCGACGCAGGGATGATGAAGATCACCGATGCCGGCAAGTATCCATTCGTGGAACTGGGCACATCGGCCGATCTGAAGTCCGGCACATGGTGCGTGGCGCTGGGGCATCCGCTGGGTTACCAGCCGGGACGGCCGCCGGTGGTGCGCGTAGGCCGAGTGCTCCGCATCCGCGAAGGGGTTATCCAGACCGATTGCACGCTGGTGGGCGGCGATTCCGGCGGGCCGTTGTTCGACCTTCAGGGGCGCGTCATCGGCATCCACAGCCGCATTGCCGGCCCGACCGACGTCAACCTCCACGTGCCGGTGGACATCTTCCGCGAGAACTGGGACCGGCTGCTGAAGGGCGATTCGTGGCAAGAGGAGCTTTATGGCCGCGATAGCACCCCGGTCAAAAGCGCCTTCCGCTCCGTGGTGGCCGAAGCTGCCCGCTGCACTGTACGCATCAAGTGCGACGGCCAAGACGCAGCGCTGGGCACGATCGTCGGCCCCGACGGCTGGATATTGACCAAGGCCAGCGAACTGAAAGGCAACGTGGTGTGTCGGCTGGCCGACGGCCGCGAGCTGCCCGCCTCGATCGTCGGCATCAACAAACAACACGACCTGGCCATGCTGAAGATTCCCGCCAGCGGCCTGCCGGTAATTCCCTGGAGCACCAACAAGCCCGGAGTCGGACAGTGGCTGGCCGCAGCCGGCACGGCCGAAGACCCTTTGGCCTTGGGCGTGCTGAGCGTGCCGCAGCGGCGCATTCCGCCGATCAGCGGTGTGCTGGGGGTTAATCTCAAGCCGGGCGACCAAGGGCCGGCGCAGATCGAAAAAGTGCTGCCTGGCAGCCCCGCCGAGAAAGCCGGCCTGAAAGACGGCGACATCATCACCCATGTCGATGGCCAGCCTATCAACAACGGCCCCGAACTGGTGGCCGCCATCAAGCAGCGCAGGGTGGGCGATCTGGTGCGGCTGAACGTGAAGCGCGGGCAGTCGGTGCTGGCCATCGCGGTGAAGCTGGGGGTGATCGAAACCCCGGGAACGCAAAAACGCGAGATGCAGAATCGCATGGGCGTGGGCATAAGCGGCCGGCACGACGACTTCCCGGCAGTCCTCCAGCACGATGCCGTGGTGCGACCGAGCGATTGCGGCGGGCCGGTAGTCGATCTGAGCGGCAAAGTGGTGGGCGTGAACATCGCCCGCGGTGGCAGGACCGAAACGTATTGCATTCCCACCGATGTGCTGCTGGGGTTGATGTACGATTTGATGTCCGGTCGGCTGGCCCCGCCGGTTGACCCGGAAAAGTTGGCAGCTGAGCGCAAGGCAGCCGAAGAAAAAGCCGCCCGCGAAAAGGCCGAGGCCGAACGGAAGGCCGCCGAGCAGAAGGCCGCTATGGACAAACTGGCACAGGAAAAGGCTGAAGCCGAAAAGAAGGCCGCCGAAGCGGAGAACAAGGCCGACGAGGCCGCCAAGAAGGCCGAGGAAGAAAAAGCCGCCCGCCAGAAGGCCGAGGCGGAAAAGAAATCGCTCGAACAGCAACTGGCCCAGGAAAGGGCTGCCCGCGAGGCACTTCAGGCCCAAAGTAGCGCACAGCAGGAACAACTAGCGCAGCAAAAGGCGGCCCGCGAAAAAGCCGAGGCCGCCGTCAGCGCCGCCCAGCAAGCAGCGGCCGCCGAACGTGCCGCCCGCCAAAAACTGGAAGCCGAAGTCAAATCGCTGCAAGAGCGACTCCAGACAGTAGAACAGAAACTGGCCGAAGAAAAATCTGCTCGCCAGAAGGCCGAAGCCGAAAGCAAGGCCGCCCAGCAGAAGGCCGCAACTGCCGACGCACTGGCGCAAGAGAAAGAAAAGCTGGTGCAGGAGAAAGAAAAACTGGCACAAGAGAAAGAAAAACTCGTCCAAGAAAAACACAAGCTCACCGAAGAGAAACACAAGCTCACCGAAGAGAACCAGAAACTGGGGCAAGAGAAATCACAGGCCGAGCGCTCCGCCGCCGAGCAGAAGGCAGCGCGCGAAAAAGTTGAGGCTGAAAAGCAGGCCCTCCAGCAACAACTTGCTCAGGAAAAAGCGGCCCGCGAAAAGGCCGAAGCCGAAAAGAAGGCTGCCGAAGCGGAAAAGAAGACCATCGAGGAGAAATCCCGGCAGCAGTAAAGCCCACCACGATACGTGTGCCACTGGCGCTTTAGGCGACAATCGCACTTCCACTGGGCGGTAACCGTGGCTCGGGCACCAACTTGGGTTGGGGCGACAAGCGCGGATCGGTCGCGTCGCCTCCAAGCCTTTGTAAAGTGCTGAGCGACGCGAGCAGCCGCTGGTTGTTTTCTAAAGGGGAAAGATTTCTTCTCCGATACCCCTAGCCAGACCGCTCGATGGGTTAAGCCTCTTGCCATCCGGCAAACTCTGCATTGCTGGCAAAGACTTCCCATTTTATCGTCAGATGCTTTGGTTCGAGGAATCGATCTGTGCGCCCGATAAGCCACCTGGTCTTTTGGGGCTTGATAGTAGCCTGGCAGGCAGAGAATGTCCCTATATATGGGCAAGATGCTTTCGGGCGGCGCTGGAAGTCATCGGCCGGACAAATCTTGGCTCCCTTGCCCGAGGCCTATCCGGCGTCTGGGCGTGTTCAAGGGGCAAGTCGGCCGGAACCTGCGGCGTCAGAATCGGGTTCGGAGACAGGGCCTTCTGAACAGGACGCCGCCGCTGACGACGACGCCGACAGCCGGGAGGATGAAAAACCTCCCAGGCTATTTGGCGACCGGTTGCATGGCCGCGGGCCGGTCTCCTTCCAGTATGTCTATACCGGCGAGGTATTGAGCAATACGCGCGGAGGCATCCGAACCCGACGTGCTACCCGATACGAGGGCCTGTTGGACCTTGCCATGGACGTCGAGCTGGAAAAAGTACGTCCTTGGCTGCCCGGTAAAGTTCATCTGCTATTTCAGCACACGCATGGACGCGGGTTGAGTCTGGATTTTGTCGGCGACGCCCAGATATTGAGTACCATCGACTCATACCGCAATATCACCCAAGTTTCTAAATATTGGTGGGAAACCGCGCTTGGCGACGATCTGCTGACCATTCGGCTGGGCAAGCAAGATGTAAACGAGGAGTTCCACCTAGTGGAGATGGCTGCCGATTTTGTCCATTCGGCCGCCGGGATTCCAGCCACGTTGCCCGGCCCCACTTATCCCGACAACAGCTTCGCGGCGGTGGTGGTGCTAAAGCTGACCGAGGCTTTGTCCGCCAAGGCGGGCATCTGGGACGGCTATCCCAATGGCGCTACCTGGGGGTTTTCCAATACGGGAAGTACCTTCACCATTGTGGAATTGGAACGCCGGCACAAACTAGGTGGCCGCCTGCCGGGGATGATCGATTTCGGTTTTTCGCACCGTTCTGCGGTCGATGTGGCAGAGGACTTTCTGCCCGAACAGTACACCCTCTACTGTGACGCGGAACAAGTCCTGTATCGAGAGGACCCCAACGACGAAAAAAACGAACAAGGTTTAGGGGTCTTTTTCCGATACCACTCCGATTTTCCGAGGACGAAAACCGACTGCAAAGACTATCTGGCCGTGGGAGTTTTGTATCGAGGCTTGCTTCCCCGCCGCGACGATGACCGTATCGGCGTGGCAGTCTATCACCTTCACCATAACCTTGGAGGCACTGGCCGAGAGACCGCAACCGAACTGTTCTACAAAGTCCAGTGGACGCCCTGGATGACGCTGCAACCGGTGCTGCAATATATTTCGAGTCCCTCCGGCATTTATCGGGACTCTTTCGTAGTCGGCCTGCGGTTTCAGATTGTCATGTGAATTGACTTCGGATAGTGAATCTGAAAGCGGCCAAGGATGCCGCTGAACTTGTGCGCTTTTTAGACGCGCGTTTCCGCGCTACATAAGGGCGGCGCACTGTGGTGGTCGCGGGTACGCCGGTTATTGCATGGGCATCGACGGAAACGCACCGTACGCGACCGCAGCGTCCCTAGTGTGCCAGCGGCCATCTTTCATTGCGCACATCGGCAAGATATATTAGCTTTTGCCTGGCAGCGCGGCGTTGGCTGCCGCTTCGTGTAGATGCACGGCCACCTTATTGAATCTGCGCACCCGGATGCTTTATAGTGGACATGCTGTCTGGATGCTTTATGGTGGACATGCTGTAGAAAAAAGCATCGATGGCACTTGGGCCGGGCTGCGAATGCACCAGCGCCGTAACATTGACTTCGGAAAAGATAGTGACTAACGAATAAGACGCCTTCGCATTCTATTTCTATCTGTGGTTTAGCATTGTGGATTTCAATAACAACGCCCAAGTGACCGCCATTGTTGCTCGCCAAGGGATTTGCAAGATGAACAAGCTGGCCATGTGTTGCGTCGCTTTTTTGCTTGTAGGGTGCCTGGTGGCAATCGGGGAATCGGCTGAAGCTAACCCGGGCGTTTACTTGGGGCCGGAAACTATCGTGGCCCACAAAGACGGCACAACGCTCTTTGTGGCCGAGCGCGACGCCAACCAGATCGCCGTGGTGCAGGCGCCGGCGGGCAAGGTCTTGCAGCGGATTGCATTGCCGGGCGAACCAACCAGCATGGCGCTGAGCGCCGATGGCAAAACGCTCTACGTCACAGCCGCAGCTCCGAAAAGCACTGTGTGTGCCGTCGATACGGCCTCGGCCAAAATCAGCTTCACGCTTCCGGCAGGACATACTGCCACAGGAGTGGCCGTTTCGCCCGATGGCAAACGCCTGTACGTGTGCAACCGCTTCAATAACGACGTGTGGGTGTACGATCTGGCGGAAAAAAAGCAAACGGCGCGCGTGCCAGCGGTGCGCGAACCGGTGGGGGCCGTGATCACTCCCGACGGAAAAACGCTATTCGTGATCAATCATCTGCCAATCGATCCCAGCAACTCTTACGACGTTGCAGCAGTGATTTCGGCGTTGGATACCGAGAGCCTCAAAGTATCCAATATACGGCTGCCCAACGGTAGCACGTGTTTGCGCGGCGTGTGCATCACGCCCGACGGCAAGCACGTGCTGGCCACCCACATCCTGGCGCGTTACCAATTGCCGACCACTCAACTGGAACGCGGCTGGATGAACACCAACGCCCTGAGCATAGTCGACGCGGCGAACAAGAAGCTCCTCAACACCATCCTGCTGGACAACGTGGACCTTGGCGCAGCCAACCCCTGGGGACTGCACACCGCCGACGGCCAGACGCTGGTCGTAACCCACGCCGGCACGCGCGAAATAAGCGTGATCGACCTGCCTGGCGTGCTAAAGAAGCTCGAGGCTATCCACTCCGGCGGCGTGAAGGAAGTGCACCCGGGAATCATCTACTCCGGCTCGTTCACGGCCCTGGATGTACCGAACGATTTGGCGTTTTTGGTGGACCTGCGCCGGCGGATCAAGCTGCCGGGGCACGGGCCGCGCGGAGTAGTGGTCGTTGGCCAGACCGCCTACGTTACCCAGTATTTCAGCGACAGCCTGGCAGCAGTCGATCTGTCGCCGTCGGTCAGCCCTGCCCGCGCAGTGCAGGAGATCGCCCTCGGGCCTAAACCCAAGTTGACCGTCCAGCGCCGTGGCGAGCTGCTGTTCAACGACGCAACGATCTGCTTCCAGCAATGGCAAAGCTGTGCAAGCTGTCATCCAGACGCCCGGGTGGACGGACTGAACTGGGACCTGCTTAACGACGGCATGGGCAACCCCAAGAATAACCGCAGCATGTTGCTGGCGCACCAGACTCCCCCGGCGATGACCGAAGCGGTGCGCGGCGGCGCAGAAGAGGCGGTGCGCTCCGGCATTACGCACATCTTGTTCGCCGTGCGTCCGGAAGAAGAGGCCGTGGCGATGGACGAATACCTGAAATCGCTGAAGCCTGTGCCCAGCCCTTATCTCGTCGACGGCAAACTCAGTCCGGCCGCCGAACGGGGCCGCAAGCTGTTCTTTGACCCCAAGGTGGGTTGCGCCAAGTGCCATCCCGAACCGCTTTACACCGATATGAAGATGTACGACGTGGGATCTCGCGGCGAGCTGGACCGGCGCGACGATTTCGACACCCCCACCCTCATCGAGTCGTGGCGCACCGCGCCCTACATGCACGACGGTCGTTACGCCACCATGAAAGAAGTGTTCACTAAGGGTAAACACGGACTGAATGGAGTAAACTTGACGCCCGAGCAAATCGACGACCTGGTGGAGTTCGTCCTGTCGCTATAGTCCTTTACGGCGTAACTTGTGCGGCTCTTGGTCCCCTGCGGGGCAACTTGTGCGCCTCTCGGCGCGTGTTTGCAGACCAGGTGGGCCGCGCCGCGTCGCGGCCGTGTGCCCATTTATAGCTCACGCGACAGCAGCGCGCCCCTCCGAAACATCGTTTGGTTGCAGCCATAGGAAACAGATCAGGCAATATCGTGTCCGGTACGGCTTGTGGGCAACCAAGGGTACAATCACCCTTGGATGGGAGCCGTCGCCATGCTGCCGACAGCGCGGCGGGCACAGCGGTTGATACAATCGCGGCGTGCCGCTGGGCGCTGTGCCTGTGGGCTGTCGGCTTGTGGCTGGTCTGCGCGTCGATCGGCTGCTCGGCCAGCAATGGTTCTGCCAGCAACACGCAACAGCAGTCGGCACACAAGCCGGGCGATTCTGCCGGTGGGCGCCAGCCGGGCGGCTCTGGTAACAGTGCCAAACCGAAGAAGCCTGGCGCTGCGCAGCGCGGCGCTTCAAAGGCCAATCGTTCTGGTGAGCACCTCCCGCCGCTGGACCTGGAATCGTGGAAGAAAAAACGCCAAGCTGGGCAGGAGGAGCCGCCGCGGCTGCTGGGCGATCTGCTGCGCGACTACCCGGACGGCTCGCCCGGTTTGTTGAAGCACGCAGCGCCTGTCGAGATCGACGAAGCGAAGGTGGTCGCGGCGGGCATCCGCAAGCTTTCTGGCAAGCACATCACCATTTATACCGACATCCCCTCTGCGCCCGAGGTCGATCAGTTGCCCGCCGTCTTCGACCAAGCGGTTCCGCAATGGTGTGCGTATTTTGGCATCGAACCGGCAAAGCTGGCCGAGTGGCGCACGACTGCTTTCATCATGCGGAAGAAACAGATTTTCGCAGAAACCGGCCTGTTGCCCTGCGATCTGCCCGATTTCGCCCACGGTTACGCCCGCAATTACGAAATATGGTTGTTCGATCAACCAAGCGACTACTACCGCCGGCACCTGCTGCTGCACGAGGGGACACACGTTTTCATGAACACTCGGCTGGGCGGTTGCGGTCCGCCCTGGTACATGGAAGGCATTGCCGAATTGCTTTCCACGCACCTGTGGCGCGAGGGGAAACTGACGTTGGCCTGGATGCCCACAAGCCGCGAAGATGTGCCCCAGTGGGGGCGAATCAAGCTCATCAGAGAAGCGGTTGCAGCAGGTCGGACAAAGCGCCTGCGCGAAGTTGTCGATTTCCCCCCGGCAATGTATCTGGATAACATAGCCTACGCGTGGTCCTGGGCGGCGGCGTATTTTCTCGATCAGCATCCGGCCTGTCAGCAGCGTTTTCGCACGCTGTACAAACACGTGGAGCAACCCGACCTTTCGGATCTGTTTTACAAGCTGTTCGAGTCGGAATGGGACGAACTGGAAGAGCAGTGGGAGTTGTTCACCGCGGGAATCGAGTACGGCTACGACATCCGGCGCAACGTGCTCGACTTCACCCCAGGCAAACCGCTGGAAAGCGAAGCGGCCACTGTGGTAGTGGCCGCCGATCGGGGCTGGCAGAACTCCGGCTTGCGGCTGGAGGCCGGGAGCAGCTATCGGCTTCGGGCCTCGGGCCGCTATCAGGTGGCACAACAAGGCGGAATCTGGTGGAGCGAGCCTAATGGGGTGTCGATTCGATATTATCAGGGGCGGCCGCTGGGCATCCTGCTGGCTGCCGTTCGCCCGGACCGACCGCCCCGCGACGGCCAATCGGCACTGCTGGAGCCGGTGGTAGTGGCCCTGCAATGCGTGATCTCGCCTAAGAAATCTGGCACGTTGTTCTTGAAGATCAACGACTCTCCGGCTGAACTGCACGATAACGCCGGACATCTTCAGGTGGAAGTAAGCCGACAGTAAGCGCTGGCAAGCGATCCTGGCCGTTGCGAAGCTGCTCGGTAGGTATTTTTCCCGTGTTGGCCGGGCTGCAATCTGCTGCGTCCGACGCGGGGTTTTGCATCACCCTGTTGTGGCTGGCCGTTGACTCCGACGGCGGCAGCATACACAATTACCGGTCTGGCGCGGCGCAGCTTGCGGGCGCTTGTCGAAGCGGCGTACCGCCGGCAGGCGTCTTTTGGCCGCGGGTAAGCTAGATTTCCGAGGGTTTGCAGCGCGTCCTCCCGATGTGCCGCACGCCAATCGCATTGCAGGCTTGAGGTGTTGCGTCAGATTGCTCGGATATAACAGCGCCCGTCGGTGCGGCGGGCGCTTTTCGTTGTGTAGGTTGATTACGCTGTACGATGAAGACACTACAACAACAGGACCCGGAAGTTTGGGCCGCTATCGTCGGCGAGATGGACCGTCAGCAATCGGGCCTGGAGATGATCGCCAGCGAGAATTACACCTCGCCGGCGGTGATGCAGGCCGTCGGCAGCGTGCTGACGAACAAGTACGCCGAAGGCTATCCTGGCAAGCGCTACTACGGCGGATGCCAGTTCGTCGATAAAGCGGAATCGCTGGCCCGCCAAAGGGCCGAAAAACTATTCGCCGCCGAGCACGCCAACGTGCAGCCGCACTCCGGCGCGCAGGCCAACACCGCAGTGTGCTTTTCGGTGCTCGAGGTGGGCGACGTGCTGCTGGCGATGGACCTGGCCCACGGCGGACACCTGACGCACGGTGCGCCGCTGCACAGTTCCGGACGGTTGTACCGGATCGTCAGTTACGGGGTGCGCGCCGACAACGAGCTGATCGACCTGGATCAGGTGGCCCAACTCGCCCGAGAGCACAAGCCGAAGCTGATCATCGCCGGCGCAAGCGCCTATCCGCGCGAAATTCCCCACAGCCGATTCGCCGAAATCGCCAGCAGTTGCGGGGCCAAATTACTGGTCGATATGGCGCATTATGCGGGACTGGTCGCCGCCAGGCTGCACGACGATCCCGTGCCAGTGGCCGACTTCGTCACCAGCACCACCCACAAGACCCTGCGCGGTCCTCGCGGCGGGCTGATACTGTGCAAGGCCCAGTACGCCAAAGAGGTGGATCGGGCGGTGTTTCCCGGCACCCAGGGCGGTCCGCTGATGCACGTCATCGCTGGCAAGGCGGTCTGCTTCGGCGAAGCCCTCACCCCTGCGTTCCGCCGCTACGCACAGCAAATGCTCGACAACGCCAGGACGCTGGCCGACGTGCTGCTTTCCGGCGGCCTGCGACTGGTAACCGGCGGCACCGATAACCACCTGATTCTGGCCGATGTAACTTCGCTGCAACTTACCGGCCAGATCGCCGAAACGGTGTTGGAGCGTTGCGGCATCACGGTCAACAAGAACCTCATTCCGTTCGATCGGCGGAAAGCGGCCGACCCGTCGGGCATCCGCCTGGGAACACCGGCCCTTACTACCCGAGGCATGGGCACGCAGGAAATGCGCAACATCGGCCGGTGGATACTCCAGGCGCTGCGCCACAGCGACGACGAACATTTGCACCGGCGCATCCGGGCCGAGGTGTTGGAGCTTTGCCAGCAGTTTCCCATCCCCCGCGCAGACTTTACGGAAGCCGTCAGCGACACCGCTTGCGCTGCCAGCCCTAGCCGCGAGCATTAGCGGCGGCCTTTTGCCATAGGCATCCTGGGGCCGCAACCAAATTGGCAGCGATGGCGTTTTGTCGGGTGGGAGCATGGAGCGACGCGCTTGGTAGCGTCGGCTGCGTTTTCCTCAATACTGCCAAAATCACCAACGCGAAATGCGGCCACGACGGAGCGTGGTCCTCCAGATCGCCCGAAAACATCCGCGCACCGCACGCAGGGCGTCCCTGCTGGCTTGTCCAGCAGTGCGAAGCTGCACAAACGCGATAAACAGCGCTGTGGCTGGTCGTCCAGCAGCGCGTTGCCCGGTAGCCTCGGCTACCCTGGCCGCTGGCCCGATTGTTCGTCCATCCACCTCTTGAGCAGGGGGCCGTAAGCGTCGATCCGCCGGTCGCGCAAGAACGGCCATGCACGGCGAGCGGCCTCGATGTGCTGCAAGTCGAGCTGCGCGGTAAGCACTCCCTCGCTGTCGGTGGGGCCTTCGACGAGTATCTGCCCGTATGAATCGGCCACAAACGAACTGCCCCAAAACAAAATGCCGTCGCCAGTGCCGCTGGCGGGCAGTTCATGTCCTACCCGATTTACGGCCACCACGAACAGGCCGTTGGCGATGGCATGCGCGCGTTGCACGGTAATCCAGGCCTCGCGCTGCTGAGAGCCGCAGGAATCTTTTTCCGCCGGATGCCACCCAATAGCCGTGGGATAGACGATCACATCGGCCCCGGCCAGGGCGACTGCGCGGGCCGCTTCTGGAAACCACTGGTCCCAGCAGATCAGCACGCCTAGCCGACAGTAACGAGTCGCCACTACTGGGAAACCAAGATCGCCGGGGCTGAAATAGTACTTCTCGTAGTAGCATGGGTCGTGGGGAATGTGCATCTTGCGGTACAGCCCGACCAGCCGACCATCAGCGTCCAGTATCGCTGCGCTATTGTGATAGACCCCTTTAGCACGGCGCTCAAACAGCGGGGCCACGATGACCACGCCCAGCCGCGCAGCCAGTCGAGCCAGCGCGTCGGTGGTCGGTCCGGGCACTGGCTCGGCCAGGTCGAACATGGCCGGGTCTTCAACCTGGCAGAAGTAAGGCGTGAGAAAAAGTTCCGGCAGGCAGACGACCTGCGCCCCGCGTTGGCTTGCCTCAACGATGAACCGTTCTGCTCGGGCGAGATTCTCCTGGCGATCGGCGCTCATGGCCATCTGGATCAGACCCACGGTACAACTTTCCTCCGGCCCAGACATGACACACCTCTACTGCCAGCCGCTGTTAATGCTTTCCAATTTCTGCCACGCTTACCATAACCAAAACTGCCGTAACTGGCACGGTAAGCGCCCAATTCTAAATGCTCCCGGCAGCAAGCAAAAGTGCTGGACCTCGGGCACAGCGGCCGGCGCACCGACAGAGGCGATTGCGATGTAGGAGGCAACTGGAAAAGTGGGCCAAGAAGTGGCTCCGTCGCTCAAATCAGGCCGAAATGGGAGCGAAACACGGTTCAACCGTAGGGAAAAGCTATTGGACTGTTTACTGGGCTGTTTACCGGTTCACGTACTGTCCCGTCGCTTTGCCAATTACCGCCCCGTTACCAATGGCCTCCCTACGCCGCAATGGGCCAATCGGCTGGGAACTGCTTGTCGGCGCTTGCATCGTTTGCATCCGGTGGTAATATTAACTTTGTGCCGGCCCGGGATGAGGGCGCGCTTGCCGCAGCGGCCGGCCGCTTTCCCGCCGTGTCAGCTGACTTGCCACAGTTTGAAGGAGTCCACCCGATGTCCTACCTTTCGCGCAGAAGTTTCCTGAAGACCGCAGCGGCTTCGGCCGGCGTCGCCAGCAGTTTCGTGATTGCCGGCACCAAGGCCTCTGGTCGTGTGTTGGGGGCTAACGACGTGATCCGCGTGGGCGTGGCTGGCATCAAAGGCCGGGGCGGCGCCCACATCGCCGAGTTCGGGAAGATGCCGGGCGTACAAGTAACGTATCTGATCGACCCGGATAGCTCGCTGTTTCCCATGCGCTCCAAGCAGGTCAAAGACCTTTGCGGCGTGGAGCCGAAGTGCGTGCAGGACATCCGCAAGGCCCTGGAGGACAAGGAGCTGGACGTCGTCTCCATTGCCACCTGCAACCACTGGCATTCGTTGATGACCATCTGGGCGTGCCAGGCCGGCAAAGACGTTTACGTCGAAAAGCCTTGCAGCCACAACGTGTTCGAGGGGCGCAAGTGCGTGGAGGCCGCCAGCAAGTACAAGCGCATCGTGCAGCACGGCACGCAAAGCCGCAGCAGTGCAAGTTGGCAGCAACTGGCCAAAGACATCGCCGAAGGAAAGAAGGGCAAGCTGCTGGTTTCGCGCGGCACCTGCTTCAAGCGGCGCAATAGCATCGGCTTCAAAGAAACCGAGGAACCGCCCCCGGAACTGGACTTCGATCTGTGGCTCGGCCCGGCGCCCAAGCAGCCCTTCCACAGGAATCTGGTGCATTACAACTGGCACTGGTTCTGGGATACCGGCAACGGCGACATTGGCAATCAGGGCGTCCACGAGATGGACAAGGCCCGCTGGGTGATCCCCGGCGCAACGTTGCCCAAGACGGTCATCAGCGTGGGCGGACGGTTCGGCTATAAGGATCAGGGACAGACGCCCAACACGCAGATCGCCGTGATGGACTTCGACGGGATAACGCTGCTGTTCGAAGTTCGCGGGCTGCCCACCAAGGGCGGCGTGGGGAACAATCAGGTGTTCGACGAAAAGGCCGCCTGGACGCCGCCGCCGGTGGCTACTCATCCGGGGGTGAAAAGTCCGATCGCTCCGCGTGGGCCGGGCAAGAGCATATTCGAGAACTTCATCTTGTGCGTGCGCTCGCGCAAGCAGGAAGACCTGGACGCCCATATCCTCGAAGGGCACTACTCTTCGGCCTTGTGCCATCTGGCGAACATCTCCTACCGGCTGGGCGAGGAGGTGCCCTTCAGCAAGAAGACCAAAGCCTTCGGCGACAACAAGGCCGCCTACGAAGCCTTCGCCCAGATGGAAGAACACCTCAAGGACAACGGCGTGAAGCTGGAGGAGACGACCTATCGCGTGGGCCGGCTGCTGAAGTTCGACCCGGTGACCGAGAAGTTCATCGGCGACGACGAGGCCAACCAGTTGCTCACGCGGCCGCCGCGACCGCCGTTCGTGGTTCCCGAGCAGGTCTAGCCGGCCGGCGTCCCCAGGGCGGCGCCGCTGTGGCGCCCCGAGCGGTCGGCAGCAGGGTATACTCAGGCGACATCCACCCAGCGGCGCTCGGCGGCCGACGTGCGAATGCACTCGACCAACTGTTGAACGCGGATTCCCTGCTCCAATCCCGGGTCGGCAGGTTTGCCCTCGGCCACGCATTGCAGGAAGTTGGCCAGGCAAGCCACGTGGCTGCGCAGCCAGCCGACGGCGGCTTTGGGGGTGGGGAACTGCGTGTCGGGCGGCCCGTAGCGGGCGCCGGCCTCGATGCGCGTCCAACCGCGTGTGCCGCCCAGCGGTCGGTCCGCAGCAGTCAGATCGCATACTTCCAGATGGTGCGGGTCCATGCCGTTGAAGCGGATGGCCCCTCGCGATCCGTGAATCTCCAGCCGCAGTTCGTCTTCGCTGCCGCTTGCCAGTTTGGTGGCCTCGATTGTGCCCACGGCGCCGTTGGCCAGCCGCGCAATCAGCACCACGGCGTCTTCGGCGTCGACCGGCAAGCGCTGCCAAGGGTTCGCCGGGCTGGGACGCTGGGGATAGGCGATGTGGGTTTCGGCCATCACCGAGCGGATCGGGCCTAGCAGATGCTCGACCAGGTCCAGCACGTGCGTGGCCAGGTCGGCAATCACACCGCCGCCGGCCGCCGCGGTGAGTTTCCATTTCAGTGGGGCGTTGGGGTCCGCGCTGCCGCCGTGCAGGTAAGCGGCCCGGAATTGCAGCGGCTCGCCCAGAAAGCCTTCTGCCACAAGCTGCCTGGCCCGAAGCGTGGCCGCATAAAAGCGGTTCTGAAAAGTCATCTGTGCCACGCCGCGGTAGTCGCCCAGCGCAGCGCAAATCTCCTCGGCTTCGGCCATGTTGGCCACCAGCGGTTTGTCGCAGTAGATGTGCTTCTGATGGCGCATCGCCGAAAGCAACGCCTCCTTGTGCAAATGATTGGGCGTGCAGATGTGGACGATGTCCACCTCAGGGTCCTCGGTCACCCGGCGAAAATCGGTCGCTGCCACAGAGGCGCCGAGCGTCTGTCGGGCCTTCTCGGCCGTCTGTGGACTGCTGGTCACCACGTGAGTGATTCTGGCCTGCAATGGCGGCGGATCGTAAAACAACGGCAGATTCAGATACCCGTAGGCATGAACCTTGCCGATGAATCCGAAACCGATAATTCCCACGTTGTACGTCTTCATCGCTGCGGCCTTCGATTGCTTGCAAGAGGTTCTTGTGCTTGGAAGATGTTCCGGCCCATTGCCCGACGGAGCGTAACCGGCCGATTCGCCGCTGCGGCACCGGCGGGAGCAAAACGTGTTGGCAAGCTGAAACCGCCGACAAACTGCCCACAAGCCGCCAGGCGATTTTGCGGCTCCGACTAGTTACTCGTGGCTGCCAGCGTAACCGGCAACAAACTGCGCACAACTGGCGCGGTGCAAATGGCGATGTGTCACTTCAGCAGCAGTACGATGTCGGTCCACTCCAGTGGCAGTTCCAGCGCCGTTTTATCATTTGCGCGCACCACCCGCACCGGCACCCCCTCGGTGCTGACGGCCTTTCGGAACTCGACAGTCGTGCCAAGCTCGACTTGCAGGTTTGCGACGGGCCGGTAGGTGTGATTGACCAGCACCACTGCGGCGCCGGCCGGGCCGGCCAGCAGACTGCCCCCTACCACGGGTTCCGATAATTTAAGCACCTGCCGGTTGGCCAATCCCGCCCGCAACGGCAGCGCGAACAGCAACCGCGGCTCCGCCGGCCAGACTTCGTCCAGCGTCGTCTGGTTAACTTTGTACGGAGAGTATGCCAATCCCGGCAGGAAGCCTACCGCCATCACTTGCCCTTTGCCGTAAGCTACGCTTGCGGCGGCGGGCCGACCGTCGTCGAAGACGCCGAATTGCCCCTGGTCGATTCCGTCGCGCAGGTTCAGCCGGCACCCTACGACTCGCAGTTGGAAGGTCTGCCCTTGTAATGTCAGTTGCACGTTTGCTAGTGGCTTTATCTTGGGCAAATCGACACGCTCGTTGTATGCATGACCTTGCTGTTTTGTCATCTGGGCTGCTGCGTCCTTTGGCCAGACTGCGGCGGCAAACGGCGGCAGATAAGGCTCGAAGAACTCATCGCGCGTGGCGGCACCGGCCGACAGATACACCACGCCCCCGTCGCGCACCCAGCGGTCGATCTCGGCGGCTGCTTTGCGGGTGATGCACTGGCCGGTGATGTACAGCACCCGATAATTCGATAACCGGCCTGCCTCTACGTCTTCCTCGCGCAGAATATCCGGCTGAACCGACAAATGCCGCAAGGCCGCCCAGGTCAACCGGTTTTCCACGAAACTGGCCGGATCGTCGGTGTGCCACATATCGTGGCTAACCGAGTAGAGCAGCGCCACCGGATCGCGCACCGGCCGGGCAGGCATCAGAACCGACTCGGCCTGTTCCAGCGCGTGAACGAGTTTGGCCAGGCCGTCGTACTGGCTGCGCAGGTCGGACCAGTAGTTTTCCGTGCCGATATACGTCGGTCCGAACGTCCAGAAGAAGAAGCTCTTGCAACCCTGAGCCAGCGCCCCGTAAGCCTTCAGCCGCAAATATCCGTCGTCGCTGGGAGTGATCAGCGCCCGCAACTCCACCGGCCGGTCGCCTATGCCGCTGCGATAGATTGCGCACAGGTACTCAAGCGCGTGCTGGCCGGTCCAGGTGTAGGCCGGGCCGTACATGTGGTTCAGTCCCAGCCAGTCTTCGGCCGAGATGATATCGACCGCCTGCTGAGCGCCGATCTCGAAGAAATCCAGTCCCCGATAGCCCATGGCAGTGTGCGGCGGCCCCCAGGCATTGAAAAAACAGTGGTCCGAGGGCAGGGTTTCGGTCCTCACCTTGTGTCCGGCGGCACTGAACGATTGGCGCAGCAGATCGGTCGTCTGGCGCAACTGCTTTACGCTCCACCACTGGCCGAACTTGCCGGCGTAGTACATCACTTTTCGGGTAGAAAGGTCGGCGTTGCGGGGCAGGGTTTTTTCGTACATCGCCGCCGCCGGGTACACTACTTTGTCGATCGGCTGGCCCAGCGTGGCGTCCGTCTCGCCTTTGCTGCGCAGGTAATCGCGGAACCACTGGTTGAGTTTTTCAGGGGCCACGCGGCGGAAGTCGAGCGTCTGGATTTCGTCGCAGATGACGTAATGGGCCAGAAAGTGATACGCCGAACTGCCCGGCGCTTTGGACAACTCTTTGGCGATCCGCGCGCCGTCGCCCTTCTGCCAGGCGGAGACTGATTCATCTGGGTCGGGATGCAGATGCCAGGTGGCCGTGTAGGTGCGCAGGCCGGCCTGCCCAAGAATATCCGGCCCTACTCCGCCGATGACGTTGAATCCCAGCAGCCGCAAGGCTTCCACCGAGCGGCGCGCCAGCCCCGGATCGTACGGCCCCCACAGCGACGTTATCAGCTCGAATTGCTTCAGCCGACGGTCTTTTTCGCCAAGCTGCAATTCGGGCAAGCCGGCAGCGGCCCGCCGGGCGTTGACAGCCTGTCTGGCCCAGGCGAGATGTCGGGCGGTCATCTGCGAGCCGGTTTCGAATTGCTCCTTGTTCTGGCGCAACGGATGCGGCAGCAAAAACCCGATGGTATCCGACTCGCTCCGCTCCTGGAACGTGATGACAGCCGATTGCTCATCGGGCCGATCGGCCAGTTGCACTTCCAGCAAACAGCCAGAAATACGCTCGCCCTTGCCGACGCGCTGCACGCTGAGCTTCATCGAGGGCCATTCGGCGATTCCGCCCGAGCGGTTCAACCGGCCGTGCAATGGCCACTTGGTCAGGTCCAGCCACGGACTCCATTGTTTTCCGGTCACTTCGACCGATTGGCTGGGCAAGTACCAGTTAGGCTCGTGGATGTAACCACTGGCGACGACCTTGAACCGCTCGCCTTCTGGCTCGATGACCCTGAAACGCACGAAGACATCGGCTGCCCACGCAGCAGAACAAGCCGTCGCTAAAACCAGACTCAGCAGCGCGCATCTCGACATAGAAGCAACTCCTCGGGAGCTTCAGCAATTTTCTCGCCATATTTCCCGCCAAGCGCAACTATTATATCGCCCTCAGCGGGACGTGTTCAGCGGGGTTGAGAATTGAGCCGGAAGCTTCAGCGAAAGGATGACCGATGGCACGACCGCGGTTGGCTGTTTAACCCTCTTGCTCTTTTTCTTCCGCTTCAGCGTCCTTGTCGCCTTCTGCCCATTGGCTGTTTGCCCGAACCACCGCGCGCCCCAGTATGCCCAACAGCCGAGCGTGAATCAGAATCGTGCCACTCAGCGCGCCGCAAGCGACAATCAAGCCCACAATGCCCCGCTCGGTACTTGTTGCCGAGTCGGCCAAGAACCACAACCCGCAGAACAACAAACAGAGCAGAAAGCTTGCCACGTAGTATTTCAACCACGCCGTCGGGGCAAGGCGGAAGCTGCGAAGAACATCGCGGGAAATCACGTGCAACGGCGAGCCGGCGCTAAGGGCCGACAGCACGAAGATGGGCAACACCGCCCCGGCTGCTAGGATTGGCAGCGGAATGGGTGCGTCCGCAACAACCCGATGTTGCCCCCTAGCCAGCGCGAGCAGTCCGGCTACAGATGCGCTGACCGAAAGCGGCACGAAAAGGTACAGGCTATCGCCGAGCCAGTCGAGAAACATCATCCCCGGCAAGCTGATGATGCGCGGCGCGCCGTTGGCTGTGTCGGAAGTTATCGCCAGGAAGGCAACAGCGGTTACCACAGCCCACATCGCAAATACTACAAAAAAGAGCATCAAAGAACATGCGCCGGCAATGAAAAGTGGGGTGAAGGCTAATTCGTCGATAAGGAACCAACGTACCCCAAACCACAATAGCGTCACGGCAAAAGCGGTCGCGCTCAGTCCAGCCCAAATTCGCAGTACTTCCGGCTGCGCGAGGAAAGCGATCCATCTGCCTGCGGGCTTCCCGCTGGCCGCTCCGCCGGCAGCAGCCAGCAGGGTACGTGGGGAACGTTTGCGGGCAGGCACAACTGCCGGCGCATCGGCAATGTGCGGCGACGCGGCTGTGCCAGTGTGTTCGAGCGGGGAAGGTTTGTCGGAGGGTTTTGGTACCACGGTGGCCCGCGCGCAATCGGGGCACACCACCGTCAGTCCAACCTGCCACTCGTAAGCATACATCCGCAGATTGCAGTTCGAGCAGATAACCGGAATCAGCCGACGGTGACCTTGCTCTGCCGGCTGCTGCCAGCGCCAATTGGCCAAAGCGTATTTTTCGTCGGCCGATGTGCGGAAGTCGGCGGCTGTCTTCGGCGGCGGTACGGGCGGAGGTGGCACGGGGGCCTGCGTGCCGCAATCCGGACAGGTTACCTGCTGCCCAACCTCATCGCGCGTAGCGTACATCATCGTGCCGCATATCAGGCAGTTGATGCGCACAAGGGGCTGCGCCTGGCTGGCCGTTTGGGCCCTCGCCGGATCGTAATTTTCCCACACTTTGTATTCGCCCGGCGTGGCCCGCTTCGCCTTGATGGTCGGCTTTGCTGGCTCGACCACGGGGAGCCTGCCGCATTCCGGGCAGAAAAACTGTCGGCCGACCCACTCGGTGGGAGCAGAGAAACGAGTGTTGCACACCGGGCAGACCGCGCTGGGATGCACCACTGCCGCCTCGGCCCAGGGCCAACCATCGCCGGCAAGCGAATATTGGCCGCAGTCTTTCAGCGGCTCGGTCTGCTGCGGGACGAATCAGGATTGGTAATCTCATACGCAACAATGAGTTGCGACCTGCGAATTCCCGGACACCCTCGAATAGTACGACAGCGCTAAGTGTCGAGAAAGACACAATAGCTTGGGGTTAAAGGGCCCACAACACCGTAACGGGTCGTTGCGAAATGGCAATCAGGGCTTTGTCATTACGGCGTCAGTTGTGTGGCACAACGCGGACAATCGAGGCAGCAAAGGCGGATGAAATCGTTACGCGCCAGCCGCCGCGATTCCGGGCCTCCAGCCGGCGGTTGCTCATTCGACTGTAACGCTCTTTGCCAGGTTGCGGGGTTTATCGACGTCGCAGCCGCGCAGCACGGCGATGTGATAAGCCAGCAATTGCAACGGAATGACAGTCACTATCGGCTGCAAGTATTCCTCGACGGAAGGGATTTCGATCACATCATCGGCCCACTGCCGGGCCTGGGTGTCGCCGCTGCACACCACGGCGATCACCGGTCCGCCCCGGGCTTTGATCTCCTGCAAGTTGGCCAGCACCTTCGAGTACACCGAACCTTGGGGCATCAGGAAGACGCTTGGGGTGTGGGCGTCGACCAGAGCGATCGGGCCGTGTTTCATTTCGGCGGCTGGATACCCTTCGGCATGGATGTAGCTGATCTCTTTGAGTTTCAGCGCACCTTCCAGAGCGGTGGGAAAATTGTACTGCCTGCCCAGATACAGGAAGTTGTTGCAATCGGCGTATTTTTCGGCGATACGGCGACAAACATCGTTGGTTTCCAGAGCCTGCTCGACCTTTTGCGGCAGTTGCCGCAAGGCTTCGATGATCCTAATGCCTTCGTCGAAACTCAAGTGCCGCAACCGCCCAAAGTACAGCGCCAGCATGGCCAGCACCGTACACTGCGAGGTGAAGGCCTTGGTCGAGGCCACGCCGATTTCCGGGCCGGCCCGCAGGTAAATTCCGCCGTCGGACTCCTGCGCGATGGTGCTGCCCACCACGTTGCATATTCCCAAGGCAAAATGTCCTTTGCGCTTCACTTCGCGCAGGGCGGCAAGGGTGTCGGCTGTTTCGCCGCTTTGAGTGATAGCAAACAGCAGGGTATTGCGGTCCAGCGGCGGATTGCGGTAACGCAGTTCGCTGGCGTATTCCACTTCGACCGGCAGGCGGGCCAGGGCTTCGATCTGATACTCCCCAACCAGCGCTGCGTGCCAGCTTGTGCCGCAACCGGTCAGCAACAATCTATCGACCGAGCGGAGCTGCTGCGGCGTGAGATTCAGGCCGCCGAACTTCGCCGTGGCATTATGGGCATCCAGCCGGCCGCGCATGGCGTTGCGGATAGCCTCGGGCTGCTCGAAGATCTCCTTGAGCATATAGTGCTCGAAACAGCCCAACTCCACCGCTCCCGCCTCGATATCCAGCCGTTGCACGCTGTGATCAACATGGCCTTGCTCGTGATGGATCACCCGCAGGCCGCCGGCGGTCACTACTGCTAGCTCGTGATCGGACAGACATACCACCTGGTCGGTATAGCCCACCAGCGGCGAGCCGTCGCTGGCCAAAAAATGCTCGCCGTGACCGACGCCGATTATCAGCGGGCTGCCCAAGCGCGCAGCGATGAGCACTTCGGGCCATTGGCGGAACATCACCACCAGGCCGTAAGTGCCCTGCAACTGGGCCAGCGCTGCCTGGACGGCTGCCACCAGCGGGCGGTATTCGGCTGCCGCCATATCCGCCGGCAGCGAGTGGCGCTTAAGCTGGCTGTCGATAAGATGGGCGATTACTTCGGTATCGGTAGCAGAGCGGAAGCTATAACCTTCGCTCTCCAGGCGCTGTTTCAACGGCTGGAAGTTCTCTATCACGCCGTTATGCACTACGGCCAATGTTCCGTCGCCGCCTATGTGGGGATGAGCGTTCTCGTCGGTCGGCGGGCCGTGGGTCGCCCAGCGTGTGTGCGCGATACCGGTTCTGCCCAGTGCCGGGCGGTCGCTGAGCAGCGCTTCCAGGCGCTGGATTCGTCCGGCGGCTTTAACTACCGCCAACTGCCCCTGCGGGGTGACGGTGGCTATGCCGGCGCTATCGTAGCCGCGGTATTCCAGCCGGTGCAATCCTTGGATCAGGAAATCTGCCGCGTTGCGCGGGCCAATGTATCCAACGATTCCGCACATGGTTCACCACGCTGAATGTCTGTCGGGAGAACGCCGCTGGCGACTAAGACGAGCCGTCGCTTGCCCCATCCGCATTTGCGGGAAGATGTTCCCCCCGAATCGCCTTGCGCAATTGTAGCACGAGCGGCAGCCAATGACAGGGTTTTTGCCGCGTTCATTTTCGGTTCGGCGGAACTTCCAAACTTGCGCCGCGACAGTTACTGCCCGGGTACCGGCAAGCAATGGCGGATGTGACGATCGTATCGGCCCGGGGTGGGAAAATCGCCCAAAAAACTACTCTCCAGACGTGGCAATCTGTTGGAACAAATCGCGCAGCTAATTACACTAAAAGTTGCCCGTTTGCGGTGTCAGACCGCAGTACACGGCCCGGTCTTGCCGGCAGCTTCGATATGTCGCCGCAAGCCATTGCAGAGCTTTGCGCCGGGCGAACCTATTGGGCACGTCGAGCCGGTCAGGGGGCGAGCCGGCGCGCATTCACAGCCGTTTAGGTTTTCCACATGCCGAGCAACCAGCGACCGCAGCCCGAGGAAGTGGAACAACTGTTGCGCAACGCCGAACTGCGCGACGAACTAGAGCCGTATCTGGACGAATCGATCTCGCGCGTCAACGTGCAACATCTGACGTTGGCGGCAGAGAACGAGTTCCTGGCGGCGATGCTCGCCTGGGAACATGCTCCGGTGTTGCCAATCTACCGCTGGTTCGAACCGGAGCTGCGCATTCCCCGGCCCGATACTCTTAGCGATGCCGATCTGCACGAGATACTCTGGGACGTGATAAACAAGCTCTATCAGAAGCGGATCGTGCTGGACTTTACGGACCATTTGTCGGACCGCGAGCTGTATTGTCTCATCTATCGAGACATTCTGCCGGCGCGGGAGAAGAAGATCGACTGGCCCAACAATTATCTGCACTGGGACTGCACTGGCCCTAGCGGCGACCCGGACATCTGGCTGCGCTATTATGCCAGCGAAGAAGAGCGGCAAGAGTGGGCAGAGACATATCGGCAGCCGCTGCCTCCGCGCTGCCCGCCGCCATATCGCCGCCGCTTGCCCCGAGAACCGGGCGCTGACTGGGCCTGACGCTGCCTACGGCCGCAACCAAATGACGGTGTTGGAGGTACGCGCTGCGGTCGCGTCCGTAAGCACTTGGGCACACGGCCACGACGGAGCGTGGCCCTCCAGAACTCTTTAAAACATGCTCGTAAGACGCGCACACTTTGCGCCATAAGGGCCTAGCGGCGCGCAGTGTCGGCGGTAAGCGCCACGTCGGCCGAGGGTTCCCACGGCGGACGGCCTTTTTGTTTCACCACTTTCAGGAAGTCGTCGAAACGGGCCTGCATGGCAGCGACGATAGCCGGGTCGAACTGCCGGCCAGCTTGTTCTTCCATCATCTTCAGTGCGACGGGCGGTTCGATGGCCCGTTTGTACACCCGGTGCGATGTCAGCGCGTCGAACACATCGGCCACAGTTACAATACGCGCCGAAAGCGGTATCTGCTGGCCGGCCAGACCGTGCGGGTAACCTTTGCCGTCGAAACGTTCGTGGTGATGGCGGCAGATGTCGATGGCCATCCGCAAAAAGCCACCACTTTCGCTCTTGCTGGCCGCTTGCTCCAAAGCCGCAGCGCCAATCTCCGCATGCTGCTTCATGATCTCGAACTCTTCTTCGGTCAGCCGGCCGGGCTTAAGCAGTACGCCGTCGGGAATGCCCACCTTGCCGATGTCGTGCAGCGGACTGGAACGGTACAAGTCTTCGATGAAGGCTTTGTCCACCACGTCCGTGTACGGGCCTTCCAGGCTGAGCTGTTCGGCCAGAATCTTGCAATACTCGCACATCCGCTCCAGGTGTTCGCCCGTTTCCGGATCACGCGACTCGGCCAGCTTGGCCAGCGCGAACAGGGCTATATCGCGGGTGGTGAGAACTTCTCGAGTGCGTAGGCGCACCAGCCGATCCAGCTCGGCGTTGAAGGCCTGGATCTGGGCATTGGCCCGCCACAGTTGCGCCAATACCTCCCGCATGCGGAATTGCACGCGGATCTTGGCCAGCAGCTCGTCGTGATCGAACGGCTTGACCAGGTAATCGTCGGCGCCGTGTTCGTAACCGCGCAGCCGTTCCTGCGACGTCCCGCGGCCGCTGACCATTATCACCTGCGTAAAGCTCCCGTAGGGGCTTTGTTTGATCTGCCGGCAGGTCTCGTAGCCGTCGATGCCCGGCATCATCACATCCAGCAATATCAGGTCCGGGTTGAAGCTGCGCAGTTTTTCCAGGCACTCTTCCCCGCTGCGCGCAACGTCCAGCTCGTACTTGTCGCACAGCAACTGCTGAAGGATTTCGACGTTGACCTCGTTGTCGTCGACTATCAGAATGCGATGTTCCACAGGGATGCCTCCTGGCAGGGTCCACTGGGCGGGCAGTTGCCCGTCAAGCCCAGGCGCCAAAACCGCATCGTATGGCTGACGCGCGGCTGAGGCCGGCGCATTGGCCAAGCGATTGCAGTGGCAAACAATTGTCAGCTTGAGCGGCAGGCGGCAAACCCAAGATGCTAGACCAACACCGCGATGTACAACGCTCGTGGCTCGAGTTATCGCCACAAGAAAAGAATAGGTTGCTTTTCAGCAGCACAACATCGCTTGGCCCCATCTTTGCTCGGCGTGTATCCACTTGATGGACCAGCTGCCGCCTGCTTTGGTACTGAAATGTCCACTTGATGGCCGGAGTTGCTTCTTCTGCCCGGCGGCCCGACCTGATCGAACGCTATGTCAGTGACACCGCGCCGTCACTTCAGATGACAAGCACCCAGGGTATAAGCAGCCGCCAGCAGCGCAATTTGCGCAGAATGCTAAATCTTCCCAATAAGCCGACTTTTCCGGCCAGGAAGGGGCGTTCGACTTCGCCCCGGGCAACAGACCTTGCCACGTGCCGGATTTCTGCCCGACTGCCCGACGCCAACCAGTTTGCCAGGTTTGCCAGTTTGCCAGGTTTGCCAGCGGACAATTGGTCTTCACATTCCAAGCCGCAATTGCTATTGTTCAGCCCTTACCTGGGCTGGGTGCCCGTAGCAGTCGAGCACCAAAAATCCCCAAGCGTTTATTCCTGCCAGAGAGAGTCTGCACGACCAACAAAAGCTGGAAGCTTTATTGGCATCGCAGGGCAACCCATGCACTCCGCGCGGTCAGCAGTGGAACTTTTTCGGAGCCAGAACATAGCACTTCGACCCGCGTAATGCAGAAAGTTAATGGCGGAATAGGTTGGCGTGCTGCGCCGCCGTTGGGCTGTCTTTCGGCCCGCAACTGGCCACGGAGGGCCTGAGCCTTGAACGACCATCGCCTTGTGCTGGTTGTCGATCGATCGGAAGAAACCCGGGAAGTACTGCAAACAGCGCTGGGGCGCCGCGGCGTCCCCACCTTGGCTGCCGCCGAACCGCGCCGCGGCATTGAGCTGGCTGAAAAGCACCATCCGGCGGTGATCGTAATCGACCTGGATTGCGACGACGTGCAACTTGAGTGGTTCACGCCGATCCAGCGGCGATCCCCCAACGGCGAGGTGCATCTGATCCTTCTTGGCAGCGCTCGGCGGGGCAAAGGTACCACACTGGCCGGGGAATTCATCGCCAAGCCCTATCACTATGGCCCGCTGATACGTAAAATCGAAAAATTATTGGGGTAGTAGGCGGTAAAGCTGGCGGCAACCTGTGTCAAACGGGATGTTCGCTGGCGGCCGGTTTTTGTTGAGCGGGCCGTTCCGGCGCAGCCGTTTACCGTAGTCGGTAGTGGCCCAGCCGATGGCCAGTCGCCCGGAGATCGTCTGCCGTGGCCTCGCTGTTCGTAATCCGCGGTAACGACCAAGGGATGCGCTTCGAGCTGGAGGGCGAGCTGCTTCGCCTGGGGCGCGACGCCTCCAATACCATCCAACTTCACGACAGCGAAGTATCGCGCCAGCACGCCGAATTGCGCCGGGTTGGACATTCTTACGCCATCTACGATCTGAACAGTTCTAACGGCACGTTTGTAAACGGTCAGCGGGTTCAACAGCACGTGCTATCCAGCGGCGACCAGGTGCAGGTGGGCGGCACTTTGCTGCTGTACACGGGCTTTCCGGAAGAGTCGCCCGAGCAGGTGGCAAGCGCGGTGCAGATCGCCCCTGCGGCGGCCATCGACGATCGTTCGCGCATAGTCCGATCGGTCAGTCAGGCCGAAGGAAGCCGCATCTTCAATTTCGACGCCCAGTTGCCGCAGAACTCGTGGCTGGCCCGGGCGCGCAGCAACTTGCAAGTGATGTACCGCACCGCTTTGGCAGTCAGCCACACGCTGGACATCGACGAGCTGCTGCGCCGCATCATGGAATTGATATTCGAATGGGTCGAGGCCGATCGGGGGTGCATCATGCTACTAGACCCGGTGGCCAAGAAGCTGGTGCCCAAGGTCCGCCGCTCGCGGCACGGCTGGCAGTCGGACGAGAAAATCGCTATCAGCAAAACGATTCTGGACTATGTAATCCAGCGTAACGAAGGGGTGCTGACCAGCGACGCCCGGCAGGATGAACGCTTCAGTCCCGCGGCAAGCATCGTGCAGTCGGGCATCCGCGAGGCAATATGCGTGCCGATGCAGGGACGCTACGACGTGGTGGGCGTGATCTACATCGATACCTCTACGCCGCCGCACGAGGTGATTCAAAAAGGCGGCACACCCAAGTTCACCGAAGACCATCTGAAACTGCTCATCGCCATCGCCCACCAGGCGGCGCTGGCCGTGGAAGATACCCGGTACTATTCGGCTTTAGTCCAGGCCGAGCGGCTGGCAGCCGTCGGGCAGACTGTGGCCACGCTTTCCCATCATATCAAGAACATCTTGCAGGGAATCCGCGGCGGCAGTTACCTTATCGAACTAGGGCTGAAAGAGCACGACGAGCAACTGGTGGCCAAAGGCTGGAAGATCGTAGAAAAAAACCAGAACAAAATTTCGGCCTTGGTCATGGACATGCTTACTTTCAGCAAAGAGCGCGAACCGGACCTGACCACCGCCAGCATCAACCAGACCGTTGCCGATGTGATCGAATTGGCCCAGACACCGGCCGACGAAATGGAGGTGGAACTGCGCTGGCGCCCCGCCCCCGAACTGCCGGACATGGTGTTCGATCCGGAGGGTTTGCACCGGGCGGTGCTGAACGTAGTAACCAACGCTATCGAAGCGGCCGCCGAGCGGCCCGGCGGTGGCGGCCGCGTGGAAGTCCGCACCGATTATCTGCCCAGCGCTTCGCTGGTGCGGATAATCGTGAGCGACAACGGGCCGGGTATACCGGCCGACCAGTTGGAAAAAATCTTCCGCCCCTTCAATTCCACCAAGAAAGGCCGCGGAACCGGCTTGGGGCTGCCGGTAAGCCAGAAGATTCTCAGCGAGCACGGGGGACGGATACTGGTCGATAGCCAGCCAGGAGAAGGAACCACCTTCACTTTGGAGTTGCCGGCTGTTCTCCCGGCCGCGGCCCGAACCACTGCGCACTGATGACAGCTCGCCGCCTTCCTCGAGGTCATCGCTCTTGCAGCCGCCTGCCGCTCAGCAAGCAAGCTGCTCGATGCCTTGCTCGCGACACGCGCGACTGCATGGGGCAGTTACGCCTTTATCGGTCAGTTTTGAAGGCAGCAGTCGCAGGCAGCATTCGTGCTGACGTTCAGGTGGGTAAATCCGGTGGGTAAATTAGCAGCGCACTGCATGTTTCGGTTTTGGCCCCGCTGTTCCAAAGGACCGGAAAAATGGCTAACCCTGCCGCGCGAATCTGATCGAACATGATTTTCTACTTATAACCCAGACGCATAGACTATTTTTTCCCAGAACGTTCAATGCAGACGCACTAACTGCTTCCCCACAACGTTGTACGTTGCGTTGCACGCGGATGCGTAGCGCGGTAATATCTACCGGACTGGCAACTTCCGTGCGCGGCACGAAAGTCGCAACGCCGCCAAGCTCCCATCGCTGGGCTGGGGCTATTTCGGCTTCTCACCCGTTAATGGGAAGCTATGCTTGATAGAATAGTTCTTATTGATCTTCGCGGAAGGCAGCGACCTGCTGCTATAAGGTGTTTCTAGTGGTCGTTGTCGCCACTATTTGCGAACATCAATAAGATCGCCCGGAGCTTGCCGGCGCGCGTCAAGACTGCTTGCCCGTCGCTCTTGCAGCGGCAGGGCTTGGCCTGATGGGCATGAAGTATGCCTGCCGCCAGCGGCCAGACTTGAAGTACTGCGGTGGTCGGATGTCATTGAAGGTCTATATCAACGGCAAACTTTACGACAAAGAAGACGCCAAAATCAGCGTCTACGATCACGGTCTGCTTTACGGCGACGGCGTATTCGAGGGCATCCGCAGCTACAACGGGAAGGTCTTCCGGCTGCGGGAACACCTCGACAGGCTGTGGAATTCGGCCAAGGCCATCTGGCTGCAAATACCGATGTCCAAAGACGAAATGGCCAAGGCCATCGAAGATACGCTGCGCGTCAACGGGATCAGCGACGGGTACATTCGGGTAGTGGTTACCCGAGGCGTCGGATCGCTGGGCTTGGACCCCAATCATTGTCACGACCCGCAGGTAATCATCATCACCGACCACATCGCCTTGTATCCGCCGGAAATATACGAAAAAGGGCTGGAGATCATCACCGTCAGCACACTGCGGAACCATCCGGCCGCGCTTAGCCCCAGAATAAAGTCGCTCAATTACCTCAACAACATCCTGGCGAAGATCGAAGGGCTACAGGCCGGTTGCATCGAAGCCATGATGCTCAACCACAAAGGCGAGGTGGCCGAATGCACCGGCGACAATCTCTTCCTGGTGCGCAGCGGACGGCTGCTGACTCCCCCGATCGAGGCCGGCATACTCGAAGGCGTCACGCGGCAGGCGGTTATCGACCTGGCGCGCGAGTCGGGCCGCGAAGTGCTGGAAATCCCCCTTACCAAACACGACGTGTACATCGCCGATGAGTGTTTTCTGACCGGCACGGCCGCCGAAGTAGTGCCAGTAGTGAAAGTCGACAGCCGAATCATCGGAGACGGAAAGCCCGGACCGGTCACAAAAGAAATTATGGCCCGCTTCCACCAGTTGACACGAGGCTGAGCCGCCTGTCGCCGCACGGTAGGCTGTTGCCTGTCCGGCTGGCAGGCGTTGCGTCTGGAATGCTTCTGCCGAGGCTGTGGCAGCGCTTGTTCTGCACCGGGTGGGCTTCGCCATAAAGCATCGGCGAACTGAGCAGCAGGTTCCAACATGGAACTAGTACACTATTTCATCGACTTGTTCTTGCACCTGGACCAGCATCTGGGCGAGGTCATCAAACAGTACGGAACCTGGACGTACCTGATCCTGTTCGTGATCGTCTTTTGCGAAACTGGTCTGGTCGTCACCCCATTTTTGCCGGGCGATTCGCTGCTGTTTGCGGCCGGGACGTTTGCCGGAATGGGAGCACTGGACCCTGTAGTGCTGCTGGTACTGCTGTGGGCGGCAGGCGTCATCGGCGACACGGTGAACTACTGGATCGGGGCATACATCGGCCCGCGAGCGTTTACGGGCGAAATCCGCTTTTTGAAAAAAGAGTATCTCGACCGCACCCACCGCTTCTACGAAAAGCATGGCGGAAAGACGATCGTGCTGGCGCGGTTCATTCCCATCATGCGCACCTTTGCACCTTTCGTGGCTGGCATTGGCGCGATGAACTACAGGCGATTCGTAGTGTATAACGTGGTGGGCGCCGCGCTGTGGGTCAACATTTTTGTGCTTGCCGGTTACTTTTTCGGGAGCATCCCGCTGGTGCAAAGGCACTTCAGCCTGGCGGTAGTGGCCATCGTGTGCGTTTCGGTACTGCCGTTGGCATACGAGATGGTTAAGGGCTGGCTGGAAAAACGACGTGCGGCCATGAGTCCGCTCGCCCCGGGTACGGTCAGCCCGATAGACCGCCAGCCAACAGAAGTTTGAATCGCCAAGTCTATAGCTTAGCAGGGCAAGAGCACAGGGCTATAGCCTGGCAAGGCAGGCGCACAGGGCCATAGCTTAGCGGGAGAGGAGCACAGATGAATCGCTTGTTCCGCAGTTTGGTTGAGCTTGGGTTGTGTCTGGCCGGTTTGCTGGCTTGTCTTGTGGGCGCGGCGGAGGGCTGCTGCGCAGAGGCTCAACCGCTTCCGCCCCCGAACATCGTCTGGATCATGGCTGACGATCTGGGCTGGGGCGATGTAGCTTGCTACGGGGCAACCAAGGTCAAAACGCCCAACATCGACCGCCTGGCACAGCAAGGCATGCGCTTCACCGACGCCCATAGCGAAACCGCCTGCTGCACGCCCACGCGCTATGGCGTGCTTACTGGGCGATACTCCTGGCGAACATCGCTGAAAAGCGGCGTGCTGAGTTGGGCAGCGCCCCTGCTGATCGAAGAAGGCAGGCTCACCACTCCGGCGCTGCTGAAGTCGGCCGGTTACACAACCGGCTGTGTGGGAAAGTGGCACCTGGGCGTTGGGCGACCGGGGATGGATTGGAGCGGTGAGCTTAAGCCCGGCCCGCTGGAAGTCGGCTTCGATTACGCCTTTTACATGCCCGGCAGCAATCACGGCATCCCCATCCTGGCCGAGAATCATCGTCTGGTCGACCCGGCAGACGCGGGGCGGATCAAGAAGTACGAAGACGCCGAACTGCGTCTGAAACGGCAGCAAGAAATGGGGCCTACCCTTGCCGAGAAGGCGGTGCGCTTCATCGAGAGCAACAAAGACAAGCGACTGTTCCTGTACTTCAACCCGGTGGCTATTCACTTGCCGTACACGCCAGCCAGGCAGTTTCAAGGGACCAGCAACGCTGGCGTGCGCGGCGACTTCACCCAGGAGTTCGATTGGGCGGTGGGTCAGGTGGTCGAGACGATCGATCGGCTTGGTCTGGCCGAGCAGACCTTGATAATCGTCACCAGCGACAACGGGGGCGATCAGCCCGGCTCGATGGGGCCATTCCGCGCCCACAAAACCAGCGTGTACGAAGGCGGACACCGAGTGCCGTTCGTGGCCCGCTGGCCGGGCAAAATACCCGCCGGGAAGGTCTGCGATGAAACGATTTGCCTGTCGGACCTGATGGCCACCTGTGCGGCGCTGCTGGGAAAAACGCTGCCCGACGACGCCGGCGAAGACAGCTTCAACATTCTCCCGTTGCTGCTGGGCCAGAAGCCCGATGGTCCTGTGCGGGTGGCCATGATCAACAAGGCCTGTCGGGGGCCGTCGATCTCCATCCGCCAAGGCCCCTGGAAGCTGATACTGCCGGATGGTTGCTGGCCGACCGAGGAGGGCGTCGCTGCGCTGGAGGCGGGGAAGCTGGGCAAGGGCGAGTTGTACAATCTGGCCGAGGACATCGGCGAGTCGAAGAACCTCTACGATCAACATCCCGAGATCGTAAAGAAACTTCAGGAACTGTTTGTGCGCATTGTGCGCCAGGGGCGCTCGCGTCCGCCGGCGCAACCAACAGCCCAGATGCTCCCATAGGGCCGCTGGTCTTCTACCTCGCCCGGGGAAAGCTCAGACGGCCATCTTCTGCTTCTGTGGGGAGGTTCACACGGCCTCCTTTTCCTTCTGTTGTTTTCTTGCCGGGGGAAGCGCATCGTCCTCGGCCAGATATAGCAGCCGACCGCAAGCCTTGCAGAACATGGGGTGCGAGAGCTTGATTTCCACGTACACGTTGATCGGTACTTGCTGGTGGCAGCCGCCACAGTATCCCCCTTCGACTGCTGCCAGGGCGTCTTCGCCCCGCTGACGAACCACCCGCTGGTAAAGATCGCGGATTTCCTCAGGAATGGCGGTCTCGGTCTCCCGCAGTTGTTCCTCTGCGCGCTTCAGATCGGCCGCGATGATCGGCGTTTCCTCGGCGAGCTGTTTTTCCACGGCTTGGAGTTTTTCGCGGGCGAGTTTGACTTTGTTTTCCAGTTCGGCGATCTTTTGATGCTGCTGGTCGATTTGCTCCAGGGCTTCCAGTATTTCGTCGGCCAGCACGCTGTTGGCCATATCGTCGGCGGCGATCTGATCGCGCAGGGCCTGATATTCGCGATTGCTGGTGGCCGTCATCAGCTTGCGTTTCAGGTCTTTGATCTTCTCCTCGTTGGCCCGAAACTGCAACTGCTTCTGATCGGCCGCAATGCGCATTTTTTTCAACTCTTCCTGAGCCTGGGCCAGTTCCTTTTCCTGTTGGGCCAGGGCGGCTTGAGCCCCACGGACGCGTCTGGGACCTTGCTCCTGTCGGGAGCGCAGATCGGACAACTGTCGGTGAAGTCGGTGCAAAGTGCGCAGGACTTCGTTACTGAGGTTGGGCTTCGATGGTGACATAGCGACACTGTCTCTTATGGTGGAGATGGACGTTTGCTGCCAAGAAAACAAAAAAGCCGCTGGTTTGCGTGCCAGCGGCGTTGCGGGGAAGCTCAGCCCGCCACCCGCTCCAGAAACCCGGCAAGTTGCTGACTGCGCACCGGATGCTGCAACTTGCGTACGGCCTTGGCTTCGATCTGCCGTACGCGCTCCCGGGTGACTTTGAAAATCCGCCCCACTTCCTCCAATGTGTAGGTGTAACCGTCGCGCAGACCATAACGTAAACGGATGATCTCGCGCTCCCGGTAAGTGAGCGTCTTGAGCAGGGCCTCGATTTTCTCGCGGAGCAATTCATTGCCGGCGGTGGTCTCTGGGCGGGGGGTTCCGCTGTCTTCGATGAACTCCCCAAAACTATTATCTTCGCTTTCGCCGACCGGCCGGTCAAGACTTACCGGGTGCCGGCCCATGTTCAACACCCGCCGCGCCTCGTCCACGCACATCCCGGTCGCCGCGGCCAGCTCCTCCAGCGTCGGTTCGCGGTCCAGTTCGTGCGACAGCGCCCGGGCGGCGGTTTTCAGCTTTCCAAGCTGGTCGATCATGTGCACGGGGATGCGAATGGTGCGGGCTTGATCGGCAATGGCCCTGGTGATCGCCTGCCGAATCCACCAGGTGGCGTAGGTGGAGAACTTGAACCCGCGGCGGTATTCGTACTTGTCCACGGCGCGCATCAGGCCGGTGTTCCCCTCCTGGATCAAGTCCAGAAAACTCAGCCCCCGATTGCGGTACTTCTTGGCGATCGACACTACCAGCCGCAGATTCCCCCCGGAAAGCTGCCGTTTAACCTGCTCGTAATCCTGGTATTGACGCCACATCAGCTCGCAGCGGCGGCGCAGGCTGGTGGGAGTTTCCTGGGTTGCGATCATCAACTGCCGCAACTCGCGGCGCAAGTTCGCCCGCACGCCACGGGTCTCTTCATTGTCAACCAGCAGTCGCAGCCGCTGGCGGATGTCCTCCATGCGCTGGAGGGCCTGCTCCATCTGGCGCATCAGGGCTTGCACGCGCCGGGTGCGCACCGAAAGCTCTTCGACGAGTGTGAGCATCTTGCGGCGGCGGCGAATAAAGCGCTTCCGCGCGGCCGCTTTTTCCTCGGCCGGCGTGCTGCGGCGCAGCAAGCGCGCGAAATCGCGCTCGTTTTCGGCCTGCAACCGCTCCAAGGTCCGCAGGTTGTGGGGCATGCGAGCGATGATCTGCTCTTTGGTCAGCCGCTCGGTAAGCGATACCTTGATCGTCCGGTCGAACGGCAGCGCCCCAGCATGTACTTTTTGCAGCGTGGCCAGCGTGCTCCGCATGGCTAGATTGCACCCCATCACCGTGCGACGGAAGCGCTTTCGCGTCACCTCCACCTTCTTGGCCAGCGCGATTTCTTCCTCGCGCGTCAGCAGCGGGATATCGGCCATCTGGCTCAGATACATGCGGATCGGATCGCTGCTGAACTTGGTCAACTCGGCCGGCAAGGCAAGCGGGAATGCCTCGCCAGCAGACGGCTGGCCGCCGCTGGAGGCACACTGCCCCGTGCCGGGTTTAGCAGCGTCGGCATCGAGCGATTCCGCGGCGGGCGGCTTGTCGACCAGGTCGATGCCCTGCTCTTCCAGGGCCACGATCAGATCGTCCAGCCGATAAGGATCGACCTCGTCGTCGGGCAGGAATGCGTTTACTTCGTCGTAAGTCAGATAACCTTTGCGTTTACCACGGGCAATAAGTTTGCGGAGGTCCTTCTCGTATCGGTCCACACGTGACTCCTTTCACGCCTCCCTGGGCGCACTGGGTCAATGCTCGTCGCGGCAAGGCACCCTCACTCGTCCGTAAGCTCGGTAATGCCGTGCCGGTTCTGCTCCTGCCGGCGTATCCGTTCCAACAGGGCAATAGCCTCACTGTCGTCCAGTTGCTTGTGGCGCAGCGCCACCAGTTCTGCCAAGCGCCGCTGTTGAGACTCCTTATTGCGAAACCGCTCGATCAGTTTTTCCAGCAACGCCGTCGGCTCCACCTGGCGAAGCCCCTTGGCCGCTGCAAATTCGTCCAGCTCCACTAGAAGATTCTTGACCGCCGGGTCGTCCAGGTGCAGCATCAGGCGGTCGAAGTCGGGCGTCAGACCCTCCTCGGCCAACCGACAAGCAGCCTCGCAAACCGCCCGGCCAAGCCCCGTGCCCAGCCACGCCGCGTCGATCTGCGCGGCATAACGGGCGAACAGCTCGGGATGGGCAACCAGCAGTTCGAGCAGTTCGCGCTGCCAAGGGTCGGGTTTGGTTTGGTTGGTCGAAATGTCGGCTGTCGCACCGGGAGACCGTTGCGCAGCACGCGGCCCGAGGGTAGTACGCGACTGCTTGCGACGCAGCGCCGTCAGGCGCTGGCGGACAAGGTCCTCATCTACCCGAAACATCGCGGCCAGCCGCTGCAAAGCCTTCTGCTCGCGCAGGCGGAAGGCCATGTCGGTGTCGTCCCGCAACCGCGGCGACTTGGCCACGATGCCGATCAGTTCGTCCATCGCCTGCGCGGCCCGGTGTAAATCGAGGTCCAGGTCAATGCCGCGGGTCTTGACCAGAAAAGCATGTGCCAGTGCGTCGATCGCCTGGCCTTCCAGCAGTTCCCGCCACGCTTCGGCCCCGTGCTGTTGAAGAAAATCGCACGGGTCCAGCCCTCCCGGCAGAGTGACGATGCGCAGGTCCACCTGCTGTGCCACGAACAGCTCAAGCACTTCGTTGGCCCTGCGCTGGCCGGCCTCGTCGCCGTCGAGGACCAACACCACCCGATCTGCGAACCGCTTGAGTAGCTTAATGTGGTTCTCGCCCAACGCCGTGCCCAAAACCGCCACCGTCTCGGTAAATCCGTATTGGTGGGCCATTATTACGTCGGTGTAACCTTCCACGACAATTGCCCGGCCGGTGCGACGGATGGACTCCTTGGCCAAGTCCAAGCCATACAAATGTGCGCTTTTGGTGAACAGCGGAGTTTCGGGCGAGTTGACGTATTTCGCCGGGCTTGCGGCCGATAGCTCCGGCAGCACCCTGCCGCCAATGCCTACCGGACGCCCCTCCACGTCCCGAATGGTGAACAGCAACCGCCCTCGAAAGCGATCGTACCGTTCGCGGGCGTCATCGGTTTTGACCAGAATGCCTATCTTTGCCAGAATGTCTGCTCGAACGTTGTCGGCCGGGAACTTCCGCAGTATCCAATCGCGCTGCGGCGGACAAAACCCAAGTTGAAACCTGGCAATGCTTTCGGACGTTATGCCCCGTTGTTGCAGGTAGCGTCGGGCTGGCTCTGCCTCGGGCGAGTTGAGCAAGCACTGGTGATACTGCCGACATGCCCAGGACATCGCCTTGTAAAGCGTGGACTTGCCATGTCCGCTTCCGGCAGACCATCCTGCTTCGGCCGCCGGCTTCAGGGCCACGCCGGCGCGCTCGGCCAGCATTGCCAGGGCCTCCGGAAAGCTGACGCCCTCAATCTTCATCACAAAGCTGAAGATGTCGCCGCCGATGTCGCACACCCAGCACTTGAAAGATTGACGCTGGGGGTTCACCTGGAGGCTGGGGCGGGTGTCGTCGTGCCATGGGCAAAGCCCCACGTACAAGCGTCCCTTACGCCGCAGTTGTACGTATTGGCCTACTAAATCGACGATGTCGATCGCCTGGCGAACTGACTCTTTCGCACTGAGCCAAAAGCCGTGCGACACCGCAAACTCCCCTAGGGCAGAAGCTGCGACATCCATTTCGCACCCTATCGGCAGGCCGACACTTCCGTTTGCCGTGCCACTGGGAGGTCGAAAACAGATCGACCAGGCAAGAAACCCAACCGTTGGCTAAGCAGCACTGGCGGCCAAGCTAAGACCGCCCCCCAAAACCCATTCTGACATCCAAACCGGCGCTACTGTCAAGAAGCCTCCCCTGAGGCGCGCCGATCCGCTACTGTCCCAAGTGGCGGCTACATTATAGCCCGCTCCGCACACCCGGTCAATCGCAAACAAGACGAAAAAACGGGGCGCGCATGCGCGCACGTTTGCCAGTTATCTGGAGCGGCCCGCTTTCTTCTTAACAAGCTCAGCACTGATCGCAATGCTGACAACATACAAGAGCCACGCCCCGTCGTGGCCGTGTTCGCCCCCGGTGACCTTACCGCCGCCGACCAAAAGCGCAATCGACGCGCAATCGACGCGATGCAGCGCGTCGCGCCATCTGACCGCAGCGCGTCCCTCCAGAACGCCATCTGGTTGCGGCCGGGGGGCGTGGTGGGATGATCGAAGCTCCGCAGGTTGGCTCATCAGATCGGAGCCAACCGGTTACTGCTCGATACGGCCGTCGATAAGTTTCACCACCCGGTCGGCCTGGCTGGCGATGGATAGATCGTGGGTGACCATCACGATCGTCAGTCCTTCGCGCTGGTTAAGCGTGCGTAGCAGCCCGATGATTTCCTGACCTGTCTGCCTGTCCAGATTTCCGGTAGGCTCGTCGGCCAAGAGCAGTTCGGGGTTTGCCACCAGTGCCCGGGCGATAGCCGCGCGCTGCATCTCTCCGCCGGAAAGCTCGCGTGGTTTGTGCTTCAGCCGGTGGCCAAGGCCCACGGACTGTAGCACCTCGGCGGCTTTTTGCCGCAACTGTTTGCGCCGGCGGAAGAATGTCCAGACGCCATCGGCGATCATCAGCGGCACCAGAACGTTTTCCAACGCGCTGAGTTCCGGCAGCAGATGATAGAACTGGAATATCATGCCGATATGGCGGTTTCGCAGTATATCCCGGGATGCCGCCGGCAGGTTATCGACACGATGGCCCTGGAAGTGCACCTCTCCGCTGTCGGGAGCATCAAGCGTTCCCAGCAGGTGCAGCAACGTGCTCTTGCCGGAGCCGCTTTGGCCGACAATCGCCAGGAACTCTCGGTGCCGCACGGCCAGTTCCACTCCCATTAGCACGGGAATGACGACATTTCCCTTGCGGTAACTTTTGCGAAGAGCGACGGTTCGCATCAGGCACTGCGAAGCGTCGATGGACATCAGTTGGCTGTTTACGCGCGCGGCAGGGGCGAGGGAGTTCAACACGGCGGCAGACAATTCAACAGGGTTGCCAGTGGGAAAATGGGGCTTCGGAACGCAACCACCCGACGACGACGGTGCAGCGGGCCTGGCATCGACATCCAGATTCAGGCTTGGGCCGCCGTCCAGCGGCAGTCCGCCTTTGACCAGCGGCGGCACGCGCAACCTGGGGTCGGGCGGAGGCCGCTGCGGCCGCGCCGCCTGACGGAGAATCCTTTCCAATTCGTCACTCATAGCGCAAGGCCTCCACCGGATGCAGGCGCGCCGCACGCCAGGCGGGCAAGATGCTGGCCGAAATGGCTATTAAAATCGCCCCCGCGACGATCCAACATACGGTCCAAGGATGAACGATGGCCGGGATAGTGTAGAAGTAGTACACCTGCGGATCGAAGACCGGGCGGCCGGTCAGCCAGCCGAGGAAATCGGCGATCTGATTGATGTATCGCACCAGCAGCAGTCCCAGCACCAATCCCACACCCGAGCCGACCAGCCCTAGCGACAGTCCGTAACTAAGAAATATCCCCATCACACCGCCGGCCGGGGCGCCCAGTGCCTTCAGGATGCCGATGTCGCGCGTCTTTTCCACCACGATCATGAAGAAGATGGCCAGGATTCCGAAGCCAGCCACGGCGATGATCAGAAACAGCAGCACGTTGAGGATGGCGGTTTCCATCTGCACAGCGGCCAGCAGGGCGTTCTGCTTGTCGCGCCATGTGGATACGTGGTATAGCACCGGCGAAAAGGCCGCACGCAACTTGTCGCGAACTTGGACCGGATCGGCGCCGGGCTTGAGCTTGATCTGTATCGAGTTGACCATGCCCACGCCGGTTGTCGGGTCGATCATGCCCCGCAACTGCTGCAACCTGCGGATCGGCACGAAGACGAACTTGGCGTCGTACTCGCTCATCTTGCTCTCGTACAAATCGACGATGGTGAACTCGTCGCTGATGGCCTGCGGCGGCATGGCCACATTGGGGATGACCAGCTTCACATCGTCGCCGGGCAGGCAGAGGAACTGATCCTCCCCCTTGGCGTCGCGGTAACTAATCAGGCCGATGCCCACAATCGCCCCGGTGTGCTGCTGTTTGGCAGGATCGAAAACCGTACCGTGCCGACTGTCGTCGTCACCGCGGCGAGCAAAGGGGTCTTCGACAGGCGGCGCTGTCGCCGCTGGCGCTGGGCTTGTGCCGCTGGCGACCGGCGGGCCGAGAGTGCCTCCCAAGTGGCCAACGGTGCCGCGGTTTTCCCCAAAACCGTTACCAGTTTGGCGCGCGCCATCTAGGTCTTGGCCCGGAGTAGCGCCCGCTGGACCAGCTCGGCCGGGAATAGTGCCCGCTGGGCCAGCTTGCCCGGGAACAGTGCTTGCTGGATCAGCTTGGCCGGGAACAGTGCTTGCGGGGCCAATTTGCCCGGGAACAGTGCTTGCTGGACCAGAAAGCCGCTCGGCGGCGCGGTGGTCGTCAAAACCCGATGCCTGCACGCGGTGATCGAC
>Ga0209101_1000119_pt1 | contig 64052 bp, 48 predicted proteins | sample ConPoolayeCmetaG_FD_185481 | JGI IMG/M metagenome (GOLD analysis project Ga0209101, IMG submission 185481) | Hot spring microbial mat communities from California, USA to study Microbial Dark Matter (Phase II) - Cone Pool mat layer C metaG... ... | reverse complement strand
GGCGGGGGTTTGGCGCGGGCGTCGCATCCGAGCCCGCAGCGCATGGTTCGGGCCCTGCCCGCTAACGCTTGATCGACCGCAGGAATTCCTGCACCTCGGGGATGCCGCCCTGGTAGACCAGATAGCCGTTGTAGGGCTCGCGCTCCGTGATTTCGTCGGACACCGGCGTCAGCATCAGCCGCTGGACCTCGGTTCGGTCGTCCGTCTGCCCGAGCACCCAGCACAGCTTCATGTAGGCCACCTCCGGCAGCATGTTGCTGGCCGGCACGATCCCGAGTGTCATCAGGTCGCGGCCGGTGTCGTACACGTACATCCCGCAGTAGCCCCAGAGGGTCTGCACGGTCATGTAAATGTGCACGCCGGCGTCGATGGCACGCCGGATCGCAGGATAGAGCGGCTTGTTGATGTGGCCCAGCCCGGTGCCCGCGATGACAATCCCGCGGTAGCCCTTCTCGACGATCGCGTCCACGATGTCGGGCTGCATGTTCGGGTAGTAATACAAGATCGTGACCTTCTCCTCGAAGGCCGTGTTGATCACCACGTCGCGGTCAGTCCGCCGGCGCCGGTAATCCTGCCGCAGCGGGATGAGCTCGCGTGGCGAGATCATCGCCACCGGAATATCGCTCAGCGTGCGGAACGTGCTGCGGTAACTGCTGTGCATCTTCCGCACGCGCGTCCCGCGGTGCAGCAGGTTGTACTCGTCCGACGTCGGCCCGAACATGCACACCAGCACCTCGGCGATGTCCCCCTCCGCGGCGGCCTTCACCGCGCACTGGAGATTGATGGCCGCGTCGGACGACGGCCGGTCGCTGGAGCGCTGGCTGCCGACCATGACGATCGGCACGGGCGGATTCTGAACCATGAATGTGAGGATCGCCGCGGTGTGGTGCATCGTGTCGGTGCCGTGGCCGATGACGATACCGTCGGTGCCGCGGCGGATTTCCTCACCGATGCGCTCCGCCAGTCGAATGTACTGCGCGGGGCCCATGTTCTCGCTGAACACGGCGAAGAGCTTTTCGGTGCGCAGGTTGCAGTAGTCCGCCAGCTCCGGCACGGAGCCGTACAGCTCGCCGGGCGAGAACGCGGGGATCACCGCGCCGGTGCGGTAGTCCAGCCGGCTGGCGATGGTCCCGCCCGTGCCGAACAGCATCACGTTCGGTTTCTTCGGGTCGTGCGGGAATTCCTTCTCGGGGATCTTGTAGTGCGCCTCGCGCCGCCCGGTCTCGCGGAGCGCGCGGATCGTGTCGGCCGCGATGCCGACGTTGTAGCCGCTGGCCAGCTTCAGCACGATGTGCTGGTCGTCGGCCGTCTCGGAGCGCGGCAGAATCAGCCCGCGGAAGCTCCCGCGCGTGCTGTCGAGCTCCACCTCGCTCCAAACGCCGACGCCAAAGCGCTCCAGGACGGCCCGGCCGGGGCCGCGGTAGCCTTTGTACATGTCGTCGGAGCGGACGGGCGGCGCAGGGACAGTGCTCATCGGCAACCTCGCGACGGAGGCCCACGGGAGCGCCCGCGGGCGCTGCACGCAGTCTACTCGCGCGGCGGGGGCGTTCCAAGCGCGGCACACGAAAGTGCGCGGCCGGCGGCTCAGAGGCGCGCCGCGTATCGCCGGCCGCGACTCGCTCTCACATCGCCGGGCACCGCGCGCGTCGCCGCGCTTTGCGACGCGCGCCGCGCAACCGCCGGGCGAATGGCGCAATCTTGCAGCAGTTCGTCGGCGCTCGCGCGGTTTTCCGGGTGCCCGAGGGTCTCGGGCCGAAATCTCTGTCAAACCGCACGCGCACGGCGACTAAGGGAGCGTGGAGGAAAGGTCGGTCACGGTGGGTGCGGAGGCCCCCCGGCCGACCGAGGGCCGATTTTCCCAAGGAGGAGTTTCGTGGCTCGCATTGCACGCGTGTGTGTCGGTGTTTCTGTCGCGTCGTTGACGCTGGCCGCCGTGGCCGGCCCCAGCCTGCCCGTGACCAAGCCCCCCGTGCAGCCGCTGCCGAGCTGGACGGGACCGGGCTTCGACCCGCACGCCACAAACGGGCAGTGGTTCGCGCATCCCACCGGCTTGCTGGAGCCGCGCTCGCACGAGTTTTATGACAACGCGCTGGGTTTCGGCGGAGGTTTCCTGGGCACTGACGCGATCTACGGCAAGGTGACGAACGTGGTCACGGCCCCCGGCAGCGCCGCGATCACCGGCTTTGAGATCACCGCCACGATTACGAACGACGGACCGTCGACGACGCTCTGGCAGCCGGGCCGGAACAGTCACCAGGAGTTCCTGAACACCCAGGAGCAATACGCCGGAACGTTGTACAAGGCGAAGCTGACGGCGGAGTTCGCGCTCGCGAGCCTCCAGCTCGTTCCGGCCGCGTGGGTGGGGCCCTATCGCGATCGCCCGGAGTACATTGTCGCACTGAACAACGACCAGCTCGCTTGGTACTGCTATTCGCCGGACAACCCGGTCGGCCTCGGGCCAGCGGGTGACTTTTATGTGCCCGCCTGGGAGTTCGGCGATATTCCGGTCGGCGGATCGGTAACGCGCATTCTTCAGTTCGGCGTGGCCGGAGCCATCACTCCGAACGACACGCGTTATGGTGCGATCATGGGCTCCTTCCAAGCACCCGCAGGCCAGGGCGACATCTTCCTCAACCGGTCGACGGACCTGAAGATCGGCGACTGGCTGGACGAGATCGCGCGTGATCCCGGCTTCGGCTACCCGACCGACTGGCCGTTGCGCGGCGGGAACGTGTCCGTGTTCCACAACATCCCGGAACCGGCGTCGCTCGCGTTGCTGGCGATCGGAGCGCTGCTGCGGCGCCGCGCGGCGTAAGAGCCGGCGGCGTTGCCCCGGACCCGGGCGGCGGCCGACTACGCCCAGCCGCCCGCGAGCAACCAGTACTCACAAGCTTTGGCTCCCGTTCCTCTCCCCATTCGCCCCGGCCCGCGGTCGTCCCAGGCGACTGCGGGCCGGTGGCGTTGGGCGCGCCCGCAACGCCGCAGTCGCGACCGCAAGGTGCTCCACGGTGCGGGTGGCTGACGCCCGGCGACGCGAGCGTACCGCCGGGCCGCCATGTCCGAGGCAACTGCCTCGGCGAGTCCCGGTCGCCAACATCCTCGACGCGAAGTCGTGGACTGGAAAGGACTTGCTGTCGCGGAAGACTGCGCGCCTCCGGTCGGTTGCGGGGGGCGCGAGCCTTCGATAGACTACTGGGTTCCGGCGGACTCGCCGCGATCAGCGACTGGGAGCGGGGTTTCGGCGCTGGCCGCGTGGCGCGCGGCGCAGATTGAACGGATCACGCCGGGCAGGAAGGAGCGAGCGTGTACGCGATCTTTGAGGACGGCGGCAAGCAATACAAGGTTTCGGCGGGGGACAAGCTCCTGATCGAACTCCGCGACCTGCCCGAGGGCGAGACCGCCGTAACGTTCGACAAGGTGCTCATGGTCGGCGCGGGCGCCGACGCCCGGATCGGCACCCCCTGGGTCAGCGGCGCCACGGTGACCGCGAAGGTGCTCGAAACGCTCCAGATGCCCAAGGTTCGCGGCGTGAAGTTCGCCCGTCGCAAGGGCCTCTACAAGCGCTGGGGCCATCGCCAAAAGATGCTGAAAGTGGAGATCGCGACCATTAATGCCTAGCTCGCACGCCTGGAATCGCACCACGCGGCGGCTGCTGACGGCGGCCGTCGCGTTTTCGTGCGCGGCTGCCGCTTTCGCTCAGTCGCGTCCGTCCGGCCGCGGTCGCACCAGGCCGGCAAAGCCCGCGACCGCTCCGGTCTCCCATCCACCGCCGCCGGCCACGCAAGCCAGCGCGGATGTCTCTCCCTCGCCGCCCGCGCCGGCCGGTCCGGAGACTGTTGCCGAAGCATTTCGCCGACTGACGTCGGTCCTGCCCCGGCCGCTGCGGACGCCGGCGCGCCGCAGCACTCCGCAGGGGTCGATGTCGCTGCCGACCGTGCCGCTGTCCGCGATGCTGACGCCCGACGAACGGGCGCTGCGGGCCGTGCTGGACCTAACGCTGGCACTCGGACAAGCGGACGGCAAACGGGCCGCGCAGGTCATCGACGCAAGCGGCTATCAGCCGTTGCCGGAGACCGGCGAACTGCCGGAACGGCCGGACAAACCGCTGCACGCGCCCGCCGTCGCGGCGCTGGTGGCGGCCCGTCCGCCGGCACCGGTGGGCGACTTGCCCGCCGCGGGCTTTCGTGTCGCCCGAGCGCAGGAGATCGAGTCGGTCTACCCGCCGATCGCGCGCTGGATGCTCAGCCGCGAGGATCGCGCGGTATTGATTCGAGCGCCCGATCCGCCGGTGCCGGGCTGGATCGCCCGCGACGCGGTCGTCGTGGTGCGGCTGCGGGGGGCGATGGCGACCGTCGTCGGTGGTACGCTTCTGGACTGTCTGACGCCCGCGCCTGTGGCGCCGCCCACGGCCGAAGCCGTTTCGATCAGTCCGCCGGGCGGCGCGACGTCCTCGGCCCGGCCTCCGGTCGCTTCGCCCGGCGGGCCCGCCGCGGCGCCGGCCGCTCCGCCCTCTGCGCCACCCGTCGCCGCCCCAGCATCGCCACCGGCCGTGCAGCCCCCGGCGCTGCCGCAGGAAGGCGAGCTGCCCCCGGTCGCCCCGCCGCGCGCGCCCGCGCCGGTCCCGCGTCCGGCGACGCGACCCGCGGCACCGCCGCCCCAGCCGCTGCCACCGCCCCTGCCGCCCCAGCCGGAGATCCCGGAGGGCGAGGACAAGTAAAGCGGAGACGAGCGTTCGTAAGAGCCGGACTACGCACCGGGCCGGCATGGCCCTGGTGACACACATCGCCCCGGTGAGAACGCGGGAAGACCCCGGGGCCGCATGCGTCTCGCGGGCGGGGCGTTTGGGGTCGGTCGCGAGCCTGGCGCTTGCAAGCCGCCCGCGCCGACTGGCGGCCCGCTGTCGGGGTCAGACCGCCGGACTGCGGCGTCGTTCGTGAGCAGTTCGCGGCGCCCCGGCGGGGTTCGACCGGGTCAACCCGCGCCCCGCGGCGTGCATTCGACCGTCTGTCACCCCGACCCTACCGCGACACGTGCCGCACATCGGCCGCGATGCTGTGCAGGTGATTCAGGGCGCGCGGTGCGATCTCGACCTCGAGGATCGCCCGCCCGTTTTCGAAGTGGCGGCTCAGCACGTCGGCGAAGCGCTCGAGGAAGCCGAGCGCCCGCCCGTCGCGGGCCGGAACGGAGAGCGTGACCCGCTGCTGCTCGCCCCGCATGCGGCGTTCCACCTCGGCCCGCAGCGCGTCCAGCCCCGCGCCCGTGCGTGCCGAGATCGGCAGCGCGTCCGGGTGCGCCTGTCGCAGCACCGCCGCCAGCGACGGATCCGACACCGCGTCCATCTTGTTGAGCACCAGCAGCCGCGGCCGCTCTCCGGCCCCGAGCTCGGCCAGCACGCCGTGCACCGCCGCGATCTGCGCCGGCGCGTCGGCGTTGGCCGCATCGACGACGTGCAGAAGCAGATCGGCGTGGATGGCCTCTTCGAGCGTGGCCCGGAAAGACGCGACGAGGTGATGCGGGAGGTCGCGGATGAAGCCGACGGTATCCGACAGCAGCGCGTAGCGGCCGTTGCCGAGGTCCCAGCGACGCGTGAGCGTGTCGAGCGTCGCGAAGAGGCGATCCTCCGCCAACGTGCCCGCGCCGGTCAGGGCGTTCATGAGTGTGCTCTTGCCGGCGTTGGTGTAGCCGACCAGCGAGACGTTGAAGAAGTCCTTGCGGGCCCGCACCTCGCGGACCTTGCGGCGGTCGATTTCGGCGATCCGCCGTTTGAGAAAGGAGACGCGCTTTTCGACGAGCCGGCGGTCGATCTCGAGCTGGCTTTCGCCCGGGCCGCGTGTGCCGATGCCGCCGACCGCGCCGACGCCGGTGCCGCCGCCGGCGCCGGCGATCCGCTCCAGGTGCGTCCACATGCCCCGCAGCCGGGGCGCGGTGTACTCGAGCTGAGCCAGCTCGACCTGCAACCGCGCCTCGTGGGTGCGGGCCCGCGAGGCGAAGATGTCCAGAATCAGCTCGCTGCGGTCGAGCACCTTGCGTCCGGTTGCTTTTTCGATCTCACGGATCTGCGACGGCGAGAGATCGTTGTCAAAAATCACGACGTCCGCGTCGTACGCGTCCGCACGCTGCCGGATCTCCTCCAGCTTGCCCTTGCCCACGCAAGTGGCCGCGTGATACGCCGCACGCCGCTGCACGACGCGGCTCACCACGGTGGCCCCGGCCGAGCGGGCCAGCTCGGCCAGTTCGGCCAGCGGATCGGCGGTCAGGGGGGCGTCGCCCAGCAGGACTTTCACCAGCACCGCGTTTTCACGCCGGACGGACAGATCTTCGCGCGGTCGCTGCGACACCCGTTGCGTGCCTCCGGTACGTGCCTGCTGCGGCAACCGACCCGGCCCGGGAGCCCGGCCGCCGCCGCCGGTCGGAGCGGCCCGACGCCCGCGAGCCCTCCGAGCCTTTACTTCATTGTACCGTCGGCCGGCCCCGCGCCGCCCGCAGCCGGGGCGGAACGCGGCCCGGGGAGCGCCTTTCCGGCCCCCCGCGCCGCGCGGAGCGGGGGCACCGTCCCGTGCTGGACGCCGGCGACGGCCGGGCGGGCGGGGTCATGGGCGGCCCGCACGCCTGCCGCGGTGCGCGCTCCGGACACTGGGCGGACGCGATGGCGGGGGCGCGGGCGGGCGCCGCGGCCGCCGGCGTCGGGCGGTGGCGGGCCGGCGGCGAGGACCGCCGGCGCCCGGGGCCCCGGTTGACAGGCTCCTCTTTTAGACTTAGTATCGGCCACGTGCGGGACACCATCCGGCTGCTGCGCCGCCACGGCATTCAGCCCACGCCCCAGCGGATCGCGATCGCTGCGTGTGTGCTGCGGGCGCGGACGCATCCGAGCGCGGAGGAGGTCTGGGCGCAGGTGCGGCGGCGCTGTCCCACGGTGTCGCGGGCGACCGTGTACAACACGCTCAACCGGTTCGTCGAAAAAGGCCTGCTGCGCACCCAAGTGCTGAAAGAGGGCACCGTGGTGTTCGATCCGCATGTCGCGGCCCATCATCATTTTATCGACGAAGACACGGGCCGGATCTACGACGTGCCCTGGGACGCCCTGCGGGTCTCGGGCGAGAAGGCCCTGCGCGGCTTCGAGGTGCGCGAGGTCCAAGTGATCCTGCGCGGCCGGCGGCGCAGGAAATGAGCCGGCCGCGGACAACGGTTCGGCGGCCGTGTTTTTCTTTTGCGGCCGTGCTATAGATAGAGTCTAATCTACGACAGGTTCTAACAACCCGGCGCAAGGAGAGTTCCGATGTCCGATGCCACCCGCTGCCCGCTTCACTCCGCCGCCCGCCGCGGCCCCACCAACCGCGACTGGTGGCCGAACCAGGTGCCCGTCGAACTGCTGCACCAGCACTCCGCCCGTTCCAACCCCATGGGCCCCGATTTCGACTACCGCAAGGAGTTCCAGAGCCTCGACTACGCGGCCCTGAAGCGCGACCTCGCGGCGCTGATGACCGACTCCCAGGACTGGTGGCCCGCGGACTTCGGCCACTACGGTCCGCTGTTCATCCGCATGGCCTGGCACAGCGCCGGCACGTACCGCGTCGGCGACGGCCGCGGCGGCGGCGGCCGCGGCCAGCAGCGCTTCGCGCCGCTCAACAGTTGGCCGGACAACGTCAACCTGGACAAGGCCCGCCGGTTGCTGTGGCCGATCAAACAGAAGTACGGCCGCAAGATCTCCTGGGCCGACCTGATGATCCTGGCGGGCAACGTGGCCTTGGAGACCATGGGGTTCAAGACGTTCGGATTCGGCGGCGGGCGGGAGGACGTCTGGGAGCCGGATCAAGACGTGTACTGGGGCTCCGAGACAACCTGGCTGGGCGACCAGCGCTACTCCGGAGAGCGCGAGCTGGAAAAGCCGCTGGCGGCGGTGCAGATGGGCCTGATCTACGTCAACCCGGAGGGCCCGAACGGCAATCCGGACCCGCTCGCGGCGGCGAAGGACATCCGTGAGACCTTCGCCCGGATGGCGATGAACGACGAGGAGACGGTCGCGCTGATCGCCGGCGGGCACACCTTCGGCAAGGCCCACGGCGCCGGTCCCGCCTCCCACCTGGGCCCCGAGCCCGAGGGCGCGCCCCTCGAGGCGCAGGGCCTGGGCTGGAAGAGCACCTTCGGCACCGGCAAGGGGGGCGACACCATCACCAGCGGCTTGGAGGTCACCTGGACGTCCACCCCGACGCGGTGGAGCAACGACTACTTCCGCAACCTGTTCGGCTACGAGTGGGAACTGACCAAAAGCCCGGCCGGCGCGTATCAGTGGAAGCCGAAGGGCGGCGCCGGGGCCGGCACCGTGCCCGACGCGCACGATCCGTCGCGGCGTCACGCGCCGGCCATGCTGACCACGGACCTGTCGCTGCGGTTTGACCCGGTCTACGAGAAAATTTCCCGGCGCTTCATGGAGCACCCCGAGGAGTTCGCCGAGGCATTCGCCCGGGCCTGGTTCAAGCTGACGCACCGCGACATGGGCCCGCGCGTCCGCTATCTCGGTCCGGAGGTGCCGACGGAGGAGCTGATCTGGCAAGACCCCATCCCGGCCGTCAATCACCCGTTGATCGACGCGCAGGATATCGCGGCGCTCAAGAACCGGATCCTGGCCACGGGCCTGCGGGTGTCGGAGCTGGTGGCGACCGCCTGGGCATCGGCGTCGACCTTCCGGGGCTCCGACAAGCGCGGCGGCGCGAACGGCGCGCGGATCCGCCTCGCGCCGCAGAAGGATTGGGAGGTCAATCAGCCGGCCCAGCTCGCGCGGGTGCTCCGCACGCTCGAGGGCGTGCAGCACGAGTTCAACCGCGCCCAGACCGACGGCAAACGGGTCTCCCTGGCCGACCTGATCGTCCTCGGCGGCTGCGCGGCCGTCGAGCAGGCCGCCCGCAATGCCGGCCATCCGGTGACAGTGCCTTTCGCGCCGGGACGCATGGACGCTTCACAGGAGCAGACCGACGTGGCGTCGTTCGCCGTCCTGGAGCCTATCGCCGACGGCTTCCGCAACTACGTGAAGGGCCCGCTCCCGCTGCCTCCTGAGCATCTTCTGATCGACAAGGCCCAATTGCTCACGCTGACCGCACCGGAGATGACCGTGCTCATCGGCGGCTTGCGGGTCCTCAACGCCAACTTCGGCGGAGCGCCGCACGGCGTCTTCACGCACCGCCCCGAGGCGCTGACCACCGACTTCTTCGTGAATCTCCTCGACATGCGGACTGAGTGGTTCCCGGTTCCGCACGACGACAACCTCTTCGAGGGTCGCGATCGCGCCACGGGGGAACTCAAGTGGACGGCCACTCGGGTGGACCTGGTGTTCGGCGCGAACTCGCAGCTTCGGGCACTGGCGGAGGTCTACGGCAGCGCGGACGCGCACCGGAAGTTCGTGGACGACTTCGTCGCCGCCTGGAACAAAGTGATGAACCTCGACCGCTTCGACCTGGCGTGACCTCGGGCCGGCAGCCGCGCTCTGCGTGACCGCCCCCGGCATGCACCGAGATCACGGCCGCGCGGCCCAGGAGCACGCCCGGCGGCCCGGGCTTTTGGCCCGGCTCCGCGGGGACGGTTGGTTACAACGTCCCGCTTCCGACGAACCGCCGGGAGTCCATGCCGGCGCTCCTCCCCCCGGAGCACTGCCCGGCCCCGCCGCGCGCGCTCCGTACTTTCGGAAACGGGGCGTCCGGGAACTGTGCTCGCCAAGCAGGCGGGGGGCCGGTAGCGGGCTGGCGGTGGTCTGAGGGCGGGTTGGCGGTGGGCTACGGGCGGGCTCGCGGCGGGCCGCCGGCGGGCGTCGGGCGGCCAGCGGGTAGCCCCCCGGGCGGCCCGGCAGCCCCGTCGCTACCGCACCAGCACGCCGGTCGCCCACGTACTGGGGTCGCTGTTCCAGCCCAGCTCATCATCCACGGTCAGATGCTGCCCGCCGAACTGCGTGTCCTTCACCTTGTAGAAGACGCCGATCCGCGGATGCTCGGCCGGGTCCCAACCGTGCAGGCAGGCCGCGGGCAACGCGACCTCGATGCTGTAGCCGGTCCGTCCGACGTGTGCCGCCACGCGCGCCCGCGTCAGGTCCACTGGCGGCGGCGGCTCCTTCGCCCGGCTCATCCGGTGCAGGCCGATCACCGGCTCATCGCCGCGCCGGCCGCCGCCCGTCGGCAGCAGATAGAAGAAGTGGCAGAAGCGCGTCGCCCGTTTGATGTCCCGGGCGTCGCGCGTGTCCACACAGAGCCGCACACCGTTCTTCTTCCACCACTGCTGCGGGTCGCATTGCGGGCGGGACGTCCGGCCGGTGACGTCGAACGCGGCGTAGAAGCCCTCCTCGTTCCAGCCCCAGAACACGTCGGCAAACGGGGCGCGGCCCTCGAGCTCGACCAGCGGCGGCACGAGGTGCGAGCGGGGCCACTTGGAAACGTCGCCGTCAACCCGCGGAGGCCGCGCGAGATACCGGATCGGAATCTCGAACTGAAACAGCGCCCGGCGGCAGAGCGAGTCCAGCATACCGACGAGCCTCCGACGCGCAGGCGACCGGGCGCCGCGCGGGTGGATTCTATCCAGGGAGCCGCGGGGGCGGCCGGCGAAGCGGCGCGACCGCCACGCGATACCTGCCAGGACGCCGTGCGAAGCATCGTGGAGCTATGAGCGCGGGCGGCGAAGCGTCGAGGCCGCTGCCCGGTACCGCTCACGGCAGGTGCATATCATCGGGGCGGGCGAGCGACGGCGGCCGGATGGCTTTGACGGGCGGCCCGCAGGCCTGCTATCCTAACAATGGGCGTGGCATGCGTCTTGCCTGTCAGCGGCCCGCGCCTGCCGATAGTTCTGGCAGTTTGCCGGCCGGCCACCGGCACGAAGGCCGTTCGCGATGTCGCAGTTTCTGGCCCAAGTTCCGCGCCAAGCCCTGCTTCAGCAGCAGCGCCTGACCCCGCAGCTCATCCAGGCCATGGACATTCTCCAGCTCGGCACGCTCGCGCTGGAGTCGCGGCTGGCGGACGAGGTCGATCGGAACCCGGCGCTCGAATTCGCGCCGGATGAGACGGATACCGCGGCGTCGCCCGAAAAGGAGCCGCCAGTCTCCACCGCGGACGGTGACCGCCCGCTGATCGTCGATGACGACGGCAGCGCCGGGTTCGAGCGCCTGGATACGCTGCTGGCGGAGTACGACTGGCTCGACGAGGAAGGGTACCGCGACCGCGGCTTCCGCGCCCGAGACGCGGACGAAGTCGACGGCAAGCTCGACGCGCTGGCGAACGCCGCCGCCCGGCCGGATTCGCTCCAGGAATACCTGCTCGCCCAATGGCAGTTGGCGGAGGTGGACGACCGGGTGCGCGCGCTGGGGCGGGCGATCATCGAAAGCCTCGACGATGGCGGCCGGCTGAACACGCCGCTGGATGAGCTGGCGTCCGCGGTCGAGCCGCCGGCCGACGGGGCGGAGCTCGAGCGGGCGTTGGCGGCCGTCCAGCGGCTCGACCCTCCGGGGGTGGCGGCGCGGTCGCTCCAGGAGTGTCTGCTGCTCCAATTGGCGGCACTGCCCGGAGACAACACGCTGGAACGCCGCATTCTGACCGAGCACTTCGAGAACCTCCAGCGGAACCGGCTGCCGGCGATTGCGCGAGCGCTGAACGTGGACCTCGCGGAGGTGAAGGCGGCGCTGCGCGTGATCGGCCGGCTGTCGCTGCATCCCGGCTCGGACGTGATCGACCGGGTGGCGCCGCCGATCGTGCCGGACGTGATCGTGGAGTACAACGCCGACGAAGACCGGTACGAAGTGCGGCTGTCGCGGCCGGCGCAGCGGGAACTCCGCATCTCGCCGGAGTTCCGGGAGCTGCTCGAGGCGGCGCGGCACGACAAACGCGCACGGGATTTCGCCCGGCAGAAGATCGAAGAGGCCAACGCGATCATCGACGCTGTGCGGTTCCGCCGGGAACGGCTGCTGGAGGTCGCGCGGGCGGTCGTCGAGGCCCAACGCGACTTCCTGGACCACGGGGAACAGCACCTGAAAGTGCTGCGGATGAGCGACCTGGCGGCCCGCTTCGGCTGCGACCCGTCCACGATCAGCCGCACGGTGGACGAGAAGTACATGCAGACCCCGCGCGGCATCTACCCGCTGCGGTACTTTTTCACCGGGGGGGCGGAAACCGACGACGGCGACGCCCTCGGCTGGGCCAGCATCCGGGCGAAAGTGGCCGAAATCATCGCCCGCGAGGACAAGCGCAACCCGCTCAATGACGACGAGATCGTGGCCCGGCTGCGCGCGGACGGCATCGACATCAAACGCCGCACCGTCGCCAAGTATCGTGCGCAGCTCGGCATCCCCTCCGCCCGCCAGCGTATCCAGTACTGAGTCGCCCCCGCGCGTCACAAGGCGGAATCCGTGCGTCCGCCACGAGTAGCGGGACGCGGTCGCGCAGGGCGATCCGCGCGCCCGACCGCGGAATCCGTCCGCCCGCAATCGGTCCGCGCGCAAACCCGTCGGGACACGCCCCCCCGACCGTCAACGCGAAGCGGTGCCCGACGCTCGGCGGGCCCCTCAGCCGCCCGGCGGCCAAGTGACCAGCGGGTCGAACTTGTCGGTCACCAGGCTGTCGAAGTACGCCAGCCAGCGCACCCCCACGTAGATCTTCACAGCCAGCAGGAACCACGCCGCCCACTCAGTGACCGAGTACCGGCGCAACGCGATCAAGATCCCCGAACCGAACACCAGCAGGCCGAACTTGAACGTCGCGACCACCCACGGCGGCCCATCCAGCAGCGCACGCGCCAGCGGGTTCAGCTCGACGAAGTGCGTGGCCGCGCGCTCTTGCAGCGTGAAGTACAGATCGAACGCACTGACCACCCACACGGCCGCCAGCGCCAGCAGCACCCGGCGCGGGCGCGTGAGCGCGCGTCCGAACCGCACCAGGCGGCCCGCCGACGCCGGTCGCGGGACGGGCGGCGGCGAATCGCTGCTACGCCGCGCGGGCGCCGCGCGTGGCGGACGCCCGGCCCGTCCGCTCCGGTCGCGCCGCCCGTCCACGGCCGGTGCCCGGGCCGCGCGCCGCGCATCGAGCGGCGGCTCGACCAGTCCCACGTGCGTATCGGATCGGGTGTTGCCCGCGGAAGAAAGACTCTCCATGTCGGTCCCATCGACCGGAAGGGCCGCTCCCTCCAGCGCCGCGGGCGGTCCGGAAACAGCGCGCCGCGGGGCGCCGCGGGCCGGGCGCGGCCGTCCCTTCGGAAGCCTCCCGGCCCTATACTGCGTGCCGCTGTTGCGTCCCGGCGTCCGTGCCGTTGGGAGGCCTCGATGCCCGCGCCGCCTGACTCAGCGTCACCGCTGCCGACCATCGCCGAGCGCGCCCGGCCGCGTTTCCACCAGCCGAAACCCGCCCTCCGGTGGCTCGGGGTCGTGCTGGCCGCCGCGGGCGCGGTGGTCTCGTGGCAGTTGTTGCTTTTTTCGGCCGCGCCGCAGCGTAACCATCCGTTGGTCGAGCTGCTGTGCGGCGGCCGGGACGCGCTGGCGGCCGAGGGCGATTGCGGCAGCGTGCTGACCGCGCCGCAGGCGTACGTGCGGCTGGGGCGCGAAGCGGGAGCGCTGCGGCTGCCGGTCTCGGCGCTCGGGTTGGCCTACTTTCTGGTCGTAGGCCTGTGGTACGTCTTCATCGGGCCGCCGACACATTCGCGCCGGTTCTGGCACCTGCCGCTGCTCCTGCTCGTGCTGGCGGGCGCGTGGCAGTCCGCGGGCTACGTCCTGATCATGCTCCAGGAGCTGCGACGCTGGTGCGGCGGCTGCCTGGTGGTGCACGCGCTCAACGGCGGGCTGCTCCTACTGACGGTCGGCGGCTGGCCGTGGGGCGGGCCGCGCACCCCCGAGGCGCCGCACCCGACCACGCGCTTGGCGCTGAGCACGGCGACCGCCGGCGTGCTGGGCGGGTTGCTGACGCTCCTGGCCGTGTATCTGATGATCGTCGGCGGCGTGGTGCGCGCCCAACAGGCGGAGTACGAGCGTGTGCTGCGCGACCCGGCGTACATCGCCTGGGACGTTCAGCGCCAGCCCGTGGTCGATGCGCCGCTGCTGTCCGACGACCTGCTGTACGAGGGAGATCCCGCCGCCGCCCACACCGTGGTGGTCTTCTCCGACTTCCAGTGCAGCCATTGCGCGAAGCTGCACGGGGTGTTGAGCGACCTGCTGACGCAGCAGGCCGGGCGCGTCCGCGTCGCCTATCGCCACTACCCCGAGGATCCCGAGTGCAACCCGGACCCGCGTTTTCGCATCGGCGGGCACTTCTACGCCTGTCGGGCCGCGCGGGCCGTGGAGGCCGCCGGTCTGGTCGGCGGCCCCGACGCCGCCGCGCGGCTGCGGGCGCTGATCTACGCGCGGCAGCGCGAGCTGCCGGTCGAGCCGCCGAGCCGGCAGACCGCCGACCAGCGTGCGCTCGTCGTCCGCTGGGCGGTCGAACTCGGCCTCGACCGCGCCGCCTTTGAGGCGGCCCTCGATTCCGATGCCGTGGCCGCCCGCATCGCGGCCGATGTCCTCCTGGCGCAGCGCTTGCAGATCACCGGGACCCCCACGGTCTACCTGGACGGCCGCCGCGTGCGCGGCTGGAGCGAGCCGGCCGTCTGGAACGCGCTGCTCGAATCGGCGCCGTCCGGCGGACCCTGACGTGAACCGGGGAGCGCCCGGCGGACGCGGCGCCGCGCCGCACGGTCGCCGCGTGCGACCGCGAAAAGCGTTGATACGGTTCGGGCGTGCCGCGGGCCCGACCGCTGGAGCCCACCGTGTCTGGAAACGATGTCCTGCTGATCGGCGTGGACGGCGGGGCGACCGAGGTCAAGGCGCACGCCGTGGCCTGCACGGATTTCGACCGTCTCTCAGGACTGGCCTTGCGACCCGAAGCGGCCTCACGCGTCTACCCGCGCCGGCCGGATTTCGCCCCGCGGCCTGTCGCCGAGCAACTGGCGGAACGGGACGCCGGAGCACTGCGGCTGTCGGCCGCGGAGCAGGAGCAGGGCACGTTGTGGATCACGGCCGCGGCGGAGGCGATCGCGGAGGTGGCCCGCGCGGCGGGCGCCCGCCGCATCCTGGTCGGCGTCGGGATGCCGGGGCTGAAGACGCCCGACGGACGCGGGATCCACGTGATCAACAACGGCCCGCGGATGCCGGACTACCTCCCGCAGCTTGAGCGCGGGCTGGCCGCTGCGGGTCTGGAGTTGGCGGCGCCGATCGCCGCGTTGGGCAGCGATGCGGACTACTGCGGCCTGGGCGAGGAATACGCCGCCGACGGCCTCTTTCGTGACGTCTCCAACGCCTACTACCTCGGCGGCGGGACGGGCATCGCTGACGCCCTGAAGTTGCGCGGCGCGCTGGTTCCTCTCGACCAAACCCGAACGTGGCTGCTGAAGGCCTGGCAGATCCCCAGCGCACTGGGCGCGACCTTCGAGAAGCTCGCATCCGCCGCCGCGCTGAACCGGGTGTGGGCGGCTTTGGGAGGCCACCCCGACGACGCACCGCCCGCCCGCCGATTCCCGGAAATGGCCGCCCGCAACGGGCACCCGGTTGCCGCCACGTGGCTGGATGCGGCAGCGCTGGTGCTCGCCGAGCTGATCCACGAGCGGCTGACGACGCTCTACGCCGGCCGGGCGGCGGCCCCGCACCGTGGCGAGGCGTACGCCCGGCTCGCCGCAGACCACCCCTACCGCGGGCTGGTGCTGGACCGGGTGATCATCGGGCAGCGCATCGGCCTGCTCTACGCCGACCCGCAGTATCACGCCCTGTTCGCCGCGCGGCTGGACCGGCACCTGGCGGCGCTGCTGGCGGACGGACCGGACCCGGCCCTCGCGGCTGCGTACCTCGGCGAGAACGAGGAGCTGCGGCCGGGGCTGGTGGTCGCCTCCCGGCTGCGAGCCGCGCCGGCGCTGGGCGCGGCCGTGGCGGCGTTGCGGGCGCGCCGGGCCGGCCCCACACACGCGGCGTGACGCGGCGGGCGTCGCCGGGACGACGCCGTGCCGACCGTGCCGACGACGAACGCGAGCGCGGGGGTTGCCGACATGCGGCGCGCGGCGGGGTGGCGGCGCGAGACGTCTCACTCGAAGGAAAGCCGGATCCCGATCTTGTTGCCGCCGACCGTGCCGGTGCAGTGCATCACCGTGCCGCTCAGCACGACCAGACCGCACGGCAACGGACACTCCAGCAGGACGGGCGCGTTGCGGGCGACTTCCGCCTCGCTCAGCACCATCACGCCCCCCGCGGACACCTGCATGAGCCAGGCCCGCGTCGCGGTCGGCCGCCCGTGCTTGGTGTGGTGCAGCAGCCGGCAACCGGCGATCCTCAGCGGGTATCGCTGGGCCCGTCGCCGCAGGGGCGGTTCCAGCTCCGACCCCACGAGCCCCGCCAGCAGCCTGAGCCAGTCGTCGCGGCGGAGCGGCTTGGCGGCGGGCGGGTTGGATCCGATCATCGGGGCAGCGCTTCCGGTCATGGTTCCTGCAACGACTTCGTCGGTCGAATCGGCCACGCAGTTCAACACGCGGAAAGGCCTCGGCCACGGCCCGTTATCGGGCGTACGCCGCCGCAATTGAAATCCGAGCGCCGTGCATCCGATGCGCAGGTGCGCAGGACGGCCGCTCCGCCACCGCGTCGCGGCGGGTCGGGCCATTGTGTCCTTCGCCCGGGAGCCCGCCGTGTCGCGCCCGATCCTGGTCCACAATCTGCCCGAGTTCGACCCGGCCCTCGTGCCGGGCTTTCGCGTCGCCCTGCGGACCCGCACCGCGCAGGAGCTGCTGGCCGCGGTGACGGCGGGCGGCGTTGCGGCCGTGGTCCTGGACCTGAGCGATCCGCACGCGCTGGCGACGATCGCACAGATCGTCGAGACCCGGCCGGGCCTCGGCATCGTGGGCGTAGCGGACCGCTCCGACAGCGCGATCGTCCTTACCGCGCTGCGGGCGGGCTGCTCGGACGTCACGTTGCGCCCCTTGTGTCGCGAGGACCTGGGGGCCGCGCTGGAGCGTGCCAGCGCGCCCGCGGGGACGACCGGAAGTGGGCGGACGATGGCCCTCTTCGGGACCGTCGGCGGGGCCGGCGCCACGACGCTCGCGTGTCACCTCGCCGTGGAATGCGCGGCCGTCACGCGGCAGCCGGTCGCCCTGGTGGACCTCGACCTGGAGTTCGGCGGGGTGGCTGGCGCGTTCGACAGCACGCCGGGCTTCACGCTCGGTGACGTGGCCCGGGCGGGCGTGATCGACGCCGCCCTGATCGAGCGGGCCGCCCTGGCGCTGCCCAGCGGCGTGCGCCTGCTGGCCCGCCCCCCGGAGATCCACGACGCGCACGCCATCGATGCCGCCGTCGTGCCGCATATCCTGCACGCGGTCCGTGGGCTCTACCCCGTCACCGTGCTCGACCTCCCGCGCCAACTGACGCCCCTGGTCGGGGCCGCGCTCGAGCTTGTCGACAAGCTGATCGCCGTGGTGCAGCTCACGGTCCCCAGTGTGCGCAACGCCCGGCGGCTGTTCGAGGCGCTCCAGCGGGAGGGCGTATCCGGCGAGCGGCTCGAGTTCGTCGTCAACCGCTACCGCCGGAGCCTGCACCTGCTGAGCGTCGAGACCGTCGAGCAGGAGCTGGAGCGCCCGGCTTTGGGGGTCGTGCCGAGCGACTTCCGCGCCGTGCACCAGGCGCTGGACATGGGGCGCCCGCTGGCCCACCGCAATCCGGTCCGCGCGGCGATCCACGAAATCGCCCGGAAGATCGTCGGCGACACGCCCGGCGCAGTCCCGCCGCGCGAGGGATGGCGCTCCCGGCTCAGCCTGCGGCGCTGAACCGCGGCGCTACACGCGCTCCACCAGCAGCAGGCACTCCGCCCCGCCGCCCACGCGCTGGAGTTCGATCCGCAGCACCTCCAGCACCTGCCTCATCTCCGCCAGTCCCGACAGGTCGATGATCCGGCTCTCCAGCAACACGAAACAGCGCGGAATCGTCGCTCCGGCATCACTGTAACGGGTATGCTGCTCCGCCAGCATCGCCAGGTCCTGCTCGGCCGTGGCCGCCGTGCTCGCCCGCCAGTCCGCGCCGTTCGCCGCCCAGCGGATCGTCCCCGCCCGGTCCAAAACGCGCACCGCCAGCCGCGACTCGCGCACCAGACCGCCCAGCCGCCGGACGACCTGCGGCGCCGCCCACAACTCGAACCCCGCCGCCCGCACGCGGCACTGCGGCGGCGCGGCCGTCCGTCCGCAGCTCGCCGCGACCAGCTCCGCCCGCTCGGCCTCGGTCAGTTCCCGGCCGCGCAGCTCCTGCGTGCGGATTTCCGTGGAGCCCTCGGCCGTCGCCCGCAGCAGGTTGCGGCGGCTGTCCACCTCGACCACCACGTTGACCGTGTCCGGCGCGGCGCCCATCCGCAGGACGCGCTCCAGCGCCTCGGCCCGGATCCGGCGGATGTCCTCCTCACCCGGCGAGATCACGGTGCGCTCGACCGTGTCGCGGACCAGCGCCAGCGCGACCCCGATCGCGCTGATCACGTCCGCGTTCGCGACCGTCTCATACGGCAGGCCCAGCACCCGGCCCACGTACGGCACGATCGCCGCCGCCCCGCCGCCCCCGCCGATCAGCCGCAGCACACCGCGATCGAGCTTGTAATCCCGGATCAGCCCCGCGACCGCCGCGCACACCCGCGGCGCCGCGGTGCGCAGAATCGTCTCCGCCAGCGCCGCGCCGTCCCGCTCCCCGCAGACCGCCGCGGCTGCGTCCAGCCCCGCCGCGGTCACGTCGGCCCGGCCCGCGGCCGGGTCGCCCTCCGGTACCAGACCCAGCCGGTTGGCCGCGCAGGTCGTCGTGACGGCCAGCCGCTCGCTTCCAGCCGCCACAGCCAGGAACTCGTCGCCCTCGAACGGATACGTCGTGCCGCGCAGTTCGGTCGGCGGCCGCGTCGCGAAGCTCAGGTACGGCAGCCCGGCGATGTGGCTGCTGCGCGGCCCGACCTGGGCCACCCGGCCGCCCCGCAGGTACACCAGCGAGCCCCCGGCCACGCCGACGGTCCGCACGTCGAGCGTGCTGACGTGCAGCTTCTGCCCACCGACTTCCGCGCTGCGCACGGGGCAGCGGCCGCTCTTGATGATGCTGATGTCCGTGCTCGTGCCGCCGACCTCCAGAAACAGGCCGTCCGAGACGCGCGCGTACAGCAGCGCCGCCGCGACGCCGGCGGCGGGCCCGGACAGCATCGTAAGGATCGGCCGGCGGCGCATCTCGGCGATGTCCATCACGCCGCCGTCGCTGCGCATGATCATCAGCGGCGCCGTGATGCCGGCCTCCCGGACGGCCTGCTCGGTCAGGTTCGCCGTGCTGAGCATCCGCGGCAGCATGCAGGCGTTGATGACGGCGGTGCGCGTGCGGACGCCCAGTCCGTGCAGTCGGCTCACCTGATGCGTGCCGGTCGCCGGCACCCCGCGCAGCGCCGCCCGTTCGCACACGAGCTGCTCGAGGGTCGGGTCGTCCACACTGAACGCCTCGGCCGCCACGATGACCTGCGCCCCGGCCGCGCAGAGCTGCTCGAGCGCGGCGTCGATGGCCTCCGGCGTCGCGGCCTCCGAGCGCAGGAAGCGGTGGTGCAGCGGGAGCACGCGGCCGGGGCCGAGTCGGATCGGCGTCAGCGCGGTCTGCCGCCGGGCGAGCCAGGCGCCGCCGCCGCGGCCCAGGCCGAGGATGCCGACGGGCGCGACGTCGCCCTCCAGCAGCGCGTTGGTGGCCTGCGTCGTCGAATGCGCGATGAGCACCACCTGCGCGGGCTCCAGCCCGCACCGGTCCAGCAGCCGCAGCAGGCTCTCGACCACCCCGCGGGCGACGCCCTCGCGGGCCCGGTGCGTCGTGGGGACCTTGACCTGGCCGAGCAGCGCCAGCGTGTCGGCGTCGATTGCGACGGCGTGTGTGAACGTGCCGCCGACGTCGATGCCGATCCGGACGCGCTGCGACGCCGTCACGTCAAACTCCTCGCGGGCGACAGATGAAGCGTCGGAACGGGAGCAGCCGGAGGGGACGCACGAGACCGGGCAGGCGGGGCGCATGGAGCGCCCCGGGCCCACCGCCGCGGACCGCACGTCACCCGCGTTGGTGCGGCGGCGCGCGGGGAGCGCTGACCTTCGCCCCGGCCGGCACCGGCCGCAGCCATCCTCGCGTATGCGCGCCGTTGCACGCTCATGCCCGCCTGCTTATGGACCGACGAACAGGAAACCGAAAATCACCACCGCCGCTGCGGCCGCCAGCCACACCGGCAGCAGCGTGTACCGCAGGATCTGGTTTACACCCACGCCCTGGAAGCCCGCGATCCAGACGTTGGCCGTGTTGGTCGGGTCGCACACGCCCTGAAGCATGCCCGCGGCGAGGATCGCGCCGAGGATCGCCGCCGGCGGCAGCGGGGACGTCGCCAGCAGCGTCGCCGAGACCGCCAGCCCCATGCCCCACACGTTCAGCGGACCGCGGTACAGCGCCAGCGGCGCCGCCAGCGCGAACAGCGCGATGTACCCCACCCGCGACGCCGGCACCGCCGCCGCCAGCAGTGGCCGCAGATAGGCCTGCACGGGCGCCGTGCCGAGTGCCGTCACGAGCAGCCCGATGCCGATCATCAGCAGTACCGGCGGCATGACCGCCTGGGCCCCCTCGATCAGCGCCCGCGACAACTGCCGCGTCGCGCCGGGTCGCCGGCAGACGCAGACGTACATGTACGCGAGCGTCACCAGGAAGGCGCTGATCTCCTCAATCCGCGCGAAATACACCAGCGCCACCGGCACCAGCGGCGCCAGCAACAGCCGGGCCGGGACCGCCGCCGGCCGCGGCCCGTCGGCCGCGACGGCCTCGAAGCTGCTGAGCAGGCGGCGGCGCGTGCCCCAGGCGATCCACGCCACGCCGCAGGCTGCGTAGAGTCCGACCATGATCCACAGGATCCGATCGAGCTCGTCCGGCCCCAGGCCGTAGAAGTCCAGCCACAGGCGCCGCGCCACCGGGTTCAGCGTGCCGCCCAGCGCGATCGCGATCAGGAACGTGCCCGCCGCCGCGATCGGCCCGAGCCCGACCGACCGCAGGATCGGCAGGATGATCGTCCCCAGCATGATCACCGTGCCCAGCCCGCCGACCGACGTGAACACCACCGCCGTGACGATGAAGACGTTCAGCGCGATCAGGAAGGGCCGCTCGCCCGCGAACTCGGCCGTCCAGTACACCAGCCGCTCGGCGATCTTCAGGTGCCGCACGTACATCGCGAACATGCCGCCGAAGACGGTCGCGATGATCGTCGCGTAAAGCTGGAGACTGCCCGCCCGGAAGAGCATCAGGAAGTGCGCCGCAACGTAGCTCACCATCGCGCGGGCCGTGAACCAGCCGTCCCGCCGCGGCGCATCGGGAAAGCGGTGCTCCAGCTCAGGCACGGCCCGCGCCGCGCGCTCCAGCACCTCCGCCAGCCGGGCCGCCGCGGCGGCATCATCCGGCGCGGCCTCGACGAGCTTCCGCACCTCGGCCGCCAGCGTCGCGAACGGAATCGTCTTCAACTCGTCCTCGAGCGTCGCCCGCGGACCCGGCACGTGCGGCGGCCGGGCGAACTGCGTCTCGACCCGCGCGGCGTGGTCCAGCACGCTGCGGCGGAGTGCGGCGTCCTGCTCGGCGTATTGCGCCACCACCGTCAGCAGGCGCGCCCGCAGCCCTTGCTCCGCAAGCCCGGAGGCGGACGGGCGGTCGGCCGCGTGTTCCCGCAGCTCCAACTGAAGCGCCAGAACAGCGCCCCGGTAGGTCCGCACCAAGGTGGCCAGGTAGGCCGCCCGATACCAGCGAAAAGCCTGCCATTGCGCCAAGCGCGACGGCCCCGTCCGCGTTGCCCCTGCGCTCGGTTGCGTTGCGGCGCCGCGCGCGTCCGGCGACACCACCTCCGTCTCGGTCTCCGGTTGTAGCAGATCCCCCGCGAGAGCCACGCTCAGAAACGCCACCGCCATCAGCGGCAGCGCCAGCAGCGCCGACAGCCGCTCCAGGAACATCGCCGCCGCGAAGCCCAAGAACACGACCAGCAGGAGCAATCCGACCGTCAGCGTCATGCGGCGGCGGCATTATTGGGCGGCGGGCCGGCCGCGGCCAGTGCCGGAACGGAGGCGGCCGTCAGATCAACCATAGATGTGCGGAGTCTAACATCAAGAGGTGAAAGGACGCCCCTGTGGTCCAATTCCTGACGCAACAAAAGACGATCCACAGCACCAACATCGCGAGCGCCGCATACTGTCGCACCCCCCCCCCGGGCGCGGACCCGCGCCGCCCCGCAGGATCCGTCCCGCGCGGAGACTCACCAGCGCGGCGAACACCGGCCCGACGCCCCAAACTGCGCCCAGCATCTCCGGCCAGACCAGTGCGACGGCAACGGTCGGCACGAACGACAGGGCAGCCACCGCGGGCACCCACCAGCCCGCGACCCGCAGGGTGTGTTGCGGCAGCAGCTTCGGCACACGCAACACCCACGGTTCTGAGACCACCGAGAATGTCACGGTCACGCCGAGGAAAGCTTCGAACCAGAGCACGTAAAGGTGGAGAGAGAGAGCCACCGTGAGCCCACCATACGGGCTGCATTCGCTCATGCGGCAGGTCGCCCAGGCGAGCGGCATGACGCAGGCGGCGCTCACCCACAGTAAGCCGGTCACGAGGGCCAGCACGGCCGCCCACCGCGGGCCCTCCAAGTCGATTTCGCGAATCACCCAGCGCGGGTCGACCAGGGCGTGGACCAGGTCGCACAGGCCGGCCCACAGCACCTGGTGCGGCTGCCACGGGTCCACGAGATCGAGGCGCGTCGGGCGCTGCCCCGGCAGGATCTCCGCCTGCCACTGCGCGGGAGTGAACGTGAGGCCGCATTCGGGACAACGCGGCTCCACTTGCCCGCGCAAGTCGTAGCTGCAACGCGTGCACCAACGCGCAGCGCTCAGGTCGACCGCCATGCCACGTATGATAAGCCCAGCGGGCCGGTGCAGCCGGGGTGATATCCCACTGCGGGCCGGTCCCGGCCTTGCCGGCCGACCTAGTTGCCCGCCCGCAGCAGACGCGTCACCGCATCCGCCGTCCGCAGCCGTTTCCCCGCCACCTCGGCGATGTGATAGTCGAGCAACGCGAACCACTCAACCGCCGGGCCATCCTCCGGGCGCGTCCCCCGCAGCGCGTCGGCGATCCGTCGCTTCTCTACGTGATGGATCTCGCAATCGCGACACAACAGCCCCCCCGCCGCCGAGCTGAAGTACGCCGCCTCCCCGGGCCGGGGCGGCCGGCCGCACTCCACGCAGGACTCCAGGTGCGGGGCGTAGCCCGCGGCGCGCAGCAGCACCCGTTGAAACGCGACCAGCGCGGCGGCCGGCTCCGCCTTTCCGGCCAGATTCTCCAGCAACCCGCGCAGCCCGGTGTACAGCACTGCGGCCGGCTCGGCCGGCTCGGTCAGCGCCAGCGTAGCCTCGGCCGCGTACAATGCGCCGTATAGGCGGGCGGGGTCACGGCGGAGGCCGGTGAAGGCGTCGCGCTGGACCCATTCGGTGAGCGTCCCCAGATCGGCCTCGCCCCGGGGCGGAAGGAACGACAGTTCGCCGCGCTCCAACAGATCCAGCCCCGGCGCGACGCGCGCCCGGGTGCCGCGCCGGACGCCTTTGGCGATCAGCCGGACCTGTCCATGGGCGGCGGTGAACAGGGCCGCGATCTGCGAGGTCTCGCGGAAGTCCGTCAGACGGAGGACGATGCCCTCGTCGTGCGCGGCGGTCATGGCGGGGTAGTTTCGCCGCCCGCCTCGATCCTCTACAATACCGCGGCGAGCGGGAGCGATGCGGAGCGTGCGATGCCCGGGCGGAACGGCGGCCGCAAGCCGAGCCTCGATGACTATCTTGACCGGCGGGTCGTGCTCGACACACAGGGGCCGTTGCTGTACATCGGCCAGCTCGTGGCGTATGACGAGCGCGGCTACTGGCTCGACGACGCCGACGTGCACGACCGCGACGAGGGGCACAGCACCAAGGAAAAGTACATCAACGACGCGTACCTGCTGGAGCGCGACGGGACCCGCCCCAAGAACCGCCGCCGCGTCTTCGTCGAGCGGTCGGCGATCGTCAGCCTCTCGGCGCTGGACGATGTGATCGCGGAGGGGCCGACCGCCGACCCCAACCGCTGGATGGTCTGAACCGGCCGCGGCCGCGGCCGCCGAACTTCGGGCGCCCGCATGAAACTCACCTGGCAACGGCAGCGCATCCGTCCGCGGCACCGCTTCTCGACCTCCCAGTGGGGCGTCGACGAAAAGGAGACGCTCATCGTGCGGCTCGAGCACGACGGCTCGGTCGGCCTGGGCGAGGCGGTCCCGTCGTCGCTATACGGGCAATCGCTGGAGTCGTGCGAGGCCGCGCTGGCGCAGATGGCCCCGCGCCTGGGGGACGATCCGTTCGCGCTGGAGTCGCTCCTCACGCGGCTGGGCCGGGAGTTCGACCGCGAGCGGGCGGCCCTCGACGGTCTGGACGCCGCGCTGCACGACTGGGTCGGCAAGCGGCTCGGCGTGCCGGTCTGGCGGCTGCTGGGACTGGACCGACCGCGAAAACAGACGACGTTCACGATCGGCGTGGCCGACCCGGACCTGACGCGGGTGAAGATCGACGAAGCGCTGGCGGCCGGGTTCGACGCGCTGAAGATCAAGGTCGGCGTCGCCAGCGACCACGAGACACTGGCGCTGGTGCGCGCGAAGTTCGACGGACCGCTCTTCCTCGACGCCAACGCGGCCTGGACGCCGGAGGAGGCCCGGCGGCAGATCCCGACGCTGGCCCAGTATCGCCCCACGATCATCGAGCAGCCGCTGCGGCGCGAGGACTGGCGGCACATGCGGGAACTGCGCGAGCTCGGCGTCGCGCCGATCTTCGCCGACGAGAGCTGCGAGCGGCCCGCCGACGTCGTGCGGCTGCACGGTTACGTGGACGGCGTGAACATCAAGTTCAACAAATGCGGCGGACTCCGGGCGGCCCTGCGGATGATCCACGTGGCCCGCGAGCTGGGCCTGCTGACGATGCTGGGGTGCTTCGTGTCCAGCAGCCTGGCGATCGCCCCGCCGCTGACCATCGCATCGCTGGTGGACTACGCCGACCTGGATGGCGCGCTGCTGCTGGCCGAGGATCCGTTCGAGGGCATCACCCGCCACGGTGGGGTGATCGAACTGAGCGACCGCCCGGGGCTGGGCGTCTGGCCGAGGGGTCAATAACTCCCGCCGGCCCCGCCCGCCGGCGGCCGCCCCGCGTCGTGCGGCGGACTGCCGGGGCGAAACCGCCGCCCGCCCACGATAAACTGAGCGAGGCGAGCCGACCGCGTTGCGGAGACGCCCCGCCGGCCGTCTGGAGGTTGAAATCGTGCCGTCCCGCCTTGCTCTCCCGCTGGTGCTGTGCTGCGCGTCGCTGGCGCTGGCCGAGCTGCTCGTGACCGACCGCTACCGCGACAGCGTTCATCGTTTCAGCTCGGTTGACGGGTCGCTCGTCCAGTTGGACTTCATCGTGGGCGCCGGGCCCGGTCAGGCTCTGGATTCGCCCATGGAAGCCCTGGTCGTCGGCGACCGGATCTGGCTGAGCGATCAGAATCTCGACTCCGTCTTCCGCTACACGCTCACCGGCCAATATGTGGACCGCTTTGTCGGCCCCGCCCATCAGATCGACAACATCCGCGGTTTCGACATCGTGCAGGGCGTCCTGTACCTGACCAACTTCGGCACGGCCAACGGGGCCCCCGGCCCGGCGATCCGCCGGTTCGACGTCGCGACCGGGGCGAATCTCGGCACGCTCACCATGCCGGGCAGCCGCAGCCCGTGGGACGTGCTGGCCTATGGGGCCCGCCTGCTGGTCAGTGACGACACGAACATCAGCACGAACCCGCTGCTCGACACGGCCGTCATCTGGGACATCGCGCAGAACCCGGTCGGCGTGTTCGCGTCGGGCTCCGCCGGCACGAACGGCCTGTCGCTGCCCAAACAGATGATCGCGCTCTCCAACGGCCGCCTGCTGGTCGCCAACAACGGCACCCCGCGGGCGCTGCTGGAGCTCAACGCCGCGGGGCAGATCGTGGCCAGCTACCCGCTCGGCACCCTCCGGCCCAACGGCCTGTACGAGCTGGAAAACGGGCGGATTTTCATCGCCGGCGAGGACACGGGCGTGCTGGGCACGAACGGGGTGTACACGCTGGACCGCGCGACCGGCACACTGACGCCAATCCTTCTGGGCAACCAGGTCCCCGGCGGCCTCCTTCCGCACTACGTGAACTACTACGCGCCGCCGCCGGCCGTCTGTCCGGGCGACCTCAACTGCGACGGGGCAGTCGATTTCGATGACCTCGACCGGCTCGTGGAGGCCTTCAACTACCCGGGCGGCGTCGGCTGGCCGCACCCGAACTGCCCGTGGCTGAGCGGCGATTGCAACGCGGACGGCCAAGTCACGTTCGACGACATCGACCCGTTCGTGGCCCGGATCGGATCCAGTTGCCCGTAGGGAGCTCCCGCGGCCGCGGACGCCGCCCCGCGCCGGGCCGTACGCGGGGCACGGCGCGTCGCCCGCACCGGCCGCGGCGCGGCCGGTGCTTCGCGTCCGGGCGGTCAGCGGGCGGACACACGCTGTGTGTGGCCGTGCGACCGGGGGACCCCGTCGCCGCGCGGCGGCGCGCGCTGCCGGTCCGGCTCCGGTGGCGATAGGATGCCGCGCATGGACGCATATCCGCTCGCCCGCACGCGCTTCGCCCCGTCGCCGACCGGCTACCTGCACATCGGCGGGGCCCGCACCGCGCTGTTCAACTACCTGCTGGCCCGCCGCCTGGGCGGCCGGTTCGTCCTCCGCATCGAGGACACCGACCAGACGCGCAACATCGAGGAAGCCGACCGCAAGCTGATGGAGGACCTCCGCTGGCTCGGTCTCCAGTGGGACGAGGGCCCCGGGGTGGGCGGTCCGGGCGCGCCGTACCACCAGAGCCAGCGTTTGGACCTCTATCGGGCCGCGGCCCGCGAGCTGCTCGAGCGCGGGCTGGCGTACTACGCGTTCGAGACGCGGGAAGAACTCGAGGCGATGCGCGCCGCGGCCCAGCAGCGCGGCGAGAAGGGCTTCCGCTATCCGCGGCCGAGGCACTTTCCGTCGGAGGCCGAGGCCCGCCGGGCCCGCGACGCCGGCCGTCCGGTCGTCGTGCGGCTGAAGATGCCCGAACGCGACCTCACCGTCCACGACCGGATCCTCGGCGACGTGACCATCCGGGCCGAGGAGCTCAGCGACTTCGTCCTGCTCAAGGCCGACGGCTGGCCGACGTATCACTTCGCGGTCGTCGTCGACGACGCCGCGATGCAGATCACCCACGTGCTCCGCGGCCAGGAGCACCTCATGAACACGCCCAATCACGTCGCGCTTCAGGAGGCCCTCGGCTATCCCACGCCCCAGTACGCGCACCTGCCCATCATCTTCAACCTGTCGGGCACCAAGATGAGCAAGCGCGACAAGGACAAGGCCGTGCGCGACGCCGCCCGGGCCGCCGGCCTCGATGATGCGCGCCTGCTCCAGCTCGCCGGGCTCGACGACCCGGCGCTGCTGGCAGCCTGGCGCCGGGGCGACACGCAGCTTCCCGGCGCCGCGCTGCAACGCCTGGCGCGGGCCCTGGGCGTGCACCTGCCCGAGATCGAAATCCACGACTTCCGCCGCAGCGGCTACCTGCCCGAGGTCCTCGTCAACTTCATCGCGCTGCTCGGCTGGTCGCCGGGCACGGACCGGGAGAAGTTCACGCTCGCCGAGCTCTGCGAGCATTTCAGTCTGGAGCGCGTCGGCCGCACGAACGCCCGCTTCGACCGCGAGAAGCTGCTGGCGTTCAACACGGCCGCGCTGGAGGCGGCCACGCCGGAGCGCAAATTGGCGGGGCTAAAGGACTGGCTGACCGTGGCCGACCCCGGGCCGCTGACCGACCTGCCGGACACGGTCCTGGCGCGGGTGATCGCGTGCTGCCGCGGATTCCGCGTCTTTCCCGACCTGGAGTACAAGTGCGGGGCGCTGTTCATCCCCGATGAGCAGCTTCGCTACGACGAGAAGGCCGTCCGCAAGGTGCTGCTGAAGGACGCGGGGCAGGGCCGCCGCGTGTTGGAGGCGCTGCGGGCGCTGCTGGCGAACGCCCCGGACTGGACGCCGCCGGCCCTCGATGAGCTGATTCGCGGCTTCGCGGAGTCACAGGGTCTGGAGCTGGGCCGGGTCGCCCAGCCGCTGCGCGTGGCGGTGACCGGCTCCACGGTCAGCCCGCCAATCGCCGACACCCTCGACCTGCTCGGACGCGAGCGGACGCTGGCCCGCATCGACCGGGCCCTGGCCTACCTTCAGACGCTACAATGAGCGCCATGGAGGGCTGCCACATGCGCGCGGCGCGCCGGTGGATCGTCGGGGTGCTGGCCGTCGCCGCGCTGCCGACGCTGCCGGGCTGCCAGACCGCGCTGACCGGCGATTGGTACATGGTTCAGGCCATCCCGAACCGCGATACGTTCGCCATCGACAAGGCCACCTTCCGTGGGGACGGCACGTACACCGCGACGACCACGATCGAAGGGCTCACGCAGACCGAGACAGGCACGTACGACTTCATCGGGTACAAGCTCCGGCTTCGTCCGCAGGCCGGCGGCCAGCGGACGTACACCACGGTGCTCAAGCTGAACCGGCTGGAGGTCATGGACGGCCCGCGGAAGGTGGTGCTCCAGAAGGGTCGACGAGGCGGCTGATATGGAAGCGGCGGATCGCGTGCGGCGACGCGTGCTCTACCGGGGCCGGGTGCAGGGCGTGAGCTTCCGGGCCACCGCGGTGGACTTGGCCCGGCACCGGCCGGTGGTCGGGGGGGTGCGAAACCGGCCGGACGGGTCGGTGGAACTCGAGGCCGAGGGGCCGGCCGGCGAGGTGACGGCGTTCCTCGAGGAAGTCGCGCGGCACTTCGCGCGGAATATTTCGGACGCGGCGCAGGCCGCCTTGCCCCCGCGCGGGGACGAAACCTGTTTCGAAATCCGGTACTGACAGGGTGGCGTCCGGCCGGCGGTGGGGGGCCCGCCGCAGTCCGGGTGCAGCGGAGTGAAACCCGCTGAAAAATCCGCTGGGCGGCCCGTGCGGCCGAGCCGCGGCGAGCCGGTCAAGCCCCGGGCGGCCCGGGTGTCGGGCTCTCCCGCGGAGGGGGGTACAGCTCCGGGTGCATCCGCCGGAACTCGTCCATGCCGGGCGGCTCGGGGAAGGCCTTGTCCACGTCCAGCGCGTAATACTCGCATTCGGCCGCCAGCGCCGGGCGGATGAAGTCGTAGACGCGCTGGCGGAGGTACAGCGGCGCCCGTTCCCAGAGCTGCACCTTTTGGAGCGTGAGCAGCGGTGTGGGGACGGGCTCGGTCAGGAAGTTGGCGAATGCGTCCGTCTGCATGTCGACGAAGGCCGGCAGCTTCAGCCGCGGCGTCTCCTCCTGGCGGCGGTTGTAGTCCTCATGAAACTGCTGCGCCCGACGGACGATCTGCACGAAGCGTGTCGCATTGCCCGCCGCCAGCTCCGTCATCGAGCTGCGGAACAGGCTGTCCAGCAGCGTAATCATCTCACGCTGGCCGGGGTAACTCATGCCCTCGAAGTAGCTGTCCACGACGAACTCGTGCAGCGTCTTCCGGAACGCGGGATTCGGCTGGCCGCCGGGGGTGCGCGGGTACGTCTCCTGGAGAAACCGGTAGTAGCGGGCGGCGTCGGCCTCCAGCCCGGCCAGATACAGCGAGCGGATCATCTCCGTCAGGAAGTTGATGTGCCCGGAACGGTAGGTGGACAGCACCTCCCCCGGCTCCACGTTCGGGTCGAAGAGCTGCCCGTACCGGATGAAGGCCTGGTGCAGCGCCTCGGCGAAGGCCGGCTCGACGCTGCGATTGAGATACGACAGGTGAATCCGCTCGGGCAGCGGCTCGAAGACGATTCGCCCGAACAGGAACAGGTTCCGCAGGCTGAAAAACAAGATGCGGGCCGTGTTCGTCTTGTCGTGGAGATAGTCGTTCAGCGTCTCGCCGCCGGCGATCAGCCCGCGGCTCGTCCAGTACAGGGCATGCGCGTCCACTGCCCGCCAGTCGATCGGCCCGAACGTCCGGATGAGGTACGCCATGTGCTCCGGGTCGAGCTTGTACACCTCCCGCAGCACCTTGCGCTGGAGGAAGCGCACCAGCGCTTCGGTCGCGGGCGGGTTCGCTCGCACCTGCAGCACGGCGTCCAACGCCGCCCGGCGGGCCTCGGCGGCCGCGTCCGTCGGCCGCGGCCGGGCCGCCACCCGCGACAGCGTCGTGGGCGGCGCGCGCAGCTCCTGGTAGGGTGCAAAGAACGTGAAGGCCAAACCCTCGGGCCGCCAGTACTCGTCCTCGCTGAGCTCGTCGTCGCTGATCACGATGCCCAGCGGGCGGAGCCGGGCGACCAGGTCGCGCGTCTCCGGCACACGTTCGTACAGCTCTGCGAGCGTGGCCGGCGCCTGGGCGATGCTGTCGATGAACTGGAAGGCCGCATCCCGCGCGATCTCGGCCGCGGTGAGCCCCGGCGAGATCGGGGCCCCGGTGTCCGAGTCAATGCGCGCGGGCGGCTCATACTTCAGCCCGCGGGCCTCGGCGGACTTGCGGCGGCGCTCCTCGTTCTGCCGGGCGGTGATCTCGGCGGCCTGCGCCAGCAAGTCGACGTCCTCGGCGGAGCGCATCCGGTCAGCGACCCGGGCCAGCTCCTCGGCCGAAACTTCCGCGAGCGGATTGGGCGGCGGGCCGAGCACCAGGTGCATCCGCCACGCCCAGTTGCATTTGTACGTGTAGTGGTGGTCGTCGACCGTCTCGCCCATCTTGTTGTTGAACGTCCAGGCGAGCTGTTTGTAGAGGTTCACGGCCCGCGGGTTGAGCGGGATGCCGCGGTCGCGCAGCAGCTTCACGCCGTTGTAGACCCAATTCCAGCGCTCCTCCGGCGTGAAGGTCGTGACCGAGATATTCCAGGCCATGTTCCACGACGCGAACTCCCACACGCTGGGGAAGTGCGGCTGAAGCTGGCAAATCCAGCTCGCCAGTTGCATGGCGTCGTAATAGCGGCCCTGCTCCTTGTATATCTCGGCCCGCACGAACGCGATGTTAGTGATCAGCCCCCGGAACGCCCCCAGCACCTGCACGGCGAACGCATACTCGGGTGGCGCAGTCTCCAACGCCGACTCGGCGCCGCGCACGTTCAGCACAACGCGCTGCGCGTTAATCGTCGGCATCCGCGTGGCCGCCACGACCAGCAGGCCGGCGGCGGCCGCCAGCGCCACGAGTTGCACGAGCCGCGGATGCATCCGTCCACTCTCCGGGGCCTAGACCGTGATCTCCGCGACCTCGCGCCGCCGGAACACGAGCCAACCCACCAGCACCAGCACCAGTCCGTACCCCAGCGTCCGCGCCACCGTCTGAAGCAACAACGGCGCGCCAATGGACTCCCCGTCGATCAGCGGTCCGACCCCGTCATGCCGGGAGAAATCCGGGAACGCCACCAGCAGCAGCCGCACGAGCACAGCCCGCACGGCCGGCCCGAGGCGGCCGTACGGGTCGTCCTTGGGCGACAGATACTGCGCCCCCTCGCCGATGGCCTCCAGCCAAAACGGCAGCCCCAGGCAGATCAAGTAAAACGCGCTCACGCACAGGCAGGCGACGGGGAAGGACACGAACACACTGAAGCACACGCCCACCGCCGACAGCAGCGCGAGCCGCAGCCCGATGATCAGCAGGGCCCGCAGGTAGTTGGCCTCGAAGCTGCCGACCTTGTACAGCAGCTGAAGGCTGTCGGGACCCTCGAAGAACAGTGTGATGGGCATCTCCGGCGGGTAGGGGTTGAGAACGCCCAGTACCGCCCGCCCCCCGGCGAGGACCGGCTTTGCCGTCACGAGGAACTCGTGCCGCTGTCCGGCGCGCTCCTCGGCGAACACCGGCTCGTGCAGCCACTGCTTGGTGTCCGGGTCGCAGAACACCCAGCCCACGCGAACCATCTCGTCCGCCGTGGAAGGCGAGGCCCGCAGCTTGTACCGCACCTGCATCTTCGTGTCGGCCCGCTCGGGCGGCGCCAGGTTCGTGAACTCATACAGCGCCAACACGCCCGGCGGCACGCTCCGCCAGCGGTTCAGGATCTGCTCAAACTGCTCGCGCTCGGCCGCGGCCCGCTGCGCCGCGCTCAGGGCGCCGGCGCGGATCCGCTCGGCGACCTCGCGGCGCGCCAGCTCCGCGATGTCCGGTGGCACGACCGGGGTCGCGGCATGGCGGGCCGTCCACACCACGTCGCGCACCTTGAAGCGGTCGCGCTCGAACTCGACCGGCAGCGAGCGGATGAAGGCCGCGAAGCCGAAGATCACCGCGCCGCCCACCGCCAGAATCACGACGTTGAGCGCGTTCACCCCGAGCCACTTGCCCAGCAGGATCTCCAGCCGCGTGACCGGCTTGGTCACCAGCAGGTGCAGCGAGCGCTCGCGGAACTCGTTCGTGAGCGTCGCGCACGAGAAGAAAATCGTCGCCAGGCTGAGGAGAAAACTGAGCGCCCCCAGCGAGTACGCCAGGAAATTCTGCAGCCGCCCCGCCAGCGTCTCGTCTCCCCGCAGCGTGAACGGCAGGTACAGCAGCAGGAGCACCAGCACGACCAGAAGCGCCAGCACGATCCGCAGGCGCAGCCCCTCCTGAAAAGTCAGCTTCGCGATGGCCAGCGCGCGTCTCATGCCCCGTCCCGCCGCGGAGGCCCGCCGGTCAGTTCGTCCAGCACACCGCGGTCCACGTCGCCCGCCGGCTGCGCCGCGGCGGACTCCGTGACGACCTCCGCCGTCGCCGGCGGCTGCACGAGGTCGGCCAGCGCCGTCCGGTCCACGGCCGGCGCGGCGGTCGGCGCTGCCGCCGGCGCCGCCGCCGGCTCGCTGCGGACCAGCGCCTCCAGCACCGCCCGGCCCTCGGCCGCGCCGCCCAGGAACCCGGGGATCGCCCCGGCCGCGGCGCTGCCCGACGTCTCGACCCGTTCCCGCTGGGCCCGCTCGACGATCCGCAGGAACAGCGCTTCGAGGCGGTCGCGCGGCACGCTGACGACGACTTCACGGCCGTCGCGCTGCGCGATGATGCGCTGCACCTCCGCCAGCGTCTCCGGCGCCAGCGCCGCGCAGGTGAGCTGGATCTGGTCGCGGCGGCTCAGAATGTCATCGAGCGGCCCCGTTTCCTGGACGCGCCCGCCGTACAGGATCGTGACGCGGTCGCAGACTTCCTCCACGTCGGCCAGCAGGTGGCTCGAAAGCACGATCGTCTTGCGGTAGACCCGCCCCAGCCGCAGGATGATGTCCTTGACGAGCTTCGTGCCGATCGGGTCCAGGCCGCTGGTCGGCTCGTCGAGAATCAGCAAGTCGGGGTCGTTGATCAGCGCTTGCGCCAGTCCGATCCGGCGGGCCATGCCCTTGCTGTACTCGCCCACGGGCCGACGGGCGGCGGAGCGCAGCCCGACCATCTCGAGCAGTTCTTCCGTTCGCCGCCGGCGATCGCGCCGCGGCAGCCGGAACAGCGTGCCGTAGTAGTCCAGCGTCTCGCGCGCGTTCAGAAACCGGTAGAGGTACGACTCCTCCGGGAGGTACCCGATGCGGGCCTTGATCCGCACGTCTTCCGGCGGGCGGCCGAAGACCGCCACCCGCCCGCGGGTCGGATGCAGCAGACCCAGCAGTATCTTGATCGTGGTGCTCTTGCCCGAGCCGTTGGGGCCCAGCAGGCCGAAGACCTCGCCGGGCTGCACCTCCAGGTCCAGGTCGTTGACGGCCCGGACTCGCGCGCGGCGCCAGAAGTCCTTGAACACTTTCGTCAGCCCGACGGCCTGAATGACGGGCGGCGTACTCACGGGCGGTCCTCCGGCGCGGGCGCTCAGGGGGGCGTCTCCCCCCGCTGGCGGCGCAGCGCCGCCTCGGTCTCACGCTCGATCGCCCGCTGCGGATCGCGGTTTACCAGAATCTCGATCTCGTTGGCCTGCGGCACGAAGAACACCTCATTGTTCCGGTTCCCCAGGATCTCCTGCCGCATGGCCACCCACAGCCCCAACGCGGCGATCCGCGGCTGCACCTTCCGCAGCTCCACATAGCGCCGATACTGCTCGTACTCCCGCCGCAGCCCCTGATTGATCGCGCTGGCGACCCCTCGCGCCGCGCTGAGCCGCACGGCCACTTCGCCCTTGCCGCGCTCCTCCAGCGCGGCCAGCGCCGCGTCGATCGCCGCCTTCTTGGCGCGCAACTCCTCGGCCGGCGCACCCCGCATCTGGGCCGCGCCGTACTCGTCGATCTGCGCCAGCAATTGCCGGGCCGTCTCGCGGTCGCCAGCGGCCGCGCTGAGCGCTTCTATCGCCTTCTCCTCCGCTTCGTCGCGCAGCCGCTGCGCCTCGCTCACCGCCCGGGTCACGTCCAGGAACGCGTCGCGCACCGGGCCCGGCTCGATCGTCTCGGCGACGACCTGCTTGACCTCCACGCCCGTCTCCAGCCGGTCCAGCGCCGCCTGAAGCCGCCGCCGCACGCCGCTCCGCACGTCCTCCAGCGCCTCGCGCGTCACCTGCTCGATCGTCCGCCCCGCGACCTCGCGCACCACCGCCGTCTCGAGCAGCCGCTCCAGCAGCGGATTGAACTGCTCCGGCCGCTCGCCCACGCGCTGCACGAACGCGGCCGCGTCGCGGATCTGGTACTCCACCGTCCAGCGCCCGTGCGACAGGTTCCGGTCGCCGGTCAGCATCGCGCCGTCCTGGCCGGGGTTGAGGTCGGCCGTCGGGCCGACCAGTTCAGCCAGCGGCTTGGTCGCGGCCTGCTTGTCCTGCCCAGGCAGGAACCGGGTGCTCACCAGCGTCTGCGTCGTGCCGCTCACGCGGATCTTGCGGTCGAACGGGTCGGGCAGCGACCAGTGCAACCCGGGCGGAAACACGGGGCTTTCACCGCGTTCGGTCGTCGTCGTTCGCAGCACGCCCAGGCGGGCGATCAGCCCCTGTTCGCCGGGTGCCACCCGGAACCACCCCGACATCAGGTACAACACGACCAGCACGATCATCAGCACGCGCAGCACGTTGAAGCTCGCGTGCAACGCGCTGACCAGAGCCTGCTGGGCCGGGTCGGTCATCACCGGCACGCCGCCGCCCGGGACCCCGGCCCCCGGCCCGGCCTGGTGAACTTCCGCGTGCCCTTCCCCGGGTGAATGGTCGTGCTCGTGCGGCAGCGCCATGACCGCTCCTTACTGCCCGCCCGCCGGCGCCGCGGCGGCCGCGGCCGGCAGCCGCTCGACCGGCGGGTGGACGAACGGGCCGAACAGCGGCGAGTTCTGATCGAGGAAAATCGTGGTCTTCTGCGCGAGCGACGCCCTCAGCGCGTCGAGCCACCGGAGCCACTCGAAGAACTCCGCGTCTTCGGCCGCGATCTGCTCGTAGATGCGGGTGCTGGCCTGGACACCCGCCGACTTGATCTCCTGCGCCTTGCTGTTTGCGAACTCGAGGATCTGCTTCGCCTCGCTGTTGGCGCGAGCCTTGATGCCCTCCGCCTGCGACTTGCCCTCCTCCCGGAAGCGCGCCGCCAGCTTGTTCCGCTCCGCCCGCATGCTGTTGAAGACCTCCTGCGTCGTCTCCCGCGGCAGCGAGATCCGCCGCAGTCCCAGCTCGGCCACCCGAATGCCGTAGTCGGCCAGCAGCCCCGGCGCTACGGTCTCCCGCATCCGCTGCAACATCGCGTCGTATTTCTGCTCCACCAGGGCCGCATCCAGATTCACGAAATCCGACAGGTTGCTCTGGCCGATCACCGCGGCCTGCGCCTGGCTGATCCGCGAGCGCATCTGCTTCTCGGCCTCGTCCACCGTCCGCACCCGCCGGTAGAACTGAAGCGGGTCCTCGATGGTCCACAGCGCGTACGCCCCGACGATGACGTTCTTGCCGTCGATCGTCTTGATCTCCGTCTCCGGCGTGTCGAGCGTCTGGAGTCGCCGGTCGTAGAGCTGAACATGCTCGATCGGCCAGGGCAACTTCCACTTCAGCCCCGGCTCGCGGATCACCGCGCCCTCGTCAAAGCGCACCTTCACCGCCACCTGGTTGAACGCGACCTGATAAGTCGAGGCCGCCAGCAGCAGGATCAGCACCACCGGCACCGCCACGATCAGCGTCGTCAGGGACCACCTCATCGTTCGACTCTCCTCGCCGCCCGGGCCGCCGGTTCCGCCGCCCGGCCGCGGCCGACCGTCCGCGCGCTACGGCTGCCCGTCGCCCGGACGCAGATTGATGATGTCCGTGCTGGCCTGGTCCTCCGCCACAAACCGCACCCGTACCGTGCGGTCGCCGGGGTCGAAGGCCAAGAAGAACTTGCGGGCGTCCTTCAGCCCCTCCGTCAACACTTCCATGAGCCGCCGGCTCTTGTAGACCTGGGGCGCCGCACGAAACGCCGCCCGCTCGTTTCGCGCCACCGCCAGGTCGGCCTCCGCCGCCAGCTCGATCTGCCAGCGCTCCGCCGCCGCCGCCGCCAGCAGCCCCGCGGCCTCCCCGCCCAATCGCGTCGGCGTGAACTCCCAGTCCAGGGCTTCCCGCCACAGCGACTGCTCGACCCGCGCCGTCACGTGCGCAATCAGCGTCTCCGCCCGCGACGGCCCGAGCCGCTCACCGAGCGCCGCCCGCCGCGGCGCCAGCGCGGCCTCCAGCGCCGCCACCGCCGCCTCCTCGTCCGCCCGGGCCTGGGCGGCCGCCGTGGCCGCCCGCTGCTGGTCCGCCCACGTCTGCCCCAGGCCGTACTCAAAGTCGACTCGGGCCTGAAGCAACCGCTCCTCCGCCAGCTCCCGCCGGCCGCCCGCCTCCACGCGGGCCCGGAACAGGGCCTCGAGCGTCAGCAGTTCGTCCGTCAGGGTTCGCAGCGTCGTGGCGTCGATCTCCGCCAGCGCCGCCTCCGTGCGACCGATCTGCTCGCTCGCGCGCCGCGCCCGCTCCACCATCCGCGCCAGACGCCGGGCGAGCTGCTCGTTGCCCGCCGCCGCGGCCAGCTTCTGATTGCCCGTCACCAGCGCCTCCCGAATGGCCGCGACCTTCTGCTGCTCCGCCTTGACCACGTTGCGGTACGCGTCGGCCACGGTCCGCTCGGGATGCACATTCGTCACCGCCACGTGCACGACCTCCAGGCCGATCTGTCGCGCGCGGCGGTTGAGCAAATCCCGCACGACATCCCCGAGCTGCCCCAGTTCCGTGTTCATGAGCTGCTCGACCGTGCGGCTGGCCGCGTGGCGGCTCAAGACCTCCCAGGCGTAATCGCGCATGGTCCGGTCCGGGTCCCGCATCGTCTGCGTGAACAGGTGCAACTCGTCCAGGCGGATGCGGTACTGCACCGCGACGTCCATCCGGATCAGATGCACCGGCTGCCGGTCGATACGCTCGTCCTCCTCGCCCACCCGCGCCGCGGCCGTTTCAGCCGGGGTGGGGCACGCCAGAAAGTCGAAGTGCTCCTGACCGAAGTGGGTGGCGTCGGTCCATAGCAGCGTCGGCTGGGCCTCGGGCGTGCCGTCCCGCCGCCGCCCCGTCGCCGGGGAGGCGTGCGGGTCGGCGTCGAACTGCCGGTAGCCCACCACGATCTGCTTGAGTTGCCCCGTGTTGTATAGACGGGCCGTCTCGATCGGCCACGGCCACTTGAAATACAGACCGGGCCCCCACGGTGCCGGCGCGCCCGGGCCGCCGGGGTTGATCTGCCGGCCGAGCCGCTCCAGCACCGCATGCTCGAACGGCTGCACCACGACGATGCTGGTCAGCAACCACAGGGCCAGCGCGCCCGCCGCCGTCAGGGGCAGGAACGCCCGCAGCAGCAGCTTGAAGAACCAGGTCTGCGAGACTTGGAAGCCGAACTGATAGTTCAGGGCTTCGCTGATCGTGGCCGCGATCCCGCCCGGTTCGGCCACCAGACCGATCAGCCGGCTGTCGAACGCGGCCCGCGGCTCGGTGCCCTCCGACCGCGGCCGGTAAATGTCCAGGATGAAATTGATCAGCGTCTCGGCGCCGAGGACGATCATCAGCGCCGCCAGGCCGTAGGCCAGGCCCTGTTCCCAGCCCGGCACGCGCCCCGCGGTGTACTGGTACACGCCCAGCGCGACCAGCGCCGCGATCGCGGCCAGGGCGTTGCCCAGCATGTAGGAGCCGCAGGCCCGCAGGAGCTGCCAGCCGGGCACCCGCCCCATGCCCGAGGCATAGCGCGCCAGCAGGAACGTGGCCAGCAGCACAACGGCCAGCGCCACCATGAGCACCGGCACGTTCTGCACGGGGGGCCAGGTCGGCGCCCCAAGCGCGCCGATCGCTTGCAGGCTTTGCCAGCGGAATAGGCCCATCGCGACGAGGTAGCCGCCCGAGACGATGCTCAGGGCCGGGACGAGCCAGCGCAGCATCCATTGCAGCCGCGCCTCGGCCACCTTGAAGGCCAGCCCCGCCCCGCCCCCCTCGCCGAACAACGCCTGGGCGCCGGCGGTGGCCTGTTTCTCGCGCCGCAGCTCCTCGAGATCCAGCGCCTCGAGTGCGGCCAGTTCCCGCTGCCGAAACACCAGCAGCGCAGCAAACCAGATCGGCACGCCGCCCAGCACCAGCCAGGCCAGGTTCTGCACGGCGTGCGACTGGTACGCCAGTCCGAGCAGCAGCAGCGCACCGAACACCAGCACCTGGAGCACGAGCCCGCCCAGGCTGACGCCCCGGCTGCGAGTATGAAGCGTTTCCGTCACGGCCTGCCTCTGCCAACGCCGCCGCGGAGCGGCCGCGAACCGGCCCGCCCGCGCGACGTACGGTTCCTTGTTCCCGGGACCGCGCGGCGCCATAATGCCGCCCGCGCCGGGCGCCGCCGACGCGGCGCCGCCGCCCGCACCGAGCCCGGTCCACGATGTCCGGAAAGCTGCTCTCGATCGCCCGCAACACGCTGATCGAGACCCTGCGGCAGCCGATCTACGGCGTGCTGCTGTGGGTCACGGCCGGCGCGCTGACGCTGAACCCGAGCCTGGCGGCGTTCTCGCTCGAGTCCGGCGGCGACGTCAAGATCGCCAAGGACGTCGGCCTCGCGACGCTGCTGCTCTACGGGCTGCTGGCCAGCGTTTTCAGCGCCGCGAGCGTGATCACCCGCGAGATCGAGGCCCACACCGTCCTGACCGTCGTCTCCAAGCCCGTCTCCCGCGCCACCTTCCTGCTCGGCAAGTATCTGGGCGTGTGCGGCGCGGTGCTGATCGGCTACTACATCCTGTCGCTCATCCTGTTCATGACCGTCCGCCACGGGACGATGGAGACCGCCGCCGACCGCTACGACCAGCCGGTGCTGATCTTTTCCGGGCTGGCGCTGCTGATCAGCCTCGCGGCCGCCACCTTCGGCAACTACGTCTACGGCTGGCACTTCTCCATGAGCCTGACGGCGTGGGTCGTGCCCCTCGGCAGCGTCGCCATGCTCCTGGTGCTGCTGATCTCGCCCCGGTGGCAGTTTCAGTCCATCGGCACCGACTTCGGCAACCTTCAGCTCGTTTACGCCGTGCTGCTGTGCTTCTGCGGCGTGCTGATCCTCACCGCGTTCGCCGTCGCACTGGCCACCCGGTTCAGCCAGGTCGTCACGCTGCTGCTGTGCGCGGGCGTCTACGTGCTCGGCCTGCTCTCGAACTACCTGCTCGGCCGGCCCGCCGAGAGCGGAGGCCCGCAGCTCTTCCGCTTCCTGTACGCGCTGGTACCGAACTTCCAGTTCTTCTGGGCCGGCGACGCCCTCACGCAGGAGCAGACGATTCCGCTCGCGCTCGTCGGCCAGGTCGCCGTTTACGCCGTCACCTACGCCTGCGCCGTGCTGGCGGTGGGCGTCGCGCTGTTCCAGACACGCGAAGTGAGCTGAACCGGCCCGGCGGCCGGCCGGTCCGCGGCAGCACGCTGGCGAGGCGATCCGCGCCATGTCCCGGGTTTCTCCTCCTTACACCGGCTGCAACGCCACGCGGCCGGCCACCGGCGACTGCGGCACCGTGCGCGGCGCGGGCACGTGCGACGCGATGTGCTCCCCGAACCGCACCATCCGCGCGCTGTTGAACACGACCACCGCCGACGACAGCGTGTGCAGCAGCGCCGCCAGCATCGGCGGCACGGTGCCGAACACGATCGCCACCTCGACCGTGATGATGAACGCCACGCCGAAGATCAGGTTCTGCCAGATCACCTTCGTCGTCGCCCGCGACAGACTCACCAGGAAAGGCAGCCGCCGCAGATCGTCGCTCATCAGCGCCACGCTCGCGCTGTTCATCGCCACGTCGCTGCCCGCCGCCCCCATCGCGATGCCCAGATTGCCCGCCGCCAGCGCCGGCGCGTCGTTCACGCCGTCGCCCACCACCGCCACCGTGTGCCCCCGCGCCTTCAGCGCGTCCACCAGCGCCAGCTTGTCCTGCGGCAGCACCTCGGCCTGCACATCCGAGCAACCCATCTCCCGCGCCACACGCCGCGCCACCGACCAGCGGTCGCCTGTCACCATGATCAGGTCGCGCACGCCCAGCCGCCGCAGTTCGTCCAGTGCCTGCCGCGCTTCCGGCCGGGTGCGGTCCTCCAACCCGATCCAGCCCAGGCAGCGCCCGCCCTTCGCGACGTACAGCGTGCTGAGCCCCTCCGGTTCGGCGAAGCCCTCGCCCGCCACCGGACTGAGGTCCACGCCGGTCTCCTGCACCCAGGAGCGCCGGCCGATCTGCACGCTCTGCCCGGCGACCACGGCCTTCACACCCTTGCCCGGAACTTCCTCGAATCCGGCCGCTTCATCCAGCGGCACCCGCGCCCGGTTCGCCACCGCCATCACCGCCCGCGCCACCGGGTGGCGGCTCAACCGCTCCACCGACGCCGCCGTCCGCAGCAGCTCGGCCGCGTCCACCCCCGGCGCCGGCATGAGCCGCGTCACGGCCAGCTCGCCGGTCGTCAGCGTCCCGGTCTTGTCGAACACGACGGCCGAGAGCTTGCGGGCCCATTCAAGGTTGCCGACGTCCTTGATGTAGATGCCCAGGCGGGCGGCCGCCGAGAGCGCCGCCACGATCGCCGTCGGCGTCGCCAGGATCAAGGCACAGGGGCACGCGATAACCAGCAGCGCGATCGCGCGCTGCACATCCATCGTGAAGAACCACACCACGCCCGCGATCATCAGGGTCACCGGCGTGTACCACGAAGCGTACTGGTCGATCAGCCGCATCAGCGGGATCCGGGTCCGCTCAGCCTGAAGAATCAGCTCCTGCACGCGCCCCAGCGTGGTGTCCGGCCCGACCTTGGTGACGCGAACCACCAACGCGCCGGTCACGTTGTTCGTGCCCCCGAAGACCTCGTCGCCCCGGCCCTTCTCCACCGGCAACGACTCCCCGGTGATGTTCGCCTCGTTGATCGTGGACTGGCCGTCGATGATCTCGCCGTCGGCCGGCACGTTGTCCCCCGGCAGCACGACCACCGTGTCCCCCGGCTTGAGCGCATGCGCCTCGACCGTTTCCTCGCGCCCGTCCGGCAGCCGCCGCCGCGCCTTCGTCGGCGTCAGGCGGATCAGCCCCGCGATCGCCGCCCGCGCCCCCAGCGCCGTCCGCGTCTCGATCAGATTGCTCAGCAGCAGGAAAAACGCCACCACGCCCGCAGTCTGATAGTCCCCCGTGGCCATCGCCGCCAGGATCGCCAGCGCCACCAGCTCGTCCATGTGCATGTGACCGGTCGCCAGCCCCTTCAGCGCATGCACCCACAGCGGCACCGCCAGCAGCAGCGCCCCCACCGCCGCCATCAGGTCGCGGTACATGTTCACCGATTCGTCCGCGGCCGTTCCGCTGAACAGCGGTTTCACCAGAAACGACGCCGCGACCAGCACGCCACCGAGCATCGTGGCGATCAGCTTCGCCGCCGCGCGCCCCGTCTCCTGTTTCACCGTCAAGTGGCTGTGCGCCATAGCTCACCGCCGCGCCGGAACGCGCCTCGTCGGCGTCCAACGCACCAATGGATCGGAATTATCAGACATGCGAATCTACGCACCCGAGAGCGGCTGTCAAATGCTGTCAGCGCTCCGAACCGCGACCGACCGCCGCCGCGGCGGCGCAGTACGAGCGGCGTCGCTCGCCGAGACGTTACACCTACTACGCGACGCCGACACGACCGGTTCGCCGCCTCGCTCCTTTTTCCCCCGCCGTTCCCTGTCGCTTGCCCCGCCGCCGCCAGACAGCCACAGCGTTCGGAGACGCGCATCGCCGTCCCGCAACGCTGCCGTCGCTCGCCGCGACTCAGGCTCGCGGAGGGTCTCAACCCTTCGGCGCCGCCTGGGCGGACGCCGCTCCGGTCGACGCGCCTTCGGCCGCGGCTTCAGTCTTGGCCGCTTTCTTCTTGCCGGCCTTGGGCTTGCGATGAGCGATCTTCGGCAGCCCGATCGGCGAGCTGCCCTCCTGCCAAAGCTCGCGCTCCTGAAGGAACGCGACCCGCTCGGCCCGCGTGAGCACGTTGCGGTGCCGCTCGAGCGAACTCTTGCGGCGAAGGGACCGGTCAATCGACATCGCACACTCTCCTAAATCGTGAACAGCCTTGCCACTATAGCCGCCGGGCGACCGCGCGGCAACCGCCCCGCCACCGGGGCCGGCGCGCCGGTCCGCGCGGCGCCCGGGCCCGCCTCCGGTTCGGGCACGACGGTCTGGGCGGCGTGGGGTCCGCCTTCCATCCGGTCGCGCGCGGGCGTCTTCCGGCCCGGGTCGGAGCACGGGTAAAGTACCGGCGGCTCGTGAACGCCGCCCGGTCGCATGGAGGCGAGGGACCGGATGCCTGCCGTCGGAAACCGCCGCAAAGCCCCGGCCCAGCGCCCGCACTGCACCGCCCGCTTCCTCGAATCGCTGGCCGCCTTCCGAGTCTACCAGACCGTCGAGCTCGGCCTGTCCACGAACACGGTGGCGGCCTACCGCCGGGACCTCGAGCAGTGCGGCGATTTCTTCCGTCGCCGCGGAGTCGACGACTGGAACGCCATCACCCCGCAACTTCTCCAGGATTTGCTCGTCGAGCTCAGCGACCGCGGCTTCAAGGAATCGACGCTCGCCCGCAAAGTGGTCGCACTGCGAATGTGGCTCCGCTGGCTCCGCCAGACACGAGCCGTCGCGCAGGACCTCACCTCCCAGCTCGAGCTGCCCAAAAGATGGCAACGCTTGCCGGCCACCCTCAACCTGGACCGCACGACCGAACTGGTCACTTCGCCCGACCCGCAGCGCCCCCTGGCCCTCCGGGACCGCGCCATCCTCGAACTCTTCTATGCGTGCGGCCTGCGCGTCAGCGAGCTGTGCAGCCTGCGGGAGGGTGACCTGAATCGTGCGGCCGGCTACGTGCGGTGCCTGGGAAAAGGCCGCAAGGAGCGGGTCGTGCCGGTCGGACGGTGCGCGCTCGACGCCGTCGCGGCCTATGTCGAACACCTGCGGCCCCGCCTGCTCGAAGAGGGCGGCCGCCGCGGCCGCTGGAAGCTGCCGCTGACGCGCGCGACGGCGGCGAGCCTGCCGCTGTTTCTCTCGCGGACGGGCGGGCCGCTCGATCGCGTCGCCGTGTGGTCGCTGGTGCGCCGGGAGGCGACCCGGCGGGGCATCGCGGGCAAGGTCAGTCCGCACACGCTGCGGCACAGTTTCGCGACCCACTTGTTGGAGGGGGGCGCTGACCTGCGGGTGGTCCAGGAGCTGCTCGGTCATGCAAGTATTGCCACCACAGAGATTTACACGCATGTTCAAACACGCCGACTCCAGGAAATCCACGCTCGTTGTCACCCGCGTGGGGCGGAAGCGATGCGAAACAAACGCCCGGGGCGCATGGATGGCGCGTAGCCCGGCACCTGGGCAACGCGTATATTTCTTCAAGCAACCGGGCCTCCCGGGCGACCCATCACAGCGGCCGGTTCAGGAGCACGCGATGTGGAGCCTTTGGCGGCGTTCCAGTGGGCGGCTTGCGGCTTTCGCAAGCGGGTCGGTGTTGTTCTTGGGAAGCTGCGACCCGACTATTCGAGCCACCGTCGAGAACGGCTTGATCACGACCTCGACCAGCCTGTTCGGCGCGATTCTGCGGGCGGTTTTCGAGCTGGCATCTGAGCGACAAACGAATACTGCAAAAGCAGTTATGGAAGTAGTACGAGCTTGGGTCGCCTGACCGACGCGGCCCACCCGCCCTGCCCGCCCTGCCGCCGGCAGAGAGCGAGCTCTCGCTGGCGGGCCGGACTTTTCGTCGGGGCTTTCTATGGGTCCGGGCGCGGTTGCGACGGGGTGCTGATACGTTCGTTTCGGGCGACACGACGCGAGCGCTCAGGTTGCGGCTAGGGCCGCCCAGGTTGCGACGCTGAAGTGCTGCTGTACTTGCCAGCGACCTTAGCCGACACGCGGTTCATCCCAATCATCCAACCGGCGGTAACGTACCGCGGACTTGCTCCCCAAGCCTGCCGCCACGAAACCCACCCCGACCGCCACCAGCAGCCCCGCCAGCGTCCACGCCAGCAACTGCGGCCAGATGAAAAGCATGATCCCCAGCAGGATCAGGAGAACGCCGAACAGCACCACGACGTTTCCGAAGCCGCCGACTGACCAGCCGAGCCGCACGCGTCACTCCCACCTCCCGACTACCGCCTCCAGCCTAGCCCACCCGCGCCGGGTTGTCACCCCACCCCGCGGGCGAGGCGGCGCGCCGACCGAGGCCGCGCAAATTAACGCAGGCGACGGTGAACGGCTGTCTCGCGGAGAGCCGTCCCCCAATCGCCTGCGTCACGGGAGGGAGACGAAGCACGTTCAAGGCTTTCTTGCCGTCTCTCGGTACGTTCCAGGCTCCGTTCAGTTCGCTCTCTTGGCGTTCAGACAGCGCTCGATGGTCGCTGCCAGTCGCGGGCCGGCAAGTTCCTCGCCGTGGGCAACGATCCGCCCGGTATCGGCATCGACCAGAACGGCCCAGGGGATCGCGGTCACGCCGTACTGCTGCGCGATCGCCGGCGCGTCGCCGTACACCTGCTCCCAAGGCATTTTCTGGTCGCGGACGAACTCCCGCACCCGAGCGGCCGGCACAGCCGGGCCGTCGAGCGTCACACCCAGCACGTCCAGCCCTTTCGTCCCGAACCGCTCATGCACCGCGACGACGGCGGGGATCTCCTTGCGGCACGGACCGCACCACGTCGCCCAGAAGTCCAGCAAGACCAGTCGGCCCGCGAAATCCTGCGGGAACCGGACGGTGCGGCCGGACAGCGTCTCCGCCGTGAACGTCGGGGCGACGGAGCCCGTGACGGGCGCTGCACCCGTTGCGCCGGGGGTGTCCGAACCGGACACCAGGCGGGCGACCCCGCACTGCCCGCCGCGCATCCGCATCTGGATCAGCGCCATAGCGCCGACGGCCACAACCAACGCCACCAGCCAACCGCTGTTCTTCATTGCGCGCTCCTCGAGGGGCCCGCACGGCCCGCGCCTGAAGTGTAGAACCACGCCCACAGCACGGCCGTTCCCTCCGACTACAATTCTCGACATCTCGGGGGGAGCGGCCGTCCTGCTCTTGTACGCCGCTCCGGCCGCGCGGTTGCGGCCGGGCGGCCGAGGAATGCGATGGCGAATGGTGCAACGTCGGTGACCGACCCGGCCCTGGAACGGATCCGCGCGAAAGTCCTGGCCGGAGAGCGATTGACGCTAGAGGACGGACTGGCGCTCTACCGCACGCGCGACCTGTTCACGCTGGGTGAGCTGGCGAATCACGTCCGGGAGCGGCTCCACGGCCGCCGGGCGTATTACAACATCAACCGCCACATCAACTACACGAACTACTGCGTCCTGCGGTGCAAATTCTGCTCGTTCTTCCGGCCGTATGAACCCACGCGGGCCGGCACGGCGGGCCCCCCGGAGGCTCGCGTCGCAGAGCCCCCGCCCGGCGGGGCTTTGCCGCTGCTGCACGGGGCGAATCCCGGCGCGGCGGCCGGTGCCGCGCTCCGGAGCGACGCTTACGAGCTCTCCGTGGACCAGGTGGTGGCGCTGGCGGCCGAGGCCGCGGCCCGCGGGGCCACCGAGGTGCACATCGTCGGCGGGCTGCACCCGCGGCTGCCGTTCTCGTACTACACCGACCTCTGCCGGGCGATCAAGGCCCGCTGCCCGACGCTGCACATCAAGGCCTTCACCGCCATCGAGATCGTGCACTTCACGCGGATCGCGCGGCCGCGGCGGACGATCCACGAGGTACTGGCGGAGCTGCGCGACGCGGGCCTCGACAGTCTGCCCGGTGGGGGCGCGGAGATCTTCGACGACCGCGTTCACGACGAAGCTTTCAAGAACAAGGTCGGCGAGCAGCACTGGTTCGACGTGCACCGCGCGGCGCATGAGCTGGGCATCCCGTCGAACGCGACGATGCTGTACGGGCACGTCGAGACGGTCGCGGAACGCGTGCAGCACATGCTCAAGCTGCGCGCGCACCAGGACGTCTCGCGCCGCGAGCGCCGCGCGGCGTTCCAGTGCTTCGTGCCGCTCTCGTTCATTCCCGACGGCAGCGCTCTGGCACACCTGCCCGGCCCAACGGGCCTAGACGACCTGCGCACGCTGGCCGTCGCGCGGCTGATCCTGGACAACATCCCGCACCTCAAGGCGTTCTGGGTCATGCAGTCGCCCAAATTGGCGCAGGTGGCGCTCAACTGGGGTGTGGACGATTTCGACGGCACCGTCGTGTGGTATGACATCACCCGCCGCGAGGGCCGCGGCACCAACCGGCAGGAGCTGACGGTGGAGCAGATCCACCGCCTGCTGCGCGAGGCCGGCTGCGAGCCGGTCGAACGCGATACGCTGTACCGCCCCGTGCGGCGGCCGGCCCCCGCCTGATCCCGAGCCGGTCGAAGCCGGGGCGACGGCACGACGAAGAGCACGCCGCGGTTTATCCGACCCGCGCTGCATCCGAGCCCGCGTCACATCCAGGCCCGAGCCGCGTACGTACCCGCGCTGCATCCGAGCCCGAAGCGCCAGCTTCGGGTTACTCGTGGGCCCTCGCGACCGCTGCGGCTCGGGCTGGGTTGCTGGTATGCCCTTCGCTGCAGCTCGGGCCCGATTGCTGATCAGGCTCGCACAGCGATCGGCCCGCGCGGCATCCGGGCCCGGCACCCGAGCCCGAAGCCCCAGCGACGAGCCAAAGGGGGCCCGGAGCGAAGATGACTGGAAGCGGCGAACGTATTATTCGCCGCCGCGCGTCGCCTCGGGCCCCGCGTTGCATCCGAGCCAGGAGCGCAAGCGACGGGCCATTTGGCCACGCAGGGACGGGGCCCGTTCGCAATCCCGTGCGGCGCCGCCGGGCAGGGCACTCGATCCGCGTGATCGGCTCGCCCGCAACGCCGTGCAGCGCGCGCGAGAACGGGCGACCCGCGGGTCGCCCGCTTCGCACTCTGCACGCCGGTCTTCGCTCACCGCCCCCGGAGAGCAACGGGTCGGTTTATCCGCGCCGCCGGAGCAGCAGCGTGCCCAGGCCGAGCAGCAGAACCGCCGCCGGCTCAGGCACGATTCCCGGGACGCGAAAGATCAGGAATTCGTTGTGATTCCACCCGCCAAACGGAGCCGGGCGCGGCCCCCCTGGGTACGTGCCTGAGTCGTGCCAAATCCAGTATGCATCGCCGGGGATGCCGGGCATGTTGTGCGTCCAGGGGCCCGGATGACTCGCGTTCGTCCACCCCGGGAGCGTGCTCGGCGCGATCCACAAGTTGTTGGCCGTCGCATAGGCGATGGCGGCATCCACCTGCGCTTGGGTCGGTTGCACCGACGGGGGCCAGGGGTTCGGCCAGCTCGGGTCAATCGCCTGAAGATACGCGCCGGCCGGGAAGACCTCCCATACCTGGTCTCCGGTCGAGATGGACTGGCCGTTGGTCAAGTTCACGAAGTGACCCAGGAAACCCTGCGCGACGCTGTGATCCGAGGCCGTGGCGACGTACAAGAAATCGGTCGGCAAGCGCCCAAAGGCGTACCAAGTCTCGACCGTGAACCAGTTGTTATCGCCACCGGCATAGAACGTCGTCGTGGTGTCGGTTCCGAAGTAAATGTCATACTGGTTGTCAACCGTGATCGTCATCACCCAATCGTCGGCCAACGCGGCCGGTCCGACCGCCAGCGCACCCAACAACGCCAACACGTAACCCTTACGCATACTCTTCCTCCTCTGAAAAGAACCCTACGAGCCTCTCGGATCGACAACCGGGACCCGACCGATGACGGCAAAGCCGACCGACGGCCTTGCGATTCGGCCACTCCTCGCGCATCGGACCTGGGGCCCTGGACAACCCGCACATCGGCCCTGCCTGGGGCCGCCGTTCTCGGATGTGTGTCCCGAGTTCGGGTGCGTCCCGTCTTCCTCTGCGACCGCTCCCGGCTCGAATCGCTCCCGCGAGCGGTGCTCGCCCGAACGCCTCGAAATGCGTTAGCACGGGCGAGGGCCGTTTTTGACAGGCTTTCTTAAAAACTTGCGTGTTTCTTGTCGCGGCCCGACGGGCGCGAGGCCGGAGGTGGGCGTTGCTACCGCCGCGACCGGCCGGGCCGTGCAGCGCAGGCGAGCTGCCGGGACGCGGGACGGGCGTTGATGGCGTGGATGCTCCCGGCTGCGGCGCGGGCTTGAGCAGTAGCAACGTGTCTTTGTGCCCGCGAGCCGGCTGGCGTGCGAAACGGCTTGGCCCGTCGCCGGCGCTCCGGGCGCGGATGCGGCGCCGGGCCGTCGGCCGCGCCCCCGGGCGCTTGGCCCGCTGTCAGGGACCGATGTGCACGAGCACGTGCCGCGTGCTGCCGCGACGGCGGTGTTCCCACAGGTAGATGCCCTGCCAGGTGCCCAGCCCCAGGCGTCCGCCGACGATCGGAATCGACAGCGACACGGCCGTCAGCGCCGCCCGGATGTGCGCGGGCATGTCGTCGGGCCCCTCCGCATCGTGCCGGAAGGCCGAGTCGCCGTCGGGCACCAGCCGGTCCAGCCAGGCCTCCAGGTCCCGCCGCGCCGTGGGGTCCGCGTTTTCCTGAATCAGCAGGCTGGCGGAAGTGTGCTGGATCAGCAGCGTGCAGAGCCCCTCAGTCAGGCCGGACTTGCGTACGCAGGCGGCCACCGCGGCCGTGATCTCGTGCAGGCCGCGGCCGGGTGTCGGAATGTCGAGACGCTGGATCAAAGTCCGCTCGCCCGATCGACATCACCGCGCGACCGGCGCGGCCGTGCCGACGAGAAAATCGACCACCAGCGGCAGGTGATCGTATTCGGCGCCCTGGTCATCCTGGCAGACGTCCAGCCGCTCCAGCCCCGCGGCGGCCAGCTCCTCCGGTTGCATGGTCGTCGTGTTGAGCACGAAGGACTTGACGGGCTGCAGCACGCTGTCGGTGTAGAGGATGAAGTCGAGGCGGCCGGGCGGCCACTGCTGGTTGTCGTCGCGCCAGGTCCAGTCCTCGGGCCCGGTGAGGTTGTGCCGCGGGCGGAGGTCGGCCAGCGGGCTGGCGTCCCAGTCGGGCGCCAGGTCCGGCCCGTACCGCGCTTCGTCGAGGATGTCGCCGGTCAGCAGGGTTTGGAGCGGGCGGGGGCCGCCGACGATGTTCAGGTCGCCGACGACGGCGATCGGCGTGCCGTCGGGCAGGTCGATCTCGCCGCCGGGAGTCCGCGCGTCGCGGAGCCAGGCGACGATCGCATCCGCCTGTTGCTGCCGCAGCGGATCGTTCTTTTCGCCGTCGCAGCACTTGAAGTGGTTATTCAACACGTACAGGTCGGCCGGAAACCGGTCGTCCGGCAGATCGACCAGCGCAAGCGCCAGGTCGCGCTCACCCGCGGGAACGAGCTTGTCCCGGGTCAGCGTGAGGGGGTAGCGGGCGGCGGTGACGTTGGAGTGCCCCTGGAAGGCGTGCCACGTCTGCCCGGCCGGCAGCGGCAGCACGACGTTCAGGACCGCGACGACCTCCTCCGCCCCCCGCTTGCGCGCCCCGGGCTTCCCGCGGTCCTGCGGATGAACACCGATTTCCTGGAGGGCGATGATGTCCGGATCGACGGCCCGCAACACGCGCGCGACGCGCTGGGCGTGCCGCGGATCGACGTCCATGAACATGCTGTTCCATTTGACGTTGTAGTTCAGCAGGCGCACCGCCGCCGGCTCTTCGCGGTCGAGGAACGTGCCCGTCGGCCGCTTCAGCGGCGGCAGCGGCGGGGGCGTGATCGTCCCCGGTGGCGGGGCCGCGGGTTGCCCGACCGCTCCGCCCTGCCGCGCGGTATCGGCCAGCCGTGCGGGCGCCGCGTCGGCGGCCGACGGTTGAGTCGTTGCGGCCGTCGGCGGCTGCGCCGGTGGCGCCTGTTCGCAGCCGGTGGCGAGCCACAGCCCCACCACGCCCGCCATCAACAAGCTGCTAGCACACCCGTGCCGCGTGCGCTGCGTCGCGTTCATGCTTGCTCCTCGCGGCGGCCCGCGCCGTCGGGCGGACCCATCGCTCTACAATACCGCCATGCCCGAACTGCCAGAAGTCGAGACAATCGTCCGGGTGGTGCGGCCGCGACTGGTCGGACGGGCGATCGTGGGGTTCGAGTCGCGCTGGCCGAAGAACGTCGTGCCGGGGCCGGCGGCCGTTCGCCGGGCGGTGGTGGGGCGGCGCGTGGCGGGGGTGTCGCGGCGGGCGAAGTACATCGTGCTGGGGCTGGACGACGGGGGCCACCTGCTCGTGCACCTGCGGATGAGCGGGCGGCTGGATTGGTCCAACGACCACACCAAGGAGCCACCGCACGTGCGGGCCGTCTGGAATCTCGACGACGGCGGGCGGCTGTTGTTGTGTGACGCGCGGAAGTTCGGCCGGGTGGTGCACACGCGCGACCTGGCGGCGGCCACGGCCGACCTCGGCCCCGAGCCGCTGGGGCGTGATTTCACGCCGGGGCTGCTGAGCGGGTTGCTGCGGGCGCGGCGGCGGCAGCTCAAGCCGCTGCTGCTGGACCAGCGGGTCGTGGCAGGACTGGGCAACATCTACACGGACGAGGCGCTGCACCGCGCGGGCCTGCATCCGCTGACGCGCTCCGACCGGCTGCGGGCGGCGGATGTCGAGCGGCTGCACGCGGCCATCCGGGCCGTGCTTCGCGAGGCGATTCGCCATCACGGCACCTCGCTGGACTGGATTTACCCGGGCGGCTGGATGCAGCGGCGGCTGCGCGTGTATGGGCGGACCGGCGAGCCCTGCCGGACGTGCGGGACCCCGATCGTCGGCCTGCGGGTGGGGCAGCGCGGCACGCACGTATGCCCGCGGTGCCAGCCCCAGCGGCGCTGACGGGCGGCGGCTGTGCGACGCGGCGTCGGACCGTACAATGCCGGACATGATATCGACCTTTCAGGACGCCACCGTATCGATCGCGCTGCTGCTTCGGGACGACCTGCCGTACGACCGCGCCGCCTGGGAGGCGGGGCTGCGCTCGGCGCTGGCTCAGGACCACCCACCGCTCGAGGTGCTTGTGGTGGACGGGCGCGGGCCGGGGGTGCGGCTGGAGCTGCCGGCCGACGTGGACGCGGCGCGGGTGCGGCACCTGCCCGGAACGTACGCCTGTCGGGCGGCCATGTACAACGCGGCGCTGAAGGCCGCCCGCGGCGACCTGTTCTTGGCGGTGCACAACGACGCCGCGGCCGTCACGCTCCGCCGGTCGGCCGTGCAGACCATGGTGATGGCGGCGCTGCGAACGGTGCCGCACGCCCAGACGCCGCCGGTCGGGATGGTCTACGCGGATTACGAGCGCATCGACGCGCAGGGCCGGCGTCAGGAGATCCATCTGCTCGACTGGCACGCCGGCCGGTTGCGTGACACGACCGACTTCGGCGCGGTGCTGCTATATCGCACGGCGGCGCTGCGCGAGCTGGGCGGCTGGGATGAGGGCTATACGGCGGCCGACCTGTACGATCTGCGGCTGCGCATCAGCGAACGCTGGGGGTTGGCGCACATCGCGAACCGCTACGCGGGTTCGTTGTACACGGTCGCTGCGCCCCCGGCGGCGCACAACGTCTTCGCGTACCTGCTGGCGAGCAGGGCCAGTCAGCTCGAGTTCGAGCGGGCCTGCACGGCGCACCTGCGGCGGATCGGGGCCTACCTCGCCCCCGGGGCCCATGTGCGGGCCGTCACGTACACGTCGGATGAAGAGGCCCGCTTCCGGGACTGCCTGGCCTCGGTGATCACGCCGGTCAACCAACGCCCGCAGTTCATCGGGCAGGCGATTGAGAGCGTGCAGGCCCAGACCGAGCCGCGGGTGGAGATGATCGTGGTGGTCAACGGCGGGCCGGCGGACCCCACCGCGACGGAGGTGCGCCGCTATTTGCCCGGCGGCGACAAGTACCGCGCCGACCGGCCGCCCGTGCGCCTGCTGGTCGTGGATGTCAACAACCTGGGGCTGTGCTTCAATTACGGCCTCCAGCACGCCCGCGGCAAGTACTACGTGCAGCTCGATTCGGATGACCGGCTCAAGCCGGACGCGGTTGAAAAAATCTTGCAGGTGTACGCGGCCGACCCCACCGTCGGGATGGTGGTCGGGTCGTACGAGGTCTGGACGCTCGACGAGCAGACCGGCCGGATTCGCCGCAACGAGGAGATTCCGGTCGTCACGCACGACGAGTGGACGGCCGACAACGGACGCAACAACCTGTTGCGGATCAACGGCGCCGGCGCCCCCCGCAGTGCGCACATCAAGGTGATCGCCGAAATGGGCTGGTTCGGCGTTAACGACACGCCGCAGAGCCGCAACTACGGCGAGGACTACGACCTGGTGCTGCGGATCAGCGAGCACTACACGATCGGGCGGGTGTGGGAGCCGATCTACGAGGTCATCCGGCACTCGGGCGGCACCGACCACGCCATCGACGCGGCGACGATCGAGCGGAACGACAACGCCAAGGACACGATGCGGCGCGAGGCGCTGCATCGTCGCCGCGTGCTGAACGGGGCGCGCTGACGGCGCGGTCGCGCTGCACGCGCGGGCGCGCCGACCGGGCAGGCGCGCTGGAAAGTCGGACCCGCACAGGCCGCACGGCGGGCTGCGTCCGAGAAACGCGGCGCTCGGCGGAGACCGCAAGTGGGCGGCGGGCGGGGCAACCAACAACCCCCGGCGGCCGATACAGAGAGTAGAGATCTGAGCGGTGCTGCCCGCATCGACAGCGCCGATGACGGCCGCCTTGCCGGCCGATCCAGAGAGCAGAGACGTGAGCAGCGCCGCGGCCGGAGGTCGCGGCGGGGGGCGGCGGCGCGGCCCGCGCGTCCGCCGGTGACGCACGGGCGCGGTCACGTGGGCGGGGCGCGGCGCGGGTGCGCCGGCGGGAAGAAGATGACGCCGCTGGACCTGTTCGACACTGGGCCGGAGGCGGGGGAGCACGGAGCCGTGGCGCGCGGCTGGCCGTTCGTGTCCATCCTCTTCGAATGCTGCCATGTCTACGCCCGCATCTACCGCCGGCCGGACGAGGACCGGTATCGGGGGCGCTGCCCGCGGTGCCTCTGCCCGGTCGAGCTGCGGGTTGGCCCGGATGGGACGCCGGCACGCATGTTCCGCGCGCGCTAGGGCCCGCGGCAGTGCCGGGGGGGGCTGAACCATGACGAAGACGCAGCCCCGGTGTGTCGGAGGTCCTGGGCCCCCGCACTCGGCACCGGGCGCTGGGCGGTCGCCCCGCGCGGCCGTGGGGGGCTGAGAAGCCGAGCCGGCGGTGATTGCGCGCGACGCGCCCCGTCCGAGCCCAATCAGCAGCCGAGCCCAAGCGGCAGCGTGGGGCATACCGCTCACGAAGCCCGAGCGGCAGCTAGGAGCCACGAGCAATCCGGAGCTGGCGCTCCGGGCTGGGACGCAGCGGGGGCGGGATGCGGCGTGCGCTCTAATCGTTGTAGCGCTTCTTCGTTCCGTCGTCCCTTCCCGCGCAAGTGGCGCCTTGGCCCGTCGCTGGCGCCGCGGGCGCGGATGCCGCGCGGGGTTGGATACCGCGCGAGATTGGACCACGGACTCGGAGCTGGCGCTCCGGGCGTGGAGGCGGCGTAGGCTTAGACAGGGTGCCGCGTCGTGCAATGGCAGCCCCCGGCCGCGGCGTGCTATTGTGTTAACCTATCATGAGCGCGGCCGCGCCTGGTAACCTGTCCGTGCCCGCGACCGACACCGGCCTGCGGTGCCCGAGCTGCGGGTACAACCTCACCGGGCTGACGGAGGCGCGGTGCCCCGAGTGCGGCGAGGCCTTCGACTGGGAAGCCGTCCGGCAGGCGGCCGACCCGACGCCGACCATCGCCTTCGAGCAGGCGCGCGGCTGGCGGCGGGTCCCGGCGTTTTTCTGGACCGCGCTCACCGTCCTTTTCGCCCCCTGGGTCTTCGCCCGGCAGGTAGTGAGACGCGCCCGCGTGCGTAGCGCGCTGCTGTTCGCCGCGATCTGCTTCGCCGCGACGGCGCTGACGCTCGTTTTCGAGTGGGCGCCGGACATCTACCTGATCTGGATGCTGACGGCCGTCGCTTACCTGCCGGTGCAGGTTGTCGCCTTAACGCTCCTGGACGTGCCCGGCTGGCGGCGGCCGCTGCGGACGCTGGGCTTCTGGCTGATCGTCAGCGGCTATACGTCCGCGATCATGCTCACCGAGATTTACTCCGGCCCGCCGCTGCTGTCCTTGGACGATTTGCTTAGACAGATCCTCGGGTGCCTGATCGGCGTGGCCGTTAGCGCGGCCTGGGTCCCGTCGATGTGGGAGCCGGGCGTTGAGGCGCTGATCGGGTGGGTTCAGTTGACGATCTGGGTGGCCGGGCCGGCGTGCTGCCTGTTCGTGCGCTGGCGGGCGGCGCGCCAGCCCCGCGCGCGCGGTGTGGTCGCCGCTCTCCTGCTGGCCGCCGTGCTCATCGGGCTGTATGGCGCAGCGATTGACTACGTGGCCTCGCCGCTAACGGATTGGCTGATCTTCTGAGTTCGCTGACGCACCGGATCGCGCGTCGCGTCCCAGGTTAGTGTGCCTGCAACCGGTCGAGAAAACGCACGCCGTGGCGATAGAGCGCCACGCCGAGCGGTTCGGCGGTGGCGCGTAGCCGCAGCGTCCCCGTCATGCCGTGCGCCAGCGGCGGGCCGCCGGCATTTGCGTCCGCCGCCGGCCCTTCTAGCGTCGCCACCACCTGGACGTACGGCTGCTCTGCACACCCTTGCGGGTCCACCGCAATCGCTCCGCCCGCCAGATGCGTCAGTGCGACCGCGCCCGGGTCGCGCGATGCGGCCGGCCCCACCCGCACGACCACGCCGCGCAGGACCTCGTGCGGGGCGGCCACGGGGCGGAACGTCACCGCATCGCCCACCGCGGGCTGCGCGGCCGCGAACTCGTCGGCCGTCAGGACCGCGTACACCTGCCACGGCCCGGCCACGAGCGTCGCGAGCGGGTCGCCTTCGCGCACGAAGCGGCCCACGTCGGTTCGCCGCACGCCGGCGACCACGCGCCCCGCGGCCGGTGCCGTGACAACCAGCGCCGCGTGGCGCTCGCGGGCGTAGGCCAGTTCCTCCCGACGGTGCCGCGCGCGGGCGGCCTCGGCCTGCGCGAGGGCCGGACTGGTCGGCTCGTACGCGGCCTGCCGGACCTCGCACACGGTCAGCGCCGCGCAGGCCTGCGCCAGCTCGTCCTCCAGCGCGGGGTTGGAAAGCTCGGCCAGCGTCTGACCGGCCGCCACGGCATCGTGGGGCTCGAACGCGACCGCCTCCAGCACACCGGGAACGACGGCCCGGACCACGCATTCGTGCTCGGCCCGCAAAGTCCCCGCCGCGTGCACGGCCGATGGTACCGGCACCAGGGCCAGGCCGGCCGGCAGCAGGATCATCAGCACGGCGCTGCATGCGACGGCGCGGCGGCGGACCGGCGCTGTCTCGGACGCGAACCACAGGTAGTGCAGCAGGTCGCGGCCCAGCCGCACCGCGGCGAAAGTGACGAACGCCAGCCCCACCAGCACGCCCAGGTAGAAGCTCCGCGACACGATCAGGGCCGCGATGGCCAACAGCACCACCAGCCGGTACGCGGCGGACGCGGCCCCGAAGCCCACCAGCAGGGCGCGGAGGCGCAGCGGCCCGGCCGCCGCGGGCGCGGGCAGACCGAGGAACACACGTTTGAGCAGACCGACGACGGCCTGCGCGGCTCGCGCGCGCAAGTTCGGCACCTCGAGCAGGTCGCTCAAGACGTAATAGCCGTCGTACCGCAGGAGCGGATTGGCGTTGAACAGGACTGTGACCACGCTGGCGAGGAAGATGGCGTTGTACGCTGCGGCATGGAGCAGCGACGGCCCCGTGGCGGCCCAGACGAACACCGCGACGGCCGCTACGGCCAGCTCGACGTAAATGCCCGCCAGCGACACGATCAGCCGATCCCGGCGACGGGGGAATCCCCACGCGGCGGACGCATCGACGTACGCGCACGGCGTCAGCAGGATGAGGTAGACGCCCATCTCCGGCACCGCCCCACCGAACTGCTTGCAGGCGTAGGCGTGCCCGAACTCGTGGCAGATCTTCAACCCGACCAGCGTGAGCCACAGGAGCGGCAGATTGTGCGCCGCCAGCAGACCGTGGATCGGCTGCAGGAAGTCGCTCCAGCGGGCGGCGACCACCCCCACGGCCCCCACTATCAGCATCAGCCACAACGCGAAAAACCACCGCGTGAACAGCAGGCGTCCCCACGCCAAGGTGCGCCCCAGGAACGCATCCGGATTGATCAGCGGGATACGCAGGGCCAGCCAGCCCGTCAGGAGCCGGCGGCGCTCCGCCTGCAACCGGGCCCGATGCCGGCGATACAGCAACTGCTCATCACTGACCGGCAGACTGAGGAAACCACAGCGATGCAAGGTGAAAACGAAGCGGTAGAAGACCTCCTCGTCGTCCGGCCCCAGCAGCCCGTCGGCCACCGCCCCGGCGAAGATCTCGCCCAGCGTGCGGCTGGCGTCCAGGCGGATCAGCAACCGGTAATCCGCCAGGTCCACACGGTGCGACTGAAAGGTGACCGGATCGCGCAGGATGTAACAGGGCGTCCCGCGGTAGACGTGCCGCGAGACCTCCAGGTCCGGCCGCACCCCCACCCGCACGCCGCGCAGGCGCTCGGCCAGCGACAACCCGTTGGCAGGCGGAGCGGCGCTTACAGCCACAGATGCAGCCTCAACCAGTCCACCATGCGATGCAGCGTCACCCACCAAACGCGTCGCGGACCCACGTGAATGCGGGCCACGCCCTCCATGCCCGGACGCAGCCAGTCGGGCGGCGTCGTCAACGGCCCCTCCAGCCGATAAACGTTCTGCCCGGCCCGGACCTCGGCGCTCGCCCCGATCCGCGCCAGGATGAACTCCTGCGGCTGCTCCGGCCGGGCCGCCGGCGCGAACGTGCCACGCAACCCGGGGTGTACATCCCGCAGCACGCGCTGCGGAGCGTCCAGCTCCAACGCCCACGCCCCCGCCGGCGCCACCTCGAACAGCAGCGCGCCCTGCGCCAGCCGACCGCCAACCAGCGGCCGCAGGTCGCCCCGCAGCACCACGCCGTCGAACGGCGCCCGGACCACGGTTTCCGTCAGCCGCCGCTCCGCGATCGCCAGTTGCACGTCGGCTAGGTGCCGGTTCGCGGCGGCGATCGCCGCCGCCGCCTCATCGCCGGCCGCCTGCGCGCGGGTCTGTTCCCGTTCGCAGACCGCCCGTTGCGCGACGAGGCGGGCGCGTTCGAGTTCAAGCTCGGCCGAATCGAGCGCGCACAGCTCGTCGCCGGCGCGAACCGTGTCGCCGGCCGTCACCGCCACGCGGGCCAGCCGGCCCTCGAACGGCATCGCGAGCTGGCGCTGCACGGCCGGCATCACCCGCGCCGGGACCACGACCTCGTAGTCGAGCGTGCCGAACACAAACCAGGCCGCCGCCGCCAGTCCCGCCAGCGCTGCCAGCCGCCGCCCGCGGCTGCCCGGACCGGTCAACGACCGCCAGGCGGCCCGAAGCCGATCGGCGGCGTGTGCGGCCAGGCCGCGATGGGCCTGTTGCAGGAGCGACAGCGCGGGTCCGAAGGGCTCGATGAGCCTCTGGATCTGGGCGACCTGCTCGCGGCGCAGCGGCTGATCCGGACCGCGGCGCAGGCCCAGCACCGCGACGCAGCGCGGGCCCGCGAAGAGCGGAAACGTCGCGACCGTGTCGCCGCCCGCCGCCGCGCGCCACTGCCGGAGCAGCCGGTGCCCCCCTTCCAGCGGGGCGTCCGTCCAGTCGTCGTCGCGCTGGCTCACCAGCGGCGCGCCGTGGTCGAGACATTCTTCGAGCGCCGCCCGCAGCACCGCCACGCCCGGGCTGCGGGGTGCCACGTGATCCAGCCCCGAGATCGCCACCACGCGCACGCGCTGCCCGCGGACAACGCCCAGGGCGACTTGTCGGCACGCCAGCCGGTTGCGCAGGCTGTTGGTCAGCGCGAAAGCCAGCTCCGTCGGCGAGCTCAGGTTCGCCGCCCGGCTGAGCGCTTGCGCCGGCCCCCGCACGTCCGCGTCGCGCCCGCCATCCCCGTCGGCCAGCGGCACCGCCGCCGCCACCAGACCCGTCAGCGCCGTGAGCTTCTGCACCAGCAACGGCACCCGCCCGGCGTCCCCCGCGACCACCAGCGCAACCGCGCCCTCCACCTGGCCGGCGGGATCCGCCAGCGGCGCGCCCAGCAGCGCCAGCCGCAGGTTCGCGGACCGCGCCGTCAGCAGGCGGGCCCGCGGCGTGCCGCGGGCCAGTTCCTCCGTCAGAAACTGCTGCACGGGGCGGCGCCAGAAACGCGGGTCGCCCGGACCGTAATGCGCCTCCTCCTGCACCACCGCCGCGCCCAACCGCGCGTGCAGCGCGGCGTACGGCGCGTCGAACTCGCGCCGCAACCGCTCTACCGCCGCGGCCAAAAACGCCGCACGGTCCGCACTCTCGCGGGCCAGCGTCAGCAGGTCGGCGTACGGCGACGGGGCCGGCGGCGCCGCGGTCGGCTCCACAGTCGGAGACGGGGACGGCTTGGGACGAGTCACGGGCCACTCTCCCGAAGTCCCTGCGGGCCGACCGCGGCGGCCCCCGTCGCCGCCACGCGCGGCAACGCCACGGGCGAGAAGAACATGAAGCCCGCTTCATATGCGCCCTCGCGCAGCAGCAGGCAGCGTACGCAGCGGGCGAAGGTCAGTGGCAGCGGCAGTTGCGCCGGGTCGAACTCCAGGCGATAGATGTCGCCGACGCGCACGGGCAGCGGAAACAACGCGCGACAGCCCCCCTCGGACAGGTCACCGGTCACGCCCTGCATCCGCAGCTTCAGCATGTCGCTGACGTTCCCGGGTTGCAGCGTCACCGCCGCCTTGATCTCGATGCGGAAGTGCTTGCGCCGGGCGCGGATCTCCTCCGGCGTGTTCTGCTCCAGTTCCTGAAGCAGCTCGAAGGCCTCGTTGCCGTCCAACAGGTCCTGCGGCTGACCGCTCTCACCGAACAGATCCATGGTTCCCTCGCCTGCGCGCTCAGGGCTCCCCCGCCGCGGGGGCCGGATTTTCCCGCTCGAACGTGACCGTCACCCGCACGCCGGCCTTCCAGTCGGCCCGCGGATTGGGCACGTGCAGCTTGACGCGACACGTCTGGCTGGCGGCGTCGACCACCGGACTGACGAACACCACCGTCGCCGCCCGCGAGGCCCCGCCCGCCGCCGGGGTCACGACCGCCGTCGCCCCCACGCGCAGCGCGCCGGCCACCGCCAGCGGGCAGCTCAGGACCACCTCGAGCGGGTCGAGCTGCACCAGCGTCAGCACACCCTCCCGCTCCTCAACCGTGTCGCCGACCTCGCGCCGCCGCTCGACCACGTACCCCGACAGCGGCGCCCGCAGGATCAGCTCGTCGAGCAGCGCCTGCTGAAGCGCCAGCTCGCGCTGTGCCTGCGCATGGCGGAAACGCGCCGCCTCCAGCTCGAGCTCGGCCGCCCGCAAGTCCGCGGCCGCATCCTCCAGCTCCTGCACGGTGATCGCCGCGCTGGTCGCCAAGCTCTGCAACCGCTCGGATTCGCGCCGCGCCTTCGCCAGCCGCACCTCAGCCAGTTGCAGCTCGAGCGTGGACTCGGCCTGAGCCGCCGCCAGCGCCACGCGGCGTTCTTGCACGGTCGTGTCCAGCCGGACGGCGACCACCCCGGCGCGGATGTAGGCGCCCTCCGCGACGGTGATTTCGGCGATGCGTCCCGTCGTCAGCGCCGCCAGCGTCACAGTCTGGGCCGGGGCCGTGAAGCCGGCCAGGGGCTCCGAGACCGCCGGCACACCCGGGCGGGGCGGCGCCTCTTCACCCGCGCCGGCGAGCAGCGCCAGCAGCAGCGCAACCGACCAGGCCGCGCCCCGACGTGCGTCCGTTCGCTGCACACACTGTGCGTACATGATCTTCCGCTCCGAGACCGACTCCCGCGCGGCGTTCGCCGACGCGGACCGCCGAATCACCTCCGACGCGCCTGTGTCGCTTCGCTTTCGGCAGACGCGGGCGGCTCGCCCGTGCCGCGCCGCGTGCCCGCCTCGCCGCGGAGCAGGCCCCAGAGGACCGCCCAGATGCTGTCCTTCGTCTCCGGCGGCGCGGTGTCGTCCGGGTGCAGGGCGGGTGCCGCGGTGCTGCGGGGCGCGGGCTCGTCCGCCCGGCCCGCGCCGTCCGCGGGCGGCTGCGGCGTGACACCGCCTCGTCGCGGCGCGACATCCACCACGTCGGCCGGCTCGGTCGGCCACGTCAGGTCCGCCTCCACGCGGAACGCGCTCTCAAACGTCTGCCCGGCGATGATCGGCGGCAACGCCTTTGCCAGGTCGATCGGCTCTGGCGTCCCTGTCGGGAGCGCTGCCGGCGCCGCCTGCACCCCCACGTCGCTCGATGGCAAATCCGCCGCGCTACTGTCGTGCGCCAGCCCCGTCTGCACGCCGGGAGGCGGCGCGGCCAACGTGACCTGGCCCTCCATCGCGGCGCGCGGATCGAGTATCGTCATCTTCTCGTTGCCGTTCCAAGGCGACGCTTCCGGGGCCGCCGACAAGGCCGATTCATCCGACACGAACCGCAACGCGCCCCGCGGAACGACGCCGGGGCCGGGCGGCCTGGCGGCCGGAGCCTCCGACTTCTCCGTGGGCGAGGCCGGCTGAGCCGCCGAGATCCCGGCCGGTGCCACCGTGCTCTCCGGCACGGGTGCTGCGTCCGCCCCCATATCCGCGCCCGAGTCCGGCTCGACCGCCGTGAACGGCAGCGGCTCCGTTGCCGCCGCTGGGGGCTCCTCTCCGGCGACCACGGACTGCGACGCCCCGGGCGGCGGCACAACCTTGGACGCCGGCCCGCCGTCCGCCGGCGGCCCCGACGCAACCCCAGTGTCGGTCGGCGGCGGACCGGACCCAACCCCCGGGTCCGTCGGCGGCAGCCCCGACCCCACCTCAAGAGTCGTCGGCGGCTCGCCTGTGGTTGGCGCGAGCTCATCCGCCGTCGGCGGCGGGTCGACGCGGATCGTGACCACAGCCGCGTGCTGACCGCCGCGGCCGTCCACGACGGTATAGGTGAACGAGTCCTGCCCCACGAAACCCGGCGCCGGCGTATAGGTGAACGTCCCGTCACCGTGCGGGGTGACTGTCCCGTGCGCCGCGGGAGTGAAGCCGACAACGGTCAGTGGATCCCCGTCGGCGTCCGTGTCATTGGCCAGCACGTTCGCGATGGTGACCGGCGTGCCGGCCGTCGTCACGGCCGCGTCGTCGGCCGCGACGGGGGCGACGTTGACCGGCGCGATCGCGACATTCACACTGTCCACGCTGACCGAGTGGCCGTCGGACACGCGCAGCTCAAACGTTAGCGTCACCGGCTCGCGGGTGGCGGGCGCCGTGAACGTCGGATTGGGCGCGTGCGGATCACTCAACTGCACCGCCGGCCCGCCCGTCTGCACCCACTCGTACGTCAGCGGCCGGCCCTCCGGATCGCTGCCGGCCCCTTGCAACTGCACCACCGCCCCCCCGTCGACCGCCAGGTCCGGCCCGGCGTTCGCACTGGGCGCATCATCATCCGCGTGCACCAGCACCCGCACGGTGTCCACGCTCGTGTGCGTCCCGTCCCGGACCCGCAGCTCGAACGTCAGCTCCGTGTTCGTCAGCCCCTCGGGCGCCACAAACGTCGGGTTCGGCGCATGCGGATCACTCAACTGCACCGCCGGCCCGCCCGTCTGCACCCACTCGTACGTCAGCGGCCGGCCCTCCGGATCGCTGCCGGCACCCTGCAACTGCACCACCGCCCCTTCGTCAACCGCCAGGTCCGGCCCGGCGTCCGCACTGGGCGCATCATCATCCGCGTGCACCAACACCCGCACCGTGTCCACGCTCGTGTGCGTCCCGTCGCGCACCCGCAGCTCGAACGTCAGCTCCGTGTTCGTCAGCCCCTCGGGCGCTACAAACGTCGGATTGGGCGCGTGCGGATTGCTCAACTGCACCGCCGGCCCGCCGGTCTGCACCCACTCGTACGTCAGCGGCCGGCCCTCCGGATCGCTGCCGACACCCTGCAACTGCACCACCGCCCCTTCGTCAACCGCCAGGTCCGGCCCGGCGTCCGCACTGGGCGCATCATCATCCGCGTGCACCAGCACCCGCACCGTGTCCACGCTCGTGTGCGTCCCGCCGCGCACCCGCAGCTCGAACGTCAGCTCCGTGTTCGTCAGCCCCTCGGGCGCTACAAACGTCGGATTGGGCGCGTGCGGATTGCTCAACTGCACCGCCGGCCCGCCCGTCTGCACCCACTCGTACGTGAGCAGGTCGCCGTCGGCGTCGTGGCTGCCGGCGCCGCTAAGTTGCACGAGCTGGTTCTCGTCGACCGCCAGATCCGGCCCGGCGTTGGCGACCGGCGGGGTGTCGGTCGTTCGCACGTCTCCGTCCGCGAAGGACACAGTCTGCACGTTGGCGTACTCGATCGTGAACGAGCCCCCGCCGGGCAACGCCACGCGTACGGTGCCGGCCTGCTTGTTGAACACCGCATCGGCCCGCGAGAACTGCTGCAACGCAATCGTGTTGTTGCCGCCGCCGCCGTCCACCTGGTACACCGCGCCGGCGACCGGCTGAGAGAACGCGAAGACGTCATTGTGGGCACTGCCCACAACTCGCTCGATATTCGTCAACGAGTCGACCCCCGCGCCGAGCGTGTCCTGCGGACCCTGCACCGTCAGGTCAACCCGCACACCGGCCGGGGCGTCGCTGTAATCCGCCGTATCGAACCCGCCCCCGCCGTCCAGCACGTCGTCGCCGGCCCCGCCGTGCAGCACGTCAGCGCCGCCGCCGCCGCGGATCACGTCATGGCCTGCCCCGCCCACCAGCACGTTGGCGTGGTCGTCACCGATCAACGTGTCGTCAAAGCTCGAGCCGATGACGTTTTCGATACCGGCGAGCGTGTCCTGGCCGGCGCCCCCGGTCGCCTGCCCGGCCGCGAGGTTCACCTGCACCGCGGCCCCGGCCGACGCATAGGTCGCGGTATCGGTGCCCGTCCCGCCGTCCAACACATCGTCGCCCGCTCCGCCCTCCAGCGTGTCGTCCCCCGCGCCGCCGCTGATGACGTCCATCCCCGCGCCGCCGGACAGCACGTTGGCGCCGGCATCGCCGACCAGGATGTCGTCGTATGGCGACCCGATCACGTTCTCGATGCTCTTCAGCGTGTCGTTGCCCGCCCCACCAGTAGCCTTACCGGTCGTCAGGTTCACATTCACTGGGCCGCCGGCGGACGCGTAGCTGGCCGTGTCCGTGCCGGAGCCGCCATCGAGCGTGTCATTGCCCAGGCCGCCGTCGAGGACGTCATTTCCTGCCCCGCCGGACAGCACATTCGCCCCCGCGTCGCCAATCAGCGTGTCGTCATACTTCGACCCGGTGACGTTCTCGATGCCGATCAGCGTGTCCTTGCCGGCCCCCCCCGTCGCCTGCCCCGTCGCCAGGTTCACGTGCACCGCCCCGCCGGCCGAGGCGTAGGTCGCCGTATCCGTGCCCGCGCCGCCGTCCAGCACGTCATCGCCCGCGCCACCGTCCAGCGTGTCGTTGCCCGCCCCGCCGCTGAGCGTGTCGTTCCCCGCCCCGCCGGACAGCACATTCGCCCCCGCGTCGCCAATCAGCGTGTCGTCATACTTCGACCCGGTGACGTTCTCGATGCCGATCAGCGTGTCCTTGCCGGCCCCCCCCGTCGCCTGCCCC
>Ga0209101_1000118_pt1 | contig 64145 bp, 42 predicted proteins | sample ConPoolayeCmetaG_FD_185481 | JGI IMG/M metagenome (GOLD analysis project Ga0209101, IMG submission 185481) | Hot spring microbial mat communities from California, USA to study Microbial Dark Matter (Phase II) - Cone Pool mat layer C metaG... ... | reverse complement strand
GTTTCACGAGGAGCAGACGCGATGCGGCCGGTCATTCCAGTCAGCGAAGTGCATTACCCGGAATCGGACGGCAAACCGATGGGCGAAACCGATGAACATCGCGACGCGATGATCCGCCACATCCAGATCCTTCAGGACTACTATCGTGGCCAGCGGGTCTACGTCTCGGGCGATTTGTTGGTGTATTACGAGCAGGGCAACCCACGCAAGTACGTGGTGCCGGACGCCTTCGTAGTGAAGGGGATATCGCCCAAGCGTCGCCGGGTGTACAAGACGTGGATCGAGCGTAAGAGTCCGGACGTGGTGATCGAGACCACGTCGCGGAAGACGCGACGGAAGGACATGGTGGAGAAGCCGCGGCTTTATGCCCAGTTGGGGGTAAAGGAGTACTTTTTGTTCGATCCGGACGAGGAGTATTTGGACCCGTCGTTGCAGGGGTATCGGCTGGAGGGGAGCGACTATGTGCCGATCGAGCCGGACGCGACGGGCAGCTTGAGGAGTGAGGAATTGGGTCTGCGATTGTGCGAGGAAGAGGGCAAGTTGCAGTTTTATCGTTTGGACACGGGCGAGCGGCTGCTGACGCCGTCCGAGCGGGCCAGAGTGGAGGCAAGGCGGGCCAGGGCCGAGGCCAGGCGGGCCAAAACCGAGGCCGAACGGGCCAAAACCGAGGCCGAGCGGGCCGACCGCGAGGCCGAAGCCCGGCAACGCGAGGCCGAGGCCCGACAGGCGGCGGAAGCAGAACTTGCTCGTCTTCGGGCGGAACTGGTCCGACGATCCTCAGGTATGCCCGGGGAAAGTTGAGCCAGGCGGTTTCACGAGGAGCAGACGCGATGCGGCCGGTCATTCCAGTCAGCGAAGTGCATTACCCGGAATCGGACGGCAAACCGATGGGCGAAACCGATGAACATCGCGACGCGATGATCCGCCACATCCAGATCCTTCAGGACTACTATCGTGGCCAGCGGGTCTACGTCTCGGGCGATTTGTTGGTGTATTACGAGCAGGGCAACCCACGCAAGTACGTGGTGCCGGACGCCTTCGTAGTGAAGGGGATATCGCCCAAGCGTCGCCGGGTGTACAAGACGTGGATCGAGCGTAAGAGTCCGGACGTGGTGATCGAGACCACGTCGCGGAAGACGCGACGGAAGGACATGGTGGAGAAGCCGCGGCTTTATGCCCAGTTGGGGGTAAAGGAGTACTTTTTGTTCGATCCGGACGAGGAGTATTTGGACCCGTCGTTGCAGGGGTATCGGCTGGAGGGGAGCGACTATGTGCCGATCGAGCCGGACGCGACGGGCAGCTTGAGGAGTGAGGAATTGGGTCTGCGATTGTGCGAGGAAGAGGGCAAGTTGCAGTTTTATCGTTTGGACACGGGCGAGCGGCTGCTGACGCCGTCCGAGCGGGCCAGAGTGGAGGCAAGGCGGGCCAGGGCCGAGGCCAGGCGGGCCGACCGCGAGGCCGAGGCCCGACAGGCGGCGGAAGCAGAGCTTGCTCGCCTCCGGGCGGAACTGGTCCGACGATCCTCAGGTATGTCCGGGGAAAGTTGACGTAGGGTCTGCGGTTGGGATTTCTACTCGCCGTGTACGGTGTTGTTTGGTTGTGTACAAACCGCGGCGATTTGGAAAAGTCATTTGTACGGACCGATTCTCGCGGCGGTGTGGTCTGATTGGGTTTACAAAAATTCTTTGCATCGCGGCTCTCCAATCTTAGCCCGGTGGGCTGTGGGCACAACCCGCGATGGGCCCTTAAAATGATTGAAAAGATCGGAAGATCAGAAATCAGAAGATGATTCAGCTTCCTGCTATGCCGTAGCGGGGAGAAGCGGTATGATAATCGCGGATTGCAGAGCTGAGACGGATCTCGCCCGTCGCGGTCCATCCAGCATCAAATGGGGGGCTTCGGCGCGGAACGGCATTGTTAGGTGTCGATCCCGGGATTCGCCGCGACGAATCGGAGGGACGGACGATGTCGATTCAAGTGATATGCCCCAACGGCCACTTGCTAACCGTGGCTGACTCATGCGCGGGTCGGATGGGACTGTGCCCCGTTTGCAAAGCCCCAGTCAAAGTTCCCCTGGCGGATACGCGGACGATTGCGGAGGATTCGGTAGTCGGTGTTCTCGGAGAAGCAGGCCGCGATAGGTCAGCGCCGACGGGTTGGGAACGTTCTCAAGGTCCGAGCAAAGAGACGGGTGAAATGGACCGGAGCCCCGACAACAGGTGTCCGCTATGCAACCGGGAGGTGGGTGATTCCGTATCTAAGTGCCCGTTCTGTCATAGTTCTTTAAGGGCATAGCAATCCAGTCAAACGAGTTAGTCCCACTCCTATTGTGACGGCTGAAGAGATATACTATCTTGTGATAAAGAAAGTCTCTTTCCTTGTTGACGCGCGACGGTTAAAGAGGTCCCGTTGACGGAATGACCGGATTGAGTGCGCAAGTCCGCCCTGTTCCAGGTGAGTGCCGGAGACGTGAGTTCCGTTTTGTGGGTTCAAGGACCGTCGCGAGTTCGAATGGCAGAGTCTAGCATCTCGGTCTACAGCCCTGAGTTGCTGCTGGCCGTCTTTGGCGTCCGCGACCAACACGTGCGGAGAATACGCGAGGCGTTTGGAGTGCGCGTTTCTGCGCGGGACGGGGAGATTCACATCGAGGGCGATGAAAACGCGGTGATTCAGGCCACCGAGGTACTTGAGCAACTCCGGTCCCAAGCCGCGCAAGGGCCAGTCACGCCGGACGATGTAAGCCGGTTGTTGACTGGGGTGCGGCAGGGCGAGGTCGCGGCGCCCCCAGTTCCCCTCGTTGTTCATGGGGGGAAGCAGATTCGGCCCCGCTCGCCCGGCCAGGCGCGGTACGTGGCGGCCATTCGCGAGCATCACGTGACGTTTTGTTATGGACCGGCTGGGACGGGCAAGACGTATCTGGCGGTCGCCACCGCGGTGACGGCGCTGCGGTTGGAGCAAATTCGCAAGATCGTGCTGGTTCGCCCCGCCGTCGAGGCCGGGGAAAGTCTCGGCTATCTGCCGGGCGATCTGCAAGCCAAGATCAACCCTTATCTTCGCCCCTTGACCGATGCCCTTCGGGAGATGCTGGATCACGACACCATCAAGCGTTACATGGAGCAGGACGTGATCGAGGTCATTCCCTTGGCGTACATGCGGGGGCGGACGCTCAACGAGGCCTTCATCATCCTCGACGAGGCCCAAAACACCACCGTCTCGCAAATGAAGATGTTTTTGACCCGGATGGGAAACGGCTCCAAGATCGTGGCCTCCGGCGATGTGACGCAAGTCGATCTTCCCGCCCATACGCGGAGTGGGCTGATCGACGGGCTGGAACGTCTGCGGGGCATCCGCGGCTTCGCGGCCGTGGAATTGAGCCAGGCCGACATTGTCCGCCATCCGATGGTCCAGGAAATTGTCCGGGCGTACGAAACGAAGCCCGGCAGGCGGCATTGAAACCCATGGCCACAGGCGTTCAGCGTCGGACGCGTTGGGAGCGGGTCGCCGCGCTGGAGTTGCCGCCGAGTCGGTGGGAACAGGCGTGGGCCAGGGTGCATCGGGGGGACGTCCTGCTTCGCCTGGGCCTCTGCCTGGCCACGGCGATCCTCCTCTGTGTCGTGATTCGCGGTTGGAATCCGCCGTTCGGTTTCCGCGCCGGCCAGGTGCTTTCGCGCGAGGTGGTGGTCCGCTATCCGTTTCAGGCAGTCGATCCTGAGCGCACGGAAGCCGCCCGGGAAGCCGCCCGACGCCAAGTTCGCCTGGTCTACCAGCATAACCCGCGGCCGTTGGAGCAATTGACCGCGGCTTTGGAAATGGCGATGCGAGAGGTGCTCGCGGCGGAGCACTGGTCGGCCGTCCCACCGCACGTTTGGGTCGACTTCGCTCCGCGGACCGATGGACCGTCGGTCGATTTCGAGGAGGAATCCAGACGGCGGTTCAACAAACTGAAACAGGCGCTGGCCGGGGACCGGGATCTTGCCGAGTTTCGACAAAGCGTGGCCGACGCGCTGGCGCCTTACCGGGAACAAGGCCTTCTGGCGAAGCAGGCTCCCCGGCTCGGCCAGGCGGGAGACGAGATCGAAGTCTATCCCATCGGCCGGCCAGACCAGCGCCGCACGGTGAAAATCGCCGAGGTGGTCTTGGGTTCTGGGGCCGCGCTCCGCGCCGCGTTGCGGCGCGAGTTCGAGTCGGCCGAGGTGGCCGACTGCGTCTACGACTGGCTCGACCGCCGCTTTCGCCCCACCTTGCAACGCGACGACGAGGAAACGAAGAAGGCCATGGATCAGGCCGCCCGGGCGGTTGGCGAGGATGTCGTGACCTACACCCCCGGCGAGGTCCTAGCGCCCGAGGGCGAACCCCTCAGGAACGACCAGATTCGCTTGCTCAAGCTCGAATACGAGGCGGCCATGGCGGCGCGTCCTTGGAGCCAAAAAATAAGCCGCGCGATCGCGGTCGTGGCTTTGATTTGTGCCTTGTTCGGGCTGGGGGCGGCGTATGCCGTCTATCGCGAACCGCGATTGACTTTCAGCCTGGGACGGCTCAGCGCGGTGCTCGCCTTGCTGGTCCTCACCGTAGCGCTGGCCAGGTGGGGAGCCGCGGATCCTTGGCGGGCCGAGTTGGTCCCTGTGCTGTTGTTTGGTCAGACGATCGCCATCGGCTATCGGCGGGAAATGGCGCTGATGCTGACGGCGATTGCGGCTCTGGTCCTCGCGATGGCCCTCGGCCAAGGCTTCGCCGTGTTGCTGCTTCTGCTCGGCGTCAGCACCACGGCCATCGTGCAGCTCGGCCGCATCCGCAACCGCAGCAAGCTGATCTACGTGGGATTGATCGCGGGACTCATCGCCTTCCCGCTCACTGTGGTCCTCGCCGTGCTCGACAACCAACCCCTCGGCCAGGCCGTATGGATCACCGCGCTTTGCAACATGCTTTGGACCTGGGGAGCGGGTTTTCTCATCACCGGCCTCTTGCCGTTCATCGAGAAGGCGTTTGATGTTTTGACCGACATTAGCCTGTTGGAATTGGGCGACGTGTCACACCCGCTGTTGCAGCAGTTGGTCCAACGGGCCCCGGCCACCTACAACCATTCGATCACCGTGGGTTCGATCGCCGAGGCGGCCGCGGAGGCGATCGGGGCGCGGGGGCTATTGGTTCGGGTGGGCGCCTACTACCACGACGTGGGCAAGATGCTCAAACCCGCTTATTTCGCGGAAAACCAATCGCCGTCCAATAACCGGCACGATAGCCTCGTGCCCACGATGAGCACCCTGGTCATTATCGCCCACATCAAGGACGGCGCGGACCTCGCCCGGCAGCATGGCCTTCCGCAACCGATCATTGATTTCATCGAACAGCATCACGGAACGACGTTGGTCGAGTATTTTTACGGCCGGGCCCACGAGCAGCTCCAGGCAGACCCGAACCATGACGGCAGCGTCGATGAAAACCTTTACCGTTATCCTGGTCCCAAGCCCCAGACGAAGGAGGCGGGCGTGCTCATGCTGGCCGACGCCGTGGAAAGCGCCAGCCGCACCCTCGTCGACCCCACTCCCGCCCGAATCGCCAATCTGGTGCGCACCATCGCCGAGCGCAAACTTGACGACGGCCAGTTCGACGAAAGCGGGTTGACGCTGCGGGAACTGCGGACCATCGAGGACAGCATCACCAAGGCGCTGATCGCCATTTATCACGGGCGAGTGAAATACCCGGACCAGAAAACAGCGTGATCCGCATCGACATCGCCAATCGGCAGAAGCTGCTCCCCGTCGACCGGCGATTGCTCCGCCGCGCGGTCCGCGCGGTCCTCGCGGAGGCCGACGTCGAGAACGCGGAAATCAGCGTGGCCGTGGTCGACGACGCTACGATTCGCCGCCTCCACCAACGCTACCTCGGCCAGGACTGCCCGACGGATGTACTGAGCTTCGTCTTCGACAGCCGCGAGGATCGCTTGGAGGGCGAGGTGATCGTCAGCGCCGAAACCGCCCGGTCTGCCGCCCCGCGATATCGCCATGCGCCGGCGGAAGAACTGCTGCTTTACGTTGTGCACGGGACGCTGCATTTGCTCGGCTGGCGCGACGACACTCCCCCAGCACGCGCGGCCATGTCCCGCCGCCAGCGAAAAATCGTCAACGACGCCATGAAACCCTAGCGCGCCGCAGCCCCGCGGCCTGATGTTCTCTTCCATGGCGCCGGGGAGCCTCGCGGCCGCCGTGCCACAGTCGTTCAAGGTTGAGAACTCGCCGACACCGCTATCTCGATGCACAACAAGTGGTTTTCCGCCCCCAAAAGCGAATTCTTTCTTGCCAAAAGCCGCTCCTTGCCCACCGCCCTCAGATCTCAGTGGCTCGCCGGCACCAGGGCTGTTCAATTCTTGCACAGACGACGCAACTTACACAATACCATGCCGTTGCGGCGCCGAAAGACAGCGTTCTTGGTGCAAGCCTGAGGAAAACGGGCCACTGCCGGGCTCCAACGCTCAATCTCCGCAAGCGCTTTTGCCTTGACGCAACTCTCATTCTGGAAGTTAATTGCGCGATGGAAAAAGGTCCCTCTTGCGTTTGGCGCGATTGTTGCTCGGGAGACCGCGGGTTTGCCATCGGACACGTGGCGCGAGGGGCGGTCAAGATCAGTCCGGAGCTGTCCGCACGCTGCGAAAACAGGCGCTTTTGCCGGTTTCGGGAAGCAGGCGTCTGGCGGGACGAGTGCGCGGCGTTCAAGCACGCGATGAGAAAAAGGCCCGCGAGAACGCGGTCGCGCCGGGTGAGCAGGGGAGGAGGGCCGCATGGCGGAAAACCCCCGAATGTCGGTCGAGAGTCGGGTGAGCGACTCGTTGGAAGGCCCCAAGCCGTCGCAGGATCGGGAGCTGCAAAACTTCCGGTATGTGGTCGCGTCGGTGAACGACAGCGCGCTGGCCGTCTGGGCCGACCTGTGGAACGAGTTGCGCGGCAATGAGGCTGCCCAGGGCGCGATTTGCTCGGCTGACGCCGAAGGGTTCAAGCCCGCCTGCGGCTGGCCAGAGTTTTTCGAGAAGTTTTGGCTCTTAAAGCATTACCTCGACTATATTCACCGCTTTTGCCAACCTTAAGGAGAAAGGACAACATGTCCCAGTCGTCAGTCTCGATGTCGTTGGAAGACACGGTTCGCCGCGGGCCTGATCCCGTCGATGAGTTCATGGCCTACGTCGTGGCCAAGAACCCCGGTCAGCCCGAGTTCCACCAGGCCGTGCGCGAGGTGGTCGAGTCGATCATGCCGGTGGTGCAGGCCAACGCCGCCTATCGCAAGGCGAAGATCCTGGAACGGATGGTCGAACCCGAGCGGGTCATCATCTTTCGCGTGCCCTGGGTGGACGACCGCGGCGAAATCCAGATCAATCGCGGCTATCGCGTGCAGATGAACAGCGCCATCGGTCCCTACAAGGGCGGGCTGCGGTTCCACCCCACCGTCACTTTGAGCGTGCTCAAGTTCTTGGCGTTCGAACAGGTCTTTAAGAACAGCCTGACCACGCTGCCGATGGGCGGGGCGAAGGGCGGATCGGATTTCGATCCCAAGGGCAAAAGCGACGGCGAGGTGATGCGATTCTGCCAAGCCTTCATGACCGAATTGGCCCGACATATCGGGCCCGATATCGACGTCCCCGCCGGCGACATTGGCGTGGGCGGACGCGAGATCGGTTTCCTCTTCGGGCAGTACAAGAAGCTGACCGCCCGGTTCTGCGGCGTGCTGACTGGCAAGGGCCTCCAATACGGCGGTTCGCTGATGCGGCCCGAGGCCACCGGCTACGGCGCCGTCTATTTTGCCCAAGAGATGTTGGCCTACCGAGGCGAAAGCATCCAAGGCAAGGTGGCGACGGTTTCCGGTTCGGGCAACGTGGCCCAATACACCGTCCAGAAACTGCTCCAGCTCGGCGCCAAGCCGATCACGCTTTCCGACTCGGGCGGGACGATCGTCGACGAAGCGGGCATCGACGAGGAAAAGCTGGCCTGGGTCATGGAACTCAAGGAGGTCCGCCGCGGAAGGATTTCCGAGTACGCCGAACGATTCAAGACCGCCAAGTATTATCCCGGCAAGAAGCCCTGGTGGGTCAAGTGCGACCTTGCCTTTCCCAGCGCCACCCAAAACGAAATCGACGGCGAGGACGCCAAGACGCTGGTCGCCAACGGCTGCCGCTGCGTTTCCGAGGGCGCGAACATGCCGACCACGCCCGAGGGCGTTCGCGTGTTCTTGGAGGCCAAGATTTGCTACGGGCCGGGCAAGGCGGCCAACGCGGGCGGCGTGGCCGTCTCCGGCCTGGAGATGAACCAGAACAGCGGCTGCATGCGCCGATCGCGCGAGGAAGTGGACCGCCAGCTCCAGGCCATCATGAAGTCGATCCACGACAACTGCGTGCGTTACGGCAAGACCAAAGACATGGTCAACTACGTCCAGGGCGCCAACGTGGCCGGCTTCATCAAAGTGGCCGACGCCATGCTCGCCCAGGGGATCGTGTGAACCGCCCGACCGGACAGTGATTTTGAAACCCCATCCAAGCAGGACCGCGAACCGTCGGTCTGGCGGCGGGTCGAGATTTCACGAAGCGGGGAGGCGTGGCGCGGCGGAAACGCCGGCCACCCTCTCCAGGCGGGTTCGGGTGGCAGGTCGGAGGTCTTCAAAGGTTAGGATGACGCGGCGTCCACTCCCGATTCCGTTCACGGCCTCCACATAAGCTGAGGGCTTGCCACCCGATCCGCCATGGCCCAATGGCACGCCGCTAAGAGCCTAACCAAACAGTCTCTTGCGACCTCCTGATAGCGGGGGTGCGCTTTTTCTGCACTCATGCTTCTGCCGTGCCGACTTGGAAATCGCGGGGGTTGCGGGGCGGCTCAACCTTTTCGAAGCGTTCGGCAGGACTGACGAGCGAGGTAATCCGCAGGCCGAACTTGTCGCCGACCTTGACGGCCTCGCCCAAAGCCACCGCTCGACCGCCGATGTGAACCTCGAGCATCTGCTCACACGATTTGTCAAACTGCAAGATGGCGCCTGGGGCCAATTCCATGACCGCTCCCAGCGGTTGCCTCTTTTGGGCCAAGACGACCCGCACCGAAACGGGAATGCGGAGCAGACTCCGCGAGTAAGCCGGCAGGTCTTGCGGGGTGAGGCTAGGCATCGACTTGCCAAGGTCAAGCTCGTTGTGATCGGGCGGCGGGTCTCGGGGGCATGAGCTTCTCGCCAGGGGAGGAACCAACCCGGTTTTTCCGAGCCGCAAGCCAGAAACCCATTTCACCCGAAGAGCCGCGGAACATCGCCCTCCCAACGCTCTTTGTTATTATCGGCCGGCACAATCGGCAAGCTTTACCCATTCTGCGCATATTTCAACGCAATCGTTTTGACCGACTAGCCGATAAATCGTGTAGAGATCGGTAAAGCCGGGGATACTGTCATCCTACGCCCGCCAGGCATTGGCGTTGCATCCGGATGGCGACCGATCCTCTGATGGGTGGAGCACTAGACCGAAAGTGGCCGAACGTAAAGGAGTGCGAGGAGCCTTGCGATGCAGGTGAAAGTCTATTGTCCCAGAATGGTGGAGATTCCCACGGAATATCTTCCGGCATTGGCGAAACGGGCCGCGGAGAGTCTCGGGGATCGAGCCGCGGAAGTCACCGCCACCCGAGGTCACCTCGTCCGCCAGGCCGTCCAGGATGGTCTGCTGCGGGAATTGGACGATCTGATCTGTGAGGACGGGACAGTCGACTTGGTGTGCGACCCTGCCAGTGAAACCCCCCTGGAGCTCGAGAATCGGACGTTGACCCTGGCGGGCTTGTTGGAGGTCATCCAGCGCAAGCGTCCGTGGAACGAGGCAGCCCGTTCGTCAGAAGCCGCTTGAATGGCTGTCTGCAACGAGGAGGAAATCCGTGACGGCCTATCCCACATCAGCGGCGGAAGAGAAGATCGTGGTGCCCTTGAAGTCATCCCCCAGGCCCGTCTTTGCAGCGCGGAATTCGGCCGAACTGCCCCGGACAACCATTCCCGAGGTGGCGGTGGAGGCGTGCCTTGGATTCGCCGAATCGCGTCGCACGGGCAACATCGAGGTGACGTTCCACTCGCCCTCGCCGCGGCAAGCCGCCGCGCAAGGCCAAAGCCCGGCATCCCCCATTTTCAAGTCCGCGCCGATCGCGATGCACGCTCGGCCCCGGCCCCACGCGGCGATGCCCACGCCACGGAGCGACTTTGGCGGCGACCTGCGTCAGGTCGACGCCGAAGCGCCGGTGGCCACCGACGGAGGGCCCATCGAAAGCTTGATGGCGGACGCACCGAAGGAGCCGCCGGAGGAGTCGAGCGGCAAACCGGTGGGCATGACGCCTTTGCGGACGGGAATGGACGTGCGGCTAGCGCGGATCATCGATGCCTGGCCTCGACTTCCCTCAAAGGCCCGCGCGGCCCTGGCCGCCGCCCTTGATATCGCGCAGTCGCCGAGCAATTCGGGCAACGTGGGCAGCCGAGCGGCCACCGTCCCGCTTGCCGTCGCCCCGTCGCGAAAAGCCGAGACCACCCCCTCGCCCATGCCAAACCGCCGCCGGAAACGAACTAAGGAGGAGTAGGATTGGACAAACCTTAGGCGCGAATCTCAACGCCAGGCCAGGGGATTTGAATTCGCGAGAAAGGGGCGAAAAACGCCAGCGGTCAGCAAAACAAAACGGCTTGCGACGCCTCAGCAACGTTGACGGACCGCGATCACGCCGGCCAGCAACCAAACGGCAATGAACGCAATTGCCAACGTGAGGCGGATCCAATCAAGTGAAAGCATGCGTCTCGTTCATCCCCCGGCAAAAGCTGTGAATACGCTGGGAAACACGTGCGCCCTCGGCCGCGCCAGATGCCAAGGGGCTGACCGGGAGTCTCATCGGCCTCGCCCTGGAGTGGTCTGAAAGGGTAGTCGCCAAGCCGCCTTGGCAGGTTTGACCGCGCCAAGGCGTCCAGGCCGCAAGGGGAACCCCACCGTCGCGACCCTCTTGGCCGGTCGGTCTTGGCCGCCTTCCGTGCCAATGAACTCAGAATGTGGCCTTAACTTGAGTAGACACTCCCTGATCTTCTCCCGCAACCGCCCGATCATCTTGATCGACGAGGTTCCGGCGGTTCTAATACCTCATCCCAGAAGTCCCCTCTCTTCCTTCCGGAGAGGGTTAGGTTCCTTACATTCCCGAAGTTAGCGCGTCTGAGTCAAGTTTTGCGCACTCATTGTACACTACCCCATATGCGGTAGTTGGTCTGAGGCGGAGTCTCGCTAGAGCCTTGGTTCGCAACATCCGCGCGCCGTGCGCGCATGTTGTTCAGTGGTGTACGCAATCAGGCATTTTTTTCCGAGAAACTCGGGTGTTTTGCCCAGGTTGTACATGTAAACGACTTTTTGGTTGCGGGCGCAGGCCGCGTCGGGGAATCGGCCAATGCGAAGGCCCGTTGACGGGCCTTCTCGCCGTGGCGGCATTGGGTCCGATTCCTTCGCACAGGCTCGCGACGGGCCTTATCGCCGTGGCGGCGTTGGGTCCGATTCCTTCGCACAGGCTCTTGACGGGCCTTATCGCCGTGGCCGCGTTAGGGAATCGGCCAATCCAAAGGCCCGTTGACGGGCCTTGTCCGCCGTAGGCGGTCTTCGGCCCGGCGTTTGACGCCGGGTCGCGGTTTCGCTCCCGTGGCGAACCTCAAGCCCCGTTCACGGGGCTTCTCGCTGCGTTCGTGCTTTGCAGGCGAGACGCCCGCGCTCCATGATTTGCGGCGAAGTCCGGGGACACAATACCAGATCATTGACAGAGTCACACGGCGTGCATAATCTCGGGGCACGGCACGCTTGGCGCGAGTCGTTATGCCCGGAATGACCCCACCATCGGACGCCACGGGGGCAACGGCCGGCAGCAGACGTTCTTTGACGAGGCCGACTACGCGGGCAGTGGGCGGCACGGTTGGCTCGCTGAACCGTGTGACCGCACTGTTGGACAAGCCAGCGGTGGTGCCTGCACGCCGCCACGGTCGTACGGGTCGGCGTCTCGGGAGCGAGAGTTTTGTTGAGCGTTTGGAGGCGACAGTCGGCCGGATCTTGAGGCCGCGGAAGCGCGGTCCGAAACCTCGACCACGAGCAAATCAATTTGTATGTCCAGGGAATTTCCCGAGGAATTTCATTCAGGCAACTGAGAAAAGGGACCCGGAAATGCCCCCCTTTCAAACCGATGACTCCTTATGCCCGACCTCACAATTCACGCTGAGCCAACACCGGATTGGCCTGATGGTTCTGTGGGGTGTGGCGATGATGGTTCCAAGCATGGCCGCGGCGGCGTCTAGCGATCCAGGCCAACCTTCCACATGCCGCTTGTTTGTGGATGACGTGTTCATCGAATCAATGCGGAGTGCCAAACGTATCGTCCACAGACTTCGTCTTTATGAAGGCAACCCGATCATGGTGCAGGACAAACCGTGGGAGTGCCACAAGGAGTTCAGATACTATCCATCGGTGGTCATGTGGGCGAATCCGGTGCTGCGAGACAGCCAGACGGGCAAGTTTCGCATGTGGTATACGGGTTTCAACGATCTCGATGATCAGGGGCGCGAGACTGGCCTTGTGCTGTACGCTGAGAGCACCGACGGAATCCATTGGATCAAGCCTGATCTCGGCATTACGGAATGGAAAGGTTCCAGCAAGAACAACATCGTCCTGCTCGGACCCGTCGATGAGAATGGCGGCAAGCTGCGTCATTTCGATACTCCGAACATCATTTACTGTCCCGACGCGCCCTGCCCAAAGGATCGCCACAGGCTCCTGGCTTGGGTTTTCAGTGGTGTTTGGGAGGGAAATCACCATGTGGGAGTGTGGCTCTACAGGTCAGCAGATGGCTTCCATTGGGAACTACTGAAGCGTGACGCCATACCGAACGCGCAAGAGTTCAACAGCTTTTTCTGGGACGCCACCAAGGGCAAGTTCATCGGGCTTGTGAGGATGCGCGGGATGTGGCCGCGCGTTGTCGGTTACACCGAGAGCCGCGACTTCCTGAACTGGTCGAAGGCTGAGCCGATTATCGAGCCGAAGGATCTGAATACGAGGTTCAATCTTCCGGGCGACGACGTGTACGGATTGTGTGGTTTCCCATATGAATCGCACTACATCGGATTTTTGCACGCGCATCACGCTGATCGAAGACTGGAAGTCCAACTGATGTGCAGTACGAATGCTCGAGATTGGTCGTTCGTCGGCGAGGGCGAATACGTTCTGCCCAATGACCCACGCGGCGGTTACGGCCAGGGCATGATGTCCACCATGAGCGGTTCGCCGATCCGAGTTGGCGACGAGCTGTGGGTCTACATAGGAATCTCGCCTTGCGCCCATTCAACGAACCCGGATATACAGAATGCGCCGGGCCAGCAAAAGCGCGTGATTGGATTAGCGAAGCTTCGGCTCGATGGGTTTGCATCCATAGAAGCCGTCGACGAGAACGCACGGATGATCACCAAGCCATTCACTCTGCCGACGGGCAGAAAGCTTTATGTGAACGCCAGGATAGATCAGAAGGGTGAGCTTCGGGCAGCGCTGTGCGATGGTTCGGGTAATCCCCTGCCAGGTTTCAGCCTCTCAGATTTCAAACCGATAAGAACGGGCAGCGTCCGCTTGGGGCTGAGTTGGGCTGGCGGGGAGCCTCCCTCGGGCATACCCATCAAACTTCAGTTTCAGTTCCGAAACACCGGCATCTACAGTTTCGGCTGGAACTGACTGATGACGAAATTTTCGGAAATTTCCACATGCCAAGAGAGAGCCGGGGTTGCCAAGAAAAACACGCTGGGGAGGGGTTCGCAACCCAAGTAACGCTTTCCACGAGACCCCACGATGTAATACCTCGCTATCCACCGACACAAACGTCAATCGACGGTGGCTATGCTCGGCGAAGATGGACCGGGAGTCCGCAAGCGGCAGGTAAGGACCAAGGGGAAGAAGCTCGATGTGCGCTTTGCCAATCTTGCCGAGAAGGCCCGGCCGGAAGGTGGCTTCCTCGCCATCCTGGGGGTCTGCGGGATGAATCCCCGGATGTTGGCGACGCCCGAGGAGTATGGATGCCGGGAAATCGTGGTGATCCAGCCCCCGGCCGGGTGGCGTGGTTGCATTGCCAACCGTGTGACCGCACCGCTGGACAAGCCGGCGGGAGCACTCGCGCGGCTTTGCCGGTTATCAACGCGCCAACGATCACGGCGTTGGGATGAACTCGCCGCGGATCAGGTCGTCGAAGGTCTGGCGGCGGCGCACCAGATGGGGCTGGCCGTCCTGAAGCAGGACTTCGGCGGCCAAGGGCTTGGAGTTGTAGTTCGACCCCATGACGAAGCCGTAGGCCCCGGCGCACTCGATCACCAGATAGTCGCCGACGGCGGCCAAGGGCAGGCGGCGTCGGGCGACAAAGCCGCCTTCTTCTTGGGTAAAAATGTCGCCCGACTCGCAGAGCGGCCCGCCCACGATCGCGTCGATCTCGGGCCGGTCGCAATGACCGTCGGCGGGCGCGATCGCGATCGGGTGGTAAGCGCCGTAGAGGATCGGCCGGGCCAGATTGTTGAATCCGGCGTCCACCAAATAAAACGTGTTGGCGCCCTGCTTCTTCACCGCTCGTATTTCGGCGATCAGGTAGCCGCTCTCGGCAACCAGGTAGCGGCCTGGCTCGATTTCCAGGCGCACGGGATGGCCGAAGTGGGACTCCAGCCGCCTTCGCGCGGCGTCGCAACGACGGAAGTATTCGTCGAGGTCGACGTAGGACTGGTCTTCGCGATACGGCACCGGCAATCCGCCGCCGACGCTGATCGACTGGACGTTCCGCCCCGCCTCCAGGGCGGCCTTTTCCAAGGCCCCGCACACCTGCGACAAATGCTCCAAGTCCGTGCCGGATCCGATGTGAACGTGGATTCCGACCACGCTCAGTCCGTAGTGTTCCGCCGTCACCAGGCACTCAGACAATTGCTCATGCCAAATGCCGTGCTTCGAGCATTCGCCGCCCGTGTTCGTCTTGCGACTGTGCCCGTGGCCGAAGCCGGGGTTGATCCGCAGGGTGATCGCTCGTCCGGGCGCGAGGCTCCCATACTGGTCGATCATGTCCGGCGAGCCGCAGTTGACATGAACATTTTCTCGCACCACCAAATCCAGCGCGTCGGCGTCGAAGATGTCGGCGGTGTAGACCACGGGCGGCGGATCGCCCTGGGCAGGGTAGCCGGCCGCGAAGGCCCGGCGGATTTCGTGGGCGCTGACCGCGTCGACCAACGCGCCGTGCCGCCGCGCCAAATCGAGGATCGCCAGGTTGCTGGCCGCCTTCTGCGCGTAACGCACCACGTCGAACCGCCGCAGGTCGCTCAGCCGTTCGACGATCTTGGCCGCGTCATAAACGAAGGTGGGAGTTCCAAACCGCCGCGCCAGGTCGACGACCGGCACGCCAGCAATCTCCCGACGCAAGGAAGCAAAGGAGGGGGTTGTAGGCATGGGCCTTCAATCCGCGCCGCCATCCAGCGACTGAAAGAGTAAGAAACAGGGCCGCTCCGCGGGCGACGAAACCCGCGGAGCGGTCAAATCGCGTTCCCAAACGAACATGGGAGCGGGGCAACGATCCAACGGCTCGGGTTACTGGCCATCGCCGCCCCGAGAAGCCTTCTTTTTGGCCTTGGCGGCGGGACCGCCCATCATGGCCGGTCCGCCCAAGATCATGCCAGCCATGCCGGCCGCCTTGAGGACGCCTTCCTCGGCCGTCAACCGAATCTGGACGCCATTCGGCACTTGCGAGGCCGTAAGCCGGACGTGATCCTTGCCAGGCGAGCTTTGGAGGATCTTGGCGACCATCTGCATGTTCTGCTTCTGGCCTTCTTCAGCCACCGAGGCCGCGAACTGGAAGATGTCCGCCAGGGCCAGCGACACTTCGGCGGGCGGGAGGGGCTTTTCTGTCGAACCTTTGCTGTCGATGGCCTTCTTGAGCGAGGCGGCCGCGTCGCGCCCCATCGCCAGGAAAAGCTTCGTGTCGCTAATCCCGATCACCATGTCGAGATTGTCTCCGACAAGAGCGCCCAGCTTCTTCCGCGCGTCGGCCTCTTCAATCATGCTGATCGGCACGGACAGGACATGGAATCGGACTCCCCCGTGTTTTTCGGCATCGAGCTTGATCAATCCAGCCGCGGCGGGATTCTCCTTGCCGACTTGCTCGACCAACTGCTTGATCACCGCTTCCAGTTTGTCACCCTCGGCAATTTGCATTCCGGCAACCAGACTGAAGACCTTGGGCTTCAGCTTCAACGACGCGGCGAAATCGACCTTTCCCGCGTCCAAGGTCTTTTCAACCACGTCCATCAAATCGCCGGCGAGCTTTTGGGCCAGCTTGGCTTGTTCCTCGGGAAGGCTCTGTTTTTCGATTTCCGCCAGGGCGTTGGCTCGAAGCGAGGCCATGTTGGCCTTGGCCTGGTCGATGTCCGCGGAGTCGAGCTGCTGGGCGGCATGGAACGAGACCGCGGCATCCGGCGTCACCAACCCCGCGAACTGGGTTCGGGCCTTGCCCGCCTTGGCCAGCCTCTTGGCGCTGGCAGAGTCCGGCCGCAGGGTGGTGGTAAGCTCAAGGTACGCCGACGAGGTCGCATCGTCGAGCTTGGCGCCGAGGCTCACGGCGTCCAAATCGTTCACCGTCGTCTTCATTTGCTCCACGCCCTGCCGGAGCATCTTCGAGCGGGCGGCAAACTGCTCTTCGCTTTCGCCGGGCATCTGCTGGAGGCCGGCCTGAACGCTGAAGGCCACCATGTCGAGGAACTTCCGCCGCAAGGCCTCGGGGATGTTCTTCACGGAGACCCGAGCGCCGAGATGGTACTGCTCGTGCATCCCCTCAGCGGCCTTGACGGGATCCTCCGGGGCGTCGAGCACCGAATCTTTCTTGTCGGAGACGACCGCCCATGCGCCATGCTGCTTGACAAAGACCGAGCGGTCGGGGGCCTTGAGTTCAAGCACGCCATCGCCGGCGTCCTCGGTTTCCACCGGCATGGGCAGCGAATTGATCAACTTCTTGACGTCGGCGGTCGGCAAAAAGACCTGCACCGCATATTCCTCACCGTCCTCGTCAATTTTCACCGCCAAAAGCCAGGGCTTCTTCTTGTCCAGGCTCTTGAGGGCTTCTCCGACTCCCGCCTGCTGGATCTGCGCGTCGAGCAATAGGGGCAAGCCTGGCATCCCGGCAAGCTGACCAACCGTTCCGACGCCTTGCATCAGGCTGTCGTATCCCGACAACGATACCGTGACGACCTGCTTGAAGTCCTTTGCGTCCGCGGGACGAATCCAGGACGTGGTCAGCAAGGCCACCGCCACCAAAGTCCACAACAGAATCCGCTTCACAACTGGCACTCCTTGGGTTGAAAAAGTTGGTCTGCTAACACTGGGCAGCCTGGACGATCCACCCGCTGCCTACACCGAACCTCCTCCGTGCGCGCTCCCTCCCACGAGATGAGAGGAAGAAATCACGATTAAGTGTACAAAGAATTGAAGAAAACGAACAGACACTCCAAGGAATCTAGCGTTCGCAACCAGCAAATGTACTACGGATGGACAGAAGATCCAGCCATTGGAGTGCCATGTCTGTTCAGCCTCCCTCCGCGACACTCGAAATAACTGCTGGATCACGATCAACATGGGCAACAACGGTAACCGTGGTGCAACAGTCGATTTTTTCGCGCTTGCACACGGGATCTATTTTGACTGCATTTCTGCCGTGCGGATCAGTGGCGCTCTGTTTAGCCTAAATGGCGGTATCTCAACCCCATCGTTTTAGTGGAACGCTCGGTCGCCATCGTGAACTGAACGAAGCCAGGCACGATAAGACGTTTCGCCACCACCTACATGGAGGGAAAGGCGAGCCAACCCAAAATTCGCAGACCATTAATAGTATCCTAATCCACTATAATTGGTATCCTTTTTATAAAATTAATTCCAGTCAATTTATCTATTGAATGCAAAGCCCTTAAGGTTGGCATGTCAAGCATTTCCCCAGAAACATCTTGCTTTTCCATTTTTGGCAATTACACTGTCAGGTGCTGTCTATGATGGTTCTCCTGCCTGTTCATGTTGCGCATGAGTCGCAGGTGGGATGGCCGTCACGGTTGGATTGGGAGAGCCATCGTTTTTCGGATCTGGGGTGGCTTCCCGTCTGTCGGGTCTCTAGGCCAGGGACTCGGCTTCTGATGATTTGTGTTTCGTGGCACCTTTTTTAGTGGGAGACCGGTTTATGATGCGTAACCTTTGGAAAGATGAAGGAGGGTTCATCATTTCCGCCGAGTTGGTGCTGGTGGCCACGATCGTGGTCATCGGCATGATTGTTGGACTTGCCCTGGTCCGCAACCAGGTGGTCCAGGAATTGGCCGACGTGGCCATGGCGATCGGCTCGATCAGCCAGAGCTTTTGCTTCGCCGGGATTTCGGCCGTTAAGCCTGGCGGTTCGATCGCCTGGACCGACGGGAGCTGCTACATCGATCTGGTTGATTTCTGCCAGTCGCAGCAGTATGCCAACAATCCGCCCGCGGGCATCCAGATTGGCTACGTGCCCAGTACCCCGTATGGCGGCGAGCGGCCTTATTAGCACCGCTTGAGCCGTGCAATTCTCGACGGCCCCTGGGGTTAATTCCCGGGGGCTTTTTGTTTCTTGGGTTGCCCCAGCTTGCCCGGGTCCGTTGAGGCATTCTTTTTTCAGCGTCCGCCTGGGCGGATTGGGAGGCGTGGCTTGACCGCGGCCAAGAGCCAGGTGTCTAATCGTGAACTGTCGTCAGGGCAGTACCCGAAGCGATAACGCCCCGGCAAGGGGCTCGCAGCGGACCAATCCCGCTCGATGCGCGGCACGGTCTTCCTGATTGCGGCATCCAGCATGGTCGGAGGTGGGGTGATGAGAAAACTTCAAGTCGCGGCAGTGATCGCGGGGACCGTTTTGGCGGCGGCGTCGGCTTTGGCCGCGCTGTCCGACGGCCAAGCCTGGCGCCAGAAGTGGCAGGCCGAGAACCGCCAGTGGCGGGCGTTTCACTTGATGAATCCCTCGCCCGAACGGCTGCCCGCCGTCAAGACGCTCGTCGCCGACGTGCTCGCGCCGATGGGGATCAACGTCCTTATCGTCGAGGTCGGCTACAACTTCCAATTCACCACGCATCCCGAGCTGGAATGCCGCGGGCTCAACAAGCAACAGGCCAGGGAATTGACCGAGGTCTGCCGCAAGCACGGGGTGCGGCTGATCCCGCTGTTCAATTGCCTGGGGCATCAGTCCTGGGGCGCGCAGACGGGCGCGCTGTTGAGGAAATATCCGCAATTCGACGAGACGCCGTGGGTCCCCAAGGACAACAAAGGAATCTATTGCCGCGAGTGGTGCCCGTCGCATCCCGAGGTGAACAAGGTCGTATTCGACCTGCTCGACGAGCTTCTCGACGCCTTCGACGCCGACGCGATGCACGTGGGCATGGACGAGGTCTTTCTGATCGGCGACAAGAACTGCCCGCGATGCCAAGGCAAAGACGTAGCCGAGCTGTTCGCCAAGGTGGTCAACGAGCTTCACGGGCATCTTGTCGGCAAGCGGGGCGTGGAGATGTTGATGTGGGGCGACCGGTTGCTGGACGCGGCCGCGACGGGTTACGGCAAATGGGAGGCCAGCGCGACCGGTTCGCATCGGGCCATCGACCGCGTGCCCAAGGACATCATCATGTGCGACTGGCATTATGAGCCGCCCCGGACATATCGCGGCCAGTCCAGGCCTTATCCTTCGGTCCGGTTCTTTCAGGAGAAAGGCTTTCGCGTCCTTCCCGCCACTTGGCGCAATCCCGAGGCCGCCGTGGCGTTGATCCGCGCCTCGCGCGAGGGCGCGACCGACAAGATGCTTGGCATCCTATTCACCGGATGGTCCGTCGGGCCTGAGCAACTCGCGGCCGAACTGCAAAGCAAGGGCGATGCGCCCCGCGAGAAGGGTGGCAAGAAGGCCGACACGGTGCGAGGCGTGGCCGCCGCGATCAAGGCGGGCTTGAACGAACTCCGTTCGCCTCCCCGCCAAGACAAACAAGAAAAAATCACCGTGGCCAGCTACTACTTCGGCAATTACCACCCCGGCGATCCGCGGAACACGAAGATGAAAGGCAAGGACTGGTCGGAGTGGGAGCTGGTCAAGGCGGCCCGGCCGCGTTTTCCCGGGCACCAGCAGCCGAAGACGCCGCTCTGGGGCTACCTCGACGAGTCGGATCCCAAGGTGATGGCCAAGAAGATCGACGCGGCGGCGGATCACGGGATCGACGCGTTTATTTTCGACTGGTATTACTACGACGACGGCCCGTTCCTCGACCGTCCGATCGACCAGGGCTTTCTCCAGGCCGCGAACAATCATCGTTTGAAGTTCGCCTTCATGTGGGCGAATCACGATTGGTTGGAGATTCAGCCCTACAAGCGCGGCGCGCCGCCGAAGCTGTTGTTTCCGGGCAAGGTGACGCCCGCCACGTTCGACAAGATTTGCGACCACGTGATCAAGAACTACTTCCAGCACCCGTCCTATTGGCGGATCGACGGCCGTCCCTACTTTTCGTACTACGATCTGACCAAGCTGTTGGAGAGTTTTGGCAGCGTCCCGGCCACGCGCGCGGCGTTGGACAAGTTCCGCGACAAGGCCCGGGCCGCCGGCCTGCCCGGCCTGCACCTCAACGCGGTCGTCTGGGGCCAGCCCATTCTGCCGAACGAAAAGAAACCCGCCGACGCGGCGAAGCTGGTGCGGGACCTGGGCTTCGATTCGGTCACGTCCTATGTGTGGATCCATCACGTGCCGCTGCCGGAGCAGCAGACCGACTACAACAAGGTCCGCGACGGCTATTTCGCCTATTGGGACCGCGCCGAGAAGATGTTTGGCGTGCCGTACTTCCCGAACGTGACCATGGGCTGGGACTCCAGTCCTCGGGCCCATCAGGACGACGAGTTCGGCAACTTCGGCTACCCGTTCACCAACACCATCAGCGGCAACACGCCCGAACGGTTCCGCGAAGCCCTCCAGAAGACCAAGGACCGGATGCTTTCGCGGAAGGATGGTCCGCGGGTGCTGACGATCAACTGCTGGAACGAGTGGACCGAGGGGAGCTATCTGGAGCCGGACACGGTCCACGGAATGAAATACCTGGAGGCCGTTCGCGAGGTCTTCGGGACTTCGCGTTGACGGCGGCGAGGGCAATCACCGGGCCAGCCCGGCTCGGACGATTGGCCCTGCTGGCTGGCGCGGCGGCACTCGGGTTTGCAGGCATAAGTGCGATTAGCGGGCTGGTTGTGAGCTGGCAGCGGGCCTATCCCCTTTTCACAGGCCGCGACATTCCAGTTCCGCCTGAGGCAACACAGTTCCTTGCGCAGGTTCGGGGTTGTGGGGGTTTGAATCGGGCAACCATGCGGGGCCATGCGATCCGGAATTGACCTTGAACTGCAACACTGGAAGGTTAAGATCCCATCAACGGATAGCGCACGGAACGGAGGCAGACCGACCGGAACCCGGCAGTTTCTCCAGCAAATGCCGCTTGAGGATGGCCACTTTCTCCTTGGGAGTTTCACACTTGCTGGTTCGATTCATGGAAAATCTTCCTCCGCGGATCTGCGCTGACCCATAGGCCGCGTCCCTCCAAGTTCAACTGAGACAGCACAATTACAGGTTGGCGCCATGGCAGACCGTCATACCTACTTGGCGATCTTTGGCGATGTCCATGGTCATTTGCGACTGATGTTCCAGCTCTGTCGCCATTGGCAGTTGAACAGCGGCGTCCATTTGGACGGGATTTTGGTCTGTGGGGACATGGGGTTCTTCCCGAATGTCAGCCATCTGGATGAAGCGACGCGACGATACATTGATCGCGATCCGGAGGAACTGGGGTTTGCGCGCTACTTCATGCTTCCCCGTCCACTGGAACATGACCCGCAACTGGAACGAACTCTCCTCGGCGACCCTGGCGATCTGAACACGGTAAGCTGTCCGGTGGTCTTTTGCCACGGGAATCACGAAGACTTCCCGGCACTTGACAAGACTACTTGTGGTTCGGCGTTCGCGCCAGTCGATGCTTTTGGCCGGGTCCACTTTCTGCGGAGCGGCGAGGTGACGGAGATCGGCGGGGTGCGGGTTGCCGCGCTGGGCGGCGCCCCCGAGGACGAACAAACAGTTGACGCGCCGGTTCTCGGCCCATGCGTCAGCGCCCGCGCGGCGCGGCGGCTGCGCCAGCAAACCTTCGATGTCCTGATTTCGCATGGTGCGGCTGAAGGCACTGAGGCGCGTCAGGGTTCCCGGCTCTTGGCCGAGGTGATCACTTCCTGTCAGCCAGCGTACAACTTCTTTGGGCACTACTGCCACTTCATCCCGCCAAAGACCATTGGCCGGACCCGATGCTTTTGGCACGCGGACGTCAATTTTCAGCGGGTCAAGAGGGCTTTTCTCGGTCCTCCGGAGCCAGGTTGCATGGCGGTGCTTCGCTGGAAAAATCCCCATGACCACCGGTACTCGGTCGTCGATGCCCCGTGGTTCCGCGCAATCACCGCAACAACTTGGCGCCATCTTTAAGAGGCCGTCTTCCAACCAGGCGACAGGCCCGGCCAGGATTGATTTCCCGGCCAGCTTGGGCCAAACTGCATCAAGGAGGAGTCAACGCATGAACGCGCCGCGGAATGCCGTGGAGGTGTTGAATCGGGAGTTCCTGTCTTTGCGCGAGAAACTGATCGAGGTGGCCGCGGGACTGGATCGGATTGGACGGGCGGGGGGAGTGTGCGACGATCCTCGGGTCGATCAGATCCGACGCAGCCTGGAGCTGCTGGCCCAACCCCGCGAAACCGCCGACCGCGCCGAACAGGTGCAACTGATTTTTTCACTGCCCTACAACCCCAACTGGCGGTAAGGGCCGCGCCCCCAAAACGCCAACGGTTCGGCGCCCGCCCGACGCCGCCCGGCCGCGGCAAAATAGACGATCGCGAGCACGGCCGTGGTCTGGCGGCTCAAGGGGCCGCCGGGTGGGGCGGGTCCCGGCGTGGCGAGCTTCGGCTGGTTCTTGGTTACTGGCATTTTGGCATGGTTCGCAAGTCCGCCGCGACGCGAGGATGTCGCGGTGCATTCGTGGGAGAAAACCCTCATGTACTTCTTCGATCCCCATATCCACATCGCTTCCCGCACCACCGACGACCTGGAGACCATGGCCAAGATGGGCTGCGTGGTCGTGGGCGAGCCGGCCTTTTGGATGGGTTACGACCGCAGCGGCCCCAACAGCTTCTACGATTACTACCGGCAGCTTACCGAGTGGGAGCCCAAGCGGGCCGCGCAGTTCGGCATCCGCCACTGGGCATGGATCGGCCTGAACGCGAAGGAGGCCGAGAACGTGGCTTTTGCCCGGGAGGTGATTCCTCTGATTGCACAGTTCCTCAACCGGCCCAACGTGCTCGGCATCGGCGAAATCGGATTGAACAAAAACACCCGCAATGAAGTCGCCACCCTCGAAATGCTCATCGACCTGGCCATGCAAACCAACGAACAGATGCTCTTTCACACGCCGCACCTGGCCGACAAGTACGCGGGCACGCGAATGATCCTCGATATTCTGCGATCGGACAGCCGGGTGGATCGCAGCCGGGTTTGCATCGACCACTGCGAAGAACACACGATCCGGTTCGTGTTGGACGAAGGCTACTGGTGCGGCATCACCCTCTACCCGACGACCAAAGCCACGCCCGAACGCGCCGCCGACATGGTCGAGATGTACGGGGCTGAACGCATTCTGGTGAATTCCTCGGCCGATTGGGGGCCATCGCGCCCCACCGCGGTGCCCGACTTCATCCTCGTCATGCGGCGGCGGGGTCACGGCGAGTCGTTGATCCGCAAGATCGTGTACGAAAATCCGCTGGAGTTCTTCAATCAAAGCCGCAACTTCGAGTTCCTCCCGCCGGAATAGACGCCGGCAGACGGCGGCCCGTCCGCGGATCGCCGCCGCGCATCGCGAGGAGGGACGTCTTGGGATAAGCTCTTTGGGGGCAGTGGGGAAGCGGCGCCCGATCAACCCGCTGCCGCCCGCCAGTTGCCGACCGCCTCGCTGGTCCGCAGGGCACGGTTGTAAATCCGCAAACTTTCGACCGAGCCGTTCATCTTCGGCGCGATGCGGAGCAGTGGCGGCCGGTCGTTGGCTTGCGGGTCGGGATTCGGCGCGCGGAGATGCGGGCTGAAGCGTCCCCAACCAAACTGCCGATGGTCGCTCCCGTCGCACAAAACGCCGTCCACGACGAAAGTGATGATCTTCGGACCTCCGTCGACGATGATCGCGACCTGATGCGTTTTGCCGGGCGCCAGCACGCCGGGATCGCATTCCCAGCTCGATTCGCTCCGGCCGTCGTTCAGCGTGATCCGGATCGTGCCCGAGGCCGTCGTGGAAACACAAATCCCCTTGCCCGCCGCGTCGCGGCTGTCGAGAATCTCTTGCCCGGCTTCCAACGAGTTGAACTTCAAGCGGAGATCGAGGCTGAATCCCGCGCGAAGGTCCTTGCCGCGATGGTCTGGGGAACGAACGTCGCGCTGGTGGAATTCGGGCAGCCTGGGCATGGGCGTTTGGCGCGGCATCGTGCCCTTGCCTGGCAGGTCGAGCACAAGGCCCTGCGTGGCCACGGTGCGGTTATCCCATTGGCGAAACAGACCCTCGACGATCGCCGAGGGAATCTCGTGCACGCGGCCAACGTTTTTCTGCGTTTCGGTCACGTAGAACTTGCCGTCCTCCTCGATCAGGTCGGGATAGCTCATGCGGATGAAGGGGTCGTCGTCGTAGAGAAGGATTTCGGGCTGGGACCAGTGGATGACCTTGCCTTGCGGCGAATCGCGTTCGACGCCGGCGGCGAGCCAGGCCGGATTGCGGTCGTCGTAGGGACTGCCGCGGCTTCCCCCGTCGGCCGCCATCCTTCGCACGAAAACGCCGCCGTGGTTGTGGAACCAATAGAGAAACTTCCCGTTCGAGCAGTTCCAAGCGAAGTTCGCCGCCCGGGGATGCTTGATGAGCTTCCCGCCCGGCGTGTAGCTGGCATAGACCGGCGGGGACCACGTGCGTCCGCCGTCGCGGCTGTAGGCGGAGCACGGATGGCCGTCCACGGTGCGGTAGACGCAGTACAACGAGCCGTCGCTGAGGGCCACGATCGATTGCTCTTCGGCCACGCGGCCGCCGCCCGGCGGGGTCCGCAGGCCGACGTCGCCGTCGGGCAAGGTCTCGAAGCGGATCTTGGCGGGGTCCCGCTCCACGAGGATGTTGTCGCTGCGCAGAAAAACGCCCTCCGACTGGGCGAAGAATCCCTCCCCCATGGCCCCCACCTTGTGCAGCACGCAAATCGCCGCGTCGCCGAGCACCAGCGGCCGGCCCACGTTCCAGAAGAAACGGAGTTTGCCGCCGTACACGTTGTTGCGGTCGCAGGCGAACTCGCGGACGGGAACCTCGTAACGCCGCGGCGACCAGGAGCGACCGTGATCGTCGGAAATTTTGAAAACGTAATGCCCCAGGGAATCGACCCGCTTGTAGACCCCGCCGTCTTCCCGCTTCACCTCGCGAACGTTGTCGGTGTTGTGGTTGTAAAAGCAGTAGACGCGGCCCGACGGCGTCTTGAGAAGCACCGCGTAGGAGGCCTCGGGACCGTCGGCTGGCTCCACGTCAACGGGCTTGGACCAGGTGCGTCCCCGATCCGTGCTCCGCAGGGTGACCACGTGCTGGCCGGCCGCCCCCTCCACGCCCTTGCCGGTCGTGATTACGCAAAGCCATGCCCCGTCGTCGGTCTTGACCACATACGGCTGGTCGGCGTATCCCTCGCTGGGAATCGGCCAGCCGTTGGCGATGTGCCGGGGATCGGGCGTCGCGGGCGAGTGGTTTTCCACCGCAAGGCCAGAAGCCGCCACGATTCCCAAAACCCCAAAAATGCCCGAGGTTATCGCTGATAGGGTCGCGACTGGATGAAAAGTCATCTCGTGATCTCCATTCAAGGCACGCTTCGAAATCCTCCGGAGGCGGAAACTGCCTCCAGCAGGGCGTCGCGAAAGCAGCGAAAACTTGGCGATCGGCAACGAAAGGGATCAAGGAGCTGCCCCATAGTACGCGCCACCTCTATCTTCGGAAGCCCACCTTTGAAATAGCCGCACCGCCGCAAGATCCGCTCCAACGCCTCCCATGTCCCGCCGACAATCGCATCGGAATTGCGGTACCGCGGCTGTTGCGGCACGTTTGCCGAGACCCTCGGGTAAGCGGCGCGGAGGGCGTTCCAGTCGCCGAAATACCACGCTTCCAGCTCCTCGATGACGATCCGGTTCACAAGCTTCCAGGCAGAGAGGGAGCGCGTCCGCGTGCGCAAGTTGGCCCTTGTGGCGATCTCCTCCAAGCGTTGCTTGAGCCTGTGACAATCGTCGCCGTCCCGATCGACCACGACCACAATTCTCCAGTCCGGCGGCAGCCAAGCCGCGTAACCGCGCAATCGCCGTTCCAGCTTGTCCAGCAAGTCCTGTTTGCCCTGAAACGGATGAACGTCAAAGGTTCGGTCGGGGGGAAACAATCGGGGCAGCAGGCCTCGCAAAAACGCCTCCATCGACGGCTCTTCCACAAGAACCTCGACGTGCCGCGTCATGGCCGACGTCTCCTGCCGGAGCGGTGGGACCGCATGCCTTGATTGATTAAGGGGTCGCCCACGCCCAGGTGCCCTTCCATCCAGAGATGCCCCAGCAAGGCGCCCTGTTGGACAAACTCGGTCACTTCGCGCATCTCCGCGACGCACTGCGTCTGGGTGTAGCCTCGCTCATCCCGCCAAAGCACGCGGACCTCTTCGGGACGAAGACCGTTCAAAAAAAACGGCGAATGCGTCGTGACGAGCAATTGGGTGCGGGCGGTGGCGCCGCGGCACTCTTCGGCCAGTTCGGGCAACAGGCGTGGGTGCAAGAAGTTCTCAGGCTCCTCAATGCCAATGAACGGCGGCGGGGTCGGGTCGTACAACAGCACCAAGTAGGCCAGCATTTTCAACGTGCCATCGGAAGCGAATCGAGCCATCACGGGACGCGAAAAAGGAGCATCCTTAATCTGCAAAAGCAACCGACCGTCGGCCATCGTCTCGGTCAGCACCTTTTCGATTCGCGGGACGCGGCGACGCAACGCCGCGAAAATATCCTCCAAACGGTTCGGGGCCTGCTCGGCCAGATATTGGACAACATTGGCAAGATTGTCGCCCGTTCGGGACAGGCGTTCCTGGGGGCCGGCCTCAGGCTGGCCACGCGCACTATCCGCGGAGAGATAAGAGACGTGCCAACCGGTAATGAAGTCGCGCAGCGCCGCCACTCGCGGATGTTCCTCGAATTGCCCCAAAGCATTGACCGCAAGCAGGTCTGCGCTTTTCAGCGGGATCTCGACGCGCTCGTCTTCGGCGTCGGGCCTTTCGCCGCTGACGGCTCGCCCCTTGCCTTCCCGATAATCGAGAAATCGAAACGGCTTCCCATGCGACCCGCGGCGCCATTGCAACCACTCTTCGACAACGACCGGGGCGCCAGCCTTCTCATCCACGCTCAAGTGATAGGTGATGAGCGGGTAATTCGGTTCCTTGTACTTGATCTCGATGGTGATGGCGCCCTCGGCATCGCGTGTTCTGAGTTCCTTGGCCCGTCCCCTTTTGTCCCAAGCGCGGCGGAGGCCCAGTTCGAAGCACTCCGCGAGAAACGCAAACACGTCAAACACCGTGGATTTGCCGCTGCCGTTCGGCCCCAGTAAAACGGTCAGCGGCGAAAGTCGCTCAAGCTCCACCTCGCGCAACGCTCGGAAATTCCGCACCTTCAAATATTCGATGCGCGGCGGATTCGCCACCGTGTTGTCTGGCCCGGGGGGATTCGACATACTTCCTGCCCATCTATCAGCAATTGCCGATTTGTTGCTTGCGCAAATTCGTTGCGGCTGTCTTCCGCGCGCCGAGAATGAGTCTTTTTCACTGGATAAACATTCAAGTCAACGGGCGCGGAGTGACAAATAGCCCAACTCTCCCTTCCCCCTCGCGCGAAGGATTGCCCAAGAAGAAAACACGTCTTGTTGGTGCAACAAAACCATTCTAAAGCAGGCTCTCCAGCAGCAGCCGCATTTTTCGCATCTCGGCGTTCTGGTCGACGTCGGGCAGCGGCGGCATGTCGACGCACAGGGCGCGGTTGTAGTGGAACTTGTGGAGCTGGGTCACCAATCGGCCGTATTCGACCTGCCCTTGGCCTACGCGGACCTGGAATTTCTCCTTCGTCGTGTCGCGGAGCCGCACGTGGCAGGTATGACGGAGCACCTGCTCGTAGCTGACCGCCTTCTGATGTCCGTAAATGTAGTGGCTGGGGTCAAGCGTCAGTTGCAGTCCCCTGACGTTGTCACAAAGGACCACGGCGGTGTCCGGATCCTGGGTCATGCGCCCCGTCTCGGTCAACAGCCCGACTACCGCGCTGTTCTGGGCGGCAATCGCCACCAACCGCCGCAACCGCTCGATCTCGGCATTGAACGGCGTTCCCAATTCGCTCGCCCGTACCACCACCGTGACCACCTTCGTGGCCTTGGCCAACTTGCAACACGCCTCGAACTGCCGGTAATACTCATTCTCGTCCGGGGGAGACATGTCCACGCTGTAAGCGACAATGCTCATCCGGTGCGCTTGCCGGCAAATCCGCACGGCTCGTTCCAAGTCGGAAGCCACCTCGGATGGCAACAAATGCCCACCCGATTCGTGGATCACGATCTCGACACTCGTATACTCCAAATCCGTAAGCCGTTCCAAGCAGTCGGGCAGCGCGAGATCGGGATAACAAGCAGTCGACGCGGCGACAAACACTACGAAGCTCCTTCTCCTCGGCAAAACTCACAGTTTACAATGTAGAGTTGGACTGTGATACTCCGGGGCTTCAGCATACGCTTTCGTCCCGGCCGGTCAACCTCATTGCCGAAGGGTCGATGCATGGAACTTGCCGAGCCAGCCTCTCCGTACCCATACCCGCCACCTGGACCACCTTATCATCCTCCTAGAAGGTGGCCTGGCGTGCTCATGGGCCTTTTTTCCTTCGTGGTTTTCGGTTTCCTGGGGCTTCTGCTCCTCGGGGGCCTCGCTTTGATTACCTGGACACCGGGCCTCGACAGCGCCACCCGGCTCCAGGAACGGTTCGTTTCGCACAACGAACGGGCCAAGAACAAGGTGGCGATCATCGCCATCGAAGGCACGATCATGGATGGCCGAGGGTTCGTCAAACGACAAATCGAGAGGGTCGCCAAAGACGAAGACGTGAAGGCCGTGGTGCTGCGGATCAATTCCCCGGGCGGAACCGTCAGCGGGGCCGACTTCATCTACCATCACCTCACAAAAATGGCGGCGGAACGACAAATCCCCATCGTTGTCAGCATGGGAAGCCTGGCTGCCAGCGGGGGGTATTACGTGGCAATGGCCGTCGGACACCGGCCGGACACGATTTTTGCCGAACCGACGACCTGGACCGGCTCCATTGGCGTCATGATCCCCCATTTCAATGTAGCCAAACTTATGTCCGACTGGGGGGTGGAACAGGATTCCGTCCTCAGCCATCCCCTCAAAGGCATGGGCAGCGTGACGAGGAAGATGACGGAGGAAGAAAGGGCGATTTTCCAGGCCCTGGTCGACGACAGTTTCGCCCGGTTCAAGGAAGTCATCAAACAGGGCCGAGCCAAGTTTCAGGCCGATCCCGCCGCGCTAGATAAGTTGGCCACCGGACAGGTGTTTACCGCCCAGGATGCCGTAAAAAATGGCCTGGTTGATAGAATCGGCTTTCAAGAAGACGCCGTCGAGCAAGCAATCAAGCTGGCTGGTCTTTCCGAGGACGATGTCCGCGTCGTGGACTATAAACCCGAGTTTTCGGTCGTGGATTTGCTTCTCGGGCAAGCGAAGGCATCCAGAAATGGCCTGGATATCGGAGCGCTGGCGGAACTGGCCACGCCCAAGGCATATTATCTTTGCACTTGGTGGCCACCGCTGCTGTCGAGCAGAGCGGAATGACCCCCTGCCATCTTAACCTGCCTTCAGTCAGGCCTTTGTGGACCGGCGAGCGGAAGTCCCGGCTTGACTCGGCAATGCCCGTTGGCAATCGAATCGCGTTTCCCTCGGTCCAAGATCAGGCCGCCTGATCCCGGGGAAATCAGGATCAAGTGGAGCGGAAGGGGTTCGAACCCTCGACCCCGGGCTTGCAAAGCCCGTGCTCTCCCAACTGAGCTACCGCCCCAAGATGGTTACTGCGAATAACCCATACGATTGGTTTGCAATCCCCTCTCGAACATGCCTTTGGACTAATGAATCGTAAACGCCATTCTACTTTGACAGGATGCTTCCGCAAGGGAATCCTGGGAGAGCGGGCTATGGACACGAGAACATAACCACCCATCTATAGTACTCATTTAATATAGGATGGATTACATTATTAGTGGGGTTTTTCGGGTAAAAGGCAATCCATAAGCTTTACGTGGTCATGCCCCGGGGGTAGCTTAGAAATATCCTTCCTGATATTCCCAACCCACCCAAACAAAGTTTTCGCCGGGTCGGGTGTGTTTTGGCATTCCGGCGGCCCGAACCCAACCTTCGGCTTTTCGGGAGCTTGCTTTATGAAGCGGATCAACATGCGCCCACGGACAGCACGACATCGTTTGCTCTTGCTTTTTTCTGCGCTTGTTTGCACCGCGGGGTTGATGTCGAGGCCCTTCCACGATTCGTTTGCGGCCGAACAAGGCGCAGCCGAGCCGCCAGGCAAACCGACCGCGGCGGCCCCGGAAGGAAAGAGTGCGGCGCCGGAAGGACCAACAGCCGCGCCGCCCAGTCCCCCAGCCGCCGCCCCTTCGCCTCCACCGCAGGCACCGCCCCCAGATGCCAAGCCAGCCGAAGCCAAACCAGCCGAAGCCAAGCCGGCGGAGCCGAAACCAGCCGAACCGAAACCAGCCGAACCGAAACCAGCCGAAGCCAAACCAGCCGAAGCCAAACCAGCCGAACCCAAACCAGCCGAACCCAAACCAGCCGAACCGAAACCAGCCGAACCCAAACCAGCCGAACCCAAACCAGCCGAATCCAAGCCGCCGGAATCCAAGCCAGCGGAAGCTAAACCGCCAGAAACTAAGCCGCCAGAAGCGAAGCCGGCGGAGTCGAAACCAGCCGAACCGAAACCAGCCGAGGTCGCCAAGGCGACGGCCAGTTACACGTTGCTAGCGCGTCCGGCGACGGCCGACCGCTTGAAACTGAGCGACGAGCAGCGGGCGAAGATTGCCGCCCTGCTGGCCGAGCGCCGCGAAGGAGTCTCCAAGGCCGCCGAGGCCGATCGCGCCAAGGTGATCGAGGAAAACGAAAAGAAGCTGGCGGCGGTTCTAACGGAAGAGCAGAAGGCCGAATTCGCTCGGATACCGCCAGAACCGCTCTTGCGCTTCAAGTTCCGTTTCCAGCGCTGGGTGGACGTACTGGAAGAGGTGGCGCGTCAGGCCGGACTTTCGCTGGTCCTCGACTCTCCGCCGCCCGGCACGTTGAACTACACCGACGACAAAGAGTACACGCCCACCGAGGCGATCGATCTGCTTAACAGCGTGCTGTTGACCAAGGGTTTCACGCTGATCCGCCGCGATCGGATGTTGGTGTGCGTGAACATCGAGGAAGGCATTCCGGAGAATCTGGTTCCCCAAGTCAGCTTGGACGAACTCGATTACCGGGGGAAGTTCGAGTTGGTTCGGGTATCGTTCCCCTTGGAAAAACGGCCCGCCGCCACGGTGGCCGAGGAAATCAAGCCGTTGATGAGCCCCTTGGGGAAGGTGGTGCCCTTGCCATCGACGGGCCAGCTATTGGTGACGGACACCGCTGGCAACATGAGGGCGATTCGGGCGTTGATCCAGGCGATGCCTCCGGCGCCGGCAGCCGCGGCCACCGCCGCGGACTCTTCGAAGCCCGAGCCTCCCGTCTTCGCGATCTATCCGCTCAAGGGCGTCGATCCGCCCTCGGTGCTTACGGTCATGAAGACGCTTTATCCGTCCAGCAGTTTCGTGCTCGATCCCAAGACGGACCAGCTCAGCGTGCACGCCGGGGCTTCCGTGCAGGCATCGGTCAAGGCGATTCTCGAAGAGATGATGAAGACGGGCCAGCCGCCGGAAAAGCAGTCGCGGCTGGAATTGTATCCCGTCGATCCCACGCGCGCCGCCGAGATTCTCAAGGGCCTGGAAGCGATCGTTCCCAACGCCAAGCTCACCTTGGACACCAAGACGAGCAAACTGGTCGCTTGGGCGACGGGGGCGGAGCATGAACTGCTGAAGAAATCGTTGCAGACGTTGGGCATGGCCGAGATTCCCGAGCAGGCCCGGCAATTCGAGGTCTATCGGCTGACCAAGGCCGACCCGAAGACCACGCTCGCCATGCTCGAAACGGTCTTGCCCACCGCCCGCTTCGCGATCGACGCGCCCACCAACAGCATCGTGGCGATCGCTTCGGCGGCGGACCAGAAGGCGATCAAGTCGCTCCTCGAGCAGTTGCAGTCCGACAAGCCAGGCCCGGAAACGCCCGAGCTGCGGTTCTACCCGCTGACCCACGCGCCGACCGCCGACATGGCGACGCTGATCGAGGGCCTCGTGCCCAAGGCCAAGGTGACGATCGACGCGGCGAACAAGCGGCTGGCGGTGGTGGCTCCGGCCGGCGAACAGGAGGCCGTGAAGAAAGCCGTGGAGCAGTTCGAGAAAGGCGCTCCGGCCGACCACGTCCTCGCGGCGTATCCGCTTTCCGTCGCCGATCCGACGAGCGCGACCAGCGTGCTGAAGAGCATGTTCCCCAAGCTCGACATCGTCTTGGACCCGAAAACCAGTCGCCTCATGGTCTGGGCCTCGCCCTCGGAGCAGGAGGCGATCAAGAAGGCCGTGGACCAACTCCAAGCCCGGGCGCCGGCCGAGGCGATGCCTCGATTCGAGAGCTATCCTTTGCACGGCTCCGAGCCGACGGCCCTGACGGCCAATTTGCAGACGCTGGTGCCCAACGCAAAATTTACGACCGACGCCAAGGCGGGGCGGCTGGTGGTCTGGGCCACGCCAGCGGAGCACGAAACCATCCGCGCGGCGCTGGAGAAACTGGGACGGGGTACAAGCATCGAGAACACCCCGCAGGTCGAGACTTATCGGTTGACGCGGGTCGATCCGGCGACGCTCGTGCCGCTGTTGCAGAGCCTCGTGCCGGACGCCAAGGTGACGGTCGACGCGACGACGAAGACCCTCATCGTGGTCGCCATCCCGGCCGACCAGCAAACGATCCGCGGCGTGGTGCGTCAGTTCCAGCCGGACAAGGCGGGCGGCCTCGCTTCGGAGCTGCGTCTGTACCCGATCACCACGGCCGATCCCGCCAGCGTCACCGAGGCGCTCAAGGCCGCGTTTCCCGCGCTTCAAATCACCCACGATCCCAAAACCCATCGGCTGTTGGTTTCGGCGACGCCCGCGGAACACGAGGCCGTGAAGAAAACGTTGGACCAGATCCAGTCCCAACCGCCGGCCAGCCAGCTTCCGCGGTTCGAGGTCTATCCGGTCCACGGGGCCGACCCGACCACGCTGATCGCCAATCTCCAGACCCTGGCGCCGAACGCCAAACTCGTGGCCGACGCGAAGGCGGGGCGGATCATCGCCTGGGGCGTCGCCGCCGACCACGAGGCGATCAAGGCGGCGCTGGAAAAGATGGCGCGGGGTTCCACGCCGGGAAGCGAGCCGCGCTTGGAGGTCCATCGACTGACCAAGGCCGACCCCACCACGCTCGTGCCGCTGTTGCAGACGCTCGTGCCCGACGCCAAGATCTCCGTCGACGCGCAGACGAAAACGCTCATCGCCGTGGCCGTCCCCGCCGACCATCTGACGATCCGGACCGTGCTGGAGCAACTCCAGCCGGACAAACCGGCCCCCGATGATCCGCAATTGCGGTTTTATCCGCTGGCCCAGCCCCAGCCGGCCACGATCGTCACCGTGTTGCAAGGGCTGGCGCCGAAGGCACAGATCACCTTGGAACCCGGCGGCAAGCGCCTGACCGTGGTCGCCACGCCGGCCGATCACGCCACGATCAAGGCGGCGATCGAACAGATCCAGACCGTGGCTGTCCTCGACGAGCGAAACAAGCTCGTCGCCTACCCAGTCACGCCGAACCAGAAGAAGCGGTTCCAGTCCGTGGCCGCCTCGTTGGCGACGGAGTTGCCCGGGATGCTGGTCGTTCCCGAGACCGAGGCCGACCAGTTGGCCGTCTGGGCCAAGCCCTCGCAACATGCCGTCATCGCGGAGATTCTCGAACAGCTCAAAAAGGAGGTTCCCGCCGCGGAGAAATACCAGTTGGTCGCCTACGCGATCAAGTCGGCCGACCCGCAGAACGTCCTCACCGTGATGAAGACGCTCTTCCCCAACGCCCAGTTCGTGCTCGACGCGCGGAGTCGGCGGCTGATCGTCTGGACGCTTCCGGCCGATCAGGAGGCGATCAAGGCGGCGTTGGAGAAGATCGACACGGGCACGACGGTCGAGGGCCAGGACAAGTTGATGGTCTACCCCGTGCCGGACATCGATCCGGCCACGGCGATCAAGGTCCTCCAGGAGCAATTGCCCGAGGTCAAGCTCGTCACCGAGCCGAAATCGGGGGCGATCCTCGCTTGGGCAAGGCCCTCCGAACACCAGATCATCGCCCGAACGCTCAAGGAACTCAAAGTCGAACCCGACGCCGAACACAAGGAAACCCTCGTGGTCTATCCGATCGAACGGGGCGACGCCGCCGCCCTGGCCACCGTGCTGAGGACGCTGACGCCCAAGGCGCAGATTGTCGTCGAGACGAAGACGAACAGCCTCATGGCCACGGCGGTGATGAAGGACCATGCGTTGATTCGCGCGGCGATCGATCAGATGGCCAAGCAGCCCGCGGCGGGAACCCGGCACGAAATGGTCGTCCACAGCCTGCCCACGCTGGGTCCCAGCGGGGCGGCGTCGCTGATTCCCACCCTGAAGCAGATTTTCCCCGACGCCACGTTCGCCTCTGGGGCGGATGCGACGAAACTCGTGGTCTGGGCCCCGCCGGCCGACCAGGAGCCGATTCGCAAGGCCATCGAGGAATTGGCCAGGAAAGAGCCTCCCGAGGCGGCCCACAAACTCGTGATCTACACCGTCGATCGTTCCGGCCCGGCGTCGGGCCGAGGCATGTTGACCATCCTTCGTTCCATGTTTCCCGACGCCGGCATCGGCTACGGGGCCGATCCGAATCGTCTGTTCGTTTGGGCCAGGCCCACGGACCACCCGGCGATCAAGAACATGATCGACGAGATGTCGAAGAAGGAGCCCGCCGAGAGCGCCCACCGGCTGGCCGTCTTCACGCTCGAGAAGCATGGTCCCGGCGGGGTGTCCGGCGTGCTCTCGGTGCTTCAGACGATGTTTCCTCAAGTCCTCTTCGCCGCCGGCGCCGAGCCGGATCAATTCGTGGCCTGGGTTCAGCCGGCGCAGGAGCGGGAGATCCGCGAGGCCCTCAAGACGCTCGCCGCGCCCGAGCCGCCGGAAAAGGCCCGCAAGATGGTCGTCTATACCCTGGAATCGACCGGCCCGGCGGGCCTGAGCGGAACGATCGCGTCGCTCGCGCAGATGTTTCCCGAGGCGAAGTTCAACGCCGGCCCCGATCCGCAAAAGCTCATCGCCTGGGCAAGGCCCGCCGACCATGAAAGGATCAAGTCGGTTATCGAGGAGATCGCAAAAAAAGAACCGCCGGAAAAAGCCCGCAAGGTGGTGGTTTACAAAATCCGGGCGGCGAACCCCAGCGCGTCGTACTACACCCTGTCGCTGCTGAAGGGCATGTTCCCCGACGCCCAGTTCACGATCGGCGCCGAAAACGATCAGCTCGTCGTTTGGGCCCGGCCCGCGGAACACGACCAGATCAAAAGCACCATCGAGCAGATTTCCAGCGAGGACCCGGAAAAGTCGCACCAGATGGTGGTGCATACGATCGAGACCAGCGGCGTGTCGGGCGTCAGCGGGGCGATGTCGGTGTTGACCACCATGTTTCCCGAGGCCAGGTTCGCCATGGGCACGGAACCCAACAAGATCGTGGCCTGGGCCCGGCCCGACGATCAAAAGAAGATCGCGGCGGCCGTCGCCGAACTCTCCAAGAAGGAACCGCCCGAAAAGGCCCGCAAGATCGTCGTCTATCGAATTCGCTCCGCCACCCCCGGCGCGCCGTACTACACGATGGTGGTCTTGCGGTCGATGTTCCCCGACGCGCAGTTCACCGCCGGGCGGGAGAACGATCAGCTCGTCGTTTGGGCCCGGCCCGACGATCACGAAGCCATCAAGGCCACCATCGAACAGCTCTCCGCGGAAGATCCGCCCGAGACCGCGCACCGACTGGCGGTCTACACGTTGGAGACGGCGAGTCCGGCGGGAATGAGCGGGGCGATCAGCATCCTGAGTTCCATGTTCCCGGACGCCAAATTCACGCCGGGCAGCGAGCCGGACAAGCTGGCCGTCTGGGCCCGGCCGGCGGAACACAAGCGGATCGAGGCCGCCGTCAAGGAACTCTCCAGCAAGGAACCGCCGGAAAAGGCCCGCCAGATGGTCGTTTACGCTTTGGAGACCTCAGGACCGTATGGAGCGAGCGGCGCCATGTCGATCCTGACCACGATGTTTCCCGAGGCCAGGTTCGCCATGGGCACGGAACCAAACAAGATCGTGGCCTGGGCGAGGCCAGAGGACCAAAAGAAGATCGCGGCGGCCGTCGGCGAGCTTTCCAAAAAGGAGCCGCCGGAGACGGCCCGCAAAATGGTCGTTTACCCCTTCAAGTCGGCCAACGCCAACGCCTCCTACTACACGCTGGCGGGCCTGCGTTCGATGTTTCCCGACGCGCTTTTCTCCGTTGTCGCGGACTCCGAGAAGCTGGCGGTTTGGGCAAGACCGAGCGATCACGAGGCCATCAAGAGCGCGCTGGAGCAACTAGCGCAGGAGGACCCGCCCGAGAGGGCCCATCGCATGGCGGTCTACACCCTGGAAACCATCGGGCCGGCAGGCGTAAGCGGCGTGATCAGCATTTTGACGGCGATGTTTCCCGAGGCAAAGTTCGGCCCAGGCGCCTCGCCCGACCAGGTCTTGGCCTGGGCACGCCCGACCGACCAGGAAAAGATCAAGGCCGTCGTCGCCGAATTGGGCAAGAAAGCCCCGCCGGACAAGGCCCGCAAAATCGTGATCTATCCCTTCAAATCCGCGAGGGCGCGGTCCGCTTATTACACGATTTCGATGCTCCGGGAAATGTTTCCCGACGCCACGTTCTCGATGGGGGCCGAGCCTGACAAGCTGGTCGTCTGGGCGCGGCCTCAAGACCACGAAGCGATCAAGAGCACGGTGGAGCAATTGTCGGCCGAGGATCCACCGGAGCGGGCCTTCCGGCTGGTCGCCTACACGATGGAGTCGGCCGGGGCCGGGGGGACGAGCGGGGCCATTGCCATGCTCGCCTCGATGTTTCCCGAGGCCCAATTCACGCCGGGCAGCGAACCAGGCAAAATCCTCGCCTGGGCCCGCCCCGACGACCAGGCCAAGATCAAACTGGCCATCGAGGAACTCGGCAAGAAGGAACCGCCCGACAAGGCCGCCCAAGCCGCCGTCTATCAGCTCAAGGCGATGACCGCCCGCGTCGCCATTCCCTTCCTCACCACGGCCTTTCCCGAAGCCCGTTTCTCCTCCGGCTCGGAACCCCACGCGCTGATCGCCTGGGCCCGCCCCGAGGACCACAAGGAAATCAAGGCCACCATCGAGAAGCTCGACGCGGACTCCAAGCTCGGGCAGCGCACGACGCAGGTTTACCGCTTCCAGTGGGCCGACGCGCAGGCGGCGCTGACGGTGCTTAGCTCGCTTGTGCCGGGAGCGGAAATCGCCCTGGACGGCGCGACCCACAGCCTCGTGGCGACCGCCACGCCCGACGACCACGCCAAAATCAAGGCCGCCGTCGAGGAAATGGACCGGCGCGACGAAAAAAGCCAGGCCCCCCGATTGCAAGTGCATCGCGTGACGTTCGCCGATCCGGCCAACCTGCTGACGGTCCTTCAGGGGCTTTTCCGCGCCCGGCGCGACGTCCAATTGACGCTCGACGAGCAGAACGACGCCATCGTGGCCATGGCCTCGCCCGCCCAGCACGAAACGATCAAAACCTTGATCGACCAGTTGGAGCAGGAAGCCAAGGCCGACTCGGCCGCCAGGCTCCAACTCTATCCGCTCAAGGAGGCCAGCGGCGAGTCGGTGCTCCGCGTGCTCAACGACCTGATGACCAAGCAAGGCGTCAAGGCGAAGCTTTCCTTCGATCGCCGCGACAACCAGATTGTCGCCATCGCAAGGCCCGAGCACCAGGCCGCCATCCAGAAGGTGATCGAGCAAATGGAGGGCGAGGAACGGATCATGGAAATCTTCACGCTCGAAGTGGTCGATCCGTGGACCGCGGAAATGGCCATCGGGCGGCTGTTCGGCGATGGATACGGATACCTGGATCACGGCCCGTCGGTCGACGTCGATCCCACCAGCCAGCAGCTCTTCGTCCGCGCCACGAAGGAGCAAATGGCCAAGATTCGCGAGTTGCTGGCGAAGCTTGGCGAGAGCGGGGTCGGGACGCTCGCCGAGGGCGACGGCCGCCGCTGGCGGACCATCTCGTTCGACGGCGACCTGTCGGCCGCGATCGAGGAAATCCAGAAAATCTGGCCTGAATTGCGGCAGAACCCGATCCACGTCATGAAACCGGCCAACGAGATCCCGATCCAGGGACGCGGCTCAAGGCCGGCCAAGACGCAGGACAAACCCATCCGGCCGGCCGCGGGTCCAAAGCCGCCCAGCGCCGAGCTGCCTCGCAACGAGGTGGTTGTCCCGCCGGACGATTCGGGTTGGCGCTCCAGCGGCGTTAGGCAACAGGATTCGCCGCCAGACCGCGATCCCCAATCGCCGCCGGCCCAAGAGCCAGCGGCTGAGTCACGGGGCTGGCGCCCCAGCAAAATCCGGCGTCTGGAAGGCAGCCCGGATTCGCCAGTGATTGTCATTCCAGGCGAGGGATCGGTGACCATCCGGTCCGACGACCCGGCGGCCCTCGCCCAGTTCGAGGAGCTGCTTCGCGCGTTGACCCGCCAGCGAGGCACGGTGGGGCGAAACTACAGCGTCTATCTCCTGGAGAACGCCAAGGCCAGTTCCGTGGCCCAAACCCTTCAGCAGGTCTTTCGCCGGACCACCGGCGGATGGCGGAGCACGGCCGGGTCCGTGGTTTTCGTTCCCGACGACCGGCTCAACGCGATCGTGGCCTACGCGGGCCGCGCCGACCGCGCCGCCATCGAGGCCCTCATCAAGGTCCTCGACACCTCCGAGCCGCCCGATTCCCTCGCCGCCGACCGCATGCACCTCATTCCCGTCAAAAACACCGATGCCTCGCGGATCGAGCAGATCCTCCGCGACATGTTCCGCAATCAGGTCGAGGCCCTCAGCGTCGAGACGACCACCAACTCGCTGGTCGTGATGGCCTCCGCCCCGCTCGTCGAGGAAATCAAGCGCGTGGTCAACACCCTGGACGAGGCCGCCGGCAGCGACCCGTCGCGCAGCGTGAGCATCATTCCGCTGAAAAAAGCCAGTTCCGAACGGGTCGAGAAGGCGCTCGACGTGATCCTCAAAGGCGCTGCCGGCCGGCGTCGGCGTTAGCCAAGGCCCCGAGGCCCCGGGGTGATCCCCGCGGAGATCCCGGATCCATTTCGCCATTCAACGCAATTCCGGGGATGCACGGCCGCAATTCTCGGGACGTTCGCCTGCCGCCCTGACGCGGGCCGCGGAATCTGGTAAACTCGGGGAGTGCCGGGCCAGGCAAGATCGGTCGTGCCAAGGATGGCCTGCCTGATGCCCCAGCGCGGCAACCGCCGCCAGCGGACGTTCCCAGCATGGAACGTTCACGGGAACGGTCGCGATGTTCGCGGCGTTGGCCGCGAAAATGAACTTGTCCCCCTCGAATCGCGCCAGGAGACCAACAATGAACGTCGGATGGGAGCGCGCAAGGCGTCGCATCGGTTTGGTTCTGGCGGCCGTGCTTGCCGCAATGTCCTTCGGCGCGCCCTCTGCGCCGGGGCAATCGCCGAAAGCCGAGCGGCCGAACATTCTCTGGATCACTTGCGAGGACACGGGCCCGCAGTTGGGATGCTATGGCGACGCCTACGCCTGGACGCCGAACCTTGACCGGCTGGCGGCCACCGGGCTGCGCTACCGCCATTGCTGGTCCAACGCCCCGGTTTGCGCCCCGGCCCGGACCGCGATCATCTCCGGCGTGTATCCCACCAGCACCGGCTCGGAGCACATGCGGAGCCTGGTGGACATGCCGTCGTGGATGAGGATGTACCCTCAGTTCCCGCGGGAACAGGGCTACTACTGCACGAACAACAGCAAAGAGGACTACAACCTGCGGAAACCGGACGGCGTGTGGGACGATTCGTCGCCGAAGGCCCACTGGAAGAACCGCGGGCCGGGCCAACCGTTCTTCGCGATCTTCAACTTGACGGTCAGCCACGAGAGCCAGATCCGCGTCCGCCCGCACACGCTCCGCCACGATCCGGCCAAGGTCCGCCTCCCGGCTTACCACCCCGACACGCCGGAAGTCCGCCACGATTGGGCCCAGTACTACGACAAAGTGACCGAAATGGACGCCCAGGCCGGCCAACGCCTCCAGGAACTCGAAGAGGCTGGACTCGCCGACGAGACGATCGTCTTTTTCTACGGAGACCACGGTTCGGGAATGCCGCGGAGCAAGCGATGGCCGTACAATTCCGGGCTGCACGTGCCGCTCATCGTGCGATTTCCGGAAAAGTACCGGCATCTGGCGCCGAAGGACTACGCGGCCGGCGGCGCGACCGACCGGTTGGTAAGCTTCGTGGACCTCGCTCCCACGCTGCTCAGCCTGATTGGCGTCAAGCCGCCCGACTGGGTGCAGGGCCGAGCGTTCCTCGGCCAATACGCGACCGAGCCGCACCGCTATCTTTTCGGCTTCCGCGGGCGGATGGACGAGCGTTACGACATGGTCCGCTCGGTCCGCAACGATCGTTACGTTTACGTCCGCAATTACATGCCGCACTTGATCTACGGCCAGCACGTTGGCTATATGTTCGAGACGCCCACCACGCAGGTCTGGAAGCGGCTGTACGACGCCGGGAAGCTATCGCCGCCCCAGACGTTTTTCTGGGAACCCAAGCCCGCCGAAGAACTGTACGACCTCCAGAGCGACCCGGACGAAGTCCGCAATCTGGTGGACTCGCCGGCGCACCAAAAGGTTCTCAGCGAGTTGCGGCAGGCCCTCCGCGAGCACACGCTGAAAACGCGGGACGCGGGTTTCCTCTCCGAGGCCGAAATGCACGTCCGATCGGCGGGCACGACGATCTACGAAATGGCCCACGACGAAAAGAAGTATCCCCTCGAGACCATCGTGGCCATGGCCGAATTGGCCGCCTCGCGCAAGCCGGGGACGGTCGCGCCGCTGCGCGAGGGCCTCAAACACGGCGATAGCGCGGTGCGCTGCTGGGCCGCGACCGGGTTTCTCGTGCGCGGGCCGGCCGCGGTCAAGGAGGCCCGCGACGACCTTCGCAAGGCGTTGGCCGACGACTCGCCGAGCGTGCGGATCGTCGCCGCTTGGGCCTTGGGACAGCACGGCGACCAGGCCGACCTCGACGCGATCCTGCCCGTGCTCCGCGAACTCGCTCCGCCGGACAAGAACGGGGCCTATACGTCCATCCTTGCCGTGAATGTAATCGATGCCCTGGGGCCGAAGGCATCGCCGCTCCACGAGTTCATCCGCGCGATGCCCACCAAGGATCCGAAGGCCGTGGACCGCGCCAACGAGTATGTCGCCCGATTGCAGGCGACGATCCTCGGCAAGCGGAAAGACTGACGCGGCGATCTGGAGTGCTGCGGCCGGCGTTGCCTTGTTTGTTGGGCATCGAGCCTTCGCCGCCGCAAGCAAAAGCGATGACTTCTGGTCCGCATTTCCGCCTGAGCTTTGTAGCCCTTCGCCGTTCCACCGCCAGGGGAATTGCGCGACAGCACCAGGCCAGCTTGGGGCGTAGTTTCAGCCGGAGGGCCGGATGCCCGTTGCCCGCGGGCGTCGGCATCAACCAACGGTCTTGGGATAGGTTTCGCCTCAAGACCTGTCTTGGAAATTGCCGGATTCGAACGCCAATTTCGCCGCCCGAACAAACTCGATGACCCGCTCGGGGTCTTTTCGCCCTGGCGATCGCTCGACGCCGCTCGCCACGTCCACGCCCGCGGGCGAGACGGCTTGGATCGCGGCGGCCACGTTCTCCGCCGTCAGTCCGCCGGCCAGAATGAACGGCGGATGCCATGGTTCGGTGGGGTATCTACGAATCGCGGCCCAATCCGCCGTCTTTCCCATGCCGCCGAACTGGCTCGGATGGTAGGCATCAAAGAGCACGGCACCCATCACGCCGCCCGACTGGCGAAATTGATCGAGGTACGCAACGACGGGCAGGATGCCCGCTGATGCCACTCGAAAAACCTTGATCACAGGCAGGTTTCGGCTGAGTCGCGCGGCCAATTCAGGGGGTTCGTCGCCATGCAGTTGCACGGCATCGAGGGCAGCCGAGGCGACCAAGTCGATGGCGTCCTGCTCCGAGGGATTGACAAGAACCCCGACGCGGAGCAACCCGCCGGGAATCGATTCGGCGATCCGCCTTGCCGCTGCCGGCGAGATGAACCGAGGGCTTCGTGGATAGAAATTGAACCCGATGGCGTCGGCCCCGGCCTCGGCCACGAGGATCGCATCTTCGACCGTGGTGACGCCGCAAATCTTCACTCGGAACATGATCCCTTAAGGTTAGCGAATTGCGTGCCTACACGATAGGGGTTCAAGCTAGGCTGGCAAATCGGTCGATTCGGATAAGGGGGACTAGACCATGACCAAGCGCACCCATCGAGTCTTTCGAGCGGCAGCGCTGGTTCTGGTCTTCATGCTTGGCGGTCTAGGCGCTTTGGGCACAGAGTGGTTGCGTGTCCGGCGGGCAGTTCGATGGACGTCCACCGCCACGATCCGTTTTCCCGCCGAATGGAGCCGGATACTCTCTGGCATTCAGCGTGCCAATACCCCCATAACGCCGCAAAGCGTTGTCGCTGAAGTCCTTGCAGCAGCCCATCCTCCGGGTGGTCCTGATCGCTCTGGAGCCGGTAAAGAAGCCGATCGAGACAGCCTCACGCCACCCAGGCGGCTGGCCGCGGAGAGACTTCGCGCGACCGTCCACCAAGCCGATGAACGGCATCTCGAAGTCCGCCTTCAATATACTGCTCCGTCGAGTGATCTGGCCGTCGAGGAGTTGAACACCCTTGTCTGCGCCTATACCGCTCGAATCCAATGGGCCGTAGCTCGGGAAGTACTCGACCAAATGGGGGGATTTCGGGCGGCCGATGATCGCTTCAAGGAAGAAGTTGCGGCTTTACGACCAGAGTTGGATCGGCTCGTGGACCGAGCGGTCAAGTTGGCTGCCTACCGATCAGAACCGGGCAAGCCAGGCGAAAAGAGGGGAAATAGGCCCCGAATGCCCAGCAAGGAAACCCCGCCGGGCAAAGCGGAAGCCCCGCTCGCCTCCGGGGCGCGAAACGAGCCCCAAACGACCCTTGAGGCGTTGCGGGATCGCCGCAACGAGCTGCTGCGTGACCGCACTCCAGCCCATCCCGACGTGCGATACGTGGATGCCCTGATCACCGATGCCGAGAAGCAACTGGAGGAAATCCCCGTCCCGCCGCCTGAAACCACCGACCGGACGCATCGCCAACCACCCCAACCAGTGGTCGCGGCGTCGGTGGCGAGCACCCCCCCAAACCCTCGCGCAGCGGCCTCTTCGCGCGATGCTTCGCAGTGGGGCGAACTGTTCCGCGCGCTCCAGTCGCTCCAAAATCGCGTGGAGACCCTTTCCCAAGCTGTTCAAACTACGCAGTCCAGGCAAGTCTCCGGCTCCTACTCCAGCTTCCAGGGAGATGTGTTGACGGTTCATTGGGCTGAACAAGCCGAGATGAACCGCCCGTACGTCCAACCTTGGGCGTTGTTCTGGGCAGCCACAGCCGCTGGTTTGGTCTTGGCGGCGGGAACTGCTATGGTCTATGCGGGGCTCCGGATCGATTCGCCGATCGGATCGGGTGATGAAAAGGAAACGGAACGAATCTTGGGCCTCACTGTGGCGGGTACTATCACCACCCTTGAGTCCGTAACAATACCCGAGCGTTCCGGAGTGACCCGGTGGAAATGGCCATGCATTGTCGCGGGTACGGTAGTCAACGCCGTCTACTTTGCCTTCCTTTTGCAGCCGATCCTCGTGCAACATTGAGGTGAACCAGCACAGGTTGAATATCCATTTGCCATTACAAACTGTAGTGGGGCACCAACAAGGGATCCGAGCCCCAAGCCTCCTCGCTCCAGGCAGACAGAGTCCGATTCCCGTCTTCTCGGATTGCAGAGGCTTGCCTTTGGCTGCCGAATGGAAGGAAGGCGTGTATTTCCCTGCGCGGACTTGCAGGGGGTGGGGGATACCGCGAAAAGTGGCATAGGCTTGGCGAGGTCGAGAAAGGCACACCATGTACGAGATTTTTTTCGGTCTCCATAGTCGTCCTTTCGGGTCAGCGCCGCGAGCGGAGTGTTACTTTCCCGCGGCTACGATCGAGGCGGCCTTGCAAACGCTCACGCGGTGCATTGAGCGTGCCGAGGGGGCGGGAATGGTGGTCGGTCCGTCGGGCACCGGGAAGACGCTCTTGTGCCAGATCCTGGCCGCCCGATTCCGCGACCGACTGGATGTGGTGGTCTTGTCGAACGGACGCCTCGGCAGCCGCCGCGCGCTGTTGCAGGGCATTTTGCACGGTCTGGGCCAGCCCTACCGGGACATGGACGAGGGAGAGTTGAGGATCGCTCTGGCGGAATATCTTTGCGGGTCCAAGGCGACGTCGCGGGGGCTGCTGCTGATTGCCGACGAGGCCCATACCCTCCCCTTGCGGTGCCTCGACGAGTTGCGGATGGTCACGAACCTGGCCCTGAACGGCCAGCCCCGCGCGCGATTGGTGCTCGTGGGCGCGTCGCTGCTCGAGGAGCGGCTAGCTCATCCCAAACTGGATTCGTTCAGCCAGCGGATGGCCGCGCGATGCTATTTGGAGGCGATGACGAGGCTGGAAACCGAGGGCTACATCCGGGCCCAAATGGCCGCCGCCGGTGGCAACGGGGTCGAGATTTTCCCCTCGGAGACCTGCACCGCGGCATATCACGCCACCGGGGGCGTACCCCGCCTGGTGAACCAGGTCTGCGATCATGCCCTCGTCTTGGCCCACGCGGCCGGCCAGCGACGCATCGATCCGGCCCGAATCCAGGAGGCCTGGGCCGATCTCCAGCAGTTGCCCACGCCGTGGAACAGCGAGCCACGACGGGAACAATCGGCGGCCGCGGTGATTGAATTCGGGTCACTGGACGACGAGGCGTCGGCCGTCTCGCCGTCGGAGGTGTCGGCCGTCCCTCAATCGTCGTCGGCTGCCCCAGGCGCCGCGGCTTGCTCAACGAGCGCGGCCACGGAAACGGCCGGGGCAAACGTCCTCGAGCCACCGACGGAACAGCCGCTCGTGGAGATTCAGGAAATGCTGGGCGAATTGGAGGAAGTCTTCAGGCCGGCCGGCAGCATCCGCCCGGAAGTCGAGATCGTGCTGGACGATCCCATCAACCCGTTCAGCGAACCGTTCCTCGAAGAGGAAATCGTGGTCGATCGCCGGGCCGCGGCGTTGGCTCAGCGCAACAGCGAGGCCGTGGCCATGTCGCCTCGGGTGAACCGTCCCGGCGCTGGTTGTAAGGCCGAGTCGCTGGAAGTCGAGGTTCGCGAGGAGTCCCCAACGCACGGAGGCGAGTCGGGGCCGGCTGCCCCTTCCACCGCGGAGGCGTTTTCTCCCGAACGCGAGACCCTGCCGCTGCCGTCGGTCATCGACCCGCTCGAAGACGACCTGGGAGAACCGGAGGTGGTGATCGACCAAAACTACGACTTTGTCGAGTCGATCCAGGCATATCCCGCCACGCCGGTGCGTCCCCAACAGTACCGTCATTTGTTCGCGCAGCTTCGCCGCGCCTGAGGGAGGGCGTTCATGGGCCGGATGCTTGATGCGCTGCGGCGAATCGAGGCGGAGAGGACAACCGCCGTGAACGGCCCAGCAGCCAAGGACGCACCGGCTTCTTCAACCGCTTCCCAGAGGTCGGTCACGGGGCGAGCGGATGTTGAAGCCAATGCACCCGGGCCCACGGCGATTCCCGTCGTCCCCGACCGATCGGGGCTTTTCCAACCCACGGCCTCGTGCGAGAACCACGGCCCGACGATCGTCGAAGCCGCGTCGCCGGCGAGGCCGGCGGTGAATGCAAGGTCTCGCCTTCCGGACGGCGAACAAGGCCAAACCTTTCGAGCATCCAATCCGTTTCCGCCCGCAAGCCGGTGGTGGAAAACGCCGCCCTGCGCCCCACCATCCCGGGCAAGCGATTCGGCCCTCGCCGAGGAACGAAGCGGCAGTTCACGACGCGAGGCAGCCGGGTCCGAAGCTACTGACGCACCTGAATCGCCAGTGGTTGCGAACCCCTCCGTTGCCGCGACAGACACGAAGTTGGCCGACGTGGATCTGGCCTGGCGTCTCATGGAGGAGTATCCGCCGGGCCGCGGGGCCGTGGTCTCGCTCTGCGACCCCGAGGCGGACGACGTGAGCCTCGCCGTGGCCTCGCTGGCGATCGCCCTGGCAAGCCGGGTGGCGGACCCAATCCTTGCCATCGACGCGACCTTGCGAGGCGCCGGGCTGGAACGCTTGGCAGCCGAAGCGGCCGAGACGGAGCGGAGTCCCCGGCCGGGACTGCTCGACGTACTCAACGGCCATGCCCGCTGGGAGGAGGCCGCGCTCGGCACGAATCTCGCCAACCTCACGGTCCTGCCTGGCGCACGCGGTCCGTCCAGTTTCCAAGCCGCTCCCGTTTGGACGCCGAACGATCATTGGATCGCGGCGATCCGCCAATTGCGCGCGCGGTATCGGTTCGTTTTGCTGGGCATCGCGCCTGGGGAGGACGCGGCCACGGCGACGTTGGCCCGAGAGTCGGACGCCATCTACCTCGTGATTCGTCCCGGCCGAACGGGTCGGCGAGCCGCCAACCGAGTCGTGGGATTGTTTCGCCGGCAAGGCGGCCGCGTCGCCGGGTGCATCCTGGTGGCCCCGGCCGGTTGAGTCTTCGGTCGAGATTTCCGCGCTTGGCGCTTGCATCGTGTCCAGCCGTTGTCCCCTATTGGGCAGCGCGGGGCCCGCGCTCGACCGGCGCCTGAGCGGCCTTCCCGCCAGCTCCGCTGCCAGGCTTGCGCACGGCGAACCGTTCAGCCTGAGCGACGATGTCCACGCCGACCCGTTGGCTCCAAGCCGCCAATAGGGCGCGAAACACCGGCCCTGGCTCGCCGTCGCCCACCGGGCGCCCTTCGAAGCGGGTCACCGCCATCAAGCACCACGGCGTGCTCGTGAGAAGCACCTCTTGGGCATGGGCCAAGTCCTCGGGCTTCAAGGGACGCATGCTGGTGGGAATCCCCTTCTCGGCCGCCAATTCAAACAGCATCGAGGCGCTGATTCCCCGCAAAACGGTCCCTGCCGGCGGGGCGATCAACCCTTGGTCGTCGGCGTAAACGAGCACGTTCGCGGTCGAGGCCTCGGTCACGTAGCCGTGTTCGTCCAACAGGATCGCGCGGGCGCCGTTTTCGCGGCGGGCGGCTTCCTGGTCGGCGAGGAAGTAGTGCATGCGGCTGCGGCACTTCAACTCCGCCGGCCAACAACGACTCGGCACCTGCCGGACGTTGGCGACCACCAACGCCTGGCCCGTGCGATACTTCGACGCCCACAACCTGAAGGGAAGCGGATACGTGTGCACGCACACCGTCGGCCCCGAGGCCGCGTGTTCGTCGGCGTAGGCCGCGTAGATTCCCGGGGTGACGACCACCGACAATCCCAGATCGTCGCCCTCGGCCAGAAGACGGTGGTTGTGGGCGACGAGTTCCTCGGCCACGTCGATGAAGTCGCGGCGGGTCATGCCGGGATCCAGCCCAATCCAGGCCAAAGAGGCCTCCAGACGGGCAAGGTGGTCGTCGAGCCGAAACAACTTCCCCCCGAAGGTGCGAAGTTGCTCGGCCACTGCCGCCCCGAGAACAAACCCACTGTCGATCGGCGAAATTGCCAGCGATTTCTCAGCAAGGAATTTGCCATTCAGAAATGCCAGAGGCTCCATCATGCAACTATTATTGGGCGAAGGCCGCGGGATGGCCAGTGGTCGTTTCAACGAGAGCGTGGTTTGGAGATGATCCCCCAAGTTCTCTTTTTCGCTTGCGGGAGAGAAGGGTAGGGGGATAAGTTTCTGGTCCGCTTCGCCGGATGCGTCCGACGCCCATGGTTGCTCCGCGCCGCTTGCGGGAATCATTCGCTCGCCGAACGCAGGAACGTGTACTCCGGCAACCGGTTCGTGAAAGACGGGGCCTGGCGATAGCACTCCCAGTCGTGCCGTTTGCCCACCTCCCAAGTCACATCGAGCACCTCGATTTTGCGAGAATCGGGGCTTTCGGGATCGAGGCAAGACGGACCGATCAGGCCGATGGCTGGCGGCCCGCCTCGTTTATAAAGCAAGGGATAGAATCGTAGATACGGGTCGCATTGGTTACGGATGACGAGAATCCGGCTGACCTGGCCGAGGGGGGACAGGTGGGGGGCGGCCTCGGCCAGCGCTTGGCTCTCCACGGCCCCGGCCACGAGAACGGCCGTCAACGGCGCTTGCCTTGGCGGTTCTCGCCTCTCCAGCCGGACGCCGTCGAAGGAATCGCCCGCCAAAAGCCTCAGCGCGCCGATGATCGTTTGCGCCCCGTAGCTGTAGCCGATGAGACTCACGGGGACCTCGGGGGCAAAGCGGTTCAGGAACTGGGCGAGGTACACGGCCTCTTCCCGGCTGCGATAGTGCTTAGCGATCAGGTCTGGCCGGTTGCGGCGAGCGATCCGATCGGCCGGCCACGACCAGATCACCAGCCGGAATCGCGCCTTTGGCGCCAGGTCTCTGAGTTGTTCCCAAAACCCCAGGCCCTCGACCGCTGCCCGGTCGGCGTCCCAACGATTGCCATGGATGAACACGATCAACGGAACCGGCCTGGGCGCGGCATTCCATAGCGCCGACTCGTCCGACGCCGTCCAGTTCCCGTCGGCGCCCATTCGCCAGTAGTCCGGTTCGCCGTCCTGGCCGCACGTGCCCGGGGGCAATCGCCGTGTGCTGACGATCCAGACGTCGGCGGCCTCTTGGGCGGCGGCCGTGGGCGGGGACTTGGCCCTTTCCGAGGCGGTGCTGAGGACGATCGGGATCGACGCAACCACTGCGAACCACACGGCGTTCATCGGCGTTTTTTGACGATTCACGGAGGGACGAATCGGCTCTCGAGCTGGCCAGGTTCTTTTGTTTCCCGTAACCGTTCACAAAAGGATCCCCGAGGGGGACAGTCCCATGTTCGTGGACTCCGCCGCGAAAATGGGGACAGTCCGCGTGAACGGTTGCTGTTTCCCAGGGCTTGATCTCGTCGCGAGGATCAAGCGTGCAAGGCTGATGCCGTTGCGGGTTGTACGGAAGCCCGCCGGGGTGGGACGCGAGGAACTCGCCCAAGCCCGGACAGACCATTCCGCACGACTCGCGGCGCCCATTTAGAATGTAGCTTCTTCGGAGCCGTCACGAACGCGAAATTCCAACACGTTGCGGGAAAAAAACGCCGCCGTTGCGTTTGCACATCAAAAGGCGTGGTGTAGAGTTGCTAAGCCTGAACCTCGCGATGTCGCGCGTGGACATGGAGGGCGATTTTTCCGGAGCGTTGAGGGAAACCGGAAAGGGACGCCCTCATTGGACGGGAGATATTGAACATGAAGAAAGTGATGTTGATAACGGCGGTAGGGGTCATCATGGTGGCCGCTTCCGGTTGCCGGTTGTGCGATTGGTGGCGCCGCGGGGCGCCGGCCCGCGCCGTCACCATGCCCCCGCCGGTGTTCGTCGATCCCTGCCCGCCAGCGGCGGCCCCCTGCGATCCCTGTGGACCTGGTCCCGCCACGTGCGGTCCGGTTTCGCCGACGGTCGTGGCCCCAGGACCCGAGACCTTCGTCGCCCCGCCGCGGTAAATACTCGAATCCCGACCGAAGGCGCGCCCTGGCCCGAGATCGGCGGGCGGCGCCAGCGGCGCGCCGGATAGCCGCCTCCCGTTCCGCGCCGGTCGTGCGATCCTGAAAGCGACCGGCCGGGACGGAGGTTACGCGCAACCCGCCGCGGGGGTTGACCGCCTTGGCCCTCGGCAGAGCGTCCCCCAACAAAAACGATTCGGCCTGCCGCGACTCACGGCCCGGTTAAGCGCCTTCGCGCCCTCTTCTACTGTTGGGAAGCTGCTTCGGCCGCAACGTCTTCAGCCGCGTTTTCGTGAGGACGAACGCATCCCTCCACCGCGCCGGCGAGAAAGAACAGCACCATGTTGACCATGGGAATGATCGCCACGTCGTGGAACATGCCATTGACTAGATAGTTGACTTCCGCAGCCAACAGCAAGGGGCCGAGCTGGCGTTGTCCCAAGCTGGGCAGGGGTGATCGCCAGAGCCGCCAAGCGTCGCGAGCCCAGATCGCCAACAGCGCGCAGAACAACCCAGCGCCGACCAGGCCCGTCTCGGTCACCAGGGCCAACAGCACGTTGTGCTGCACGTAAGGCCTTGCCCGCTCCAAGGGCAACTCCATGCTTCGGTCGGCAAAGTATTCCTTGGCGACCACGCCGTAGCGGCCGAAGCCGCAGCCCAAGAGTGGACGGTCGAGGAACATCTTCCAGGCGACCGCGGCCAGGATCGGCCGGAGCCTGGCCGACTCGGCCATTTCCTCGGCGCTGACCGCCTTGTCGCGTTTGAAGCTTTGAAGGTTCTCCCATTGCGTAATCACCACCAACGCGGCCGCCAGCAGGGAGCCGGCGACAACGGTTTTGCGCCACGCGGGCGGCAACTGAATCGCCCCAACCAGGATCAATCCCGCGCCCACGCCCATCCACACGCTTCGCGTCAGCGTGAGAAAAGTCCCGAGGAGCATCGACACGAGAGCCAGCCCCAGCACGAGTCTTGTCCAGCGGCCCGAACGGGCAAAGAGCACAAGCGTGGCTGCCGAGCACGTGCCGAAGAGGATTCCGTTGCCGATGGGCGACAGGAGGGGGCCGCGGGCCCGACCAAGGAACTCGGCGTGCTCGGCCGAAAGGATGTAGGGCGGCATCACCAGCCAGCCAAGGTCGTATCGCTCGCCCACCGCGGTCACTGCCAGATAAAGCCCAAAGACGGTCAGACAAACCAAAAGCCATGTCGTCGCCGTGTGGGAAAGATCGGCCTGGCGCGCGGCCCAATACATCCCCCCGGGCATGACAAAAAAGAAGACCAGTTTGGCGATGGCTTTGGTGTCGCCGGCCTCTGGGCCAACAGCCAAGGCGCTGAAACCCAACACAAGGACCAATATCCCCAGGATCGCGTCGGCAGCGGCAACCGGTTTCGCCGTGGCCCAGCCAAATTTGCGCCACAAGACGCATTGGCCCAAGAGGACCAGCCAAAGGACTCGGTCCAGAGTCAACGGGATGGGCTGGAGGGGAATGTGGAAGAGGGGATAACCGAGACAACACCCGCTCAGCAAAACGGCCAGGCACCCGGCAAGAATCCCGCCCCGCCAAAGCAGAACGGCCCCCCATACGGCTGCGACCATTCCAGCAGTTGCGGCGATGCCTTCCACTTCCGTCATGCCCTCGACTTCACAAGGCACACGGAAAAGATAGGTTATCGCGATGAACCTTAGGCGAAGGGATCCCGCGGCTGGAACACTTTTTGAGAAGGCGGCAGAAGAGTTTTAGCGATGGATGAGAGGCGTGCGAGGAAAGAATTGCGCCTAGCCGTGAGGAACGGAACTGCTATTCGTCCGCCCGTGTCGTAGGCAGCAAATTAGTTCTATCAGTATCCCCTCGCATACCCAAACTGAGTGTAATCGTCATAAAATCCAGAGTGACGGATGAGCTGTGCTCGAATGTGCTGGGCACCAAAATACCCCCAGTTGTAGTGGGTTGCGCCGAGGGCCTGCCCCCAATACGGGCGTGGGCCGGGTAGGGGCCATGGATCGATTCCACCGCCGGGATATCCCGTGGCGGAGTTCAAGGTTTGCTGGTCGATGGCTTTGCGACGTCGCCCTAACTCCCCAGCCGATCCATCCGCCACCAAGGCAATCGTCACGCAAACTGCCAGCGCCAGTCGCAAGACGCCGCAAGGCCCTGCCCGGTCCCGAACCAATGTCCTGGCCATTCGTTGCGGCAGATTCGCCGCAGCAATCGGCCCTTCATATAAATCAGCATTATCCATTGCTGACCCCCCAAAAACGGGCAACGACCCGAGGCTTCGAGCCGCGGGTCACGCCCATGGAACTATCGGAATCCGGCAAAATTGCGGATGAGAAAGATTTTGCGGATTCTTGGGGGGATACTGGCAAAGGCCACCGATCACTCGAATTTGATGAGGCTGCAAGGGCGGTATCGGGCGATTTTCGCCGCTCCCTGGAGTCCCGTGAGTTCCACCAGAAACAAACACCCCACCACCACCCCGCCCGCCTTTTCCACAAGCTGGCAGCAGGCATCCACGGTCCCGCCAGTGGCCAACAAATCGTCGACCACAAGCACTTTCGCGCCGGGGCGGATCGCATCGGAATGGATTTCGAGCGTGTCCGTGCCGTATTCCAGATCATAGGTGTGCGACAAGGTCCGGAACGGCAGCTTGCCGCGTTTCCGAATGGGCACCAGGCCCGCGCCTAGCTTCAACGCCAACGGGGCCGCAAACAGGAACCCCCGGGCCTCCGCCGCGGCGATCACCTCGACATCGCGATCGCTCACCAGTTGGGCCATGTCGCCGACCGCTTGCTGAAACGCCCCGGAATCTGCCAAAAGAGGGGTAATATCACGGAAAAGGATCCCCTTTTTAGGGAAATCTGGGATGGCGCGAATATAGTCGGCCAGGGCCAATCGTTGCGGTTGCGCAGCCACGGAACAACTCCTCGAACTGGTTACATCTGCTAGCAAGACGGAGGCCTGTGGAATATAGCTCCACGCTCAGCTCATGAGAAGCCCTCGAATCGCGGCCCGGCCTTGGGCCCTTGGGGGCTTGGGGAGCTGCGGCGGAATCACGAGTTGAAGGCAGCGGCGTCCCCTGCCAAGCTTTTTCCGCCCCACGCGGCGGCACGGCGATAGCTACTCACGATCTATCGTTCGGATCCTTCAGGTGCGGGAGGAGGAGTTCGGCCCAGACTTGATAGCCCTTGGCGTTGAGGTGCAAACCGTCGCGGACAAACAGCTCGGCCCGCGGCTTGCCGTCGGGTCCCAGCATTGGTTTTTCCACGTCGACGAAGACGAGCCGGGGGTCCCGGGCGGCAAACTCGCGGATGAGCTGATTGGCGGCGCGGACCTTGTCGATCAGTTTCCAGCGCGCCAGGCTGGGCTTGATGCCGAGGTAGACGATCCGGGCGTTGGGCAGCGCCGCGTGGACCTTGGCCACGAACTGCCGATAATCGGCGAACACTTGTTCGGGGCTCTTGCCCGAGGCCAGGTCGTTGTCGCCGGCGTAAAGCACCACGATCCTCGGCTGATAGCAAGTCACGATGCGATCCAGGTAGCGAACCGCGTCGGCCAGGCGCGAACCGCCGAAGCCCCGATTCAGCGTCTGAAGGCCGGGAAAACTCTTTTCAAGGTCCCACAACCGGATGCTGGAACTGCCCACGAAGACAATCCCACCCTTGACCGGCGGGGCTTTTTGGTCCTGCGCCTCAAAGGCATGGATCGCCGAATCCCAGCGGTCCGCCGCCGACGCGGCGGCCTTGTTGGCCGACGCTGACGCGGGCGACTCCGCCGCGGACGCCCCCTGGGCAACGCCAAGGAAAACCTCTAGCACCAACCAATAGACGAAACACCTTGCCGCAAGCATTGTTCGTTGTCCTCGTGCCTGGAAAATACCCTGGCTGCATCATAATCCAGCAACGGTCAGGCTCACAGTCTTGCCAAATCAAAACAACTTCATTTCCCGAACGCCTTCCCGACGGTGTTGCACGTCCCGCTCAAGGCATGATATGGTAACGCCCTGGAAAGATGCACCCCCGGGCCAGCGAATCTCAACCCTCAAAAGAATACCGGCATCGACGGCTGGCGAGTCAAGCGGGGAAGACTTCTTGCCAGGCGAGCCCCAGCAAGCATCGATCCGAGTCGATGATGCGACGACGAATCCTCCAGATCATTCCCACGCTCGACCAATCCGGGGCGGAAAAGCAGTTGACGCTTCTGGCCCAGGGATTGCCGCAAGATGAGTTTGAAGTCCACGTTTGCGCCTTGACTCGGGGCGGACCGCTCCAAGCCGATCTGGCCGCCGCCGGAATCCCCGTCACCGTGATTGGCAAGCGGTGGAAAGCCGATCCCCACGCCCTCTGGCTATTGTGGCGTCTGATCAAGAAGCTGAAACCGGATCTGGCGCACACGTGGCTTTTCGCCGCCAACGCTTATGGGCGGGCCGCGGCCCTGATGGCGGGCGTGGAATGCCTGGTGGCCGGGGAGCGGTGCGTCGATCCCTGGAAGAGCTGGGAACTGTGGTTCGATCGCTATTTCGCCAAGTGGACGGCGCGGATCGTGGCCAATAGCCAGGGCGTGCGAGATTTCTATGTTGCCCAGGGCATTGCCGCCGAGAAGATCGAGGTGATCCCCAACGGCATTCCGCCGGCCCCGCCGTGTCCAACGACGCGCCAAGAGGTCCTTGCCGAACTCGGGCTTCCGGAGGATGCTCGAATCGTGGGGCTGGTCGGGCGTCTTTGGCCGCAGAAGCGGGTCAAGGACGCCATCTGGGCCGCGGACCTGCTCAAGGTGATCCGCGGCGACGTTTACTTGCTCATCCTCGGCGACGGCCCGCACCGCGCACGCCTGGAAAAATTCCGCGACCAGTGCGAAATCCGCGACAAGGTGCGGTTTCTCGGCCATCGCGGCGACGTGCCGCGGCTGCTGCCCCATTTCGACGTGCTGTGGTCGCCCAGCGCCTATGAGGGCCAGTCGAACACCATCCTCGAGGCGATGGCCGCCGGCGTGCCGGTCGTGGCGACCGACATTCCGGGCACGCGGGAATTGGTCGTGGATGGCCAGACCGGGTACTTGGTTTCCACCCAAGGCTGGCCGCCCAACGCCGCGACGGTCAACAAGAGCGTGGCCGCGGGCCTGGCGAAATACACGCTGCGCATCCTCGACGACCGCGCGTTGGCCCGGCGATTGGGCGAGGCCGCGCGCCGACGCGTGGCCGAGGAATTCAGCGTCGAAAAGATGGTTGCCCGCTACGCCGATCTCTATCGGCGTCTGCTTCCATAGCCTCGAACCAACGCTGGCGAACGCTTGGGCCGGGGCCTGGGCCTGGGAAAGCTACTCTGCCGACGGACGTCCCCAGTCCCCGCGTTGCGGCTTCCCCCGAACGGGGCGGCGGGCTATACTTGACAACAACGGACAACTGAATGGGCTTGGGATCCCAAGCGCTCCTGGCGAGGCCTTCCGCCGCAACCAAAGCCGCGCAGGAAAACACTAGATCGGGAACTAGGGGCGCAGGGACCTGGAGTTGCTCGACCGATGGCTGCCGAAGTGGTTGCGAACGACGCTCTCCCAATGGCGCCGGCTGAGCTTTGTCCCGATGTGGACCATTTGGTGACGGAGGATGATGCAGCGGAGGACAACGTCTATTCCGAGAAGCAGCAGCGGCTGCTCACCGAGCCGCTTTACAGTTCCTGGTCCGGTCCCGGGGCGGGGCGATCCTTTGTGGCCATGGCCAATGTAGGCGTGTTCTATTCCCCCCGTCGGCCGCCGCTCGTGCCAGACATGCTCCTGAGCCTCGACGTGGAGCTGCCCGAGGATCTTTGGCCCAAGGCCCATCGCTCCTACTTCACCTGGCTCTACGAAAAGCCGCCCGACGTGGTCGTTGAGGTGGTCTCGAATCGCGAGGGGGGCGAGGAATCGGCGAAGCTGGCGACTTATGCGCGGATCGGCGTTCGCTACTACGTGATCTTCGACCCGGAGCGGCTACTCGGCCCAGAGGCCCTCCGCGCCTACCGGCTGGAGGCGCTCACGTTCCACAAAATGGACCAACCCGTGTGGTTTCCGGACGTGGGCCTCGGCCTCCAGATTTGGCACGGCCGCTACGAAGACCACGAAAACACCTGGCTGCGATGGCAAGACCACGAAGGTCGGTTGATTCCCTCGGGCAAGGAACGTGCCGAACGCTTGGCGGAGCAGTTGCGTCGGCTGGGCGTCGAGCCTCAAGCGTAACGGCCGCGATGGCCGCCGCGCCAGCCAAGGAATATGCTCTTGTTCGTACGGCGATCAACCGGGCAGGGTAACGGCCAAAGCGGTCGCCGGACTGGTTTCCAAATTCCGCCAGACCAGCGGGCCCGAAGACGCCGGAACCAGCACGGTCTCGCCCGCCCCAAAGCGACGGTGGCATCCGCCGTCCTCCGCGCGAAGCTCCGCTTGCCCTTCGATCAGCATCCAGACCGACATCCGCTTGGGATGAGGCAGGGGCAGCTTGCCCGCGATGCGATACCGATCGATGCGGAAATAGGGGCACTGGACAAGAATCTCCCCGACCACGTCGGGGGATGAAAGGGGAAGCGGAATCGGAGAAATCGGCGAAACGGGTCCGGCCGACCAGAGGATGGATCTCAGGGCGGCCTCGCGGTGCAGCGGGCGAGGTTTTCCGTCGGGACCGAGGCGGTTCCAGTCGAACAGCCGAAACGTGGCGTCGCTCGATTGCTGCACTTCGGCCAGAAGCACGCCCCCGCCCACCGCATGGACCGTCCCGGCCGGCAGGAACACGCAGTCGCCCGCCCGCGGCGTGAAACCGTGCAAGCACTCGGCGACCGTGCCTGTATCGAGATGCCGCTCTAGCTCAACGCGGTCCACGCCCGGCTTGAATCCAGCGTGGATTCTCGAGCCTGGCTCGGCGTCCAGCACGACCCAGGCCTCGGTCTTGCCCGACTCGTCGCCCAGAAGCTCCCGGGCGACCGCGTCGTCGGGGTGGACCTGCACCGACAAGAGTTCCCGGCAATCGAGAAACTTGATGAGCCAGGGGAACTTCGCGCCCTCGGGAAAATCGTTGCCCACGATCTCCCCCCGATGCCGCTCCCAAAGGTCGGTCAGCAGCGCGCCTTCCAGCGGCCCTTCGGCCACGCGGCTGACGTGGTGCGGATGGGCGCTTACTTCCCACGATTCGCCGAAGTTGCCCTCGGGCGGCAGTCGCTTGCCCAGCCGACGCTCGAGCAAGCGTCCGCCCCAGACCACGGGACGCAAATAAGGTTCGAAAACAAGGGGTTGCATGGAACGATGACCGGACAATTCACGGGGTTTCCCCGCTTCCTTGTGATTTCCAACATCCTTGTCGGCCCACGAATCGGCTCGGTCTGGGGGTCGTGATCGTTCAAGACTCTTCGATCATACCTCGTCGGGAATTACCCAGGGGCGGCGGTATTCCCGTTTGAAGAGCTTCATGGCCTCCGGGTTGTCGAGGATGTGTTCCGTCTTGGGATCGATCACGAGCTTCTGGCCGCCAAGGCGGTAGCTGATATTGGCGTAGTGGATCAACAGGGCGCTGCGGTGGCCGTGTTCCACGTCGGCGTTGGGACGCTGGCGCGAGCGGATGCACTGGATGAAGTTTTCCTTGTGCTCCGGGTCGGGGAATTTGCCGTTGTCCTGGTCCTTGATGACCGGCTTCTCCGACTTGGGCCGCACGAAGACCTGCCAGCCGCCGCCATGGCGGCCAACGTACATCAAGCCCTTGTCGCCGTAGATCTCGATCCGCGTGGCGCACTGCGGCCAATAAGGATACTCGGTGAGCGACTCGCGCACCTGCGGCGAGATCTTGAGCATGTAGGGCGTGTACAACGTCAACTCGAAGGTCATCAGCAAGCCGGGATATTCCCAGACGGCGATCTGCGTGTCGGGGGTCTCGGCGGCGCCGGTGGTGTTGAACCGGCCGCCCACGCTGTAGACCGTCTTCGGAAGTTCGACGCCCATGAGCCAGCGGGCCAGGTCGATCTGGTGGCTGGCGTCGTTGGCGATGTCCCCGCCCGAGTAACGCCATAAATGGTGCCAGCCGACCAGAAACGTGCGATTGAACCGGGCCTCGGGCGCGGGACCGTTCCACATATCCCAGTCGAATCCCTTGGGCGGGTCGGAGTCTTTGTCTTGCGGGAAGTTGCCCCACTCCTTCTGGTTGAACACGCGGCAAAGATGGATCTTGCCAAGCTTGCCCGAGGCGATGTACTCCCTGGCGCTCATGTTGTAGGCCGCGCTGCGGTTCTGGGTGCCGATCTGGACCACGCGATGGTACTTGCGAGCCGCCTCGACCATCTTCTGGCCTTCCCAGCAGCTATGCGTGGCGGGCTTTTCCACGTACACGTCCTTGCCTGCCTGGCAACCCCAGACCGTGGTCAAGGCGTGCCAATGGTCGGGCGTGGCGGAAATGATCGCCTGGACCGACTTGTCGTCCAGGGCCTTGCGGAAATCCTGAACGACCTTGGGCGGTCGGGACTGTTTGGAGGCCAGGGTCTTGGCCAAGGCCTCGGCGCGATTCAGGTCGGGATCGCAGACGTAGGCATATTCACAGTCGCCCCGCTCGACAAAACCGGCGGCCAGGTGGGTCCCCCGGCCGCCCGCCCCCACCGCGGCCAAAATCACCTTGTCGTTGGCCGCGGCGCCCGAAACCGAACGCGAGTCCTTCAGGAAGGTCGCGGCCGCGGCCCATCCGATTCCGGCGACCGGGGTTTGTCCGAGAAAGCGACGGCGATTGAGGGTTTTCATGGCGTTCAGCGCTCCTGGAGTCGGTGGGGAAAACCACGACAAAGCGACCGGCAAGGGCCGCCGGGACGAAAACTTCCCGATTATCGTCCCCTCGCAACGCCGGCGTCAAGCCGCGCGCTGCGCCTGGCCGTCGCCGAAACAGCGCCCGAAGATCAGCGATCGCCATGCGTTTTCTCGGGTCGCTCGACGACGGTCGTCAGTCGGTCGAGTTGATAATCGGTCACGGCTTGCTCCGCGCCGCCCGGCCAGCGAACCGCGACGGACCGGACATGCCGTCGCTGGCCCAGGCCGATGGTGATGGGCAGTTCGACTTGCGAGAGATAGCTCCGCGTGGGCATGACCTGGCGTCGGACAATCTGGTCGCCAAGGTCAACCACGACCCAGGCGCCGATCGCGTCGCGGTTGCTTCTCGTGCCGACCAGTTTGAAGCGGAGAAAATGCGCCCGCCCGTTGGCCTCGTTCCGCAGCAGTAGCGGTTCGCCGCCGTTTTGAGTCAGGAGCAGGTCGAGATCGCCGTCGCCGTCGATGTCGGCGTAGGCCGCGCCGCGTCCGACGATCGGTTGGAAAAGGTCCGCGCCGGCGTGTTCCGGTCCAACGGCGACGAACTCCGTGGGATGTCGCGGACCCGCGTTCCAGAAAAGCCGCGCCGGCTGACGGTAGTGCTGGCTTGCCTGGACCTTGTGGATGTCTTCCTCGAGGTGTCCGTTGGCGGTAAGCACGTCGAGGCGGCCGTCCAGGTCATAATCGAAAAAGACCAGGCCGAACTTCAGTTCCAAACGCGACGGGGGACCGATGCCACAAGCGATGGCCTCGTCGGCGAACAAGAGGGGGCTTCCTTGGGAAACGTAGAGGGCGGTCATTTCGTTGGCGAAATTGCCGATGGCCACGGCCAGCGAACCGTCATTGCGATAGTCGGCGGCGTCGATTCCCATGGCCCCGCGCGCCAGGCCCGCCGAGTCGAAGGCGATCCCCGTCAGCGTTCCGATTTCCTCGAACGTGCCGTCTTGGCGGTTGTGGAAGACGAAGTTTTGCACCGTGTCGTTGGCCACGAGGATGTCGAGAAAGCCGTCGCCGTCGAGGTCGATGAAGGTGACGCCCAGGCTCTTGCCCATCGGCTTGCCCGTGGCGGGATTGACGACCTCGATCCCGGCCTCCTTCGAGACATCGCGAAAGCGGCCGTTGCCCTCGTTGTGATAGAGGGTGGAGAAAGCCCCTTCGAACAACAGTGGCGGGCCGTAGGCGCGGCCAATTCCCGTCAACACGAAGCTCTGCCCGCGGTCGATCTCCCGCGACCAGCCGACGTAATTGCAAACGAACAAGTCGAGTCGGCCATCGTTGTCGTAATCGAAGAACCCACAGCTTGTGCCCCAAGCGTTGGGTTTCGCGGCAACGCCCGCGGCCGCCGTCTGATCGCGAAACTTGCCCCCGCCGAGATTCCGAAAAAGCCGGTTCTCGCCCACCCCCGAAACAAACACATCGACCAGGCCGTCGTTGTCGTAGTCGCCGACGGCCACGCCCATCGCGTACATCTCGACATCCAGCCCCGAACCGGCCGTCGCGTCGAGGAAATGGCCCGAGCCATGGTTCCGGTAGAGCTTTGGCGTCCGTTTTTGGCGGTCGGGGGGTGGGGTCCAAGGCCAGTCGCACGAGGTCAACAGGAGGATATCCTGATGTCCGTCGTTGTTGAAATCGAAGAAAGCGCAGCCCGAACCCATCGTTTCCGGAAGCAACTTCTCCCCGCGTGCCCCATTATAATGGACGAACTCGATTCCCGCCTCGCGCGTGATCCGAGTGAAGCCGATCGAAGGAATCGTCTCGGCGGGCCGATCGCGTAGCAGGGGGGCGATCGACTCGGGCAGGCGGATTTCCGGGCGAGGCCGAAGCAACCAGGCCCAGCCGGCGGTGGCGCCCGCCACGCAGCCCAGCGCGACGAAGACCACGAAAGACCACCGCAGGGCCCGGCTGAATGCGTCGCCGCGGCGTCGCATCGGCTTGGGGCGATCGGCGGGAAGTTTTGCTGCGGCACGACGACGGATCATGAGCGGAACATCGGCTGGCGAATCCGAGCGATCAGGGCCCGCGGGGCGACGAAGCGGCCTGGTCTTCCCCTGGCGGGCGGAGCGGGTAAATGACCGTCCGCTCGGCCGCGCGATCGGCGGCCGGGTACTTCCGCCGCGCGGCAGCCACCGCCCGGTCCCGGGCGTTGTCGTCCGGTTTGTACCGCGCGTGCAAACGCCGGTGTCGCTCGGCGCGGTCGGAATCGCCGAGTTGCGAGTAGAGCAAAGCCAGGTTGTGGTGGGCGGCGACGTTTTCTGGATCCAGCGCAAGGGTCTTCTCGAACTGTTCCACGGCCTGGCGCAACAAAGCCGCCCGTTCCTCCCCCTGTTCCGCCGCGCGGCGTTGCTTGGCCTGGTCGAAAAGCGTTTCGCCGAGCAGGTTGATCACCTCGTATTCTCGGCCGAAGTCGAAACGACGAGAGATCATTTCAGGGGTGCGGCTCTCCAACACGTCGCGGAAGTTGCGTTCGGCCTCGGCCAAATGCCCTTGTTGGCGATTGACCAGGCCGGTCAGCCAGGCCACGGTCCAATGGGGCGGGGCGGGATCGGCATAACCCTTTGCCCGCCGAATCGCTTCCGCCGCCTCGTCCAGCCGTCCCTCGGCGAAGTACACCCGGGCTAGATTCAACGGCCCGTCGTATCGGCCCAGTTTCTCCACTTCGCCGAATGCCGCGGCCGCCTGGCGGAGTTCGGCCCTGCCCTTGAGAAAAAGACCGATGCCATAATCGTTCCATCGTTCCCACTCGGGCGGCAACGCCGAGTCGCCGCCCGCGGCAGCCGGCGGGACCAAAACCGCGCGGGGAGGGGCCGCTCCTTCGGATTCGATCGGGAAGGTGACCTGGTCGTGGGCGAGCATGGTCACCGGCAACTGGTTGCGATAGGGACGGCCGGGAGACGAACCCCGAAGCGGCGCGTCGCCCGGCCTCGACGACCCGGACACAAACTCCATCAGCTCGGCGTCGAACTTGCGATAGAGCAGACGGACCGAAACCGTAAGCGGGGCCGCCAGATCCTTGGGCGTCTCCAGGGCGTAGTGGACGGTCTGGGCCGCCCCCGGCGGAATCTGGTTGTCGTATAACGGAACGAAGATGTCTTGGGCGTTGCGTCGGGCGATGCGGTTGCCCTCGCGGTCGAGCATGAACACGTTGACGAAATGGCTCCACGGATCGACGCGACCCTCGGAATCGATGGCCCCGCTGCGGGCCAGCACCACGCCGTTGCTCGAGGCGGTCACTTCCAGCCAGACCTCGTTGGAATCCGCGGTTCCCTGGGTGAACGGATGTCCCAAGGCGAGCGTTCGCACGACGACGTCGAGAACATATTTTTCTCCCGGTTTCAAGGCCGGGACGCGCGGCCGAAGGGGCGCCGCCAGCGGCGAGTCGACCCCGCTGCCGCGGTGCAGGCCAAAAAGATCCACGCGCATCGCGCCGCGAAGGAAGTTCTGATGAGCAAGCACGGCCTCGTCGCGACCGCCGAGCCACGCAATCCCGGTGTTCGCTCCAGGGAAGAAATGGCTGTGAACCGTCAGTTGCCCGGAGTCGTCGAAGTGCTTCGCGCCGAAGTCCCCCGACGGCTTCAGCGGCATGTGGCACGCGGCACAGTTGGTTTTGGCCTCCGGAGGATAGTAGAAGCTCCTCGCCCCGTGGCCGGAGACGCCGCTCAACAAGTACGTGTCGTAGTGATTCTGCCCGCGAAGGAACTTGTAGTCGTTGAGTTCCTCGGGCAAGTGGACCTTGTGGCAGGTGGAACAGAACTCGGCCGTTCGATGGAACGGCTTGAGAAAGGTCTTCTTGTGGAACGACGGCTTCGCCAGGATCAACTGCCGATTCACCCATCGAAGCAGCGGGTTCTCGCTGTAGGCGAACGGATAATGGAGCGGTTCTTCGATCGTGTAGTCCGCGTTGCCCCGCGTGCTGTTGACGCTGGTGATCGCGTGGCAGGCGGTGCAGGTGATCCCGGCCTGAGCCGTGGGGTCGCCCACGTCGTCGAAATTGGGATCATCGAAGGCTCCGCTGAAAAACGGGACGGGATCGTGGCAGCCGGCGCACCAACGCGCGCGGGCCACGTCGCCCCGGCGCCGCTTGGAGAACTCGCGCGTTTCCCGCACGGCCGCGAGGTAAACGGGGTTGTTGAACGAGCTGAAACGATGGGCACTTTGTTCCCAATCCGCGTGGACGTCGGCATGGCATGTCTTGCAATAATCGCCGTCGATGAGGGCGCGGGCGGGAATGAGTTCGCCCGTCGCGGTACGAGCCAGCGAGGGCCGAAAATATCTCTCGCCCTCGCTCGGACTCTTCGCGGACCAGCGACGCGGATCGGCGCCGTGCATCCCGGCCATTCCCAGGCAAAACGCCACCGCGACCGCGCCGTAGAGCATCCCTGCGCGCCACCGGATCCGTCGCCCGGCCAAACGGTGCAGCCAGTACAACCAGCCCGCCGCCAACGGCGACGCAACATGCACCGAATAAGCCACCCATCGGGCCCAGGGCAAGCGCAGGTCCCATGGTCCAATTCGCGTCAGCAGGACCCCGGATGTCAGCAAGGCGATCACCGTCGCCAGAAGGAAATAGCCCACCGTGGTCGCCCGACGGTTCCCGCTCGTCCGCGCGTTGGCCAGGTGAAATCCGGCGAAAGTCAGCAGGGGGAGGATCAGCGCAAAGCCCAACACCAGGTGGACGAGAAACATCTGCTGGTAGAAATAGTTCTCGTGAACCTCTCCCGAAACCGCCTCGACGACCGTGATCCCAGCCAAATAGAGCGAATTGGCCCCCAAGACCGCCAGCATCGCCCAGAGCACGCGCAAGAGCAGCCGCAAGCGAGGCCCCACCGGAGGCTTGGGACCTCGTCGGGCCGACGAGACAACGCTTGATGCGGACATCGAACGCTTGAAAAACTCAGAATCTATCGATTTCAGGATCGGCGGCGGCGCCAAATAGGAACGTCAACTGAGCGGCGTGCCTGGGTCCACCGGGTCGAGCAACGACAAGCAGTACGCCTAACCCCTGGCGGGGCCGCGGATGTTAGCGCCAATTTTATCGGCCGATGGGATCGCGATCATCATCCGGTGGGCGAGCAATTCGCTCGACGCGGAAGCGTGACTCCCCGCGCCAATCCGCCAAAGCACCCCAGCGCCGAACACACCCAAAAACGCAACCCTTTTGGCGGGAATAGT